>Ga0210040_10002534_pt1 | contig 25672 bp, 17 predicted proteins | sample CryGeyCG12114_NA_FD_185462 | JGI IMG/M metagenome (GOLD analysis project Ga0210040, IMG submission 185462) | Groundwater microbial communities from aquifer - Crystal Geyser CG19_WC_8/21/14_NA (SPAdes) (version 2) | ecosystem: Environmental > Aquatic > Deep subsurface > Groundwater | place: USA... | reverse complement strand
AAGGAGTCGGTGACCGTGACGTCGCTGCTGGAGTCGGACTGGTCGAGGACGGAGTTGTCCGAGTTGTCGGTGTTGTCCGTGACCGAGTTGTCGCTGTTGTCGGTGTTGTCGACGACGGAGTTGTCGGTGTTGTCGGTGTTGTCGACCACGGAGTTGTCGGAGTTGTCGCTGTTGTCGGAGTAGTCCTCCAGCGAGTTGTCCGTGTTGTACGAGTCGCGGACCGAGTTGTCGGTCCGGTCGACGACGGAGTTGTCGCTGTTGTCCGAGTTGTCGACCACGGAGTTGTCCGAGGCGTCCACGTCGATGGTGGAGTCGTTCACGATGACACCGGCGGTGACCGAGTTGTCGGTCTGCGTGGTGGTGTTGGTGTTCGTGCTCTGGTTCCGGTTGTCGGTGTGCTCGGTGACCGAGTTGTCGCTGCTGTCGGAGTTGTCGACGACGGAGTTGTCGCTGTTGTCCGAGTTGTCGACGACGGAGTTGTCGGAGCTGTCCGAGTTGTCCACCACCGAGTTGTCCGAGGAGTCGTTGCCCGAGCCGATGGCGACGTCCCCGATGGTCACCGAGTGGTCGGAGTTGTCGGACATGTCGCGCTCGTCGACCACGCTGGCCTCCGCGCCCACGGCGTTGCCGTCGCCGACCGCGTTGCCCGTGCCGATGGCCGCATCGCCGAAGACCTGGGTGACGTCGCCGGCGGACCAGACGTCGTGCGAGAAGTCGTAGTCGACGCTGTTGTCGAAGCTGTAGGTCGCCTGCACGAACTGGATGTGCTCGACGGCCGACGCGCTCTCCGGCGGGGCGGCCGGAGCGTGGTGGGGGTGCTCGCCACCCGCGGCGTGCCCGGACGACGACGCCGCCGCGTGCAGCGAGGAGTGCCCGGCGGAGGCCGCGTGGCCGACGCCCACCAGAGCGGAGTCGGCGACCACCGGGGCCACCGCGGCGACGTCGGCGCCGGTCACGTCGCCCAGCCCGGCGTCGGCCAGCGCGGCCTCCGGGTCAGCGGCGAAGTCGTCGGCCGCCTGCGGGTCGCGCAGCAGGTCGAGGATGAAGTTGAGCAGCGAGCTCGCGAGATCGGACATGGTCGGACCACTCCTCGGATCGGTGGAGCCGGCGGTCGTCGTCCGGCTGTGCGGCCGAGTCAAGGGAGCCGCAGGGTCGGGGCGCATCGGGTCCTCCCCCCTCCCTGCGGGGCCCCGTTAGGGGATGCGCCCCGCCGGCCCAGCGCCGGCGCGGGGTCACCACCGTCCCCTTCACCGAGCCGTGGCGAGGTGTTCATGTCAGGGAACTGCTGGCCGTTCCTGCCGCAGTTAGCGTCCAGGTCGGGTCCGGATCAGCCGTCGACTCGAGGAGCGGACGCGGAGGTGCGGCACCGGTGCAGGTGGGCGGAGGGCTCGGCGTCCACCTGGGTGGACGCACCGTGACCACCGCCGTCTGGGGCTCCGCGGGGCCGGCCGACACCGACGGAGTGCCGGCGCCGGATCTGTCCGGGCTGCTGGCCCGGGTGGGTGACCCGGTGCCGGTCTGGACATCTGCAGGCCCGCGCCCGGCCGCGGACCTGGTCGCCGCGCGCCTGCCGGACGCCGGGTCCGCGGGAGCCGTCGTGGTGGCCGTCCCCGGCGACTGGCGGGGGCACCGGCGATCCGCCCTCGTCCGGGCCGCGACCGCCACCGGCCTGGAGGCACCGACCCTGGTGAGCTCCGCCGTCGCCGTGGCCGCCTCGGTCACCGTCGACACCGGTCTGCCCGACCCGGCACTGCTGGCCGTCGTCGAGGTGGGGGAGGACGACACCTCGGCGGCCGTGGTCCGGATCGCCGGGGGCGCCGTCGACGAGGTGACACCTCCGGCCGCGGCGTTGCCGTGGGGGCTGGCGGACGCCGAGCTGACGCTGGTCGCCGCCGTCCTCGCCCGGCTGAGCGAGGCCCGGCCGACCGAGGCCCGGCTGACCGAGGCCCGGCCGACCGAGGCCCGGCCGACCGACGCCCGGCCGACCGAGGCCCGGCCGACCGAGGCGGTGTCGCCGGCGGCGGCCGCCGACCTGCGGGAGGCCTGCCGGTCGGCGGTGCAGCGGCTCTGCACCGTCCCCGGGACGTCGCTGCGCTGGGCCGGCCAGGAGCTGGAGCTGCACCGGGCCGACTGGGCGGAGGAGCTGCGGGCCGGCGTCCAGGAGGTGGCCGGCCACCTGCGGGGCGCCCTCGAGCTCGCCGGCGTCCCCGTCGCCGACCTGGCCGGCGTGGTGCTGGCCGGCCCGGGCGCCCGGCTGCCCCTGGTCGCTGACGTGCTGGCGGCCGAGCTGGGGCTGGTCCCCCTCGTACCGGCCGGCCCGGGGACCGCGGCCGCGCGCGGCGCCGCGCTGCTGGCGTACGCCGCAGCCGAGCAGCCCGGGGCCGCCGCCGCAGCCGCCGCAGCCGCCGCAGCCGCCGGAGCCGCCGAAGCCGCCGGAGCCGCCGGAGCCGCCGGAGCCGCCGGAACCGCCGGAGCCGGCGCACCGGCGGTCGGTGCCGCGGTGGAGCAGCCCGAGCCCGGTGCGGCTGCTCCGGCCGGGCGCTCCGGCGGGCCGCGCCATCGGCGTCGCTCGCCGCGGACCGGTCCACGTCGGCTCGCCGCCCTCCCGGTGCTCGCCGCGGTCCTGCTGCTGGGCGGCTCCAGCGCGGTCGCCTCGGTCGGTGCCCGCCCCGGACCGGGAGAACAGTCGGGCGGCGGAACGCTCGCGCCGGCGGCCATCGGCCCGGCCCTGGTCCGCGACCGCACGGCGCCACCGCGGGACGGGCTCGAGGGCGTTCCGGAGCTGACCCGGTGAGCGCGCCGGCGCTGGAGTCGGACCGGACCGGCACCCACGTCGCCGGTGGACCGGAGGTCGACCAGCTGCTCAGCGACGCCGCCCGGGACCGGCTGCCGGCCGTCCTGGTCGTGGTGGGGCCCGGCGGCAGCGGGAAGTCCTGGCTGCTCGGCCGGCTGGCGAGCACCCTGCGCAGCGCCGGTCGGCGGGTGGTGGACGGGAGCGTCCTGGTGGCCGCGGGCTCCGGTCCGACCGCCGTCCTGGTCGACGACGCCCACCACCTGACCGAGGCGGCCGCGGAACGGATGCTCCACCGGGCGGACGATCCCGATCGGTGCACCGTGGTCGCCGTCCGGCCGGGCGCCGAGGGCCCGGGACTGACCCGGCTGATGGCCGGCCTGCCCGGGGACCGCCGGACGGTGCGGCTGGGCCATCTCGAGCGCGACCAGGTGGCCCGCTGGATCACCGCCGAGCTGGGGCCGGTGCCCGACCGGGTGCTGGACGCCGTGGTCGAGGGCGCCGGTGGCCTGCCCGTGCTGGTGGCCCGGCACGTGGCTGCGCTGGCCGGGCGGGTGGCGCCGGCGGTCCCGGCCCGCGCCGACGGCCGGATCGCCTCCCGGCACGGCAACGTGGTGGCCGCGCTCCCCGCCGAGGTGCCGGAGCGGTGGCTGCCCGACGGTCCACCGGCCGGGGTGCGCCGGCAGCTGCGCACCATGGTCGCCGGTCTCGACGAGGCGGCGGCCGGGGTGCTGCGCGCGGTCGCGGCCGGCGCCCCCTGGGACGGCGAGCTGCTGGCCGCGCTGCTGGACCGGGAGGTGCCCCGGGTGCGCGCCGACCTGGACCGGGCCCGGGCCACCGGCCTGGTCCGACCGGACGGCGGGCTGCTGCCGGCGGGGCGGGACGCCCTGCTGGCCACCGTTCCCTCCGGGCTGGTCACCGAGCTGCGCCGACGGCTGCTCCGGCTGCTCCAGGCCGAGGGGGCCGACGCGCTGCCGGTCGCCCGCGCCCTGGCGACGGCGGGTGTGCGGGACCGGCGGGCCGCCGAGCTGCTCACCGCCCGCGCTGCGGCCCTGCTGCCCCAGGACCCGGCGGAGGCCGGCCGGCTGCTCGACGAGGCGATCGCGGCGGGAGCCGCCGGGACCACGGTGGCCGCGCTCCGGGCCGAGGCGGCGGGGCTGGCCGGGGAGGTCGACGAGGCGCTGCGCTGGGCGGACACCACGGTGCGGACGGCGACGGCCGGGGACCCGCCGGACGACGTCCGGCGGGCGGCCGGGGTGAGCGGCGCGCTGATGGCGGCCCGGGGCATGCCGCAACGCAGCGCCGAGCTGTTCCGCCGGGCCGGGCCGGAGCGGGCCGGTGCCGCGGCGCTGGTGCTGGTGGGCTGCGGGCACCGGGCGCAGGCGGCCGCGGTGCTGGCGGATGCGGAGGAGTCGCTGGCCGCCGCCGCGGCGGGGGAGCGGCTGATGGCGGCCGCGGTGCTGCAGACGCTGGCGCCCACGGCTGCGGTGCACGGTGCGGTCGAGGCGCTGTCGCTGCTCGCCCAGGCCGAGGGGCTGCTGGCGCCGGTCGAGGGCTCGGTGCTGCTGCCGGACACCCCGGCGGCGCTCGCCGCGCTGATCGGCCTGTCCACCGGCGACGGCGCGCTGGCCGGCTCGGTGCTGCGCCGGGCGCTGGGCACCGGCACCGCGGCGACGGAGGTGCGGCACCGGCTGCTGCTGGCCTGGGCGGCCCTGCTGGCCGGTCGGCTGGCCGAGGCGGAGGCGGAGTGCGGCCCGGCTGCCGGGGCGGAGGAGCCGCGGGACGCGCTGTTCCGGGCGGCGCTGCGGCTGGGGCTGGCTCGGCGCCGCGGGGACCTGGCCGGCCTGATCGCCGCCTGGGAACCGGCTCGGGAGGCGCTGGTGCGCCACCCCCTCGACCTGTTCACGCTGCTGCCGCTGGGCGAGATCGTCGTCGCCGCGGCGCGGCTGCGGCACCGGGAGCAGACCGCCCACCTGCGGGCGCAGGCCGCCGAGCTGCTCGACCGGCTGGGCGACCCGCCGGTCTGGTCGGCGTCCTGGCACTGGTCCGGCGTGCAGGCCGCGATCCTGGCCGAGGACCCGGCGGCGCTGGAGCCGCACGCGACCGCCCTGGTCGCGGCGTCCCGGCGCAGCCCGCTGTCGGGGGTGCTGGCCCGCGCGGGGCGCACCTGGCTGCGGGTGCTGCGCGACGAGGCGCCGGCCGCGGAGGTGGTGGCGGCTGCGGAGGCGCTCGGCCGGGCGGGCTGGAGCTGGGACGGGTCTCGGCTGGCCGGTCACGCCGCCGCCCGGGTGCGGGAGGCCGCCGGCCGCGGGCAGCTGCTGCAGTGCGCCCGCGGGCTGGCCGGTCCCGGGAGCACGGAACCGGTTCCCGGGCCGGACGACGAGGCGGCGCCGGCTTCGTCGTCCGGGCTGCTGAGCGCGCGGGAACGGGAGGTCGCCGAGCTCGTCGTCGCGGGCGTCCCCTACCGCGAGGTGGGCAGCCGGTTGTTCATCTCGGCGAAGACCGTGGAGCACCACGTGGCGCGGATGCGGCAGCGGCTGGGCGCCACCGACCGGACCGAGCTGCTGGCCCGGCTGCGCGCCGAGCTCGGCGTCGCCGGCTGAGCCGACCGGCGACCGGCGGCGACCCTCGGTAGGTTGCCCGGACAGGCGGCGCCGGCGTGCGAGGACGAGGAGGACGACGTGATCGTCGAGGTGATCGGTGGTGCCGACGAGGTGCCCGAGGTGCGCGTCGAGGACGTCGACGACCTGACCAGGCTGCACCTGGCCGTCGGCGCGTTGACCGACGAGGACGTGGACGGCGCGCTGCGCGCTGCGGGGCTGGGCCGGCTGACGGACGGCGACGACGCGGTGCTGGACGTCGCGGCGCTGCGGACGGCCGCGCAGTCCCGGGCGAGCGCGGAGGGCTGGGCCGGGCAGTTCGACGAGATGGTCGCGCAGGCGGAGCAGCGGGGCTGGGCAGCCGACGACGGCGCCGGGCTGCGGGTGCACGTGGAGCCGGCCGCGTCCGCCTGAGGCCCTCCAGGGGCCGCCCGGGCGGCTGTGATTCTGCTGTGGTGTCGCTCGGTTGTTGTGGTCGCTCCACTTTCTAGGGAACGATCGCCCCGTGACCACCACGGAGTACTCGACGCGACCCGCCGGCGCCCGCCCTCCGGGCCGGCCGTTGTCCACCGAGCTCTCCGAGCAGCTGGTGGGCGTGGCGATGGACATCCTGGCCGACGAGGGCTGGGGCCGGCTCAACAGCGACCGGGTCGCCGCCCGTGCCCGGGCCGGCAAGGCGGGCATCTACCGGCGCTGGCCCACCATGGCCGCGCTCGCCCGGCACGCCCTGAGCACCGCCACCCTGGTCCCGGTGCCGGCCGACAGCGGCACGCTGAGCGCCGACCTGTGCGGTCTGCTGCTGCCCTGGACCCGGCCGCTGGACCGCGCCGAGCGGGCGGCGGCCAGCCTGGTCGGCGCCGCCCGGCACGAGGAGGAGCTGCGCGCCGGCCTGGAGGAGGCGCTGGTGCGCCCGCTGGCCGGTGCCGTCCGGGAGATCGCGGCCCGCGAGGCCGCCCGCGGGCATGAGCTCCCGCACGAGCGGGTCGCCCTGCTCGGCTCGGTGCTGCAGGCGATGTGGTGGCAGCGCTACACGTCCTTCGCCGCCGCCCCGATGCCGGCGGCGCAGGTCGAGCAGCTGGTCACCGACGTGCTGCTGCCGATCCTCGAGCCGGAGCACCCCGCCGCCTGAGCCGCGACCGGGGGCTCCGGTCGGGACCAGGCTCAGCCGGGCCGGCCCAGCGCCGGGTCCAGCAGCCGGGCGGCGAGGCCGGCGACGCAGTGCTCCAGCTCGGCCAGGGTCGTCGCCGTCGCCGCCTGCACCGACAGGTGCCGCGCCCCGTCCGGATCGGGGTCCAGCACCAGCCGGCGGTTCTCCAGCACGAGGACCCGCCCTGCGGCCAGGAACAGGTCGGCCACCAGCCTGCTGAGCACGTGTGCCGTCGCCGGGTCCGGCGCTGGGGCGGCCGGCCAGTCACCGGCGGCGATGGCCTCGCTGAGCAGGGCCGCGACCCGGCCGGCGGCCTGCTCGACCAGGGTGCGCTCGCGCGACTGCAGCGACGGCGACCGGTTGAGCGCCTCGAGGTAGTTGCGGTTCTCCGGCCGCGTCTCCTGTTCGAGCAGCTGGCGGAGGTCGCCCTCCAGGTAGCGGCGCAGCGCGGCGACCGGGTCGGCGCCGGGCGGGCGCTGGCTGACCGCGTTGGCCGCGCCCTCGACCCAGGGCGTCCGGCCGGCGAAGAACAACCCCTCCTTGGTCTCGAAGTGGTTGAACACGGTCTGCACGGCCACGTCGGCGGCCGCGGCGACGTCGGCGATGGTGACGGCGTCGAACCCGCGCTCGGCGAACAGTCGCTGCGCTGTCGCCCGCACCTCGGCCCTGGTCTGCGCCTTGCGGCGTTCCCGGCGGCCCCCGGTGGCCTCACCCACGGTCGTGAATCTATAGCTGACGGTGCGGGGAGCGTGAGACCGGTCTCACCGAGTCAGTGCGGCGTCCGCGGCGGGTCGCAGCATCGGGTGCGCCGGCGCCCAGTCCGTCCACACCGCATCGCCCCAGGAGCGGACCAGCGCAGGCAGGTCGACGACGTCCAGGTCGGCTGCGAGGTCGGCCACCGTCGTCGTCCAGCAGGCCGGGCGGGGCAGCCCTCCCGGAGCGGCCTCGGCGACCCGGTCGGCCAGCTCGGCGGCACGGACCGGGTCGAGGCCACGCTCCAGCCACAGGCACAGCCGCACGGGTGCGGCCGCCGGCTCGCCGGGGCCGAGGTGCTGGGCGTCGTAGGCGTCGGTGGCCAGCTGCAGCAGCGCGGCGGTCTGCACGTCCTGCCCGGCCTCCTCTCGGAGGCCGCGCACGGTGACCGCGAACAGCCCGGCGCAGCTGGCCGAGGCGCCCGGGTGGCCGGCGGTCAGCCCGGGGACGACGGCGAGCACGGCGCCGCAGCCCGGGCAGACCGACGTCTGCGGGGTGTCGGAGGAGGAGGGGTGACCGCTGTCGGCACGGGGGTCGGCGTCGCTCACGACGACCGATCGTGCCGCACCCGGCCGCGAGGTGCCCGGCGCGGCCCGCTGTCCCGGGGCGTGGCACTCGGTGCCGCCCCGCGTCCGGCCGCGGATCGGCACCCCTTAGCGTGGGCCGGGTCACCCCCTGAGGCTCGGAGACGACGGATGAAGACGCACGGTGCTGTGCTGCGAGGTCCTGGCGACTGGGAGGTCGTCGAACTGGACGTGCTCGACCCCGGCCCGGGGCAGGTGCTGGTGGAGATGGCCTACGCCGGCCTGTGCCACTCCGACGAGCACCTGCGGTTCGAGAGCCAGCGCTATCCGATCGTCGGCGGGCACGAGGGCGCCGGCACGGTGCTGGCCGTCGGCGCCGGGGTCACCGGCGTGCAGCCCGGCGACCACGTCGTCACCGCGTTCCTGCCGGCCTGCGGCCACTGCCGGTGGTGCGCAGCCGGCCGGTCCAACCTGTGCGACCTGGGCGCCACCATCGGCACCGGCCAGCTGCCCGACGGGAGCTGGCCGTTCCGGCTGGACGGCGAGGAGCTGGGCGGGTTCTGCATGGTCGGCGCGTTCGCCCAGCACTCGCTGCTGTCCGAGCACTCCTGCGTGAAGATCGACGCGCACCTCCCGCTGGACGTCGCCGCGCTGATGGCCTGCAGCGTCCCGACCGGCTGGGGCTCCGCGGTGAACGCCGGACCGGTCCGCCCGGGCGACGTCGTGGTCGTCGTCGGCACCGGCGGGGTCGGCTGCAACGCGGTGCAGGGTGCCGCGATGGCCGGCGCCCAGCACGTGGTCGCCGTCGACCCGGTCGAGTTCCGCCGCGAGTTCGCCCGCACGCTGGGCGCGACGCACGCCGTGGCGAGCACCGACGAGGCGGCGGGCCTGGCCCGGGAGCTGTCCCGGGGCACCGGCGCGGACGTGGTCATCCTGGCCACCGGCACCACCAGCCCGGAGATCACCGGCGGCGCGTACCGGTGCCTGGGCAAGGGCGGCACGCTGGTGCTCACCGGCCTGGCCGACTCCACGATGGCCACCACGGTCGCGCTGCCGGGCAACATCACCACGGTCTACGAGCAGCGGGTGCAGGGCGCGCTCTACGGCATGTGCAACGCCTACCGCGACATCCCGCGGCTGCTGCGCCTCTACGAGGAGGGCAAGCTCGAGGTGGACTCGCTGATCACGAAGCGGTACTCCCTCGAGCAGGTCAACGAGGGCTACCAGGACCAGCGGGACGGCACGATCATCCGCGGCGTCCTGGAGCACCAGCACTGACCCGCCCCAGAGGGGCCGAGATGGCCATCTCGGCCCCTCAGGGGTGAGCGGCGGCCGCGGTGGGCAGACCGGACGCATGCCTGAACCAACGATCGCCGTCCTGGACGTCGACGGGACCCTCGTCGACTCCAACTACCAGCACGCCCTGGCCTGGTACCGCGCACTGCGCTCGGTGGGGGAGACCTTCCCGATCTGGCGGCTGCACCGGCTGATCGGGATGGGCGGCGACCAGGTCATCCTCTCCCTCGGCGGAGAGGAGCTGGAGGAGCGGATCGGCGAGGAGGCGCGCAAGCGGCAGGGCGAGGAGGTCGACGCGCTGATCGACGAGGTAGCCGCCCTGCCCGGCGCCCGCGACCTGCTGCTGGCGATCAAGGAGCGCGGTCACCGGCTGGTGCTGGCCAGCTCCGGGCAGCCGCGGCACGTCGACTTCGCCGTCGACCTGCTGGACGCCCGCGACATCGCCGACGCGATCACCTCCAGCGAGGACGCCGAGGAGACCAAGCCGGCGCCGGACCTGCTGCAGGTGGCCCGCAAGAAGCTGCACGCCGCCGACGAGACGAGCAGCGTGATGATCGGCGACTCGGTGTGGGACGTCGAGGCGGCCAAGAACGCCGGCATGCCCGCGATCGCGGTCCGCTCCGGTGGGTTCGGCGACGAGGAGCTGCGCAACGCCGGGGCGATCGGCATCTACGACACCCCCGGCGACCTGGCCGCCCACCTGGACGACACGCCACTCGCCTGACGGCCCCCTGCAGGGTCCCGCCCCGAGCCCTGCGAGGGGTGGGGGGCAGGGGGTCCTTCCTCAGACGACGCCGGCGCGCTGGGCGGCGTACTCGCTGAGGGTGGCCATCGGCGGACGCTGGTCGACCGCGACCGTGTGGCTGGTCGGCACGAAGCCGGAGCCGTCGTGGCTGAACTGGGTGAGCAGGCCGCCGGGCTCCAGTCGCCGTCCGTGCCGGCCGCGCTCGGCCCGGCCGAGCAGGGTGTTCACGATCTGACCGGCCATCTTGCCCAGCGCCTCGTCGGTCTGGTGGGAGTGCGTGCGGGTGCCCAGGTCGACCTGTGCCAGCCCCTGCAGGCCGCAGACCTGCAGCAGGTCGATGAGCAGGCCGACCTCGACGCCGTAGCTGGAGACGAACGGCACCTGCTCCAGCACGGCGCGGCGGCCGGCGTACTCGCCGCCCAGCGGCTGCACGAAGCCGGCCAGCTCCGGCCACAGCGCGTTGAGCAGCGGGCGTGCGGTCAGCTCGGTGACCCGGCCGCCGCCGGCGGGCCGGTGCACCCCGTCGAGGGTGAGCGGGCGGGTGTAGCAGCCCTTGACGTAGTCGATCCGTGGCTCGGTCAGCAGTGGGGTCAGCAACCCGGGTACGTAGTGGCTGACGTCGCCGAGCAGGTCGGAGTCCATGAAGACGACCAGGTCGCCGGTGGTGGCGGCCAGCGACTTCCACAGCGCCTCGCCCTTGCCCGGGCGGTCGCCGTGGCAGGCCAGCACGTCCCCGGCCGCGACGACCTGGGCGCCCGCGGCCCGGGCGACCTCCGCCGTCCGGTCGGTGGAGTTGGAGTCGACCACCAGCAGCTCGTCGACCAGGGGCACGCGGTCCATCCAGCTCGCGGCGAGATCTCGCACCAGCACGCCCACGGTGGCGTCTTCGTTGCGGGCCGGCAGGACGACGCTGATCCGGTGCCCGCCGCGGCGCTTGGCCAGCAGGAGGGCGTCGACGTCGATCTCGGCCAGGGAGGTGGCCGACGTGGTGCGGTGCTCGAACCATGCGCGGGCGTCGGGTCGCATCAGCCCACTGTCGAGCACGTCCACCTCCGTGTGCACGTCGCCGTGGCGTCGTTCACATGAACTTCACGTTCCGCCACCCTGAGGGTGACCGCCACGTCTTCCGACGGCAATCCGTCGCCCAGCGCTCTTCCGCAGTTGCGTAGCGCAACGACGAGCCGCAGGAAGACGGCGACGCGTCAGACCTGGGCGCCGAGCAGCTCGTCCGCGGCCGGCCGGTCGCCGTCCGGCACGGGGTGCCCGAGACCGGTCAGCCAGCCGCGCAGCACCCGGTGCAGCTGCTCGGCACCGACGACCTCGCCGGGGTCGGCGAACGAGCGGGGGTGCACCAGGAAGCCGTGCTGCTGGGGTCCGCCGAGCCCGCCGTGCGAGCCCACGTGCGGCTCGAACGGGGATGCCTCGTCGGTCTCCGGGTCGTAGCGGCTGTTGAACACCACGTCCGGGCAGTTGGGGAACGCCGACACCCGGGCGACCAGCGCGGCGGCGTGCTCGCCGTAGACGGTCAGCGGGTCCTCGCCGATGACCACGCCGGTGGCCAGCCGGCGCAGCCCGTCGCGGCCGAGCACGACCGGGCCGAACTCCTCCGAGTGCACGAGCAGGAAGCCGATGCCGGGGTGGTCGACCAGCGCGGGCAGCAGCTGGGGCCAGCGCTGCTCGATCGTCTCCAGCGGCACCCGGCCGGGCAGGTCGGCGAAGGAGATGTGCCCCATGTGGCCGGACACGGAGACCACCACCCCGGGCGCCACCTGCCGCACCGTGCCGTGCTCGCCGGCCGGCGTTCCCGACTCGGGGGCGCCGACCCGGGCCACCCGGTCGTGCAGCCGCCGGGCGATGAGGCCGCTGCCCTCCGCCAGCGCGGAGGTGACCTGCCAGGACTCGGCCGGACGGCGGCTGTCGTCGCCCGGTGCCGGCGGCAGCAGGCCCAGCCATCGGCGGCGCGGAGCCGCGACGACGGGGCCGCCGCAGAGCCGGCCGACCAGCTGGTCGACGGTCTCGCCGAACCGGGCGGCGAAGGTCTGGCCCTGGGTCTGCCCGTGGTCGGACAGGCAGACCAGGTGGTAGTCGCGGGGCGCCAGCTGGGCAGCCCGCCAGAGCCGCCCGATCTGCTGGTCGATGCTGCGCAGCACCTCGAGGGAGTCGAAGCGCTCGATGCCGGAGTGGTGGGCGACCTCGTCATAGCCGACGAAGTCGGCGTAGACGACCGCCCGGCCGGCGAGCATGTCCTCCAGGATCGCGTTGACGACGACGTCCCGGATGATCACCGTGGTCCCCGGCCGGGCGAGCGGGTAGAGCCCGCCGCGCTTGACCCGCGGCCGGACGTCGGCCCGCCGCTGCCGCGCCGCGGCGACCAGCTCCCGGTAGACGTCGGCCAGCGAGACGGCGAGGGTGCGCAGCGCGTTGGCCGGGTTGGCGAAGTAGGCGTAGTAGCCGGCGCCGATCCGGTCCCGGCTGCGGCGTTCCCGCCGGGAGGCGCGGCCGACGACGACGGCCAGCGAGCTCATCGTCAGCGACACGTGCGCGGCGTCGCCGGTGAACAGGTTGCCCCGCCCGGCGCCGTCCCCGGCGAGCAGGCCGCGCCCGTCGGAGTGCTGCCGCTCCACCTCGGCGGCGTCCTCGGGCCGGGACACGGTGACCACCCGGTCGCGGTCCTTGTCGAACCAGCGGAAGCCGAGGACGCCGGCGTTGGAGCCCTGCAGGATGCCGCACTGGCTGGCGCCGGTCTGCGAGCTCCAGTCGGTGTGCCAGGAGCGCAGCACGTGGCTGCCCGAGCGCAGCCACGCGGCCAGGGTGGGCATCGACCCGTCCCGGACGGCGCGCCGGGCCACCTCGTGCCCCAGCCCGTCGATCTGCAGGAACAGCACACCGGGCGGGCACGCCCCCGGGTCCGGCCCGGTGCGGCGCCGGCGGGCGCGGCGGAAGAACAGCTCGTCCTCGTTGAGCGCCAGCACGCTGCTGATCACCGCGGTGATCCCCGACATCGCCACCGCGACGACGACGCTCGTGCGGAACGACTGGACCTCCACGCCGGGGATGGCGTTGAAGACGGCGAGCACCCCCGCGCCCATCAGCAGGAAGCTGCCCAGGCCGAGGGTGAAGAAGGCCAGCGGCAGCGCGACCCGCATGACCAGCGGCCAGCCCACCGCGGCGAGCACGCCCAGCAGCAGCGCGGCGACCGGCGGCTGCCACCAGCCGTCCATGGCGAACCCGGACAGCCCGGCGTCCAGCGCGATCAGCGCGCCGGTGACCGCCGCCCAGACCAGCACCAGCCGGGCGACGGTGCGGCCGGTGCGCAGCACGCGCCCCGGGGAGGCGGCCTCGGTCACGGCTGCTCGCACTCCACCGGCGTCGGGTCGGGGCGGGCGCGCGAGGCGCGCGAGGCGCGGGAGTGCGACACCAGGTTCAGCACCACCCCGACCAGCAGGACCAGCAGGGTGGCGATCAGCGTGGCGATCAGCGGGGAGTCGAAGATGCCGCCGCTGACCACGCCGAGCAGCGCGTAGGCGATCGCCCAGACTGCGCCGGCGGCGAAGGACGCCGGCAGCAGCCGGCGCCACGGATAGGCCAGCGCGCCGGCGGCCAGCAGCACCGGGATGCGCCCGGCGGGCAGCAGCCGGCCGACGACGACGATCTGCCACCCGTGCCGGCGGAACTGCTCACGCACCTCGTCGATCCGGTCCGCGTGCTGCCCGCGGGCCACCCAGCGCACCGCGGAGGGGCCGCCGAACCGGCAGATGCTGAAGGTGATGACGTCGCCGAGGAAGGCGCCGAGGGTGGCGAGCAGGACCACCAGCGGCAGCGAGAGGTGGTCGGTGGTCAGCGCGACCGCCGCGGCCGCCCCGACGACGGCCCCGGTGGGCACCACCGGGACGACGGAGCCCAGCAGCACCCCGCCGAAGAGCACCGGGTAGCCCAGCGTGCTGCCGTCGGTCCAGCTCGAGGCGAGCACCGCGACGCTCATGCGGTGTCCTCGACCGGTGTGGGTCGCGCGGTCGACGTCGGCAGCACGACGCGGGCGCCGGGGGCGGTCAGCGCCACCGCGGTGGCCGCCCCGCCGGTCGCGGCCAGCGCGGCGACGTCCGCGGCGAACCGGCGGGGCGGCTCCACCAGCAGCGAGCGCATCCGGGCCCGCCACGGGCTGGGCAGGGAGGTCAGGCCGGCGACGGCGTAGGTGCCCCAGTGCACCGGGACGGCGACCCGCGGGCGCAGCTGCTGCACGGCGGCGGCGGCACCGGAGGGGTCGAGGTGGCCCGGGCCCAGCGTCGGGCCCCAGCCCCAGACCGGCAGCAGGGCGACGTCCAGGCCGTCGTCCCCGAGGTCGGTCATGCCCGGGAAGGCGTCGGTGTCCCCGGCGGCGTACACCGTGGCGCCGTCGCCGGAGAGCAGGTGCCCGACCGCCGGCGCGTGCGGGCCGGAGGTCAGCCGCGGGCCCCAGCGGTGGGCGGCGTGGTCGGCTGGCGTGGCGGTGACGGTCAGTCCGCCGTCGGTGAGGCTCTGCCCGGGGGCGAGCTCGTCGACGGCGGTGAACCCCTGGCGGCGCAGCCACCGGCCGGCACCGCGCGGGACGACGATCGGGGTGCCCCGGTCGAGTCGGCGCAGCGAGCGCAGGTGCAGGTGGTCGTTGTGCAGGTGCGAGATCAGGACCAGGTCGACCCCGGCCCAGGTCTCCGCGGCCGGCTCGTCGACCACCCGGCGCAGCGGGCCCAGCGTGGCCGTCAGCAGCGGGTCGGTCAGCACCGTCCGGCCGGCGAGCTCCACCCGCACCGTCGAGTGGCCGAGGAAGTGCAGGGCGGGCTCGCTCACGGGCCCAGTATCGGCGTCGGCTCCGGCCGGGTCATCAGACCTCGGCACGCTGGCGCAGCACCGGGACGGCGGCGACGACCGACGCGGAGGGGTGCCGCAGCAGTGCGGCGAGCTGCGCTGCGGTCAGCCCGGTGGGCAGCACCGGACCGGTGACCGCCATCCGGCACTGCTCGTGCACGGCCTCGTACAGCTCCACGCTGCTGACCCCGCTGGCCAGGGTGTAGACGTCGAAGGCGGCGGCGCTGGACTCGATGGCGGTGAGCACCCGCATCGTCCGCTCGTGGTCATCGGGCGCGGCGAGCCGCCGCACGTCGACCCGCACGGTGTCCAGCGGCACCCGGGCCAGCTGCGACCACAGCGTCGAGCCCATGCCGAAGTCGTTGAGGCACAGGTGCACCCCGGCGGCCCGCACCACGTGCAGGGCGGGGATGAGCCCGGCCGAGGAGGTCTGCAGGACCTCCTCGTCGAAGGCCAGGACCAGCTGGCGGGGCTTCAGGCCGGTGCTGGCCAGGGCGGCGGCGACCTCGCCGGCCAGCTCGTCGGCGCGCACCTGCCGCGCCGGCAGGTCGAACCCGACCTGCAGCTCGCCGTCGAGGGCGGCGACCTCGGCGCAGGCCTGGCGCAGCAGCCACTGCTGGAGCATGTCGTTCTGTCCCTGCCGCTCGGCCGCGGCCCACAGCTCCGCCGACGGCAGCAGGCCCAGCTCGGGGTGGACCCACACCGGCTCGGTGTGCACCCCGGTGATCGTCCGGGTGTCGCTGGTGGCGACGACGTCGAAGCGCAGCTGCACTTCGCCGGCGGCCACCGCTGCGGCCACGTCGCTGGTGGCGGCGGCCTGTGCGATCCGGTCTTCCGAGTGCACCCGCCAGCAGCCCTTGCCGGCCTGCTTGGCCGCGCCCAGCGCCGCGTCGGCCTGGCGGAAGGCCAGCTGGGCGCCGCCGGGGTGCACCCGGCCGAGCCCGACGCTCGCCCCGACGGAGAAGGTGCGGTCGCCCACCCGGTAGGGCTGGGCGAGCACGTCGACGACCCGCTGGGCGGCCTCGACGGCGGCGTCCTCCCCGCCGGCCATGAGCACGGCGAACTCGTCGCCGCCGAGCCGGGCGACCAGGTCGTCGGCACGCAGCAGGTTCTGCAGCCGGCGGGCGACCTCGACCAGCAGCAGGTCGCCCGCCTCGTGGCCGGCGGTGTCGTTGACCGCCTTGAACCCGTCGAGGTCGAGGACCAGCAGGCAGCGTCCGCCGGTGGCCGCGGAGATGGTGGCCATCTCCTGGAACAGCAGAGCCCGGTTGGGCAGCCGGGTGAGGTGGTCGGTGAAGGCCATCCGCTCGAGCTCGCGCTCGCGGCGGCGGCGGGTGGTGACGTCGCGCAGGTGCAGCACCCGGCGGCCGCTGCCCGGCCGCTCGTGGTGGGTGACCTCCAGCTCGCGCGCCTCGCCGTCGGCGCGGGGCACCCGCAGCTGCAGCGCGGGGGCGACCTCGCCGATGACGGCGGTCAGCTCGAGCCGGACCCGGGAGCGGTCCTCCTCGTGCAGCAGGTCCAGCAGCACCGGGTGCGGGTCGCTGTCGACGAGGCCGAGCAGGGTGCGGGCGGCGGGGGAGGTGAACTCCAGCCGCAGGTCGGCGTCGACGATCGCGACGCCGTCCGAGCTGGCCTCGACCAGGCCGCGGAAGTCCTCCTCGCTGCGGACCAGGTCCTCGCGGATCCGGCCGCTGGCGCGGAACCGGTCCAGCAGCCGGACCACCACCAGCGCCAGGACGGCGGTGACGCAGGCGAGGGCGCCGCGGGTCACCGGCAGACCGCTGAGCAGGGCGATGGCGAGCGTGGCCGGCACGCCGAGCAGCGCGGTCATCGCGATGCCCACGCCGACCGGGTTGATCGTCGGGCGGCTGGTGGCGGGGACGTCGTCGGGCGCCAGCTCGACGGCGAGCACGCCGGTGAGCAGCGCGAGCAGCACGACCAGGTCGAGCAGGCCGGCCCACAGCCCGTCGGGCTGCACGACGTTGACCGCGAGCATCGCCGAGGCCAGCCCGATGAGCACCGTCATCAGCAGCACCGCGGTGGCCGAGCGGAGCCGGGCGGACGTGACCACGGTGCACAGCGCACCGGCCACCCCCACGGCGACCGCGGGGTAGACGCCGTAGCCCACCACGATCGGGAGGAACTCGGGCGCGACGATGCCGGGGGCGAGGGCCGGCCCGAGCACCAGCACGTCGGCCACGACGACCAGCGAGAGCATGACCGCGAAGCCGTCCAGGGCGAGCACCGGCCAGCGCGTGCCGGTGCCCCGGTCGGCGAGGAGGGCGCAGGTCAGGGTGGGGCCGAGCGCGGCGACGGCGAGCAGCGCGTCGCCCAGCCCGAGACCGCCGAACGACCCGCCGAGGCCGGTGCCGGTGAACAGGCTGGCCACGCAGAACAGCGCGGCGCTGGTGGCCAGCACCTGCCAGGGCCGGCGGGTGCCCGGGCGCAGGTGCCGGGTGCGGCGGCCGATCCACCAGGCGGCCCAGCCGGCCACGGCGCCCAGCACGAGGTTGTCCGGCTGGGGCGTCGTGCCGGGCGCGCTGAGCGGCGCGACGGCGATCAGCCCGACCAGCCCGGCGAGGCCGACCAGCAGCGGGACGCGGCGGGCCGGGCTCACGCCGGGTCTCCCGCAGCGGGCGCGGGGAGGGCGGCAGCGGCGGTCGGGACGCCGTCCTCACCGATGCCGGGCAGGCGCCGGCTGAGCACGGCGGCGTCCAGCGGGCGGGCCAGCAGGAACCCCTGGATGAACCGGTGGCCCATGTCGCGCAGCAGTTGCAGCTCCGCCTGGGTCTCCACGCCCTCGACGACCACGGCCAGGCCCAGGCTGGTGCCCAGGTGCAGCACGGAGCTGCACAGGGCCCGGCGCTGGGGGTTGGTCTCGACGTCGGCGAGGAACTGCCGGTCCATCTTGAGCATGTCGATCGGCAGGCCGACCAGGTAGGCCAGCGACGACCAGCCGGTGCCGAAGTCGTCGACGGCGATCCGCACGCCCAGGCGGCGCAGCAGCTGGAGGTCGGCCACCACGTGCGCGTCGTCCAGCAGCACCGACTCGGTGATCTCCAGGATCAGCCGGCACGCGGGCAGGCCGCTGGCCTCCAGCGCCGCCAGCACGTCGTCGACCAGCTCACCGCTGCGCACGTGGCGCGCGGAGACGTTGACGGCGACGCCCAGGTCGGGGTGCGGCAGCCCGGCGATGGTGGCCGTGGCCTCCAGCAGCACCCAGCGGCCGATCTCGGTGATGAGCGAGGACTCCTCGGCCAGCGGGATGAACTCGGCCGGGGAGACGTCGCCGTAGACCGGGTGCCGCCAGCGCAGCAGCGCCTCGACCGACACGGTGCGGTGCAGGGCCAGGTCGACGACGGGCTGGTAGTTCAGGTGCAGCCGGTCCGCGCGCAGGGCGTCGGTGAGGTCGGTGCGCAGCGCCTCCTCGCGGTCCTGGGTGATCCGCAGGGCGTCGGAGTGCCGGCGCACCCGGCCGGGCCCGGCGGCGCGGGCGCTGCGCAGCGCCAGGTCGCCGCAGCGCAGGGCCTCACCGGCGTCGGTGTCCGCGGTCAGCGGGGTGACCCCGGCCGCGGCGGTCAGCCGCACGGTGCCGGCGGCGGTGGCGACCGGCTCTACCGCGGCGACCAGCCGGGCGGCGACCACCTCGGCGTCGGCGATCGTGCCGTCGACGACGACGGCGAACTCCACGATCCCGGCCCGGGCGAGCCAGTCCTCGCCGCGGAGCACCCGGCTGAACCGGGACGCGAGCTCGCGGAGCACCTCGGCGTCGTCGCCGTCGGAGAGGCCGTCCACCCCGATCAGCACCAGCGAGGTGCCGTACGCCGAGGGGCTGCGCAGGGCGGCGCCCAGCCGCTGGGTCAGCGCGGAGCGGTTGGGGAGCCCGGTGGCCGGGTCGGTGGTGCTGAAGGCGGTGGTGATGTCGGGGAGGGTCTGCTGCGGTGCCGTGGCGGTGACGTCGCGGCAGTACAGCACCAGTGCCCCGACGTCGGGGTCGCTGCGCAGGTCCCGCACCCGGGACCGGATGAGCCGCCAGCGCCCGTCCAGGTGCCGGACGCGTGCGGTGCGGGTCTTGGTCTCGTCGTCGGCGTGGCTGGCACTGAGCGCCGCGACCAGGCCGGGGGCGTCGTCGGGGTGGACGGCGTCGGCGATCGGCCGGCCGATGATCCGCTGCGGGTCCAGCCCGAGCAGCTCGGTGATGGCGGGGGAGACCCACGTCACGTGCAGCTGGTCGTCCAGGATCAGCACCGGGTCCGCGCTGCCGCGCACCAGGGTGCGGAAGTACGCCTCGCTGCGCTGCAGGTCGGCGGTCAGCTGCTGCTGGACGCCCCAGGAGACGACCTGGTGGGCTGTCAGGGCGAGCAGCCCCGCCACCCCCAGCGCCGTCCCGAAGATGGTGAGCCGGCCGGTGATCGGCACGCTGAGCAGCAGCAGCGAGCCGCCGACCAGCGCGGTGACGTGCGGGAGCAGGGCGCCGAGGGTGGACGCCTCGGCGTGGCGGGTCGCCGACGGGGCGCGGTCGGCCCGGTCGGCGCTGCAGGCCGCGGCCAGCAGGCCCATGCCGAGGACGCTGGCGGCGCAGGCGAGGTACTGGACGGGGCCCGGGCCGGTCGCGATCGAGGAGGCGGCGCCGGCGATCGCGGTGGCCACCTGCCCGGCGAACACGGTCCAGCCGACGGCCCGGTGCTGCACGCCGGCGACCGCGATGAACACCAGCGAGACCCCGGTGCCGATGGCGATGCTGCACAGCAGGGCGAACAGCGCGACCGTCTCGGAGAGGTCCAGCAGGCCGCTGCCGGCGATGGTCAGGTGGTAGATCGTGTGCACCGTCAGCAGGTCGGCGACGACGAACAGCGTGAGCATGGTGGCCAGCTGGGCCCGGGCCGCCCGCAGCGACGTGCGGTCCAGCATCCGGCCGAGCGCCACGACGACCAGCAGCTGACCGGGGACGCTGCCCAGCGCCGTCTGCCCCCAGGGCAGCGCCGCGGCGGCGACCATCGACCCGGTCGCGGCCACGAGGATCGACACCGCGTACCAGCGCCAGCCGGCCGGGTGGCTGCTGGACCGGGCGCCCCGGAACAGCAGGACGACGACGACCGCGACGGCCAGGAAGTTGGCGGACACGGCGACGGTGACCGAGGCAGGGGCGGGCAGCAGGCCGGCGGACAGGGTGACCAGGGTGGCCGCCACGGCCAGGACCAGGCGGCGGCCCAGGACCGGAGCGGCCGTGCCGCCCGGTCGGGGGGCCACGGCCGGCGCTGGTGCGGCGGGGAGTCCGGTGGTCACCCGTCAGTTGTCGGAACCAGGCCGTCCGCGCTGCACCGCCGGCGGGGGTGCCTCACCCCGATGGGGAGGGTCGGGTGGCAGCATCCCCCGGGTGCCGTGGCGTCGGGCGGACCTCGCCCGCCGGGCACTCCCCGCGCTCGTGGTGCTGGCGTTCGCCGCGTCGTCCTGGGTGCTGGCGGGCTGGGCCGGGGGCCGGGGCATCCCGCACAACGACGACTGGTCGCTGATCAGGATCGCCCAGCACCTGGCCGGCACCGGGGAGTTCCGGCTGCTCGGCTGGAACCGAGCGGCCCTGGCCGGCCAGAGCTGGCCCGCGGCGGCGCTGCTCCGGCTGACCGGCGGAGGCGTCGCGACGCTGCAGGCGTTCCACCTGGCCGCCGCCGCGCTCGCGCTGGCGGCGGCGTACCTGCTGCTGCGCCGGTCCCTCGGACCGGGGCGGGCGGCCCTGGGCGCGTTCACCCTGCTGGGGACCCCGGAGCTGTGGCTGCTGTCCACCTCGGTCATGACCGATGCGCTGGCCGCGGCCCTGGTCCTCGGGTCGCTGCTGCTCGGGGTGGTGGCGGTGCAGGCGCCGCACCGGCGGGCCGCCACGGCGCCGCTGCTCGGGTCGCTGCTGCTGGGCCTGTGGGCGTTCACCGTCCGGGAGGCGGCGCTCGCCGCGCCGGTCGCCGTCCTGCTGGCCGCGGCGCTGCCCCGGCGCAGCGCCTCCGCCTCCCTGCGCGTGCTGGCGCTGCCCGCCGGCGCCGTCGTCGCGGTCGCCGTCCTGGCCTTCGAGCTGTGGCGCCGTGCGCTGGCCGCGGGCGACCCGCCGCGGCTCGGGCTGGACCCCGCGGCGACCGTCGGGCACGCCCTCGAGGCGCTGTTCTGGATCGCCCTGGTGCTCTCCCCGGTGACGCTGTGCTGGGCAGCCCGGTGGCGGAGCCCGCGGACCTGGTGGGCGGTCGCGGCGGCCGGCGGTCTCGCCGCGGTGCTGCGGCTCGGGCTGGACCGGCCGCTGTTCCCCGCCAACTACCTGAGCCAGCGCGGCGCCTACGTCAGCGCGGGCCTGGGCACCCGCGCCGCGCTGCTGCCCGACTGGCTGTGGCTGGTGGTCTGCGGGGTGGCGGTCGTCTCCGCCGGGGTGCTGCTGGGCCGGCTGGCCGACCAGGTCCGCGGTGAGAAGCGGGCCGTCCGGGACGCCGCGGCGGCACTGCCCGTGCACAGCGCCTTCCTCGCGCTCACCCTCGGCGGGCTGCTGGTGGAGGACGTGCTCGGCCAGACGACGTACTCCCGCTACCTGCTCGTGCTGCCGCCGGTGCTGGCCGCGTTCCTGCTCCGGGAGCCACGGCCGGCCCGGTCCGGCGTGCGGCCGGGCGCTGCGTCGGCGGGGCTGCTGTGCGTGCTGTGCGCGCTGGCGGCGGTGCTCACGGCGGGCACGCTGCGCTCGGACGCCGCCCGGTGGCAGGCCGCCGCGTCGCTGGTGGCGCAGGGGGTGGACCCGATGCAGATCGCCGCCGGCCAGGAGTGGTCGGGATGGCACACGTCGGGGGTCGCCGAGCACGACCAGCGGGACGCCCCCGGCGACGTGGCCTGGTGGACCGGGATGTTCGGCGATGCGTCCGAGTGCTGGCTGGTCGCGATGGACGGCCGGCCCCGGGCGGGCTACCGGCTGGAGCGGGCGGGGTCCGGCGTCTGGGTGTTCCGTGCCGAGGGTGGCTGCTGACCCCTCAGCGGCCCGTCACCAGCGGAGCGGGGTCTTGGCGCGGGAGTCGGCGGTGCGGCAGGCGCGGCAGTGGCCCCAGGTGACGATTCGCAGGGGGGTGCTGGACTCGCCGCACTCGGGGCAGTCGACCATCGCCTCGGACCCGGCCTGGGCGTCGGCCACCTGCTGGACGCGGGCGGCGTGGACGGAGTCGTCGCCCGCGCAGGGGCAGCCGACGTGGGCGTCTGTGCAGCGTGCGGTGTCGATCGAGATGGGGAGCCTCCAGGGGTGTCCGTGTCCACGCTACTCAGCTGCACCAGCCCCCCGGGCCCTGTCGAGCACCGTGCGCCGCCGCTCCGCTGCCGGAACCGGGCACTCGCCGTACGGTGCCCCGCATGGTGGGTGGGCTGGGCAGCGGCTGGGGCACCCCGCCGCGGTGGGCGTGGGTCGTGATGGTCGTAGGGGTCGTCGCGCTGCTGGTGCTGACCCCACTGGCGCTGCGCCGGGGGACCGTCCCGGCGTCCGCGACGGACGCCGGTGACCTGCCGCGGAGCACCTCGCCGACCGGCACCACCGCCGCGGAGACCGGCGGGGCCGGCCTCCAGGTCGCCGTGCTGGGCGGCTCCTACGTGGCGGCCGAGGGCACCGGGACGGCCTGGCCGGAGCTGCTCGGCACGCAGGAGGGGTGGGAGGTGACCTCCTTCGCCGTCGACGGCAGCGGCTTCGTCGTCGAGGCGGAGCCGGGCAGCACGCTCGGCGCCCGGGTCGACGAGGTGGTCGCGGCCGAGCCGGACGTGGTGGTGGTCGCCGGTGGCCGGGACGACGTCCGCCAGGCGCCGAGCGTGGTCCAGCCGGCCGCCCTGGACGTGGTGACCCGGCTGCGCAGCGAGCTTCCCGAGGCGACGGTGCTGGTGGTGGGCGTGCTGTGGGCCGGCCAGCCGGTGGGCTACCTGACCACGATCGACAACGCGCTGCGCGGGGTGGCCGCGGAGGCCGGCGTCCCGTTCGCCGACGCGCGGGGCGAGGCCTGGCTGGACGCCGGCGACGAGGCGCTGACCACCCCGGACGCCGGCGGGCTCACCGCGGCCGGGCACCAGCTGGTCGCCGACCGGGTGGGCGCGGCGCTGCGGGCGGCCGGCGTCCCGGTCGGCTGAGCCGCCGGCCCGTTCCGCGGCAGCCGGGCACGCCGACCCGCCGGACCGAGGGTGGGCGCGCGTCCGCGGCGGTCAGGTGGCAGAGTTCTGCGGGTGAAGACGTGGCTCGACGCGTGGCCTCTGTACCGGCAGCTCACCGGCTCTGATCCGCTCGGTCGCGGGGTCGCGGCCCGCAGCAAGGCCACCGAGCAGGTGGTCAGCCGCACCGCGACCGCGGACAGGGTCGTGAAGTCGGTCTGCCCGTACTGCGCGGTCGGCTGTGCGCAGCGGATCTTCGTCAAGGACGAGAAGATCGTCCAGATCGAGGGCGACCCGGACTCGCCGATCAGCCGCGGCCGGCTCTGCCCCAAGGGCAGCGCCAGCAAGCAGCTGGTCACCAGCCCCTCCCGCGTCACCACGGTCAAGTACCGCCGTCCGTACGCGACGGACTGGGAGGACCTGGACCTGGACACGGCGATGGAGATGATCGCCGACCGCGTCCTGGACGCCCGCAAGAAGGGCTGGCAGGACGAGGACGCCGGCAAGCGGGTCAACCGCACCATGGGGCTGGCCAGCCTCGGTGGGGCGACGCTGGACAACGAAGAGAACTACCTGATGAAGAAGCTGTACAGCGCCCTGGGCGCGGTGCAGATCGAGAACCAGGCCCGCATATAGCACTCTTCGACGGTCCCCGGTCTGGGGACCTCGTTCGGCCGTGGTGGCGCGACCAACTTCCAGGAAGACCTGGCGAACTCCGACTGCATCGTCATCGAGGGTTCGAACATGGCCGAGTGCCATCCCGTGGGGTTCCAGTGGGTGATGGAGGCCAAGGCGCGGGGCGCCAAGGTCATCCACATCGACCCGCGGTTCACCCGGACCAGCGCGGTCGCGGACCTGCACGTCCCGCTGCGCATCGGCACCGACATCGCCTTCCTCGGCGGCATCATCAAGTACGTCCTGGACAACGACCTGTACTTCAAGGAGTACGTGGTCGCCTACACCAACGCCGCGGCGCTGGTGGGTGAGGACTTCGTCGACACCGAGGACCTCGGCGGGCTGTTCTCCGGCTTCGAGTCCGAGCACAACAGCTACGACACCGACAGCTGGAAGTACGAGTTCGAGGAGGAGCCGCACTCCGGCGCCGACGACCCGCAGGGGTCCGCGGAGCAGGAGGCCGGCGGTGACCACCACGCCGTCCGGGCCTCGGACCAGGCGCAGTCGCTGGGCAGCGGTGGCGCCTCCATCCCGGCCAAGCCGCTGCGGGACGAGACGCTGCAGCACCCGCGCAGCGTCTTCCAGGTGCTCAAGCGGCACTTCGCCCGCTACACCCCGGAGATGGTGGCCGAGGTCTGCGGCATCGAGCCGGCGGTCTTCGAGCAGGTGGCGAAGTGGGTCACCAGCAACAGCGGCCGCGACCGGACGACGGCGTGGGTCTACTCGGTGGGCTGGACGCAGCACAGCGTGGGCGCGCAGTACATCCGCACCTGCTCGATCCTGCAGACGCTGCTGGGCAACATCGGCCGCCCCGGCGGCGGCATCCTGGCGCTGCGCGGGCACGCCAGCATCCAGGGGTCGACCGACGTCCCGACGCTGTACAACCTGCTGCCCGGCTACCTGCCGATGCCGCACGCGAACCTGCACGAGTCGATCGACGACTACGTCGCCGACGCTGCCGGCAAGGCCGGCTTCTGGGGCAACAAGCGCGCGTACACCGTCAGCCTGCTCAAGGCCTGGTTCGGTGACGCCGCGCAGCCGGAGAACGACTTCCGGTTCGACTGGATCCCCAGGATCAACGGTGACCACAGCTCCTACCGGACGATCGCGGACATGATCGCCGGCAAGGTGCACGGCTACTTCCTGGTCGGCGAGAACCCCTCGGTCGGCTCGCCCAACGGCAAGATGAACCGGTTCGGGCTGGCCAACCTGGACTGGCTGGTCGTGCGCGACCTGCAGATGATCGAGTCGGCGACCTTCTGGAAGGAAGGGCCGGAGATCGAGTCCGGCGAGATGGCGCCGGAGACGATCGGCACCGAGGTCTTCTTCCTGCCGGCGGCGACGCACGCGGAGAAGGAAGGCACCTTCACCCAGACGCAGCGGCTGCTGCAGTGGCGGCACAAGGCGGTGGAGCCGCCGGCCGACGCCCGCAGCGACCTGTGGTTCTACTTCCACCTGGGTCGCATGCTGCGCCAGCGCCTCGCCGGGTCGACCGACCCGCGCGACCAGGCGCTGCTGCACATGACCTGGGACTACCCGACCATCGGGGAGACCGCCGACCCCGACGCCGCAGCGGTGCTGCGCGAGATCAACGGCGTGGGTCCCGACGGCAAGGCGCTGTCCGGCTACCTCGAGCTCAAGGACGACGGGTCGACCACCAGCGGCTGCTGGATCTACTCCGGCGTCTTCGCCGACGAGGTCAACCAGGCCGCGCGGCGCAAGTCCCGCCGAGAGCAGGGGTCGGTCGCCCTGGAGTGGGGCTGGGCCTGGCCGCTCAACCGCCGCATCCTCTACAACCGCGCGTCCGCCGACCCCGCCGGCAAGCCGTGGAGCGAGCGCAAGAAGTACGTGTACTGGGACGAGGAGGCCGGCAGGTGGACCGGCGAGGACGTGCCGGACTTCGAGGCCACCAAGCGGCCGGACTACGTGCCGCCGGAGGGCGCGCGGGCGCAGGACGCCATCGGCGGGGCTGACCCGTTCATCATGCAGATGGACGGCAAGGCCTGGCTGTACGCGCCGTCCGGGCTGGTCGACGGACCGATGCCGACGCACTACGAGCCGGCCGAGTCGGTCGTGGAGAACTACCTCTACGACCAGCAGTCGAGCCCGACGATCGAGAAGATCGCCGGTCCGTGGAACCGGGAGAACCCCTCGCTCAGC
>Ga0210040_10002532_pt1 | contig 25678 bp, 19 predicted proteins | sample CryGeyCG12114_NA_FD_185462 | JGI IMG/M metagenome (GOLD analysis project Ga0210040, IMG submission 185462) | Groundwater microbial communities from aquifer - Crystal Geyser CG19_WC_8/21/14_NA (SPAdes) (version 2) | ecosystem: Environmental > Aquatic > Deep subsurface > Groundwater | place: USA... | reverse complement strand
ACCGGACGGACGAGCACCGGCGGGACGGGAACTTCGCGGTCCGGCTGGGGCTGACCGAGGTGCAGGGGCTCGGCCGGGAGGTGGCGCAGCGGATCGTGGCCGAGCGGGAGCGGGAGCCGTTCACCAACCAGAACGACGTCGTGCGGCGGGCCGGGCTGACCGTGGCCCAGACCGAGGCGCTGGCCACCGCCGGGGCCTTCGACGGCTTCGGGCTGTCCCGGCGCCAGGCGCTGTGGAACGCCGGCTACGGCGACAGCCTCGACACCCTGCCGGGGTCCGCCATCGACGCCGCCCCGCCGACCCTGCCGGGGATGAGCCCGGTCGAGCTGACCCTGGCCGACCTGTGGTCGACCAAGATCTCCCCCTCCGACCACCCGGTGGGGCACCTGCGGCCGGTGCTGGCCGAGCAGGGGATCGTGGCCATCAGCGACATCGGTCCCGGCGACGACACCCGGCGGATCCGGGTGGCGGGCCTGGTCACCCACCGCCAGCGGCCGGGCACCGCGGGCGGCATCACCTTCCTCAACCTCGAGGACGAGACGGGGATGCTCAACATCGTCTGCGCCGAGCCGATGTGGCGGCGGTTCCGCCGCGTCGGCCGCAACGCCAACGCCATGGTCATCCGCGGCCGGGTCGAGCACGACGAGGGGGTGACCAACCTGGTGGCCGACCGGCTCGAGCCGCTGAGCGCCGCTGTCCCGGCCACCTCCGGGCTGCTGCCCACCCGGCACGCCTCCCGGGACTTCCGCTGAGCGCCCACCCGGGCGACCGGTCCACCGACGGTTCCGACCAGCCGAGCCGCCCGGCTGGAGAGAAGGTGGCGTGCCGGCAGGGTGAGCCCGTCCGCCGTCGCCCTGCGTCAGCCCGTCCAGACGGCGCGGACCGACTCCGCCACCGAGACGGCCTGCGCCCGGCCGGCCGCCGCCGAGGCGGCCCGGGCGGCCGGGTCGAGGACGTTGCGGCCGATCGCCCGGACCGCGGCCGCGTCCGGGGAGAGGACCAGGGCACGGCCGGACGGCCAGGCTGCGGCCTGCGAGGCGGCGGACGCCATGGTGGCGAACCCGCGGGGCGTGGGAGCCAGCACCACCACGCGCTCCGACCCGGCGGCCAGGTCGACGTTCGCCCCGGACCTCATGCCGCCGTCGACGTGCGGGTGGCCGTGCACCGGGACCGGCGGGTAGACGCTCGGCACCGCGCAGCTCGCCGCCACGGCGGTGACCAGCTCCACCCCGCTGTCGCCGGTGAGGACGCGGAGCTCGCCGGTGACGGCGTCCACGGCGGTGATCCGGAGGTCCCGCGCGGGCCAGGTGGGCACGGGCAGCCGGGAGCCGATCGCCGCCAGCCGCTGCTCGAGCGTGGGCGTCCGGCCCGTGGCCGCTGCCCGGACCGAGGCCTGCCCCACCCGCCGCGCGAAGGCCGCCGCGTCCCCTCGTGCCAGCAGCCCGGCGAGCAGCCAGCCCAGCAGCACCCGCGGGCCGATCACCGCCCGCCGCTCGTCCGAGGGCGGCTCCTGCTGGCGCCGGTACAGCTCCTCCAGGTCGAGCCCGCTGGTCACCTGCGCCCCGACCACGGACCCGGCCGACGTCCCCACCACCAGCTCGGCCGCGGTGAGATCCAGCCCGGCGTCGCGCAGACCGGTGAGCAGGCCGACCTCCCAGGCGATGCCGGTGATCCCGCCGCCGCCCAGCACCAGCGCGGTGCGCGGAGCTCCTGGTCCAGCCATCGGTCGCGCCTCCTCCTCGGGCGTCGGCCGGTGCCCGGACGCCGGGTGGTGAGTGTAGGACCCGGTCCGACGCCGGTGACGGTGCGGGCGCGACGTCGGTCCGGACCTCCCACCCCGTCCGGCCCGGGACGACCGCTAGCGTCGGGCCGTGCCCGCCGAGATCACGGCCGCCGCCGTCCTCCGTCGGCGCCTCGCCGTGCAGCAGCTCGCCGCCCGCCCGCCCGGTGCGGGCCTGCGCACCGCCACGGAGGTGGTCGGTCTGCTGATGTGCGTGCAGTCCCAGGAGCAGGCGCAGCCCTCTGGTCCCTCGGCATGCGGGCGACCGGGCTGGACGAGGCGGCGGTCCGCCGCGAGCTGGACGAGGCCTGCTTCGTCCGCACCCACGCCCTGCGGCCGACCTGGCACTTCGTGGCCGCGGCCGACGTGCGCCGGCTCCTGGCCCTGACCGCTCCCCGGGTGCAGCGGGCCAACGGCACCCAGCTGCGCCAGCACGGTCTCACCCCCGCCGTCCTCGACCACGCCGCAGCCCTCCTCCTCGACGCGCTCGCCGGCGGGCGGCACCGGACCCGGCCCGAGCTGGCCACCGCACTGCGGGCCGGCGGGATCGAGGCGCAGGGCCAGCGGCTGGCCGCCGTGGTGATGCACGCCGAGCTCGAGGGGCTGATCTGCTCGGGGCCGCTGCCGGGCGCCTCGACCACCTACGCGGTGCTGGCCGAACGGGTGCCCGACCAGCCGCTCCGGCCGCCGACGCGATGCTCGCCGAGCTGACCTGGCGGTTCTTCTCCGGCCACGGACCGGCCGAGGTCGAGGACCTGGCGCGCTGGGCCACCCTGACCCTGGCGCAGGTCCGCGCCGGGCTGGAGCTGGTGGGCGGGCGGCTGGAGCGCGTCGTGGTCGAGGGCCGCGAGCTCTGGTACGACCCGGCCCGCGGCGGGCTGCTGCGCCGCGACGAGCCCGACCCCGGGCCGGCCGGTGACCAGCCCTCCGTCGTGCTCGCCCCGCTCTTCGACGAGGTGACGCTCAGCCATCGCCGGCTGACCTTCGGCCTGGTCGTCGGGCACCCGCGGCCGCCGGGCCACGACGCCTTCACCGGCCGGGTCCTGGTGGGGACCGAGGACGTGGGGGCATGGCGCCGGACCCTGCGCAGCCGGTCGGTGGCGGTGGAGACCTGGCTGGCCCCGTCGCTGCCCGAGCGCGCCCGGGCGGCGGTGGCGGCGGCCGTCCAGGGGTTCGCGGCGTTCCTCGACCGGGACCTCCAGGTCGTGCCGACCGGCACCTGACCCCCGACGGCCGCGGACGGGGGGGGGGCTCAGGAGGCGTAGTCGAGGTGCAGCTTCACGGCCAGGGCGAAGCCGGCCAGGGCGATGACCACCCGCAGCGGGGTCTCCGGGACCCGTCGGACCAGGGGTGGGCCGAGCGCCGAGCCCACCACCGCGCCGAGCCCGAGCGGCAGCACGGCGGCCCAGTCGACCGAGCCGGTGAGGGAGAACAGGACCGCGGCGACGATGTTGGCGAGCCCGGCCACGGCGCTGCGGAGAGCGGCCAGCCGGGCCAGCCGGTCGGCGAAGACCGCCCCGAAGGTGGCCATCAGCAGCACCCCGGCCCCCGCGCCGAAGTAGCCGCAGTAGACGGTGACCGCCGCGACCACCACCAGCACGAGGGGGTGGCGCTCGTGCAGCCGGCCCGCGTGCAGCCGGCGCAGCCAGGGCCGCAGCAGCAGGACCACCGAGCCGAAGGCGACCAGCCAGGGGACCACCGCGGCGAACACCCCGGGCGGCAGCCGCAGCAGCAGCAGGGCGCCGGCCGAGCCGCCGAGGACCGCCAGCGCGCCGAACCGGACCAGGCGGCTGCGCTGGCCGACCAGCTCGCGGCGGGCCGAGCTCAGGCTGCCCACCGTGACCCCGGTCAGCGCGACGGAGTTGGTCACGTTGGCGGCCAGCGGCGAGAGCCCGAGCGCCAGCAGCACCGGGAAGGAGACGAGCGAGGCCAGCCCCGCGCCGTAGCCGACGATCCCCGAGCCGATCCCGGTGACCACGAGCAGGGCCACCCGGCCCAGGTCGTCGGCGGTCATCGGTCTCCTCGGGCGGGGGGTGCGGCCCCGGACGCGACCAGCCCGGGAAGTCTGCCACCGGCGCGCCCCGTCGGGTGCGCGCCGTCCCACCGCACGGGCCGGGGGCCGCCCTCCAGGCTCCGGGCGCAGGGTCGCCGGGGCTGCGGGCGGTCCTCGGTGTGGTGACGATCCCACGGTGGTGAATCCCCAGGTCAACCCGGCATTGGCCGGGCAGTGCGACACGCAGGCCGGCAGCAGTGGATCGCCTTGCCCCTTCTCGGTGGCTGCACTACGTTCCCCGTGGGCGGCCCTCCGCCGAGGTCCGCCCCCGTGGCCCGCGACGACGCACGGCCACGACCCAGAGAGAGGAACCAGCGTGAAGAAGACTTCGAAGGCGCTGCTCGCGGTGAGTCTCGCCGCCAGCATGGCCGCGGTGAGCGCGTGCGGTGGCGGTGGGGGCGACGACCCGGGATCGCAGGACTCCAGCGCCGCACCGGCGTTCTCGACCAACGCGACCGGGGACCTCAGCGCCTGGGGCTTCGAGAACGCCGACGAGGTCGGCACGTCGCGGCTCGACTACGCCAAGAGCAAGCTGAGCGGGCTCTCCATCAAGATCGACGCCACCGCCTTCGACGCCCAGAAGTTCACCACCCGGGCCGCCAGCGGCACCGTCCCCGACGTCGTGCAGATCGACCGCCGCTACGTCGCCACCTACGCGGCGCAGGACCTGATCAAGCCCCTGGACAGCTGCTTCACCGCGCACGGCATCGACCCCAAGAAGCAGTACTACCCCTCGGTGGTCGACGACGTGACCTACGGCGGCCACGTCTGGGCGGTCCCGCAGTTCTACCAGCCGCCGGCGATCATGCTGAACAAGCGGGTGATGGACGAGGCCGGAGTCACCGATGCCGACTTCGACACCTCCAAGCCGGAGGCGCTGCTGGCCGCGGTGAAGAAGATGTACAAGGCCAGCGGGAACAACCCGACCACCATGGGCTTCGACCCGGTCTCCACCGGGGCGAACGAGCTGTGGATCCTCGGGCTCGGCGGGCAGCTGATCGACGCCGAGGGGGTGCCCACGCTGGACAACCCGGCCAACACCAAGGCGCTCGACTTCCTCAAGCAGCTGAACGACGCCCAGGGCGGCTACGCGAAGGTGAAGAGCTTCACCGACTCCTTCGACACCTTCGGGGACAACAACCAGTTCGTGAAGGACCAGGTGGGCGCCCAGATCGACGCCCAGTGGTACGTGAACGTACTCACGCCCTACGTCAAGAAGGTGGACATCGAGGCGGTGCCGTTCAAGAACAACGAGGGGCAGCCCTTCACCGTGGCCGGTGGCACCTCGTTCGTGATCCCGAAGGCGGCCAAGAACCCCGACGCGGCCTGCGCCTGGGCGACGAGCCTGACCTCCCAGGACGCGTGGCTGGCGGCCGGTGCAGCCCGGGCCAAGACGATCGCCAAGACCCCGGGGGCCATCAACACGGGCCTGTTCACCGGCTCGCCGGCGGCCGACCAGGCCATCCGCAGTGAGTACGTCAAGCCGAGCGGCAACGCCGGCTTCGACCAGACCATCTCCACCTACTACGACATCGTCAGCTCCGGCAAGTCCTACGGGGCCTCGCCGGTGGGTCAGCAGATCCAGACCGAGATGCAGAACGCCGTCACCTCGTCCCTGCTGGGCACCAAGACGTCGGAAGCGGCCCTGAAAGACGCGCAGACGGCGGCGATGCGGGCCTACAACCAGACCCGCTGACCCGACGGGCCCAGCCCGCACCCAGCGCGACGACGACGAGCGGTCCCGGTCACCGGGGCCGCTCCTCGGCGTCCAGGGGGTGCCGCCTCGACCCCGGGACGGGTGCACCGCCCCGGAGGCACGGCCGGACCGGCGTGCGTGGGCCCTGAGCTGCGCCGGCGTGCCCGGCGGTGGAGGCACGGCCGGACGGGCGTGCGCCGGCCGTGGAGGCACGGGCGGACCGGCGTGCCCCGGTCCGTAGGGCACGCCTGCCCGGCGTGCTGGGCAGGGAAGGCTGGCCCCGGGCGACCGCAGCCGCGAACTCCGCGGTGCGCCGCGCGGGCGAGGCCCGTGCTACCCCTTGCGACCCTGCGTGGCCACACCCTCGATGAAGTAGCGCTGGCCGAAGGCGAACAGGACCAGCATCGGCAGGGTGACCAGCAGGGCAGCGACCATCACGTACTGGTAGTCACCCTGACCCCCGTTGCCGGGCGCGTACTTCGTCATCGAGTAGGCGATGCCCAGCGGCACGGTGAAGTCCTCGACACCGCCGGCGTTGAGGTAGATCAGGGCGGCCTGCAGGTTGTTCCAGCTCGCCTGGAACTCGAACAGGAAGACGATGATGAACGACGGGATGGCCAGCGGCATGGCGATCCGGCGGAACAGGCCGAAGTAGCTGGCGCCGTCCACGCGGGCCGCCTCGAACAGCTCGCGCGGCAGGCCGAGGAAGAACTGGCGCTGCAGGAAGATGTAGAACGCCGAGCCGAAGAGGTTCGCACCCCACAGCGGCACGTTGGTGCCGAGGAACCCGAGGTTCTTCCAGATCAGGTACTGGGGGATCAGGGTGACCGCTCCCGGCAGCATCATGGTGGCGAGGACGAGTCCGAACAGGAACGTCCGCCCGGGGAACTTGAAGTAGGCGAAGCCGAAGGCGACCACCGAGCTGGAGATGGCCACCAGGGCGGCGGCGAGCAGCGCGATGAGGATGCTGTTGCCCATCCAGTGCAGCAGCGGCAGCTGCTGCCAGACCTCGGCGTAGTTGCCGGGCTTGAAGGTCTCCGGGATCAGCCGGTTGTCGAAGACCTGCCCCTTCGGCTTCACGCTCGCCGCCAGCAGCCAGATGAACGGGTACAGGAACAGCAGGGAGAACAGCACCAGCAGGACCCAGAGCAGCACCCGGCCGACGGTGCTGGTCGGGCGGTACCAGCGCTTCGGTCGGCGGCGGCGCGGCGCCGGGTCGGCGAGGGCGACCCCGGCCGGCTGGGCGGCCACCGGCATCGTCCCCGTGCCTGGCTGCGTCACCGACATCAGCGGTCTCCCTCGTAGTAGACGAAGCGGTTGCCGAAGCGCACCTGCACCGCCGTGATCGCCATGATGATCACGAAGAGCAGCCAGGCCATGGCCGCTGCGAAGCCGAAGTCGAACTGGCGGAAGGCCTGCTGGAACAGGTAGACCCCGTAGAACAGCGACGACTCCGGCGAGGCGTTGTTCTGGTCGCGCCAGAACAGCAGGAACGCCTGGTCGAAGACCTGCAGCGCCGCGATGGTGAGCACGATGACGTTGAAGAAGATCGCGCTGGAGATCATCGGCACGGTGATGGTGAAGAACTGGCGCACCGGCCCGGCCCCGTCCAGGGAGGCGACCTCGTACAGCTCGCGGGGCACGTTCTTCAGGGCGGCGAGGAAGATCACCATCGTCCCGCTGACCCCCCACAGGGTCATCAGCACGATCGAGGGCTTCACCCAGCTGGGGTCGATCAGCCACTGCGGCCCCTCGATGCCCAGCAGGCCCAGCCCCCTGTTGATCGCGCCGGTGTTGCCGTTCAGGAGCAGGAAGAACACCGCCGCGGTGGCCACCGACGGGGTCATCTTCGGCAGGTAGTAGAGCGTCCGGAACACACCGGCGGAGCGGCCGAGGCGGTTCAGCAGCGACGCCAGCAGCAGGGCGAAGATGATCTCCAGCGGCACCGCCATCACGGCGAAGAACAGCGTGTTCTTCAACGCCAGGGCGACCTTCGGGTCGTCGACCATGGCGCGGTAGTTGTCCAGCCCGGCGGGCCGGGTCGTGTTCTTGGCCAGGTTGTAGTAGCTGAACGAGATGTAGAGGCTGTAGACCATGGCGCCGAGGGTGAAGACGGCGAAGCCGACCAGCCAGGGCGAGATGAACAGGTAGCCGGCCAGGGCCTCGCGCTTGTTGTACCTGCGCTGCTTGATCGGACGCTCGGCGGCCGGTGCTCCGGTGCCGACGCTCCGCGGGCGGACCAGGGTGGCCATCAAGCCACGTCGCCGGTCCGGCCGGCGCATGCTGTGCTCACGTGGCACTCCTCCGCCCGACTTCGTGTGGCATCGTTACCACGACGGCGACTCTAAGTGCTCACCCAGGCGAGTGCAAGGAAGCCCGAGAGCGCCGTCCGCCCTAGCCAGAGGGGCCCCTGGAGGAGCGGCGACGAGCCATCGCCGACGGGGCGCCCCACCCGGGACCCGCCGTCCAGAGGGGGAGTGACCGTCGTGACCGTTCGTCGCACCCCCGACCGCGCCCCCCGCCGTGCCACCCTCAAGGACGTCGCCCGGGCCGCCGGGGTCTCCCAGTCGACCACCTCCCGGGCGCTGAGCGGCGAGGGCTACGTGGCCCCGGCCGTCCGCGACCGGGTGCGGGCCAGCGCCGAGCAGCTGGGCTACGTGCCCCACGCCATGGCCCGCAACCTCAGGCAGCAGGTCAGCCGTTCCGTCGGGGTGCTGGTGCCGGACCTGCGGAACGCCTTCTACGCCGACCTCGCCGCCGGGGTGGCCGGCGCGGCCGCGGCCCGCGGCTACACGATGATGCTGGTCGACGACCGCGGCTCGGCGCAGGACGAGCTCGCCGCGGCCCGGGCCTTCGTCTCCGCCCGGGCGGCCGGGGTCGTCGTCACCCCGGTGGCGGCCGAGGCCTCGGCCTACCTGCTGAGCCAGCAGGTGCCGCTGGTCGAGGCCGACCGCCAGTTCCTGCCGGGCGCGTCCGACGCGGTGGTGGTCGACAACCGGCGCGCGGCGCGGCAGGCCACCGAGCAGCTGGTCGGTCTCGGCCACCGGCGGGTCGCCCTGCTGGTCGACGAGCTCGAGTGGACCACCGGTGCGCAGCGGGCTCTCGGCCACCACGACGCGCTGGCGGCCGCCGGGGTGCCGGAGGCGCCGGACCTGCTGGTGCGGGTGGGCGGGGACGTGGCGGACGCCCGCCGCGCCACCGTCGCCCTGCTGAGCCGCCGCGACCGGCCCACCGCGGTGCTCGCCACCAACAGCGTGCTGGCCGAGGGGCTGTGGCGCGGGGTGGCCGACCTCGGGCTGCGGGTGCCGGGGGACGTCAGCCTGGTGGCCTTCGACGACGCGCGGTGGATGAGCCTGGTCCGGCCCGGCCTGACCGCCGTGGCCCAGGACGTCGTGGCCCTCGGGGCGGCGGCCGTCGACCGGCTGCTGGGCCGGATCGAACGGCCCGAGGAGGAGCCCCAGACCGTCACCCTGGCCGCGGAGATCCTGCACCGGGGCTCCACCGCGGCCCCGCCGCCGCGATGAGCCTGGGAACGCGATGAGCCCGGGGACCGGCACCGCGGCGGCCCGGCCGACGGCGGGCAGCCCGCTGGCCACCGGCGTGCTGGTGTGGGCCGCCACGGCGGCCGGGGTCTGCGCGGCGGTCAGCGCCGCCCGGCACGGGGCCGAGGTGGTGCTGGTCGAGCCGGGCCGGCACGTCGGCGGCATGACCAGCGGCGGGCTGGGCTACACCGACCTGGGCGACCTGCGGGCCGTCGGCGGGCTGGCGGCCCGCTTCCGGCAGGCGGTCGCCGACCACTACGGCGTCCCACCCGGCTGCTACGCCGGTCCGGAGCCGCACGTGGCCGAGGCCATCCTCACCCGCTGGCTGGAGGAGGCGGGGGTGACGGTGCTGCTGGGTCACCGGCTGGTGGCGGTGCAGACCGCCGGCGCCCGGGTGGCCGCGGTCCGGCTGCTCCCCCCGCCCGGCACCGGTCCGGAGCTGGAGGTGCGGCCCGGGGTCGTGGTGGACGCGAGCTACGAGGGGGACCTGCTGGCGGGCGCCGGGGTGCCGGCCGCGGTGGGCCGGGAGAGCCGGAGCACCTACGGGGAGCCGCTGGCCGGTCGGCAGGAGCTGCTGCCGGGCCGGCACACCATGCCGCCCTGGGTCTCCCCGTTCGCCGACGACCCGTCCGGCCTGCACGGGGGTCCGCTGCTGCCCCAGGTCAAGCCGGAGCCGCTCGCCGAGGTCGGCGCCGGTGACGGCGGGGTGATGGCCTACGGCTACCGCGCCTGCCTCACCACGGCCCCCGACCGCATCCCCTTCGACCGGCCGGACGACTACGACGAGGGCTACTGGGAGCTGGCCCGCCGGCTCTTCGCGCTCTGGGGACGCCGGCGCGACGAGCTCAGCGCCGCCGACCTGGTCGGGCTGGAGCAGAACCTCGCGGGGGGCAAGTGCGACGCCAACTCCCTCGGCCCGATGTCGCTGAACGTCCTGGACGGGGCGGCCTGGGCCTACCCGCTGGCCGGGGAGGATCAGCGCGAGGCGATCCGGGAGCACCACCGGCGCCACACCCGGGGACTGCTGCACTTCCTGTCCGCCGACCCGGCGGTCCCCGCCCCCGTGCGCCGCGAGCTGGCCGGGTGGGGCTGGCCGACCGACGAGTTCGCCGACACCGGCAGGCTGCCGCACCAGCTCTACGTGCGGGAGGCCCGGCGGATGCGCGGTGCCGTCGTGCTGACCGAGCAGGACCTCCGCCGGCCGCGACCGCAGCCGGACACCGTGGCCCTCGGCTCGTACCACCTCGACGTCCGCGAGGTGCAGCGCGCCTGGCGCTGGATGCCGGAGCACCCGGACCCGGTGGCCATGGTGGTGACCGAGGGCTACCTGTCCGTGGCCGTGCCGGTCTACCCGATCCCGTACCGGGCGCTGGTGCCCGAGGAGGGCACCGTCGACAACCTGCTGGTCGCGGTGTGCGTGTCCGCCTCCCAGGTCGCCTTCTCCTCGATCCGGATGGAGGTGCAGTACCAGATGCTCGGCCAGGCAGCGGGGACGGCGGCCGCGCTGGCCCTGGACGCCGGGACCGCGGTGCAGCGCGTCGACGTCGGCCTGCTGCAGCAGCGGCTGCGCGCCGACGGTGCGGTCCTGGAGCCCCCCGCCTGACGGGGGTCCGACGAATCCGTCGGCCGGTCAGGCAGGGCTGGTGCCGAGGTGGGTCCGGACGCCCCAGGCCGCCAGCTCGGCCCGGGCCTGCCCGGTCAGGCCGTCGTCGGTGACCAGCACGTCCACCCCGTCCCAGCCGGCGATCCTGATCGGGGCCCGGGCGCTCAGCTTCTGGCTGTCGGCCACCACCAGCCGGGTGGTGGCCGCGGCGAGCATGCTGCGCTTGGTGTCGGCCTCGGTCGGGTCGTGGCAGTAGAGCCCCCGGGCCTGCAGGGCCGAGGCCGAGACCACCGCGAGGTCCACGTGCAGGTTGGCCAGCTGCGCCCGGGTCTCCGGTCCGCCGAGGGAGCGGGTGGGCGCGTGGTAGCTGCCGCCCAGACCGATCAGGGAGACGTCGTCGCGCTCCGCGCAGGCGGCCAGCACCGGGACCGAGTGCGTCACCACCGTCACGCCGGCCGGCAGCACCGCCGCCACCCGTTCCACGGTGGTGCCCGCGTCCAGGGCGACCACCATGCCGGCGGTGAGCAGCCCGTCGGCGAACAGGCGTGCGCAGGCCCGCGCGACCTGCTCCTTCGCGCCGGTGCCGGAGGCGGCCCGCTCGGCGAAGGGTGCCCCACCCGCTCGCCGTGCCCCGCCCACCACGCGCAGCACCAGACCTTGCTCCGCCAGCTGGTCGAGGTCGCGCCGGATCGTCATGTCGGAGACCTGGAGCTGCTCGGCGACCTGCCGGGAGGACACGTAGCCCTGGCCCTGGACCAGGCGCTGCAGCTCGCTGCGCCGGTCGGCCGCTGCTCCGTACCGCACCAGCCCTCCCGTCCGCACCCGTGGACCGGGGCTCGTGCCGGCCGTCCAGGTCGCCGTCGCCAGAAGTGTCGCACGTCGTAGGCTTCTTGTCCTAGGCTGAACACATCTGTTCAGCACTGCTCACTCCCGGCGAGCGAGGGGCGCAGGACGGGCCGCAGCCGACGACCAGGACAGAAGGCCACCGCGCACCATGGGGTACCGATCCCAGTCCCGGTCCGACGTGACCACCTCCACCCGGGTCGCGCCCGGGACCCCTCCCGCCGCCGGTGCCCTGCCGGAGCTCGCCGGTCCGGTCCGGCTGTGGCAGCGCGGGCCGGTCACCGAGATCCGGACGGCCCGCTACTCGCTGCTGCTGGACCGGAGCCGCTTCACGGGGGCGCCGTACGCCCTGCTGCGTGATCCCGACGGGCGGACCTGGAGCACGCTCTGCCTGCTCAGCTCGGCCCACACGGTCGCCGGGGCGGACGAGACGTGGGCGGTCGAGCCCTTCCGGGTCGAGACGGGCGGGGACGGGGCGGACGGGGACGGGGCGGACGGGGACAGGGCGGACGGGGACGGGGCGGACGGGGACAGGGCGGACGAGGACGGGGTCACCGTGGTCGTGGCCACCCGGACCTCGGCCTGGGACAGCCACGAGCTGAGGCTGGTCTGCCGGCCCGAGGCACTCGAGCTCTCGGTGGCGGTGACCGGGCGGGGCCGGCTGACCGACCTGCACCTGCTCGGCGGGGAGGGCACCCTGCCCGACGGGGCGGCGGGCAGCTTCGCCTCCTCGATCGACGTCGCCTCGGTGCTGGTCCCGGCGCCGGGCGAGCCGGTGCAGCTCGTCCGGCCCAGCCACACCGCCGGGCAGCTCGGGGTGGTGGGCGACGCGGACCCGGGCCGGCTGCACGCGGTCTTCTCGCCGCCGCCGCTGGTCTTCGGGCTCGGTCGCCCCGCCCCCGAGGGCCCGACCCTCATCCCGGCGGGGGACTGGCTCGGTCTCGCGGTGCGGGCGCCCGTCGAAGAGCTGACCTTCACCACGCTGTCCTACCGGCCGCTGGACGGCGGGTTCTCCCTCCGGTTGGCCTACGAGGGCCACACCGAGGTCGAGGGCCGCTGGCGCTCCCCGGTGCTGGTGCTGCGCCCCGCGGCCAGCGGCGAGGAGGTGCTGCGCGACGCCCGCGCCGACCTGGTCCGGCACGGGCTGGTACCCGACCACGCCCCGTCCCCGGCACCCTGGTGGCGGGAGCCCCTCTTCTGCGGCTGGGGCGCCCAGTGCGCCCGCGCCGCCCGCCCGGCCGCCGCCGCGGCCGGAGCGCCCGCGGTGCCGCCGTCCCCCTCGGTCGGTGCCGACCCGGCCGCCGAGCGGGTCGACCAGCTCGTCACCAGCTCGGCGGCGAGCCTCTCCCGGCAGGACGTGTACGAGGAGTTCCTGGCCTGGCTGGGCGCGCACGGTCTGCAGCCCGGCACCGTCGTGGTCGACGACCGGTGGCAGGCCGCCTACGGCACCGCCGAACCGGACACCGCGCAGTGGCCGGACCTGCGCGGCTGGATCCAGCGCCAGCACCAGGCCGGTCGCCGGGTGCTGCTGTGGTGGAAGGCCTGGGACCCGGCCGGCCTGCCCGTCCAGGAGTGCGTGACCGACGCGGGGGGCCGGCCCGTCGCGGTCGACCCGGCCAACCCGGCGTACCGGGAGCACCTGACCCGGATCGTCACCGGGCTGCTGTCCCCGGACGGGCTGGACGCCGACGGGTTCAAGGTCGACTTCACCCAGCGGACGCCCAGCGGAGCCAGCCTGCGCGCGGCCCCGGGGGCGTGGGGCATCGCCTCGCTGCACCTGCTGCTGCGCACGCTGCACACCGCGGCCCATGCGGCCAAGCCGGACGCGCTGGTGGTCACCCACGCCGTCCACCCCTCCTTCGCCGACGTCAGCGACATGGTCCGGCTGAACGACGTGGCCAAGGCCGACGTCCACGGGGTGCGGGTGCCGGTGGTGGACCAGCTGCGGATGCGGGCCCTGGTGGCCGGCGCCACCCTGCCGCACCACCTGCTGGACACCGACCAGTGGCCGATGCCCGACCGGGCCGAGTGGCGGCGCTACGTCGACGCCCAGGTCGAGGTGGGTGTGCCGGCGCTGTACTACCTGGAGAGCATCGACCGGTCCGGGGAGCTCGTCGAGGACGCGGACCTGGCCGCCGTGGCCGCGAGCTGGCGCCACTACCGCGAGGGGCTCACCCGGTGAGGTCCGGTGCCGCCGCCCCGCCCGACCGCTCCGCACCCGACCGCACCGCGACCGACCGGGGGTGGGCCGAGGTCGCGCCGGGGGTCTTCCAGGTGCAGGACACCTGCCTGGTCTACCTGGTGGTGGCCGAGCAGGACCCGACCGCGGACGCGACGGTCGGGCTGCCGACCGCGGTGGCGGTCGACTTCGGGTCGGGCCGGGTGCTCGACCTGCTGCCCGAGCTGGGTGTCAGCCGGGTGAGCGACGTGGTGATGACCCACGCCCACCGCGACCAGGGCCAGGGCCTGCCCCGGGCGCTGGAGCACGGGGCGCGGCTGCACGTCCCCCCGGTGGAGGTCGAGCTGTTCACCGAGGTGGACCGGATGTGGCGGGCGCGGGCGCTCGACAACCGCTACCTGCTGCGCGACGACCACCACTCGCTGCTGGAGCCGGTGCCGGTCACCGCCACCGTCCCGGAGTACCGGACGGTGGACCTCGGCGGCGTCCGGCTCCGGGTGCTGCCGACGCCGGGGCACACCGTGGGGTCGGTCAGCTACCTGCTGGAGCGCGGCGGACGGCGGGTCGGCTTCACCGGCGACCTGCTGCACGGCCCGGGCAAGGTCTGGTCGCTCGCCTCGACCCAGTGGTCCTACACCGGCAGCGAGGGCCCGGCGATGACGGTGCTCAGCTGCCTGCTGCTGGCCGACGAGCGGCTGGACCTGCTGCTGCCCTCGCACGGGGCGCCGATGGCGGACCCGGCGGGTGCCCTCGGGTTGACCGCGCAGCGGGTGCAGGCCTACGTGGACTCACGGCGGCCGCAGCCCTGGGACCTGGCCGCCTGGCTCCGCACGCCGTACCGGCCGGTGACCGAGCACCTGCTGCTCAACCAGAGCTCGCTGTCGACCAGCTACGTGCTGCTCTCGAGCTCGGGTGAGGCGCTGCTGGTCGACTACGGCTACGACATGACCACCGGGTTGCCGGAGGGCACCGAGCGGGCGGCCCGCCGTCCCTGGCTGGCCTCGCTGCCCGCGCTCAAGGAGCAGTACGGCGTCACCGCGGTCACCGTGGCCCTGGCCACCCACTACCACGACGACCACGTGGCCGGGATGCCGCTGCTCCGGGCGGTGGAGGGCACCCAGATCTGGGCGCCGGCCAACGTCGCGCCGGTGCTGGCCGACCCCTGGCAGGAAGACCTGCCCTGCCAGTGGTTCGACCCGGTGCCCGTCGACCGGGTGCTGCCGCTGGGGGAGTCCTTCCACTGGCAGGAGTACGAGATCACCGTGCACGCGCAGCCCGGCCACACCCGCTACGCCGCCGCGTACAGCCTGGAGGTCGACGGCGTCCGGGTGATGTTCACCGGCGACCAGCAGGACGGGCTCGGGGTGCCGGGGGTCCGCCGCGAGGTGCTGAACTACCAGTACCGCAACCGGTTCCGGCCCGAGGACTACCGCGACAGCGCCGCGCTCTACGCCCGGGTCGCCCCGGGGCTGATGCTCAGCGGGCACTGGGCGCCCCGGGAGGTCGAGCCGGGCTACCTCGACGAGCTCGCCCGGCTGGGGGAGGAGGTCGTGCGGCTGCACGCCGACCTGCTGCCCGCCGACGGCCTGGACCTCGGCCCCGAGACGAGCGTGGCCCAGCTGCGCCCGTACCGTTCGCTGGTCCCGCCCGGCGGCACGCTGGCCCTGGTCGCGGAGGTGCGCAACCCGCTGCCCGACCGCGCGCTGGTCACCCTGGTGCCCGTGCTGCCCGCCGGCTGGTCCGCCCAGCCGGTGGCCCCGGTGGAGGTCGACGGCGGGGCCACGGTCGAGGTGGCCGTGGTGGTGACGGTCGCCGATGGCCCCCGCCACCACGAGCGGGTGGCCGTGGACCTGACCGTCGGCCGGCTGCGGCTCGGCCAGCACGCCGAGGCCCTCGTCGACGTGGCGCCGGCGACCCCCGGACCCGGAGCGGCCACCGGCCGGGTGTCCCGCTCCCCGGGGGGAGGGCCGCGTTGACGGCCCCCGACCCGCTGCCTACGCTCGGGGACCGATGCCACCCGCCGGTGGGCGTCTCCCCGGGAGCGAGGCCCACCATGTCGTCGGTCGACCCGGTGGTGCTCGGCCTGGACATCGGCGGCACGAAGCTGGCCGTCGGCGTGGTCACCGCCGACGGAGCCGTGCACGGGAGCCTGGTCGAGCCGACCCGGCGGGAGCAGGGCCCCCAGCGCGTCCTGGAGCGGCTGCTCGCCCTGGGGCACGGCGCGGTCGAGGCGGCCGGCCTCGGCCCGGCCGCAGCCGTCGGCATCTCCTGCGGCGGGCCCCTGGACGCGACCGCCGGCGTGCTGCGGGCCCCGCTGCACCTGCCCGGGTGGCACGACGTGCCCGTGGTCGCGCTCGCCGAGGCCGCCTACGGCGTGCCCGCCGCGCTGGAGAACGACGCCACCGCGGCCGCGTTCGGGGAGTTCCGGCACGGGCACGGCCGGTCGCTGCCGGACGCGGACGCCACGATGCTCTACCTCACCCTCTCCACCGGCGTCGGGGGCGGCGCGGTGGTCGGGTCGCGCCTGCACCGCGGGGCGGCCGGGAACGGCGGCGAGTTCGGCCACCTGGTCGTCCGGCCCGGCGGCCGGGCCTGCCTGTGCGGCCGTCGCGGCTGCCTGGAGCGCTACGTCTCGGGGACCTCGATCGCCGAGCGGGCCACCGAGGCGCTCGGCGTCCCGGGGGCCCGCTCGTCCCTCGCGGGGCTGGCCCGGGTCCGGGCCGAGGACGTGGTGGCCGCCGCGGCGTCCGGGGACCCGCTGGCCCGCGCGGTCTGGGACGAGACCACCGACCTGCTGGCCGAGGCGCTGACCGACCTGGTCAACGTGTTCGAGCCGCACCTGGTCGTGCTCGGCGGCGGGGTGTCCCGGGCCGGGCCGGCGCTGCTCGAGCCGGTCCGGCGCCACGTGGGTGCGCAGGCCATGGCGCCGGCCGCGGCCGCGGTCCGGTTGGAGATCGCCGCCCTCGGCGACGCGGTCGGGGTGGTCGGGGCCGCCGCGGTGGCCCGGGACCGCCTGCGGCCTCCCGCCGGGGCGGGGCAGCGGGACGCCGGGCCCCAGCACGACGGGACGGGACAGCACGACGGGACGGGACAGCACGACGGGACGGGACAGCACGACGGGACGGGACAGCACGACGGGATGGGGACGCATGTCTGACCGGATGGCGCAGGAGCTGGCCGAGCACCGCGAGGTCGCGGCCGCGGTGGTGGGGGTGCTGCCCCGCGCCCGGGCGGTGGGCGCGCTGCTCTGCGCCGCCTACGCCGCCGACGCAACGCTGTACACCTTCGGCAACGGGGGCAGCGCCGCCGACGCCCAGCACCTCAGCGGGGAGATGATCGGCCGCTACCTGCGGGAGCGCCGACCGCTGGCCGCGGTGACCCTGAGCACCGACCCGACGGTGCTGACCTGCATCGCCAACGACTACGCCTTCGCCGACGTGTTCTCCCGCCAGGTCCGCGCCCTGGTGCGGCCCGGCGACGTGGTGGCCGCCTTCACCACCAGCGGCCGCTCGCCCGACGTCGTCGAGGCCCTGCGCGCCGCCCGCGAGCAGGAGGCCACCACGGTGCTGTTCGGCGGCGGGGACGGCGGCCCGGCGGCCGAGCACGCCGACCACGCGCTGCTGGTGCCCTCCACCACCACCGCCCGGATCCAGGAGATGCACACCTTCCTGCTGCACGCGGTCTCGGAGGTGGTGGACGCGTGGGCGGCCGGCGAGAGCGACCCGTCCAGCGGACCGGCGGCACCGGCAGCCGACGGCCTGGTCAGGGCCGGGGCCGCGCCGGCGGTGGTGCCGCGATGAGCAGCCCCACCGTGCCGGGCCCGGTCCCGCCGCCCCCCGCGGACCGCGGCCCGATCGTCGACCCCCCGATCGTCGACGCCCCGATGGGCAACGCACCCGGCGGACCGCAGCCCGAGGGGCTGGCCACCGGCCAGCGGCCCCTCGCGAGCCCGGACCGGACCGTCTACCTGGTCGGGAACGCGCACCTCGACCCGGTCTGGCTGTGGCCCTGGGCCGAGGGGTACGCCGAGGCCCGGGCCACCTTCTGGTCGGCCATCGAGCGGATGGCGGAGTACCCGGACTTCGTCTTCACCTGCGACCAGGTCGTGCTGCTGCGCTGGGTCGAGGAGTCCGACCCCGAGCTGTTCGCCCGGATCAGGGAGCGCGTCGCCGAGGGCCGCTGGGTCAACGTGGGCGGCTGGGAGGTGGAGCCCGACTGCAACATGCCGATGGGGGAGAGCTTCGCCCGCCAGGGCCTGTACGGCCAGCGCTACCTGCAGTCCCGCTTCGGCCGGCCCGCCACCGTCGGGATGAACGTCGACCCGTTCGGCCACTCCGCGATGCTGCCCCAGGTGCTCCGCGGTCACGGGCTGGACTCCTACCTGTTCCTGCGGCCCGGTCCGCACGAGGCCGAGCTGGCCGCCACCGTGTTCTGGTGGGAGTCCCCGGACGGCTCCCGGGTGCTGGCCTACCGGATCCCCTACGAGTACGGCAGCCCTCCCGGCCCGGTGGACGGCCAGGTCGAGAAGTCCCTCGCCGCCCTCGACCGCGGGCTGGGGGACGTGATGGTCTTCTACGGCGTGGGCAACCACGGCGGCGGACCGACCCGGGCCAACCTCGACTCGATCGCCCGCTTCGACCGGATGGGGACCTTCGGCCGGCTCCGGACCACCGGGCCGCGGGCCTACCTGGACACGGTGCTGGCGCGCGGCGCGGAGGCCCTGGACGCGCTGCCGGTGCACCGGGACGACCTGCAGCACCACGCGCCCGGCTGCTACTCGGCGCACTCGGGCATCAAGGCCTGGCAGCGCCGCGCGCAGCACGCCGTGCTCGCCGCCGAGCGGTGGGCCGCCGTGGTCGCGGTCACCGACGGCCTGCCGTACCCGCGCGAGGACCTGCAGCGGGCCTGGGCCCAGGTGCTGTTCAACCAGTTCCACGACGTGCTGCCGGGCTCGGCGGTCGAGAGCGCGTACGACGACGCCCGCGACCAGCTCGGCGAGGCGGCGGCGATCGCCAAGCGGGTCGTCGTCCGGGCGCACAACGTGATCGCCCGCCAGGTGGACGTGCCCCTGCTGCCCGGCACCCAGCCGGTGCTGGTGTTCAACCCCCACCCCTGGCCGGTGAGCACCGACGTCGCGCTCAACTACGGGGGGATGCGGCTGGGCGTCGGGGTGGTGGACGAGGCAGGGCGGACGGTGCTGTCGCAGCCCACCGCTCCCACCTCGACGACCAACGACCCGAGCCGCGGCGCCGTGGCCTTCCGCGCCGACGTGCCGGCGCTGGGCTACCGGCTGTACCGCCTGGCGCCCCCGGTCCTGCCCGGGGCTGCGGGCGGCTGGAGCGAGGGCGCGCCGCGCCGGCTCGGCGTCAGCGAGACGGTGCTGGAGAACGACCTGGTCCGGATCGAGCTCGACCCCGTGACCGGCTGGCTGCGGTCCTTCCGGGACCTGGTCACCGGCGTGGACCTGGTGGCCGGCACCGACAGCGCCAGCCACACCCAGGTCTGCGCGGACCCGACCGACACTTGGGGCCACCGCGTCGTCTCCTACGCCTGGCCGGGGGAGCCGATGGGCCTGCGCGCCGTCCGGGTCCTGGAGCGGGGCCCGCTGCGGGCCCGGCTGCGGGTGGAGCGCGTCTGGGGCGCGTCCGTGCTGGTCGAGGAGCTGCTGCTGGAGCACGACAGCCCGGTCCTCCGGGTCGAGGTCGAGCTCGACTGGCGCGAGCCCGGCCACCTGCTCAAGCTGCGGTTCCCGACCGCGCTGACCGACCCGTCGGCCACCTACGAGATCCCGTACGGCCACCTGGAGCGCCCGGTGGACGGCGCCGAGGAGCCGGCCCAGTCCTGGGTTGACCTGACCGGGACGGTGGCCGGCGCCCCCGCCGGGCTGACCCTGGTGACCACCGACAAGCACGGCTACGACGTCTCGCCCGGTCCCGGTCCCGGGCTGCCGAGCATCGGTCTCACCGCGGTCCGCAGCCCGGTCTACTCCTGGCACGACCCGCAGCTGCTGGACCCCGCCGGACTGCACCGCCACCAGGACCTGGGCCGTCAGCGGTTCCGCTACGAGCTGGTGCCGCACGCCGGTGACTGGCGGCCGGCGGCGCCGACCCGCCGGGCGGCCGTGCTGGCCACCGGCGTCCGGGCGATGCTCGAGTCCTCCCACCCCGGGCCGCTGCCCCCGCGGCACTCCTACGTCGACGACGGGGGTGGAGCGGTGCTGGTCACCGCGGTCAAGGGCTCCGAGGACCCGGCCGAGGGACCGGGCGGGGCCGACCTGGTGGTGCGCGCGGTGGAGACGGCCGGCCGGGCGGGCCCGGCCCGGATCGCGCTGCCGCTGGTCGGCCGGGTGCTGGAGGAGGACTTCGGCGCCGCCCAGATCCGCACCTTCCGGGTGCCGGCCGACCCGTCCGCCCCGGTCACCGAGGTCGACCTGGTCGAGTGGCCGCTGGGCGGCGACCGGTAGCCGCGGACCCGCGGGGGTCGCCGTGGGGGACGGCGCGGCCGTCAGGCGAGCGGGTAGAACTCCTCGTACCACCGGACGGCGTCCCGGTCGACCCCGTCGCCGTACGCCACCAGGAACTCCTCCACCACCGCGCCGAGGGAGTTGAAGCCCAGCGACCAGACGTGGCAGCCCAGGTCCGCGGCCCGGTCGGCCACCCCGAGCCGGCCGAGGTCCACGAAGCCGGTGACCGTCCCGTCCGCGCCCAGCAGCAGGTTGGGCGCGCACAGGTCACCGTGGCCCACCACCAGGTCCCGCTCCGCCGGGGCGTCCGCGGCCAGCCGGTGCGCGGCGTCCACGTCCGGCCGGGCGGCCAGCCGGTCGGCGACCCGCCAGCTCCAGGGGCAGTCCCGGACGGCAGGGGCCAGCCCGTCGTGGAAGGAGCGCACGGCCCGCCCGAGGGCCCGGGCGGTCCCGGTCGGGTCCGCCCGCCACCGCGGGTCGCTGGCCGGGGTGCCCGGGAGCCCGCGGGTCAGCAGCCAGTGCACGCCGTCGTCGCTGCCCGTGGCCAGCACCGCCGGCACCGGCACCCGTGACCCGACCCAGCGCAGCCGCTCCGCCTCGACCAGCACGTCGTGGCTGGGCGGCGCGTCCGGCGGGGACAGCTTGAGGAACCGGGTGCCCTCCGCACCGGTCAGCCGGTACGTCCGGCCGGCGAGCGGGTTGACCCAGACGGGGTCCCCGGCCGAGCCGCCGACCAGGCGGCGGGCGACAGCGGTGGCCACGTCGTCCAGGAGCACGGCCCCAACCTGGCACCGCGGCCCGCCGGGGCACAACCGCACCCGTGCCGTCCCCGCCACCCCGGCCCGCAGCTCAGCGGACCATGCTCGGACGTCAGCCGGCCGGGACCCCCACCGGCCGACACGCCACCGCGCGGTCGACCCGGGGGGAGACGTGGGACACACCGGCAGTCGATACTGCCTCTACCAGCCTGTCTCGAGGAGGAGTCCCCATGGTCACACCGGCCGCCGACGCCGCGTCCCCGGCGTCCCCGCGCAAGGACCGCACGCGCTACCTGTACGTGGCGGTGATCGTCGCGGTGGGCCTCGGCATCGCCGTGGGCATCCTCGCCCCGGACTTCGCGGTGGCGCTCAAGCCGCTGGGCACGGGCTTCGTGGCCCTGATCCGGATGATGATCTCCCCGGTCATCTTCTGCACGATCGTGCTGGGCATCGGGTCGCTGCGCAGCGCCGCCCAGGTGGGCAAGGTCGGTAGCCTCGCGCTCGTCTACTTCATCGTGATGTCGCTGTTCGCCCTGGCCATCGGCCTGGTGGTGGGCAACCTGCTGCACCCCGGCTCCGGCCTCCAGCTCACCGCGGACCTGGCCAAGAAGGGGGCGGACCAGGCCAGCGGCGGCAGCAGCTCCACCTCGGAGTTCCTGATCGAGATCATCCCGACCACCCTCGTCTCGTCGCTGACCAGCGGCCAGGTCCTGCAGACCCTGCTGGTGGCGCTGCTGGTCGGGTTCGCCCTGCAGGCGATGGGCAAGGCCGGGCGGCCGGTCCTCACCGGCATCGCGCACGCCCAGCGGCTGGTCTTCCGGGTGCTGTCGATGATCATGTGGGTCGCCCCGATCGGTGCCTTCGGGGCCATCGCCGCGGTGGTCGGCGCGACCGGGGCGGGCGCGCTCAAGGCGCTGGCCGTCCTGATGTTCGGCTTCTACCTGACCTGCGCGATCTTCGTCTTCGTCATCCTCGGCCTGCTGCTCAAGGTCGTCACCGGGATCAACATCGTCAAGCTGCTGGCCTACCTGGGCCGGGAGTTCCTGCTGATCGTCTCCACCTCCTCCTCGGAGTCGGCGCTGCCCCGGCTGATCGCCAAGATGGAGCACCTCGGCGTCGCCAAGCCCACCGTCGGGGTGGTGGTGCCGACCGGCTACTCGTTCAACCTGGACGGCACCGCCATCTACCTGACCATGGCGTCGCTGTTCGTGGCCCAGGCGATGGGGGACCCGCTCAGCATCTCCGAGCAGGTCTCCCTGCTGGGCTTCATGATGATCGCCTCCAAGGGCGCGGCCGGGGTCAGCGGCGCCGGCCTGGCCACCCTGGCCGGCGGGCTGGCCTCGCACCGTCCCGAGCTCGTCGACGGGGTGGGCATCATCGTCGGGATCGACCGCTTCATGTCCGAGGCCCGGGCGGTCACCAACTTCGCCGGCAACGCCGTGGCCACCGTCCTGGTCGGCACCTGGACCGGCACCATCGACCGCGAGCAGGTGGACGCGGTGCTGGCCGGCCAGCGGCCGTTCGACGAGACGACCATGCTGGACGAGCACGACGACGAGCTGGCCCACCACCCCGAGCCCGTGGACGCCCCCTCCGGCGCGGGGCGGACCGCCGCCGAGGCCCGGTGAGGCTCCTGGTCCTGGGGGGCACCCGCTTCGTCGGGCGGACGGTGGCGGCGGCGGCGGTGTCGCGGGGCTGGACGGTGACCGCGCTGCACCGCGGGGTCACCCCGGGCCTGCCCGCGGGGGCCGTGGAGCTGCTGGCCGACCGCACCGACCGGGCCGCGCTGGTCGCCGCCCTCGGCGCGGGGGAGTGGGACGCGGTGGTCGACACCTGGGCGGGGGCCCCGTGGGTGGCCACGGCCGCGGCCGAGGTGCTGCGCGGCCGGGTGGGCCGCCACGGCTACGTCTCCACCAGCGGGGTCTACGTCTGGGGCGAGCACGTCGACGAGACCTCGCCGCTGGTGGCGGGCGACCCCGGCGCCGAGCAGGTCGAGTACGGCGCCGACAAGCGGGGCGCCGAGCTGGGGGTGCTGGCCTCCTTCCCGGACGCGCTGCTGGCCCGCGCCGGGTTGATCCTGGGGCCGTACGAGGACATCGGCCGGCTGCCCTGGTGGCTGGCCCGGGTCGCGGCCGGGGGCCGCGTGGTCGCTCCCGGCCGGCCCGACCGACCTCTGCAGCTCGTGGACGCGCGCGACCTCGCCGGCTGGCTGCTCGACGGGCTGGACGCCGGGCTGGCCGGACCGGTCGACGTCATCAGCCGCTCCGGCCACGCCACCACCGCGGAGCTGCTGGACGCCTGCGTGCGGGCGACCGGCTCGGACGCCGAGCTGGTCTGGGTGGACGAGGCCCGGCTCGCGGCGGTCGGTGCCGAGCCGTGGACGCACCTGCCGTGCTGGGTGCCCGAGTCGGGGGAGTTCGCGGGCTTCCTCGAGGCCGACACCTCCCGCGCCGCGGCCACCGGGCTGCGCTGCCGGCCGGTGGCCGAGACGGTGGCCGACACCTGGAGCTGGCTGCGGGCCAGCGGGCCGCCCGCGCAGCGGCCCGACCGGGCGGTGCACGGCCTCCCGGTCGAGCTGGAGCGGCGGCTGCTGGAGCCCGCCGGCTGAGGGCCGGCTCCCGCGTCAGCCCCGCTGACCCACCGCGCCAGGCGTCGTCGTCCTCCCGGGTCGGGCAGGCCGGCGGAGCAGGGGCGTGCTCAGGCTCGGGCCGGGCCGGCGGGGGCCTCGGCCGGCACCGCCGCCAGCACCGCCTCGGCCGGCACCCGCAGCAGCAGGGCGAACGCGGCCGCGGCCCGCTCGGCGCTCGGTGGCTCGCCCGCGATCAGGTCGGCGTAGGTGAACGACTCCGACATCCGCACCAGCAGGTAGGCCAGGTCGTGGACGGGCAGGGCCGGCTGGAAGCGTCCGGCCTGCACCTCCCCGTCCACCAGCAGCTCGGTGACCGTGGTGAACCGCCGCTGGACCTGCGTGCTGGTGGTGGTCAGCAGCCGCATCGCCCGGGCGGGCTCGCGGCCGAGGAAGGAGCGGAAGTAGTCGGCGGTGATCATCGCCGAGGCGAAGGAGGTCAGGACGGCCCCGAGGTGCACGCCGCCGCTCCCGCCGCAGCGGGCGTCCGCCTCGTCCAGGGTCGGTGCGGCCAGGGACCAGAGCACCTCGGTGAGCAGGGCGTCGCGGTTGCCCACCCAGCGGAAGAGCGACGTGCGGTCCACCCCCAGCTCCGCCGCCAGCGGGCCCATCTCCACCCGCGAGCCGTGCCGGAACCGCCGGCGGGCCAGCTCGAACGCGCGCCGGACGTCCTGGGCGCCGGGGTCGGCCAGCCGCCGGGAGAGGGGGCTGGGCACCAGGGCGGACGCCTGGGCCGCGGGCGTCAGGGCGCCCGGAGCAGTCCGGGCGGGGCCGGGGGTGGGCGACGCCGGGGTCGGCGCGGCGGTGGCGGTGCTCACCGGCTGAGCGTAGGCCAGCGGAGTCCCGCAACGTTGTGCGGAACGTTGCATAGACTGGCCCGGCCACACCGGACCGCGAGGGAGCGCCATGACGACCGACCTGACCAGCCCACCCGCCACCGCCGACCAGCCGGGCGAGGGGTCGGTGCCGCTGGCGCCGCTGCCGTCGGACTTCTACGGCTTCGAGTGCGAGCTCACCGCCGTCGAGCAGCAGGCCCTCGGCCGCATCCGCTCCTTCTTCGACACCGAGGTGCGCCCGGTCGCCGACGACTTCTGGCTGCGCGGGGAGTTCCCCGTGCACCTGATCCAGCCGATGGCCCGGCTGGGGCTGCTCGGCGCCTTCAGCCCGGAGGTGCGCCAGTTCGAGAACTCCGCGGTCTACCGCGGCTGGGCGGCGCTGGAGATGTCCCGGGTCGACGCGGGCACGGCCACCTTCGTCGGGGTGCAGAGCGGCCTGGCCATGGGCTCGGTCCAGGTCGGCGGCTCACCGGAGCAGCGGGCGCACTGGCTGCCGCGGATGGCCGCTGGCGAGGTGGTCAGCGCGTTCGGCCTGACCGAGCCGCTGTCGGGGTCGGACTCGGCGCGCGGCCTGCGCACGGTGGCCCGCCGCCAGGGCGACAGCTGGGTGCTGGACGGCGCCAAGCGCTGGATCGGCAACGGCACCTTCGCCGACGTCCTGGTCGTCTACGCCAAGGACGTCGCCGACGGGCAGGTCCTCGGCTTCCTGGTTCGCAGCGACTCCCCGGGCTTCAGCGCCCGCAAGATCGCCGACAAGGTCAGCCTGCGCTCGGTGCAGAACGCCGACCTCACCCTGGAGGGTGTGGTGGTGCCCGAGGAGATGCGGCTGCCCGGCATCCGCTCGTTCCGCGACGTCGCCACCGTGCTGCGGCTGACCCGGGTGGAGGTGGCCTGGCAGGCCATCGGGATCGCCGTCGGCGCCTACGAGGCCGCCCTGGCCTACGCGATGCGGCGGGAGCAGTTCGGCAAGCCGATCGCCTCCCACCAGCTGGTGCAGGACCTGCTGACCCGCTGCCTGGCCAACATCACCTCCAGCATCGCCCTGTGCACCCAGGCCTCGAAGCTGCAGGACCAGGGCCGCCAGCGCGAGGAGCACTCGGCGATGGCCAAGTCCTTCGCCACCAGCCGGATGCGCGAGACGGTCGGCTGGGCGCGGGAGGTCCTGGGCGGCAACGGCATCACCCTCGAGCACGGCGTGGCCAAGTTCTTCGCCGACTCCGAGGCGATCTACTCCTACGAGGGCACCCGGGAGATGAACTCCCTGATCGTCGGCCGCGCCATCACCGGCTTCCAGGCCTT
>Ga0210040_10002531_pt1 | contig 25685 bp, 4 predicted proteins | sample CryGeyCG12114_NA_FD_185462 | JGI IMG/M metagenome (GOLD analysis project Ga0210040, IMG submission 185462) | Groundwater microbial communities from aquifer - Crystal Geyser CG19_WC_8/21/14_NA (SPAdes) (version 2) | ecosystem: Environmental > Aquatic > Deep subsurface > Groundwater | place: USA... | reverse complement strand
GCGTAAGCGCAGTCTAAAGCTTTAGTAGCTAATTACTATAATTAAAGCTTAACTAACTAAATTATCTAAATAAGGCTTAGCCTAGATCTGTTAGTAATTAGCTACCTAGTAAGCTATTAATAGTTATGCTAGATTATATTAGAAAAACTAACTAGATAGACTTTAGAGAGTTTATTTTTAGCTTAAATGTATTACATATACTTACTAAGTATAAGCCGCATTTAAAGTCTAGGATATTCTCTAGAAGTATATGCACCTAAGGGGCTTATAGTAGCCTAAAAGGGTTAAGAAGAGCGTCCTTATTTAGCTAGAGAAGTACTTTATAAAGCTTCTAGCTCTACCTAACGATTAATTAAGTACTTAGGTAGAGTAGGCTAAGATAAAGCATTTTAAGAGTACTATAGAAATAGTAGGTAGGAGGTTATTCTTAGTAGAAGAGGTTACTTACGTTTTATGTATTATAAGGAGTAGGGAATAGTATAATTATATATAGAAGTAGATACCCTAGCTACTATAGCTTTAGTCCTAATACTTCTCTTAGGACTAGATAAGAATGAAATTATTATCTTATCTATCTAGTAAGTACTTATAGATAATATTATGTAGATTACTAGTAAAGTAGGGACTTTTTAAAACGCAGAAGAATACGCTAACAGCGTGCTAGAAATACGTAACGCGTTACTGTGTAGTAAGAAAATATAAAGACAGCGCGTCCCCCTATTATTGCGTATATCTATATTGTCTTTTTATATCCTAAATACTTAGGCTACTCTACTCTCTCTACGTTATTAAAACTTAGCCTTAACTATAATAGAATAAGACTTTCTATCCTCGCAAACTCTAGCTACTAAAGCCCTAGAGTTTTATTATTATAATCTTTCTTATGTCCTATTTTATATTAATAGGCTATAGGTTAAGGCCTCTAACTCTAAACCTACACTTTGCTAGTTTAGGTTTTGTAAGCCTAATAAAGATGATAATCTCCCTATAGGGCCTTTCTAAGATAACGAAATCTTCCTTACACAAAGCCCTAGCTAAGCGCTTAAATAGATCTACTAGAACGTTAACTCTAAGGATATATATAAGACGCTCTTAGTATATATACTTTACCTTTACTACTAAAATACTAGCGTTTAGCTATCTATAAGTAATACTTCTAATGCTGTAAAGGTAGCTAAGTTCTCTATTAACAATTCTAGCTATAGTTCTACGTCGCTATCTCTATACTATCCCTCTATACTATTAACTCTAATTAACTAGGAAGAAAGAGAAGGATGCGTTATAGTAGAAGAAGTTAGTAGATATACTAAAGCTAATAGCCCTAGAGAAGCTAATAGACTTAAAGATGTAAATACACTTAGAGAAGCTAATAGACTTAAAGACGTAAACGCACCTAGAGAAGCTAATAGACTTAAAGATATAAACGCACTTAGAGAAGCTAATAGACTTAATAACATAAACGCACCTAGAGACGTAGCTAATAGACTTAAAGACGTAAATATACTTAGAGAGGAAGCTAATAGATTAATTAAAGAGGCTAATAGAGGTAAAAGAGTAAAAGGGGCTAAGAAAGTTAGTAAGTATAGTTTTAAAAGAGAAGGTACTAAGGAAGAAAGTATTAAAGAAGAAGGTATTAAAGTAGTAGGTATTAAAGAAGAAGGTATTAAGGAAGAAGGTATTAAAGTAGTAGATATTAAAGGAGAAGGCGTTAAAGGAGAAGGTATTAAAGAAGAAGGCGTTAAAGTAGAAGGTATTAAAGGAGAAGGTATTAAAGTAGAAGGTATTAAAGTAGTAGGTATTAAAGGAGAAGGTGTTAAGGAAGAAGGTATTAAAGTAGTAGGTATTAAAGGAGAAGGCATTAAAAGAGAAGGTATTAAAGGAGAAGGTATTAAAGTAGAAGGTATTAAAGTAGTAGGTATTAAAGGAGAAGGTGTTAAAGAAGAAGGTATTAAAGTAGTAGGTATTAAAGGAGAAGGCGTTAAAGGAGAAGGCATTAAAAAAGAAGGTGTTAAAGGAGAAGGCGTTAAAAGAGAAGGTATTAAGAAAGAAGGCGTTAAAAGAGAAGGTATTAAGGAAGAAGGTACTAGAGATACTAAGAGTGTTAAAGCTATAAAAGGTACTAAAGATACTAAAGGTACTTAAGATACTAAGGGTGTTAAAGTTGCTAAAGATAATAAAAGTATTAAAGTTACTAAAGATACTAAGGTTATTAAAGGCGCTAAAGATACTAAAGATACTAAAGGTATTAAGAGCGCTAAAGGTAGGAAAGAGGCTAGAGATAGTATACTAGACTAGAGGAAAGTACGTAAAGTATCTAGAAAAGAAGCTAGAGAGGTAGAGCTAAGTAGTAAAGAGCAAGACAGTAGTAGTATAGAAGTAGATAAAGAGATTGTAGAGAGTAGAGCTAGTAGTAAAGATATAGAGGTAGTAAGTGCTAGCGCTAGTCTAAGAGCAGCAAGTTAGGTAGGTAAGGTAGTACTAGCCTAAACTAGCAAAAAGCAGTACCTACTAGAGTATAGCGATTAAGCCTATTTAGGACGTTCTAAGAAAAGATAACGCTTAATATTAGCCTTAATAGAGTCCTGTAATTTAGAAAGTCTCTTATTACCTAGTAGAGCAACTAAGGATAGCACTGCTAAGCTTTAAGGACTAAGTACTGATAAGTAGTTCTTAAAGCAGTTTACGCTATAAGCCTTTCTTAATATTAAGGTAATACACTAATAGGTACTAGGATACGTAGAGCTAAGAGTAATAGTTAACTAGGAGTTAGCAGATTTATAAGAGCTTAAGGATATATTAGGGCGCTTTAAAGTAATTCTAGGTCTAGTTATAAGCTACTACTGTAGAGAGATGTATACTTAGTTAGGTTAAGCTAGTAGTAACTAGAATAAGTTGTAGGAGCGACTCTAACTTGTTAAGTAGTATAGTAACTATCTAAAGCTTACTAAGCTTATTAAGAAGAGCCCTAAGCTGAATAAGAGGGGCTATACAGCTAAGATAAATATATTTAACCTTCTTATAAAATAATAATATAAGCAGGTATAAGAGGTAGAGGAGTTAACTAGCGCTAAGTAGATAAGAAAGGATATAGAGAGAGATTATAGGTAGGCAGCTATATAGTATAAGCTAATAATAAATAGAACTAAGCTATTTATAGTTGCGCTTACTATTAAGAGCGCTTAGTCTATAGTGTATAGAGATATATAAAGCTTCCTCTAAAAGTAGAAAGAAGATAAAGAGTTATAGCTATTAGTAATCTACCTAGCGTTACGTAGACCTACAGCCCTTCTATAAGCGCCTCTTAAAGAATACTTACTTAGTAATAGTAATATAAATACTACCTTTGTATTTAGAAATATACTAAGCAAAGCGCGCTCTAAGGCATATACGTATACGTTTATAGGGGTAGCTAATAATAAAGGCGTATAGTTTAAGGTCGACTAGTGTTAGTACGATAGTATACTATCTATTTATATCTATACTATATATTTCAGCATTATATACCTTACTCTATTTATATATTTCTATACACCTCTAAGTCTCTAAGCTATTACACGATTGTGTGCTACTCTAGCACCCCCTACTATACCTTTATATAATCGCAATTTACTACTGTAGTTATCACTATAAAGGTAAGCCTAAGGTAATAATTGCCTACGTAGATAGATTAGGATACTAGCCTAATATAGTTAGTAGATAGCTGCTTACATAAGATAGTGTAGCCTATATAGTTTAGGAATATATATAAATCTTATATTCTTCTCTCTCTCTTACTAGTCTACGCTATTAAGCCTATATTTAGTATGCCCTCTACGCCCCTCTACACCTATTCCTTATATAATAGCGCCCCTAAAGCGAAAAGCAGACGCTATTAATACAGACGTTAACATAAGAAATAAGTAGTATTAAATAAACTGAAATACAGCACGCTAAAGAAAGCAAAAGAGAGAATGTATCTTTTAGCTATAGATACTGCCTTAGTAACTAGCTTAGCGGCTACTAATACCCCTAATAATACTACTATAAATCCCTTAGCAGCTAGCATTTACACCTACTAGATTATATATATATAAGGACGCGCGTATTAAAGAGGCAGAGTATATAGAGAATACTCTAGTATCTCTATACTACCCCCCTAGCCTAGACACAGATAAGCCTAAAGATATAGGTACCCTAGAATTTAGCTTTATACACGAGTTATTACCTAGCCTAGTAAATAAAGAGCTAGAACTAGGCTAGGTAATACTAACCTATAAGTTATTTTCTCTACTAGGTAGAAGGTAAGATATAAGTCTATTACCTTTAGTAGAAGAGTAGTAGTAGCTGCACGTAGGGGCATAGGTAAGTACTATAGAAGTAAGCCCTCTACTACCTAAATCTCTACCTAATAAGGATAAGATAGAAGACGTAGTAGAGTAGACTATAGATATAGAGCTGCTTAACGCGCAAGAAAAGGCTATATACGTTCTAAATACTATATTCTCTATAATATCCTATAATAGTAGTAAGTATATTTACGCCCTTTTTACTACTAGCTATTAACACGCTTCTAAGGTACCTATAACTATAATAAGGTAGTAGACGTAGAGGGCTAGTATATAATAGACGAGATTAGCTAGTATATTAAGTTAAATATCCTAGTAATAGGGTGTACTGCGCTAGGTAGCGCGCCTATTATTGTACTAAGAGGCTTCCTACTAAGTAATAGAAGTATTTAATCTATACCCTCCTTACTACTAAGACTCTTAAAAGATATTAACTAGTTAAAACTCCTTACTAGGCGTAGTGCGCTTAGCCTAGGCTAGGAGCCTTCTACACTAAGCCTAGCTAAGATAGAGAGAGACTCTACTACTTAATCTAGGCTTAATAGTAGTAAAGCTAGTCTTAGCGTCTCCTTTAATATTAATAGCGTTACGTTTAAAGTAATAAGCCTTACTATCTATTAAGGCTTATTTAAGCTATTCTTTACTCCTAACTTCCTCTAGTCTATCTAGTAGGACTAAAAGATTAACGTCTAGGGCCTTACTACGCCTCTCTATTAGATAAAATATATTGTACTAGGATCTAGCTACTACTCCTCTAGTATTAACTTTATAACCTATATAGTCTTTCTGCACTATCCTGCGATAAGGGCGCATAGAGAGAAGAAGGTTATTAGCTATCTTAACTATAAGTCTCTTAAGGTACTCTATAACGCTGCTATTTTCCCTATAATAAAATATAAGTGTGTTACCTATATTACTTAATATATACTTATTAGCTTCTAAGACGCCTATATAAAAGTATACGCTAATTCTAAGATTAGATAAGGAGGTAGTAATAGTACTAGTATTAGACTAATAGCGCAAATTCTGCACGACGACCTAAAGGATATATAGATAGATATTATAGCACACTGTACTACTTTATAAGGCCCCTATACGTCTTAGGGCTATATATTCTATAACCCTATCCTTATCGTATAGGTATATAATATAAAGCTTTCGCTTACTTACAGCCTTACATAATAAGAGACGTATAAGAAGTTCTACACGAATATAAACTGCATATTCTACATAGCCCTAGAACGCTACGTAAATTAAAAAAACTACTAGGTTAATTTTACGCGCGAAACTATCTTAAAAGAGGAGGGGTATATAGCGCTAGGTAAGCAAGAGTATCTAGAGTATTATATTAGGAAAGTGCTTTAGCAGCCTAAATAAAAAGCTAACTCTATTATAAGATATCTTATAGCTAGTCTATAGAACGTAGGCGCTCTTACTATAAAGATATACTAAAAGTTAGCGCTATTTGCAGGAGGACTAGTTAACGTTAAGGCGTATAATATAAATAAAGAGTAGCTTACTATGCCTATTAAGAACTATAGCCTATTTAATAACTACAGTATAGAGGGACTTAGATATATAGAGGATAGACTTAGGGACTAGTATAAGGTAGGTATAGGCTGTAAGATAGCCCTTAAGGAGTGAGCAATACTTAAGCGCCTTATTAGAATACTAGAGGCAACGAAGAAGTAGCTATAGGCTACCTTTACTAACTTAAGCAGCAGCTTCTATAGTGTAAGAGAGAAATACTATATTACCTTTACTCTCTTTAAGGCCTATATTAGCTAGCTTTCTAAGCCTATAGAGCTAGCGCAGGAGGGCAGCGTCCTTATACCTAAACTACTGCCTTAGCTACTTTTTTAGATTATAGATACTGCGTCCTTTAACTAGTTTAAGATCGTAGATGTAAACTAATAGCTATCTTACCTTAAATCTATTATTAAGATAACTACTAATTTTAGGGTAGAGAAGAAGGAGTGCGACAGCCTAATAAGAGACCTAGATTAATATAGCCTACTAGCCTCTACTATATACTACTTACTTAACTTAAGTCTAGGCTACTACGCATCTAATTAAAGTATATAGTAAGGGCAGTCGCAACAAAAGAGGCGAAAAGGGCCTAATGTAGAGTAACGCCTACTACTTAAAGAGGGCCTTAATATAAAGGCTATCTCTAAGGCCTATAGGATAATATAGTTTCCCTTAGCTAACATAGCAGGCTAGAGGCTACTTAAAGACTAGATATCGCCTCTACGCATCTAGCAATTACTACGTGTAACGTTAGTAATCAGCGAGATAGGCCTTTACTACCTATTTAAGAAGAAGGATATTACGCTTAATAGTACTACTTACCTAAATAGCTAACTCGCTATACTAGGCTCACTACTAGAGATAGCTGTATAAGAGGTTAGCGGTCTCTCTACCTAGAAGGCATAAGTCCCTATATACTATATAGCAGCGTAGGTCTATATCTAGGCCTACTAGCAGTAGATATAGGGCATACTCTAGTAGCGCTTTATATAGTATATAAAAGCTAAGGCTATAAGGTCTAATATTAAGATAACGCCTTCGTATTTCTAGGCCTTTATTATTAAGTATAGCAGTACTAAGGATCTCCTAGACAGTCTTATTAGTATAGGCTATAGGTAGATCTAGGGCGTCTTTAGTATAGTAGTAGATATACCCCTAGTGTCTATCTAACTAAGCGCGCAGATAAGTAGGTTTAAGACGCATAAGTCTAGTATATAGAGTAAGCGTATTTAAACCTTATTCTTTCCTAAAGATAGCTAGTTTATAAAAGCTACTCTACCTTTTATTACGCTTATATAGAAGTTTAGTACTATTATTATAAGAGTACTACGTAAGTACTAAGTTATAGATAACACTATAGTAATTATTAGTAAGGAGGAGTAGAGATATTTTCTCTACAAAATAGCTACTAGCTATATATTTGCTATACTGCAGTATAACTTTTCCTTACTAGCTGTATTATAGTAGCTGCTAAAGAACTAAGCTAGGTAAATAGAGCTAGAGCAAACTAGCCTATATACTACTACTACTAATTCTAACGTCTATAACACTGTAGAGTATAATACGTTACTACGCGTATAGGTAGATAAGTATCAGCTCTATAAGGCGTATAGTAAAGCTATATATTTAGAGTTCCTTAAGCAGATCTACTACTACGAAGAAGAGCTGCTAGTGTACTATAAGGTAGCAGCTCTAAAGGGGAGAAAAGGAAAAAATAGCGCACCTCTACCTAGCTAAGTAGAAGCTTTGTTTATATATAGGCACATTCTTAAATAAGTAGTTTAATTTAAACAGTACGCGCTTCTTATACATAGTAATGCAGCTGTAGAGACAGACGATAGCGTAGAAGAGGATAATACAATAGATAGTAAGGATAAAGATAAGCTACTATAGTAGATAGATAATAATACAATATTAGCATACTACCTAAGCCCTACGCTATAACTTATCTATCCTAACATATAATAGTAAGCAAGAGTATAAATAGGAAGTAGAAAGAATTAACTAGCTTAGGCAATAGAGAATAAGCTAGACGTTACCTAGTATAACTATAGATTAGTAGACTACTAAATTATTAAAACAGATAAATAGCAAGTATACAGCGTTATTACGGCTAAGGCCTATAGTAAGGAAAGGCTATAAAGTGTAAGGTTCTACATTATTCTTAAATAGAAGCCTTATCATAATTTACTATTAGGTTAGGACTAGTGTGTATATATATATTACTAGCTATACCTTATAAACTAGTTAACACCCTCTTACTATTAAGCTATACTGCTCCTAGAGGCGTCCCTTACTAGTATATATCTATAAAAGCCTTTAAGTACCTCTCTCCCTCTCTTTAACATAATAAACTCTTTAAGCTTTAGTATAGTCACCTTAATTATCTAGACCTCTATAAGCTATTGCTATTTATATCTCTAAGTAATTACCTTATTAACACCTATAACATAAACCTTCTATAATAGACTAGCTACCTAAAAGGCTAGAATAGCTAGACTACTACGCTATAATAGAGCTAGATTAGTATACTACCTAGAAGTAAATATAGTAAGCAGTTTATTATCTGCGTATTAGGTACTATCCTAATAGTAGGCTAGCTAGAGTATAGCTAGATAAAGAGAAGTTTAAAGAGGTAACTAGATATATAGAAATCTCTTAGTTTAGAGCTTAAGACTAACGCTTATAGGTTAGCGTAGTATATAGTATTATTAGCAGTCTCTAGATAAGATAAAAATATAATATATAGTATCTACAGATTGTTAGTAAGTAGAAGAGTTACTGCGCTATATTTATAGCATAGTAACAGCAGTAAGACTAGGTAGCTACCTAGGTAAAAGGCCTAGAAGCAGCAGGACTAAGCACAGAAGTAAGAGTAAGTAGAAGTAGTAAGATAATAGGATAAAGTATAGGAAAAATAGCGCACAGAATAAGAGGCTTAAAGGCGTACTAAAGCTAAGCTTAGGGCTTAAGAGGATTACTAAATATAAGAAGTTAACGCTAACAACGGCTTATTACTACTAACCTAAGAAGACCTACTTAGACAGCGCTAGCTAGACATAGAGAAGCGTAACTACGACTAAGTAAGAAAAGCGTAAAAAGCTTATATTAAAGCTATAGAAGAATGCTTAAGGAAAGCTTAAGAGAAGCTAGAAAGAGAATAATAACGTGTAGCTATAGAAGAGATAGAGAAGGGAAAGAATAATACAGGTAATATACTATACTAGAAATAAACGCAGACCTAAGTATAAACATAGGCTAATATAGAGCTAATACTAGACTCTAATACTAGAGCTGAAGCTTAGGTAGAGCTTAAATAATAAACACGTTTAGCTAAAAAGCAGTGTATAGTAGATAAATAGTTACATAAAGTTCTAGAAGAAGCTTATGCTTAGCACGCTTATATAGCGTGCAGTAGAAGAGCTACTAAAAAAGTAGTAACAGTCTCTAGCTAATATCCTAAATACTGCGCTTAAGCGCCTAAATAGTGCTAAAGACTATTACGCTTAGACTAAGTAAACTCCTAAATAGCTAAAATACAAAGAATTACGCAGCCTAAAGAAGGTAAAGGCCTATAAGTAGTTATATAGAAAGCACGCTAAGCGTCTTAAAGAAGTTGGCAGTAAAGGAAACGAACACGTTCTCTACAATAAAATTATTAACTTGGAATAAGAGCACTTAGATTAAGTAGGAATATATAAATTCTGTTATATAAAGAAGAATTTAAAGCTTAATAGGATATAGAGGTGTCTAGATAGAGGGCTGCTTATATATAAGCTATATTTAAATTACTTAAGTACCTTTAGCGCATAAGTAGAGATAAATAAGGCGATAAAGAATAGTAGTAAAGGTAATAAGAATAAGAAAAGAAGAGGGCAATATAGGACGTTCGCAGTATAGTAATAGAGAGAGCAGTAGGAGTAGATATAACAGCAATAATAAGTAGAAGCAGCTAAATAACTAGAAGAGCGCATAGAATAAGAAGCCTATAAGTACACTAAAGTAGAGTGTAGAGTATAAGAGGATTACTAACTATAAGGTATTACTACTAAGAATAGCTTATCACTACTAACTAAGGAAGACCTCCTTAGATAACGCTAGTTAGAAACTAAGAAGAGAAACTAAGAATAAGCGCTTAAAGTATAGGTAGTAAACGTTTAAGCAGCTAAGTAAAGGCTTAGGGACCTTAAAGAGAAAAGTAAGAAATAGAAGGCTATAGCTACTAAGGCTAAGGCTAAGACTAACTAGTAGAAGAAGAAGAAGGACAATATATAGAAGATAGAGGAATATATAGAGTTACCTCCTATATACAGCCTAGAAACTAAGGCTAATACTATTCTTTAATAAGAAAATTAATATTAAGCACGTATAGCTAAAAAGTAGCGTACAGCCTTAGAATAAGAAGCTAGAGTAATAGAAAAAGCTTATACTTAATATACTTGTGCAGCTAAAGAGCTGCTAAAGAAGCTTACGCTTAATATACTCGTATAGCTAAAGAGCTACTAAAGAAGCTTACGCTTAATATACTTATACAGCTAAAGAGCTGCTTAAGAAGCTTACGCTTAATATACTTATACAGCTAAAGAGCTGCTTAAGAAGTAGTATCTGCGAATTCTATCTAAATAGAATAACTACTATACTAGTTTAGGACTCTAGCAACGACTTTAAGAGTAGAATATAGCGTAAGTTTATTAATAAGAGGAGCAAGCTAGAAAGAAGAAGGAAAATAAAGTAGCTTAATAGTAATAATATAAGGCTAAGATTAAGCGTAAGAAGTAAGAAAAGCATTACTAAGAAGTTCTTAGGCGCTAATAGTATAAGGCTAAGACTAAGGTAGAGTGCCTTAAGTAATAAGCTAATCGCTAAGTTTATAATAAAGGATAAAGTTACAGCAACAACTAAGAAGATCTCTTTAGAGAAAAATAGCTAGCTGCTAAATAGTAATTAAAAGACTAAGTACGTAAAGTATAAGCAGTAAACGTATAAGCAGCTAAATAAAGGCTTAAGGACCTAAAAGAGAAGAGTAAATAATAAAAAGCTATAGCTACTAAGGCTAAGGCTAATAAGTAGGAGAAGAGAGATAACACGCATAGGCTAGAGGAATATACAGAGTCGCCTCCTATATATAGCCTAAAAACTAAGGCTAAGACTATACTCTAATAAGAAAAAGAGCGTTAAGCGCACCTTACTAAAAAGCGTTACGTAGCTAAAGAATAGGAGGCTAAGGTTATAGAGGAAGCTAGAGCGCGTTATACTTACACTGCTAAAGAGCTACTTAAAAAGAAGTAGTAATCTCTAGTTAATATCTTAAATAATATGCTTAAGCAGCTAAATAAGCCTAAAGACTAATACGCTTAGCTAAATAATACTCCTAAGCGCCTAAAGTATAAGCTCTCGCGCAGCCTAAAGAAAGCTATAGCCTATAAATAGTTATACTAGAAGTATACTAAGCGCCTTAAGGAAGTAGGTAGGTAAGGCAACAAATACGTCTTCTGCAATAAAATTATTAACTTAGAATAGGAGTATATTAACTAGGTTAGGATGTATAAATTCTACTATATAAGGAAGAATTTAAAGCTTAATAAGATATAGAGGTATCTAGATAGAGGGCTGCTTATATATAAGCTGTGTTTAAATCGCTTAAGTACTTTTAGTGTATAAGGGCGTAATAAGGTAGAGGAGAAGGACGTTTAGCGTATATATAAGTAAGAAAATAAGTAAGGCGATAAAGAATAGAGTATAGAAGAGAAAAGAATAGGAAAGTAAGGTAATAATACAGAGTAATAGCAAAGTATATAAATTTACAGGACTAGTACGATTTAACGCGTATATATAAGCATTTCTCTGCATTTTAGCTACTTAGACTTATGTATAATCTAGATCTACCTTATATATATATAGTCTTTATGTTTAGGGAGACGCCTACTACTACTAGTACTAGGATAAGCGTTAAATACAATAAGTATAACTTAGACTAGATAGACTTTCTAGATATAGCAGAGATACCTTGTCTAATAAAGTAATATAAGATCTCTTAGCGTTAGATAGGCCTTATAAGCTATTATTTTAATACCTTATTAGTTACTAAGATAAATCACTCTGTTTAATAAAGGTTGGAATTCAGCACTATATTAAAAGTAAAAATTTTAGGTAAGGTCTTAAGCAGACTTGAATAAGAAGTAATCTCTACGCGTTGCTAGTATAATACTAGCTTCTATAACGCGTCTAGTTATATTACTTAATATTTACCTTGCCTTCTTTTAGACGCTTCCTCCTTATCTACTACTATACTATACTACTGTAACTTGCACTTATTTCTTATAAGTATTATAGTAGCGCTTATATTTTATCTTATTAGCTTTATTAGCCTTTCTGTATATAAGTTATCTTACCTTAAACTAGTATAATAAGTAATTAGTAAGACGCTAGATTAGGCATAATACTGTTTACGCCTACTATAGGACTAGACGTAAATAGGACCTAAGAGTTGCTTACTAAGCTAAGCGTTAGTAGAGATATTATATTAGGTACGACCTTCTAGTCTATAACTACTTAAACGTGTAGAGAAGGTACTAATTACTAACTAGACTATAAAAATAGAAGTAATAAGTCTAAAGATAGGGCTATAATCCTGCCTTACGTTAAAGTTAAAAAGAATCTTTAGGTTAAATAGTAGATCTTTTATAGACTCTTTCTTTCCCTAGCTGCTACGCAGCCTAAAATAGTTAATAAGAACCCTTCTACGTCTCCTTTAACCTATAACTAGATACTATTACTAGTAGTAGTAGGCACGTTATACGCTAGACCTTCTACTATTTCTTCTATATTAGCTTCTTTTTCTGTTAAACCTTCTAATAACTTCTTTAACATAACGCCTCTAACTACTACTTCTAATACTACTATATATAATTATAACTTAGACTAGACTAACTTCCTTATTACGTAGCTATTACTTTGTCTAGAGAAATAAGTGAGCACCTTATACTAGTAGATAGGTTATATAAGTTACTTCTTTACTACCTTAATAATAGTAAAGAAATAGCTATCTGTATAGTAGAGGCTAGACTTTAGCACTATCTTAAAAATAAAGGTTACTAGTAAGGTCTAGGACTTAATTAAGATAATAGTACTTAAATATTCCCTAGTACACTAATAGAACTAAGAAGAGTAAGAGTTTCTATATGTTATATAGAGATAGTTTAGATAAGATATTCTTAGTTTCGTAAAGGTTTTTAACGCGACTTTTTAACTTAGCCTAAGTATATCTATAATTTAGGACTAATATAAGAGCTATCTTCGCCTTTATAGACCTAAGGCCTTCCTTATCTATAAGGGTGTAATAGCTATACTATTTAAGGATTTAGAAGGCGTATATAACGAGATCTACCGTAATATTGCAGCTACAGTATTCTTACTAGATACTAATATATAGAAACTTAAGAAAGAGACAGTATCACTATTAGGTAGAGCACAAAATACTAAGTTAAGAAAGATATAAATGCTGTATAAGAGCTTAGTGCGATAGGTATCCTAAGAAGAAAAGGCTAGAGCTGTTTAGATACCTACTATTAATAAGGTATCTATATAAGTATAGCTACTAGATAGTTTTGCGCTTTATATAGATATTAACTTTAATATATTTAAATCTCTCTCTAATGCGGAAGACCTCTCTAATACTATTATCTATTTAATAGTGCCCTTATTACCCCTTTTAGTTAAAAAGCTTAAGTTAGCCTTTAGAGTCTAGGACTCTAACTTCTAAACTAAATACATAGAAGTAGGGTTTAAATTAGAAGCACACCTATTATAGGATAGTAACTATATAGTAATACTATTTCTAAATATAGAGGATAGCTATAGGGCTTAGGCCTTCCTTACTAATATCTACTTATTAAAGGAAGGTAAGTTAATGTTCTACTATTATATATAATATTAGTACTAACATCGTGCCTATAATAGGTAGTAAATTAGCCTTTATATTAGTTATAATATCTTATATGTAGGCTCTTACGTATGCCTCTAGCATAATAAAACCTTATATTACTATTATATAAGGTAATTAAGAGATAAAGATAACTCTAGCTAACTATATTTATAGAGCGCTTAACTACCCTACCTTAGCTAAGCCTAATAAGACTTTATATGCGAAGGACGTATTATAGGACCTTAAGTCTTATAGCAGAGCTTAGTAGGCTTATTATTATAGTATTTATAGTAAGTACTTCTCTTCTAATACAAGTTCTTAGTATACTAATTATATATAGAGTATATAGTGTAGGACACCCTACTAAGTGCAGCTATAATTTAGGTACTACTACTTTCTTAGCTGCTAGACTTATATAATACAGACTAGGATATTATAACTCTACTATAGCTCTATTATTTCTAAAATAGTAGTAGTAAGACCTTAGCTATTATAAACGCTCTTAAAGTAGGTAATATTGTGCTAAATAGCTTAACTACAAAAGCTATAGCACATATAGCGAAACTATTTAGACTAGATAGTAATATAACTAACTTTTAGCATATTTAGGATCTTACAGCTTGCATAGTTAATAGGTTTTTTATTACTACTATTATACCTAAGGCTTAATCCTATAGCAGTATTACTGCGACCTTTATAAGAACGCTTAATTTACGTAAGTACTACTAACTAGATATTAAAAAAGCGTTTATTATAGGTATAAAGTAAGGTACTAAGATAATAGGAGGATAATTCCTCTACATCTCCTACGCACTATAAGCGTTTACTATTACTAACTATAGCAGATACGTCCTTTACCTGTACTAGTATAATTACTACTTCTGTAATATCTTAATTAACTGCTGTATACTCTAATAACTTCGACGTCTCGCCCCCTTCTTATACTACTAGTACTACTATTTATAATTATAACTTAGATAGAATAGACTTCCTAAGTACATTACTATTACCTTATCTAGGAAGATAATTAAAGACTTTAAGCTAACGAAATAGGCTTATAAGTTACTTCTTTAATACCTTGCTAGTAATAAACAAAAGGCTGCCTATTAGATAGAAGCTAATATTTAATACTATATCTGCTACTAAAGTAAAGTTAATAAAGATAGCACTCTTAGAGTACTCCCTAGCGTATTCCTAGAGTACTAATAAGCGACGCTTTCTTTATATACTCTAGTAATAGTTTAGACGAAATATACCTATATTTACAATAGGGTTTAATGCTACCTTTAATCTTACCTTAAGTACGCATAAGATCTAGGCTTAGTATAAGAATTACTTAAGGCTATACAGCCCTAAAGCGTTCCTAGTATATAGAGAAGTTATTTCTATACCCTTTAATAATCCTAAAGACGTGTATAGCGACATCTATCTTAAGATTAAGACTATAGCGTAGTCGCTAGGTATAAAGCTATACAAGCTTAATAAAGAAGCTACCTTACCTACCTTTCTTACTAATATCTACTTATTAAAGGAAGGTAAGTTAATATTCTACTATTATATATAATATTAGTACTAATATTATGCCTATAATAGGTAGCGAATTAGCTTTTATATTAGTTACAACTAGCCTTATTATAAGTGTATATGCATAAAGTGTATGTAAGATAAATACTAACTTTATACCTCTACCTTTCGCAGTAGGCGCTAGCGTATACTTCTAGCATAACGCATCCTTATATTACTATTATGTAAGGCGATAGAGAGATAATAATAACCCTAGCTAACTATCTATAGATGTCTATAGAGCGCTTAATCACCTAGTTTTAAAAGAACCTAATAAGGTCTTGTATATAAAGAACGTCTTATAAGACTTAAAGGCTTACAGTAGCGCCTAGTAGGCTTATTATTATAGTATCTGCAGTAAGGACATCCCTTTACGATACAAGTTCTATATTAACTATATTAGAATATATAGTATAGGGCACCCTACTAAGTGCAGCTATAATTTAGGTACTACTACTTTCTTAGTTACTAGACTTATACAACTAAGATTAGGATATTACGAATCTACTACAGCTTTACTAGTTTTAAAATAGTAATAATAAAACCTCTTCTATTATCTTAGCTCTTTGCGCGAAAAACATTATACTAAACATATTAACTGTGAAAGCTATAGGCTGTATAGGGAATCTATTTAGACTTAATAGTTCTATAGCTAATCTAGGCTATATTAAGGACATCGCCGCTTAAATTATAGATAGGTAGTTAGTTAAAATTACTCCTATATCTAACGTCTACACTAATAGTAGGCTTGCTGTAGCTTTCGTAAAGACTCTTAACTTATATAAGCACTATTAATAAGACGTAATAAATACTTTTATCTAAGAGGTATAGTAAGGCGCTAAGATAATAGTATATTACTCCTATTAAGGACGTCCCTAAACGCGTTAAGGTTAATTAGCTTAAAATATATTTAGTTTTTAGTAACATAACTTAAACCTTACATAAGAGTTAGCTGCTAGGAGAATAACCTTTCTAGTATACTAGACGCTATAGAGTTCCTACAGCTTACATATCTAAGCACTATATATTATTAATAACAATAACTAGATATAATAGTTTTTTATAAAGGAAAAGTTAGTGTTAGATATAAAAAGTTCTTAGAAGGAGTAGGTTTCTTATATTATACTTTACTTCTTTACTATAAAGAGTAGACGCCTATGTAATAAGCACTTGTAAGTATTAGGAGTATTTAACGTAGAAGGATATTAGGACATATATCTACTAGTGTTAGTATACTTAGTAATAGTGCAAAAAGATTAGATTATATTCTATACTTATAGCTGCTACTCCTACACATTACTGTCTTAATAGGTTATTAATTAACACTTCTACTATATCTAACGTTAATATTAATAGTAAGATCGTAGCTGCTTTCGCGAAGACCCTAGACTTACATATACACTAGTAATAAAGCGTTATAGATGCGTTTATACCTAGTACGCAGTAAGGCACTAAGATAATAGTATACTGTTCTCGCTATAGACATCCTTAAGCGCGTTATATTCGATTAGTGTAAGACATATAAGTTAACTCTATAGATATAACTTAAAGCACGCGTAGGACTCAGCCCTTAAGAGATTAAATTCTTTAGTATATTATATATAATTAGGATACTACAGCTTATTTATTATGTACTATATATTATTAATAATAACAACTAGATATAACAGTTTAGAACATGTTTTATAAAGGAAAAGTTAGTATTAGATATAAAAAGTTCTTAGAAGGAGTAGGTTTCTTATATTATACTCTACTTCTTTACTACTAAAGAGTAGACCTATATATAATAAGTACTTATAGGTATTGTAAACAGTTTATTTAGTAGGATATTAGGATAGGTATCTAATAGTATTGGTATACTTAGAAATAGTTTAAAAAAGGTTAATTTGTATTCTGCACGTACAGTAGCTACTCTAGCACGTTACTATTACTCTACTTAGCTTCTAAACGTTTAGTTATCTTACTAGTTGCAGCTATATCTTCTACTACCTACTGCGTTAACCTAGCTCTATAACTCTAAACCTTACTATTAATCTACTTATACTTATCTTTATATCTCTGTATCTTGCTCTTAGCTCCTCTCTCTTCCTTAACTATAGGTATAACCTTACCTCCCCTATCTACTAACCTTGCTAATTAATTCTCTAACTCTAACACCTAATCTCTATAACGTATCTAATTGTATTACTTAACGCGTTGCGCTTATTTACCTTATCGTCTTTTAAACGCTTCTCTACTATACTACTACTACTATAACTAGCGCTCTTTTTTAGAGTGTTATAGTAGCGCTTATATCTAGTACTTTTAATTCTGTTAACCTGCTTATTATATAAGTTGTCTTATTTCTCTGCTATTATAATAGGTAATTAGCGGGATGTTGGATTGGGTATTATACTATTTGTACCTATAATAAAAACTAACTTAGCTAAGACTTAAGAGTTGTTCTTAAGGCTAAGCTTAAGTAGGCACACTATATTAGGTAAGATATTCTATTATAATTACTTAAGTTTATAGAGAAGGTACTAACTATTAGTTAGACTACGAAAATAGAAGTAATGCTTATAAAGATAATAATACAATCCTACCTTCTATTAAAATAGAGGAGAATCTATATATTAAATAGTAGATTATTAAAGAACTATTCCCTTCGCTAGCTGCTACGCTGTCTGTATTAGTTAATAAGAACTACTCTACGTTACTATTAAGCTACTAGTATATACTATTACTAGTAGTAGTAGATACGTCCTTTACACGTATAGAGACGATTGCTACTTCTACTTTATTAACTATAGTTACTACGTTATCTAATAACTTTAATGTAACGCCTCCTACCGTAAGCACTAATACTACTACTATTAACTATAACTTAGACTATACTAACTTCCTTATAATACAGCTATTACCTTATCTATAAAAGTTAATTAAAGACTTTAAGCTAATAGATAGGACGTATAAGCTACCTCTTCCTTCCTTTAATAATAATAAAGAAAAAGAACCCTATATAATAGAGACTTAATTTTAGTGCCTTATTAATAGCAAAGATCTCTATTAATTACACAGATAAAAGAGAAGTAAGAAGATTACGCAGCACTAAACGCGTAGTTACGCATGCGAAAAAGGAGCGAGAGGACTATAAAGCACTATCTATACGTAATTACGTAGGTAATAGAAGAGTAGGGAGAATATACAGTATTAAATACGTGCAATTATATATATAAAAGAGGAGCGAGGGGACTATAAAGTAGTATTAATACGTAATATACGCGTACGAAAGGGGAGCGAGGAGACTACACTGCACTAAAGGCATACAATTACGTATATAAAAGATAGGCAAGGAGACTATACAGCACTAGACGCGTATAATTATAGAGATGAAAGAGAAGCGAGGAGAATATATAATACTAAACGCGCGCAATAACAAAGTACATTCTATTGCAATTACTCTAGTTTGTAGAGAAAGTACTAACTATTAGTTAGACTATAAAAATAGAAGCAATACTTATAAAGATAGAGATATAATCCTGCCTTCTATTAAAATAGAGGAGAATCTGCGTATTAAATAGTAAATTATTAAAGAACTGTTCCCTTCGCTAGCTGCTACGCTGTCTATATTAGTTAATAAGAACTACTCTACGTTACTGTTAAGCTACTAGTATACACTATTACTAGTAGTAGTAGATACGTTCTTTATATATATAGAAACGATTACTACTTCTACTTTATTAACTACGTCTACTATATTATCTAATAACTTTAATATAACGCCTTCTACTATAAGTATAGATACTACTAACCTTTTAAGGTAGTAAGCCCTTTCTACTCTTTAAACCTAAAATAGTAGATAGTAGATGCGCGATTAACTTCCTAATAAATATCTATTTATCTAAGACTTTTAGAGGTAGTAAGTTAATACCCTACTATATACTTAATATTACTAATAGCGTGCTTACTTTAAGGCAAATCTACTAGAGTATCTATTATAATCTCTCTTATCTAGGCCTTCGTCTACGCCTTAGGATTTTACTATTAAAGAGTAGATACGCATATAGCGAGCACTTATAAGAATAGGTATAGTAGTAAGTATAGTATTTATAGCGCAGCATAGAGTACTATACTAAGGTAGGGCTAGTATTACTTAGCGTTTATAACCCCTTTTCCCTAGAAACTAAATAAAAGTAGTCCTATATATAGTAACCCTCTCTACCCTAATATAACTAGACCTTATAATAACTTTATCTCTTAATCTATCGCATCTACCCCCCTTAAAGCGTATAGGCTGCTAAATATTATAAGCAGTTATTATCTCCCTACTATATAGGGTATACTATAACTATAGCTACCCTCCTTTATCTTTAAAATATTTAGTATTATTTTAAGGCCTTATAGGATAGTAGTACTACTATAGTATAAGAGCTTAACTAGCTCCTAAGCGCTAACGCTCTAAACGCTCTATCTACTAGCCTACGCAGTAGTAAGTCTAGTAAGGCCTCTTTACTATAATATATATTAACTTGCTCTATAGAGAGCTAGCTATCGTATATAGAAATAATACTTAAACGTAATTTTGAATACTTCTAAAAGCTCTAAACAGTTGTTTCTAATCTTCGCAATAGCTCTACTATAACTATTAGTATGCTAGAGCCCTACTAGCTATCTACTTCTAGTACTTCTATAACCTAGTAATCGTAGGAGACAGATAATACACTACCTACAGTATAAAACCTACTACTATATATAGCGCAATTAGCACTGTTGTTAGAGGTAGTAGAAGAAGAGGCAGATAATATACTACCTATAGCGTAAACCCTACTACTACGTACTTTACTATTAAGACTATTGTCAGAGGCAGTAGTAGAAGAGGTAGATAATATACTACCTACAGCACAAACCCTACTACTACGTACTTTACTATTAAGACTATTATTAGAGGCAGCAGTAGAAGAGGTAGATAATACGTTACCTACAGCATAGTTAGAGGTAGAAGAAGAGATAGATCGTAGGCAATATTAGCTATAAGTACATAGAACTAGAGATAATACTATTAATAAGGGGGATGAAGATACTAGCTAAGAAGTAGATAAAGAGATAGATAATAGCTGCCCTATTATACTTCCTACTATACAGCTAGGTATAGTATCTAAATTACGTAATAATCTTCCTTAACTTATTATAGACTAGATAAAGGACTCTTAACTAGCTAAGATCTATAGAGGATATATTATACCTATTAAAGGTCTTCCTATATAGTCTAATACTACTACTATAGAGGTACTATAAGCTATTAATAATAAGATAGCTAACTAGTCCGCACACTTCTACAGATTTAAGATTAGTACTAAGAAAGCTAGTTATAACTCTGCACTAAATAGAGCCATCTATACGTCTAATACTAGTAGAGTATATAAGCCCTCTTTTACTAATAAGCTAGTATTAACTAGATTATTTAGAGGCTAGACAGTATAAGACCTAATAGCGTAGTAGAATAAGACTATCTTAGACTTAAAGGCATAGGTAGTATTCTTATAAGAGCTAAGGTATACTCTTTAATACTATATTAATAAGCTAGAATTGCCTATATTAGACTACCTTAAGCAGGTCTATACACTGCTATAGCCTATAGGTACTGTAATTACTCCTTCTAATACCTCTGATATTCCTAGAATTACTACGCCCTATCTCTACTATAGTAACGATAATACTACTTCTATACTACTTTATGTTAAGGATACTAGCCTAGGCTCTATAAATATCCTACTTACTAGGGTACCTAAAGTATAGATCTTAGTCCTACTAACAGCTTAGCACTATTTTAAGGAGATACTCTAGCGCTTATATCTATAGTATAAGCTATTATATAGCTAGAGTATCTATTATATTAGCGTAGTACTCTCTCCTAGCATCCTTAAGCAACATAAGATCCCTTTTACTATTATATAGTAAATAGTAGATAATATAATTATTACCTTACTAAACTTATACTACTAAGTCCTTAACTAAGGTCCTAATGCTGCTATTACTATTAACTTTAAAGTAATAGGTGTGTCTAGGCTCCTGCCTACCTATTACTAGTGTACTTCTTAGTATAGTAGTAATCCTAAGATTCGTTCTACTCTAGAGGGTAAGTATAAACTATAAGTAAAACCTAGAGTAAAAAAGACGCCTATACGCTCTAAGCGTATTATAATACGATCTGCTAGTAAACCTACTTCTTATCTAAGCTTCTATCCTACCCTACTACCTTAAGGAACTCTTTAGGAATACCTTAAATACTAGATTCTTATTTATAATACATTTATACTATAGTAGATACCTAGTAATTACTCTAACCTAGAGGCTTTTACTAGTCTCTAGGAAGAAGAAGAGTTTACCCCTAAATTCTATATAAGTATACTATAACTTATAGCTAAGAGTACTGCCTATAAGTATTAGTTACTCCCTAAGCTTAGTAACTACCCTAAATAGTTTAAGTTATCTAAAGAGGTATTAGAGATAGGCAGCTTATATAGTCTTATCCTTCTTTATAAAGATAATAACATTAGATTTGTACTTCTTAAGAGATAATTAGGAGGAGAGCTAAGGATATAGTATTATGTCTCTGCTAAAGTAGAGTTAGAGTTAGGTAGTCTTTACGTAGATCTAGACCTAATTAGAGTACCTTAAGGTTTAGTACTAGATAGTATATTAGGTAAGGTATGTACTGCTCCTACCCTACTTATAATATATATAAAGCATAGTACTAATATGTAGTATAGACTAGTATACTACAGTTCCTATATAATTAGCTAGTACTTAAATATTACCTCTCTAGCTCTAAGACTAAGCTGCCCTCTACTATAGAAGTATTACCTCTATCTCTATAATATAAGTGTATGTAATAACTTCTAACACTCTAGATTTAAGACCTATACTAATAATAGGCTACTAGCTATTAGGCTCTAAATACTATTAAAGTAGAGACTAAGGGAGGAACTAAAGAAGAGACTAAAGAAGAGGCTAAGGAAGAGGCTAAGGAAGAGGCTAAGGAAGAGGCTAAGGAAGAGGCTAAGGAAGAAGCTAAGGAAGAGGCTAAGAATAAGAGTAAAGAAGAGACCTAAGAAGATAAGAGGTAAGAATAGGAGTAGAAAGCATAGGAGTAAGAGTAAGAGTAAGAGTAGAAAGTAGGCAATATTAATAATAACCTAGTACTAGTAATACTACTTTAATAACGCGTTATAAGTCCTAGTAAATTACTATACTCTCTGCGACCTGCTACTTAGCCTAATACTAATATAATATAGGAGCTTAAGCGTAATATTAAGGCTCTCTATCCCTAGCTAGATACCCTAGCCTTATATAAAGTAAGTAGCCTAGTAACTATATATAGTAACCTAAAATAAGCTAGTTGTATACTATAGTTAGTTATATAATGCACATCGCTAGAGTTTGCGTTCTAGTCCTAGGGTGTAGATATCCTATAATACAACTTCTAGAGGTAGTATCTAGAAGATACTAAGATATTAGCTATAGAGTAATTGTAGTTCTAATCCCTTATATACGCTGCTCTAGAACTTTACAGTAAGATAGTATATACTATAAATAAATACTGCGTACTAGCTCTTTATATTAGAAATACCTAGGCTAGCTATATATCTAAAAATAAGAGGGCCTCTAAGAAACGTAAATACGCTAACACTACTATAAAGAGTATACTAGATATAGGTATAGTAGGGTATGCATATACCCTTGCGAAAGATTAGGTATAAAGTAATATTACTACTACCTTTTCTCCTGTATAGTAAGAGTATATCTATAGTATACTTATAACGTATATTAATAATAGAAAGTATCTCTGCTACCTTTGTAAGGAACTTAAATACTAGATTCTAGCTATACTCCCTTATACTACTGTAAAGCCTCTTCTTATACCTACTACCTAGGTCTTCTGTAGCTGTATAAAGGTTATTAAACTAGCTAAGTAAGATCCCCTTCTAAATCTCCTAATATATCTAGCTTCTAGACCTAATAGCTAACTGTATTAGCTATTATAAGCTTAGAACTAGAGTATACCTATTACTAGGTTTATTTATAGCCCTCTTTAGGCTTATTATTAAGCTATAGATCTATAGTATTATCTGCTTAATTCCTAGTACTACCTACTATAAACTACTAGTAAGCTATAATAAGATAGAGAAAGCGTAAATTAAGGCTGCTTTTTATATACTTAATATTAGAGATTCTTAAGGGGTATTATTAAGCTTATTATAGTAACGTATTATAGTAAGAAGAAGTTTATAGAGTGTAGTGTAAGTGTATATAAGAGAGATACTTAGTAGTAAGGTAGATAGGTGTAGGAAGAGCTAGTAGCGTAATATATTATTACTAATTACTCTCGCCGTATAATATACTTATACTCTATATACCTATTGCGGATTTAAGCCTCTTCCCTCTTAAGCATAAAGTAATATAATAATAACGTATAGAGTAGAAGTAGTTATTATCTTATATACTACTTTAGTACTATTACTTCTTTTATTCTCTAGACTATAAAGGCCCTTTACTCTTACTTATAGAAGAAAGGGATAATACACGTACTTAGGACAGTATATTAAGGCGCAAAGATAAATCTAACTTCTTATCTATCTTTAGCCTTTAGTCTAAGATAATAGTATCTACTACTTCTATAAAGCTACCCTCCTCTACTTTATAATAACCTTTAGCTTATTAATTATTAGTAATTATTAGATAAAGAGCTGCCTTAAGAAGTATTAAGTATAAGAAGGAAACCTTCTTCTAGCTTTACTATTAAATATAAGTATATATTACGCAGAAGCTAGAGCTAGGTAGGAATCTACTATAGTATACACTATATAACACTTCTTATAGAGCTATAGGACGATGTCTCTTACTATTAAATAATATAGAGAGATAGTAACAGTTATTAGTTTAGGTATATCTCTTACCTAGCCCTTTAATATACAGCAGAGATATTAGTTCTACTATTACGTTAATAACGCCTTTACCTTTACGTCGTCGTCTTGTATTTATAACGCGTTATAAGTGTATTACTAATCTCTATAACGTATCTAATTATATAACTTAACAACGCGTCGCGCTTACTTACCCTATCTTTTTTCGAATACTTCCTCCTTATCTACTACACTACTACTACGACTACTACCTATTTTTAGAGTGTTATAGCTGCGCTTATATCTTATACTATTAATTTTATTAGCCTTTCTTATTATATAAGTCGTCTTATCTCTAGTTAATATAATAAGTAATTAGTAAGATACTAGATTAGGTATTATATTCTTTATACCTATAACTAAACTTAGCTTCTCTCCCTCCCTTTAACACAATAAACTCTTTAAGCTCTAGTATAGTTACCTTAACTACCCTAACTTCTATAAGCTATCACTATTTATCTCTTTAAGTACTCACCTTATTAATACCTATTAATACCTATAATATAAACCTCCTATAATATAGAGAAGAGATAACTTATAAAAGCGTTCTTACTAGTCGTTCTCTAATAAAGTTATATATATATATATATATTTAGCTAGTTGTGCTACCTATACTACTTAAGTAGTACTATACTTAGGTATATTTGCGCTGTATCCTTTACGCTTACTTGCAATAGCTATAAGTAGTTCCTCCTCTAATAGAGATAGATTTTAGGTAAGAAGACTAATCTACTTCTTCTATTCTTACTAGAGGCGTATTTAGGTTGCTTTTTACTCTTATAGCCTCTACTAGACACCTATTAGTATCTATACATAGTAAGTTAAAATATAGTAGAGTGCAGAGACTACGCAACACTATCTACGCGCAATTATACCTGTAAAAGAGGAGTAAGGAGACTATAACGTAATAGTAGCGTTACTAGGAGAACTGTCTAATCTAAGTTATACTTAGACGTAGTAGTATTATAGTTATAAAATAAAGAGCTTACGCAGTACTCTCTATATATAAGTATATACGTAAAAGAATAGTAAGGAGACTATATAAGGATATATAAGCCTACCTACTTACTAGACGTTATATAAGTTGTCTATAATCTAGAGAGCTATCTTAACCTCTTCTAAGCTATAGCGCTTAATACTATTACTTACTCTAGGCTCTATAATAAATCACGCACTATTTTTATAAAATAATAACGCTCTTTTGTAAAACTACATAACTTTTCTTTAAAATAATAATCTCTAAGATAATAGTTAAAATAATATTCTTAAATAATAATATTATTAAGAGGTAATATAGTATTTTTATTAAGATAATAATAAAAGACCTAGTAAAGCCTTTTTACTTTCTCCTCTAGCTATATATTAGATTATAGCTTAGATAATATATATTATTATTTT
>Ga0210040_10002530_pt1 | contig 25686 bp, 21 predicted proteins | sample CryGeyCG12114_NA_FD_185462 | JGI IMG/M metagenome (GOLD analysis project Ga0210040, IMG submission 185462) | Groundwater microbial communities from aquifer - Crystal Geyser CG19_WC_8/21/14_NA (SPAdes) (version 2) | ecosystem: Environmental > Aquatic > Deep subsurface > Groundwater | place: USA... | reverse complement strand
AGGCCGGCACCCCAGGTCGTGTTCGCCTCGAGGACGACCAGCCGGCCGGCGGGGAGCCGGGCGACGTCGAGGACGCAGGCGGGAGGGACGTCCGCGACGGGTAGCCCTGACAGCACCTCCTCGGCGAACGCCGCGGCCCGGTCGTGGAAGCTGGCCCGGTGGTGGTGCAGCACCGGGCTCCACGGTTCCCCCTCGACGAGGTAGGGGGAGCACGCGACCGCCCGGCGGCCGATGCAGAAGACGCGGTACTCGCTGTCGACGTCGAGCCACCGGTCCGCGACCAGTAGGCGGGCCCGCGGCGGGAGCCCGGCCGCGCGGACGGCGGCGGCCGCTCCCGCGGTGTCGGCCGTCCTCGTCGCCGCGAACCCGGGAGCCTTGGCGTCGGCGAGCTTGACCATGCGCACGGGGAACGCGACCTGCCCGGCCACGACGGCGGCGGCGTCCGCGACGACCACCCGCCGGCCCAGGACGGCGCTCGGGAGGGAGGCGAACCACCGCGGACCGGCCGCCGTGAGCCGGAGGGGGATCCCGCGGGTCATGAGCGCGGCGACGAGCCCCACCGGCGCCCGCCATGCCAGCCCCGGACGCGGGCCCACCCGGAGATCGGCGGGATCGCGGGGCAGGTCCAGGACCGTCAGACCGAGCTGCTGCGCCGCCGCGCGCAGCCGGCCGCCGTTGTGCGCGCTGTCCGCGTACAGCGCCAGCTCGGTGTAGGACGACACACGCGGGAGACTAGGTCCGGCGGGCCTCCCGCCGCGGCCCGGCCGGGTCGCGGCGGGAACCTGCCGGGGTCAGGCTGGGGTAGTGAAGATACTGGTCACCGGTGCGTCCGGGTTCGTGGGCAGCCGGCTGTCCGCTGCTCTCCGGGAAGCCGGGCACGACGTCCGGGCGATGACCCGCCGGCCGGAGCACTACGACGGACCCGGTACCCCGGTCGCCGGTGACGTCGGGGACGAGGCCTCGCTGCGGGAGGCGCTCGCGGGCTGCGAGGTCGCCTACTACCTCGTGCACTCGCTCGACGATCCGGACTTCGAGCGCAAGGACGCCGACGCGGCACGCGCCTTCGCCCGGGCGGCGGCCGCGGCAGGCGTCGACCGGATCATCTACCTCGGGGGCCTCGGCCAGGACGGTGACCAGCTGTCCAGGCATCTGCGCAGCCGCCGCGAGGTCGAGCAGCTCCTGGGCGGTACCGGTGTGCCGGTGACGGTGCTGCGCGCGGGCATCGTGGTCGGCCACGGCGGGGTGTCGTGGGAGATGACCCGGCAGCTCGTGGCGCACCTGCCCGCCATGGTCACCCCGCGGTGGGTCAGCACGCGGACGCAGCCGATCGCGGTCGCCGACGTCGTCCGGTACCTGGTCGGTGTCCTCGACGCGCCCGAGGCCATCGGGCAGGTGTTCGAGGTGGGCGGCCCCGAGGTGCTCACCTACCTGCAGATGATGATCCGGGTCGCCGACATCCAGAACCGGCACCTGTTCGTCGTCCCCGTACCGCTGCTCAGCCCCCAGCTGTCCTCGCGCTGGCTGGCCCTGGTCACCGACGTCGACCTGGCCACCGGTCGTTCGCTCATCGACTCCATGACCAACGAGGTGGTGGTCACCGACGACGCCATCCGCTCCGTCGTCCCCTTCGAGCCCGTGGACTACGACGAGATGGTGATGACCGCCCTGGTCGAGCGGGCGCGGGAGCGCCGGCAGCAGGCCGGGGACCGCCGGGGCGGATGGCTGAGCCGCGGAGCACGATGGTGAGCCGCCGCCGGAGGCTGCGGGCCGCGGTCGAGCGGGCGGCCGGGCCGCTGCTGCGGAGCGTGCCACGCGACCACCGGGAGAGCGACGAGGCCTTCCGGCGCCGCCGACGGGTCACCGCCGCCACCGCGGTCACCGGTGCGTCCCTGCTCGGGGTGTCGCTGTCGACGCCGCCGGGTTCGCGACGGTTCTACTGGCTGACGCTCGGGGTCGCCGGCACCTGGGTGGTCGGCGGGCTGGCATCCGGGCCGCTGCACCTGGGGCGGATGTTCGGGCCGGGGGAGCGGTTGCGCCGCCCGGTGATCACGCCGGTCGTCTCGGGGGTCGGCGCGTTCGGGGCCTTCTACGCCGCGGCGCTGGTCGCCCGGCGGATCCCGGTCCTGGACCGGGCCATCGGCTCGGTGCTCCGCTACGCCGACCAGGGGACGACGCCGCTGGTGCTCACCACCACGCTGGCCAACGGTGTGGCGGAGGAGGTGTTCTTCCGCGGCTCGGTCTACGCGGCGGCGGGTGCGCACCGCCCGGTGCTCGCCTCGACCGTCGTCTACGGGCTGGCCACGACCGCCACCCGCAACCCGGCGCTCGTGCTGGCGAGCGTGCCGATGGGTCTGCTCTTCGCGCAGCAGCGCAGGATCACCGGCGGCATCCAGGCACCGATGCTCACGCACGTGGTGTGGTCGGCGCTGATGCTGCGCTACCTGCCGCCGCTGTTCGCCGACCGCCTCGCCGTGGAACGGGCGCCGTGACACCCCCGCAGCGGACGGGCATCCGGTGGAGGCGGGTACGTCAGGTCATGTCCACCGCGATCTTCAACTGCCCGGGGCGGGGGGCGATGGCGGCGCTGAAGGCCGCCTGCACGTCGCCGACGGGAAGCACGGAGCTGACGTAGCCGTCCTTGAGTTCCGGGTGCGCCGCCAGGTAGCGGTCGGCGTCGGCGAGCACCCGGCGCCGCTCCAGGGCCACGCCCGAGCGCAGGGTGAGGTTCTTCCGCAGGAACGTCATCATGTCGAACGGGTAGATCGGGTCGTCGGGCACGCCGAAGTAGAAGACCTGACCGCCGAACGCCACGGCGTCCAGGGCCGGCGAGAGCGTGGAGATCTGGTGGCCGACCGCCTCCACGACCACCGAGGGCCGGTCGGCGTCCGACAGGCGCCCCGCCCACCGTTCGGCGCGGGCGGTGACCACCTCGTCCACGCCGAAGACCGGTGCGACGTCGCTACGGTCCACCGGGTCCACGCCGGTCACCCGGGCAGCACCGCGGGCCTTCAGGACGTGGCTGAAGAGCAGGCCGATCGGGCCCTGACCGATCACGGCGACCGCCTTCCCCGAGACGTTGCCGAGCTGCTCGACGGCGTAGAGCACGCACGCCAGGGGCTGCAGCATGACGGCGGTGGTGGCCGGCAGGCCGGTGTCGTAGCCGGCGAGGCCGTCGCCATCGGTGTCGACGAGCTCGGCGATGCCGTCGAACATCGACGCCCAGCCGACGACGAGATCGCCCGGGACGTGGTCGGGATGCCGGCTGGCGACGACCTCACCGACGATCTCGTGCATCGGGAAGCCCGGCGCCCGCGTGGCGCCCCAGCCGTCCTCGGCGGCCGGGTGCGGCCACAGCCCGCCGCGGAAGTTGGGCAGGTCGCTGCCGCAGATGGCGCCGGCACGGGTGGCCAGGAGCACGTGCCGGGGCGCGAGGGCGGCCGGGTCGGGAGCAGCGACCTCGACCTGCTCGAACCGGTAGGGACCGCTGAGCGTCTGCGCCCACATGGAAGTTCTCCGTCCTGCTGGTGCCGGCAGCTGGACCGCCGACGGACTGGGGCCCCTGGCACCAGCGACCCACGACCCCGTCACCCTGCCTGACGACCGCGCTCGACGGCGGGTAGAAGATGCCGAGCGGGAGGGCACGGCGTCGTGGCGGCCCCTGCGTACGAGGTGCCGACCGGTTGCCGGGAGCGGTCAGTCGTCAGCGGGCCGGGGCCAGCGGCCGAACTGCTCGGCAGCGGCAGCACCGAAGCCGGCCGGCTGGCCCGCCTCGGTGAACGTGCGGCCGATCTGGCGCATCTCCTCCTCCCACCGCCAGCCCTTCTGCTGCGCTGCCCCCAGCGCCGCGGCATACCGGTCGGCCAGCTCGGGCTGGGAGCGCGCCCACTCCGCCACGAGCGCGTCCTCGACCCCGAGATCCCGGGCGGCGCCGCGCACGCTGACGAGCAGGGCCGCGGTGATCTTGGTCCAGGCCGCATAGGTCATCTTCAGCGCGGAGGCAGCCGCCTCGTCGTCGCCGAGCACGACGGCCTCGACCCGCGTGCCCTCGAAGAGCCCGGCGACGGCGGGCGCGTGCTCCCCGGACAGGTACAGGCGCGTGCTGCCCGCGACCGCCGGGGGAGGTCCGACGATCCCGCCGTCGACGTAGGTGGCGCCTCCGTCCCGGACGGCCCCGGCGACCTCGCCGGCCACGGCGGGGCTGATGGCGTTGGCGTCGACGTACACCCCGCGGAACCCGGCGACGGCGCGGGCGGTGTCGAGCGCCGCCGCGGGCGGGCAGATCGACAGGACGACCTCCCGGTCGGCGAGGTCCGGCAACTCGGCCAGGCCTGCCCCGAGGGCCCGCCGCCGGGTACCGGCACCCCGTCCCGCGGGGAGCCACCCCACGTCGTGCCCCGCATCGACCAGGGCACCGCCCACCGCCGCGCCCATCTGACCGGGGTGGAGGATCGCGATACGGGTCACGGCTGCATCATCCGATGCTGGCGGCGCGCGGCCCGGGCGCGGGCCGACCCGGCACGGATCGCCCGCGGGTGGGCACCGGCGGGACGACGGGTGCACCGTCGGCGCGTCCCTCGCGACGCCCCGGTGATGTGATGCACGACGCAAAGGTAACAAAGTGTTACGGTTCGTGACCGCGGGGTTGGGCGGCACGAGGAGCTCGCGCCGACGGCGGGCGATCGAGTCGGCTGGCCAGCTCGGCGAGTCCCCCGGCTCGGCCCCGGCCGGGCGCCGAAGCCGTGCTCCCGGCACCGCCCGTTCCGCAGCACTGTCCGTGCACGGCCGGCCCGTCGGAGCCGTGGGCAGGCGCTCGGGAGGCTTGCCGTGCGAACCCGGCATCTGCCTACCGTGCCTCCGTCCGCCACCGGGTGGACCCGGATGACGGACCGCCGAACCTGCCCGCCGTCACCGGACCTGTCGAACCGACGGGCAGGCGCGGGGGACCCACCTCGCACGACCGGGCCTCCGGGCCCTGGGGTGAAGCCGCACACGCGGCCGGGCAGCTCTCGCCCGAACCCGACAGCTAACTCCGCAGGCGGCGAGAGGCACACCACTCATGGCGAAGCGATACAAGGGGCGGCACCGTCGTCCCACCCGGAAGCTGCCCGTGACCGCAGTGGCCCGCCCCACTCTCGCGGTGGCTGCGGCAGCGGCCGTCTCCCTCGGGATGGCCGGTCCCGCGATGGCCCACACCGGGGAGCACACCGTCCGTGCCGGCGACACCCTCGGCAAGCTGGCGGCGGGCCACGACACCTCCTGGCGCAGCATCTACGCGGACAACCGGAGCACCATCGGCTCCGACCCGAACCGCCTCCGCATCGGCCAGGTCCTCACCATCGGAGGCTCCGGCTCGACGGCGGCGACGCCCGCCGCCTCCGGGGACTACGTGGTGCGGGCGGGTGACACGCTGAACAGGATCGCCGTCCGGCACGGCACGACCTGGCAGCAGCTGCACGCGCTCAACCGCGCGGTCATCGGTGCGAACCCGAACGTCCTCCGGGTCGGTCAGCGGCTCGCGCTCAGCGGTGCAGCGACCCCGACTGCTGCTCCGGCTCCCGCTCCGGCCGTGCCCGATCGGGCCAGCCGGGGAACGGAACGGGTCGCCCCGGTGCAGGCCGCGGCCCCCGCCCCGGCCCCAGCGCCGGCCCCCGCGCCGGCTCCGGCTCCGGCGGTGTCGGGCGCGCCGACGCCGACCTCCACCTCCTACAGCCGGTGGGCTCCGCACGTCCGCCCGGTGGTCCAGGAGGTGACCCCGCGGTTCGGCGTCTCGACGGTCGTGACCCGTCCCGGTCACAGCCCCACGGAGCAGCTCGCCGCCGACTTCATGGTCTACAGCGACCTGGCCAAGGGCGACGCCGTCCTCCAGTACGTGCTCGCCAACGCATCCCGCTTCCGCGTCGACTACGTGATCTGGAAGCAGCGGATCTTCTTCCCCTCGGGCACGTCGCGAGCGATGGAGGACCGGGGATCGGTCACGGCCAACCACTTCGACCACGTGCACGTGTCGTTCCTGCCCTGATCACGACCGTCCACGGAGCTCGCTGAGCCCCGTGCCCCATGACGAGCGCCCCTGCCCCGGTTCCCCCGGAGCAGGGGCGCTTTGTCGATGGGCCGGGTCGTCCCGGCATCGTGCTGGCCCGGCTGCGTCGTCGGGCACTGGTGGACAGCAGCGTGGTGATGCCGGCGAGCAGCAGCAGTCCACCGGGCGCAGCGGCCGGAACGAGGCGGGGAGGGATCGTCCGGTGCCGCCGCCGTGCTGCCGTCGTCGTCCGTGCTGCCGTCCGCGTCCGCGCTGCGGGTCGACGCCGGAGCAGGATGTCCCGGTCGTTGCCGAGGTCGAACCGGCGACAGGCCGACCGGACACGCAGGTTCGGATGGCTGTCGACCTCGGGGAGCAGGTCAGGGACCAGGTAGATGCGTGGTGGGGCGGCAGCCGTGACGGGCCCGGTGACGGCGCTCTTCACGAGGTATCAGTGCTGCGAGCAGGTCCTGCGGCGTCGGCCGGCGCGGGAAGCGCGGACCGCGAGCGTCGCGTCGCTCGATAGGTTCCGCGGCCTGGCTGGGGGATCGGCCACCGCGCCGAGTTCGTGATCGACGGATCCGGACCGGTCGCGCTCAGCGTGGCGCAGAGCTTCGGTTCGAGAGCGAGGCTCCGCCTGTCCAACGGTGGAGTGTGCGGCCGTGAGCATCAGCGTCCGGACGGCGACGTGAGAGGCCACCGCGGCTGGCCGCGGGTGGCGGCCCTGCGTCGACGCGGCACCCGGCCATCGGAGCCGGCCGGAAGGAGGTCCTGGCCCCGTTGTATATCGTCCTTGTGGATTGTATGTTCCACATCACGCCGGGGATGTGCGCTGCGCAACACCCCTCCATACGAAGTGAGGATTCATGCCACGTTCAACAAGGTTCGTTCCCCTGGCCACCGCCGTCGGGGTCACGGTGGCGCTCGCGGGATGTGGTGGGGATTCGGGTGGTTCCGGCGGCGGCTCGTCGGAGTCGGTGACGATCGGGGTCATCGCGCCGATGGAGGGCGGATTCGCCGACATCGGCAACAACATCGTCAACGGCTTCAACCTCGGGCTCAAGCACGCACAGGAGGACGGACTCGCCGAGGGCATCGATGTCCGTGTGGAGGTCAAGGACGAGCAGGCCAACGCCCAGGCCGCCTCTCAGGCGGCGCGCGACTTCCTCTCCGATGACGTGCAGCTGCTCGCCGGCATGCTGACCACCCCGGCCTGCAGCGCCGTCGCGCCTCTGGTGGACGAGGCGGGCGGCGTGCTGGTCACGTCCGTGTGCGCTGGCAACGACCTCTCCGGCGCGTACACGGGCGAGACACCCTTCGAGCGGACCTTCAGCCTGTCGCCCCGCGACGCGATGGTCAGCGATGCGCTCGTGGAGACGATGTCGGAGAAGTTCCCGGAGGTCACGAACTACAACGTCTTCGGCTACGACTACGCCTGGGGTCGCGACACGTGGGGCACCTACCGGGAGGGCATGACCGACGCGGGCGTCGCAGTCGACGTCGACCAGGAGTTCTGGGTGCCGCTCGGTGAGACGAACTTCCGCTCGCAGGTCTCCGCCATGAGCCGCGGGATCGGCGCGAAGGAGGACAGCGCGGTCTTCCTGGCCACCTACGGTGCGGGGACCTCCGCGTTCCTGCAGCAGGCCTCGGCTTTCGACGTCGTCGGCAACGTCAACCTGCTCGCCAGCGCCGGCGGCTACTACCCGGTGGCCCGTCAGCTGGACGGTGCTGCGCCCGACATGTGGAACGCATACGACTACAACTATGCGGCCTACGACAACGAGACCAACAAGCGCTTCGTCGAGGACTACGAGGCGGAGCACGGCCAGAAGCCGGTCAGCTGGACCTTCGAGGGATACCAGGCGGCGCTCGCCTACATGACCGCCATCGACGAGGTCGGTAGCGGCGACGCGGACGAGATCGTCGAGGCGCTGAAGGGCCTCGAGATCGAGAGCCCGGCCGGCTCCCTGACGATCGACGCCGAGACCCACCAGCTGCTCGCGCCGACGGTGGTCTCGCACACCCGCGGCAACCCGGACGCGCCCGAGGGTGTCGAGGTCCTCGAGACCGTCGTCGTGCCCGCCGCCGACGTCCTCGACGTGGGCTGATCGCCCGCTCCGCGGGCAGGTAGGACAGAGAAGTCGTGGGAGAGTTCTTCGCGGCGTTGATCGCCGGAGTTGCGCAGGGCGTACCGCTGTTCATCGTGGCGAGCGGACTCACGCTGATCTTCGGTGTGCTGCACGTCCTGAACTTCGCACACGGTGCGTTCTTCATGATCGGAGCCTTCGCCTTCGCCAGCCTCCTGGGCGGCGGATCCGTCAACGTGCTGGTGTTCCTCGCCGCCGCCCTCGCCGCCGCCGTCGTCCTGGCGGTGGTGGGGGCCGCGACGGACGTGATGGTGTTCAAGCGGCTGTACGGGCACGACCACATGGTCACGTTGCTGGCGTCCTACGCGCTGCTGTTGATGCTCGAGGGCATCACGGCAGAGATCTGGGGCGTCCAGCCTCGGACCCAGCGGCAGACGCCGGCGTTCGCCGGTTCGTTCGAGGTGCTGAGCGTGCGGGTGGCCGTCTACGACGTCCTGCTCGTCGGGATCGGTCTCGCCATCGCAGGCGGCCTGTACTGGATGCTCCAGCGCACGTCCTACGGGCAGATCGTGCGAGCGGTGGCCACGGACGAGCAGATGGCGAGGGCCCTGGGCATCCGTGCCCGCCGGGTGCAGACCGGCGTGTTCGCCCTGGGCGCCGCTCTGGCGGGCCTGTCCGGGGCGCTCATCGCTCCGCTCGTGTCGGTGGACGTCGGCCTCGCGCCCACGTTCGCCATCCAGAGCTTCGCGATCGTCATCATCGGCGGTCTCGGCTCCGTCAGCGGGGCGCTCGTCGCCGCACTCCTGGTGGGCATCTCGGAGAGCCTGCTGATCAGCTACGCACCCGACCTGGCCGGTTTCAGCCTGTACATCGCCGTGGCCCTGGTCCTGATGGTCAGGCCGCGCGGGCTGATGGGCAATCCAGCTATCACGGCGAGGGCATGATGACCTTGACAACGACGAGCCGTACGGACGCAGACGGCGGCACGCCGATCGAGGGCGTGGGGGCTCGCCGACGCGTGCTGCCGCCGTCCCTCGGAGTGCTGGCCGTCTTCATCCCTGTCGGCATTCTGGTGCCCCTGCTGCTGGAGGGCTCGCACCTCTTCCTGGCGACGACGGCGCTGGCCTACGCGCTGTTCGCCCTCGGCACGAACGTGCTGTTCGGCTGGACCGGCGTCTCCTCCTTCGGCCAGGCGGCGTACTTCGGGGTCGGTGCGTACACGGTCGGCCTGTTCAAGGACACCTTCGAGTCGCCGGTTCTCGCCGTTCTGGTCGCTGCGATCGCCGCCGCCGTCTTCGCCGCCGCTTTCGCGGCAGTCGCCAGTCGGATCACCGGTGTCGAGTTCGCCATGCTCACCCTGGTCTTCGGCCAGATCCTGTGGCTGCTGACCTTCAAGTTCGACGCGCTCGGTGGTGAGAACGGCATCCCGTCGATCTCCCGGGGAGAGCTGTTCGGCGAGAACCTCTTCGACGCGGAGATGTTCTGGTACTTCGCCGTGGTGGTCGTGCTCCTGAGCTACCTGGCTCTGCGCCGGATCGCCGGATCGTCGTTCGGCGCCTCCATGAACGCTGTGCGCGACGACCCACTGCGTGCTGCCGCGCTCGGGGTCAACGTCCGGCTCGTCCGCGTCGGCGCGTTCACGCTCGCCGGAACGGTCGCCGGCGTCGCCGGCGGGTTGGTCGCCAAGCAGCAGGGCCTGGTCACCCCGAACGTCCTCTTCTGGGCGCTCTCGGGCGAGGTCATCGTCATGTGCCTCATCGGTGGCCTGCGCAGCTTCTGGGGCCCGGCCATCGGCGCCGTCCTCCTGACGGTCGTCGACTGGTACCTCTTCGACCGCGTCGCCTCGCCGCTGCTCTACATCGGTCTTGCTCTGCTGCTGGTCGTCATGCTGCTGCCTGGCGGCCTGGCGAGTCTTCCCTCGATCGTGCGGGGACGGTTCCGTCGCCGGACTAAGGAGAACAGTGCCGCAGCGTGACGCGATCCTCGAGGTCGCTGCCGTCGAGAAGTCGTTCGGTCCGGTCCGGGCGGTGCGGGGCGTCAGCCTCAGCGTCGAGCAGGGCGAATCCGTGTCGATCATCGGCCCCAACGGCGCCGGCAAGTCGACCCTGTTCGGGGTCATCGCCGGAGAGCACGTGCCCACGAAGGGCACGGTCCACTTCGCGGGTCACGACGCGACCGCCTGGTCGGCCGCCCGGCGGGCGCGGCGCGGCCTCAGCCGGACCTTCCAGGTTGCGCGCTTCTTCGGCTCGCGCACCGTCCTCGACAACCTGATCATCGCCAGCATCGCGGGCAGCGGTCAGCCGTTCCGGTTCTGGGACAGCTACTCCCGCAGCGGACGTCACCGCGAACGCGCAGAGGCCGTGCTGCACGAGCTCAACCTCGGTCAGCTGGCGCGGGCAGCCGCGGAAACCCTCGCCCAGGGTGACCGCAAGCGCCTGGAGTTCGCGATGGCGCTCGTCCAGGACCCGCGGCTGCTCCTGCTGGACGAGCCGACGGCGGGGATGTCCCTGGAGGACACGCAGACCACGATCCGCCTGCTGTCGAACATCGCGAAGGAGCGGTCGGACATGACCGTCCTGCTCACGGCGCACGACATGGACGTCGTCTTCGCCCTCAGCGACCGCGTGATCCTCATGGGTCAGGGCGAGGTCGTCATCGAGGGCACTCCAGCGGAGGTCGAGCGCGCTCCGGAGACACGGGAACTCTACTTGGGGAGTCACGCCTGATGGGGCTGCTGAGCATGTCCGGAGTGAACGCCTTCTACGGAACGGCGCAGGCGCTCTTCGACGTGGGACTGGAACTCGACGAGGCAGAGATGGTCGGTCTGGTCGGTCGCAACGGCGCCGGCAAGACGACGACCTTCAAATCGATCATGGGCGTCGAAGTCGCGCGCCGCGGGCGCATCGACTTCGAGGGGCAGGAGATCTCACGTCGACTGCCCGAGAGCATCGCCCGGGCTGGCATCGCCTGGGTGCCGGCCGAGCGCCGCATCTTCGCCCAGCTCTCAGTGCTGGACAACCTGAAGCTGGCGGCACGGGCTCGAAAGGTGCCCCTGGACGTTGACGAGATCATCGACGTCATGCCGCTGATGGCCCGCCTCATCGACCGCGAGGGCTATCAGCTGTCCGGCGGCGAGCAGCAGGCCGTGGCCATCGCCCGTGCGCTGGCCGCGCGACCACGAGTCCTGCTGCTGGACGAGCCGACCGAGGGGCTGGCTCCGCTGGTGGTGCAGCAGCTGGAGGAGTCGATCGCTACCCTCCCGGCGCGGCTGGGCGTGTCGGTCCTGCTCGCCGAGCAGAACCTGCAGTTCATCCTTCGTCTCACCAAGCGGGTCTACGTTCTGGAAACCGGGCGAGTGGTCCACACCTCGACGTCGTCGGAATTCGCCGAGGCTCACGACCTGCAGCACAAGTACCTGTCGGTCTCCGCGACCGACAAGGGCGACGCGCGGTGAACGTGGGGCGGCGAGATCAGGCACCGGTAGAGATGCTATGAGTGTGGACCAGCCGATGCTGCAACGACCCATGAGCAAGGTCGAGTACGTCCTGGAACGGTTGCGTCAGGACATCGCCAGTGGCGACATCCCGGCCGGCGCCTCTCTGCGCCAGATGGAGATCGCCCAGCGCTACGGCGTCAGCGCGACCCCTGTCCGCGAGGCCCTGCGGCTGCTGGAGGCCGACGGGTCCATCTCCTACGTCCAGCACCGTGGGGTAACCGTCTCGGAGATGTCGTCGGAGGCCATCTCGGACCTCTACCGACTCCGGTCCGTTGCCGAGGGACTGGCCGTGGAACTGGCAGTGGAGCGCATGTCCCCTGACCGTCTCCGGCGGGTCATCGAGGCGCACGACGTCCTGGCGGAGACGAAGGGGAGGGCCCCGGGGGAGGAGTTGTCCCGGCTGAACAAGCAGTTCCACTTCTCGATCTACGAGTCCGGCTCGCGGCTGGTGACCAACCACCTCACGCAGATCTGGACGGCGCTGCCGCCCCGGCAGACCATCTGGCAGGTGCCCGAACAGGCGCAGATCCTGCTCGAGGAGCACGTCACGATCCTCGCGGCGATCGTCGACGGCGATGCCACGGCCGCCGGCCGTCTCATGGCCGACCACGTACTGACCAGCCAGAAGTTCCGCCAGCGTCCCAAGACCGCCAGTGCTCCGGCGACCCCGGCTTCGAGCCGGGGCGGCGACGCGCTCGACGAACGGAAGACCACATGACCGCCGAGTCAGCCAACTCACTCGACCCGAACACCAGCGCCCTCCTGGACGCCAGCGGACTGCCGCAGGTCCTCACGTCGGTCGTGGGGGGCGAATGGTCCCCCCGGGGAGACGGCCCGCTGCACGAAGTAGCCGACCCCGGTACCGAGGAGGTCGTGGGGCAGTTCGAGGAAAGCTCGTCCGGACTCGTCGACGAGGCGGTGCGCAACGCGCACGTCGCGTGGACCACCCGGTGGGGCTGGATCGACCCGGCGGCCCGGGGCCGGATCCTGCACGCGGTCGCCGCGGGCTTCCGCGAGAAGGCCGATGTCCTCGCCCGGCTCGAGTCCCTCGACACCGGCAAGCCGCTCTCGCAGGCACGCGGAGACGTCGCGGTCACCGTCCGGTACCTGGAGTACTACGCCGGTCTGGCCGACAAGATCGCCGGCGAGACGATCGCGCAGCCGGCGGGCAGCTTCGCCTACACGCTTCGTGAGCCCTACGGCGTCGTCGCCCACATCACGCCGTGGAACGCTCCGCTCAGCCAGATGATGCGCGGGGTCGCCCCGTGCCTCGCGGCCGGCAACACCGTGGTGGTGAAGCCGTCGGAGCTGACGCCGCTCACGACCGCCCTGGCTGCCCGGATCATGGTGGAGGCGGGCCTGCCCGCGGGTGTGTGCAACGTCGTGCTCGGCGGCGGCGCGGGCACGGGGCAGGCACTCGTGTCCCACGACCTGGTCCGGCACATCACCTTCACGGGATCCGTCGCGACGGGACGCGCAGTCGGGCACGTCGCGGCCGACCGGATCGTCGGCTGCAACCTCGAGCTCGGCGGCAAGTCGCCGACGATCGTCATGGGGGACGCCGACCTCTCGGCCGCCGCGGCGGCCGGCGCGCTGGCCGTCATCAGGAACTCCGGTCAGTCGTGCTTCGCGACGACCCGACTGCTGGTGCACCGCTCCGTGCACGATCGTTTCGTCGAGCTGGTGGCTGCCCGTATGCAGGGGCTGTCCGTCGGCCACGGCCTCGAGGACCCGGACCTGGGGCCGCTGATCTCCGACAGCCAGCACGCGCGCGTGCTGTCCCTCGTGGCGGGAGCACGCGAGGACGGCGCTGCCGTGGTGACGGGTGGCAATCGGCCTGACGACGTGCAGCGGGGCCACTTCCTGATGCCGACGCTGCTGAGCGGTGTCACCAACGACATGCCGATCGCCCGCCAGGAGGTCTTCGGCCCGGTGCAGTCGGTGCTCGCCTTCGACGAGCTCGAGGAGGCCATCGACATCGCGAACGACACCGAGTTCGGTCTGTCGGCCGGCATCTTCACGGGGGACGTCGGTATCGCCCACTACGTCGCGGGCCGGCTCCAGGCGGGACAGGTGCAGGTCAATCGCTACGCCGGCGCCGGTGTCGAGGTGCCCTTCGGCGGCTACAAGTCCAGCGGGCTGGGGCGGGAGAAGGGCACCGAGGCGATCCACCACTACACGCAGCTCAAGAGCGTGATCGTGGCGACGGCTGTTCGCCCGACGGGGCAGGAGCAGTAACCATGGGCGACCCGTCCCTGGGTTTCATCGGCCTCGGTGTGATGGGTGGCCCCATGTGCGCCAACCTCATCCGGGAGTCGGGCCGTCCGGTGCTCGTGCACGACATCTCGGAGCAGGCTCGTCGGGCGGCGGCGGAGATCGGCGGAATCGTCGCTCCGGATGTGCCGTCGCTGGCCGAGGGGAGCGACATCGTCTTCCTCTCGCTGCCGAGCATCGCGCAGGTGGAGACGGTGTGCGCGGAGATTCTCCAAGCCGGTTCGCGTCCCAGGATCGTCGTGGACATGAGTACGAGCGACGTCTCACGGACCCGTGCGCTGGCCGAGCGGTTGCGTGGGGACGGCGTACTGCTCGTCGACGCGCCCGTGGCCCGGCTCCGCCAAGCCGCCCAGGACGGCACCCTGCTGATCGCGGTCGGGGCGCCTCGGGAGCAGTTCGAGGAGTTACTCCCGCTGCTCTCCTGCATGGGCAGCGATGTGGTCCATGCCGGAGGCGTCGGCAACGGGCAGGTGATCAAGATCCTCAACAACATGGTCGTCTTCCAGAACATGAACGCACTGGCGGAGGCCCTCGCGGTCGGCCGGGCCGCAGGAGTCGACGGCAAGCTGCTGTTCGAGACGCTGAGCCTCGGCTCGGCCGACAGTTTCGCGCTCCGCCGGTCCGCCATGGCCACGATGGCGGTGGACAACTTCCCGCTCCGGACCTTCCCCACCACCTATGCGATCAAGGACATGGGGCTGGCCCTCCAGCTGGCGGCCGACGCGGGCCTGCAGCTCCGCTCCGCCGAAGAGACGATGCGCCTGCTCGAGCGCACCCGTGATGCGGGATACGTGGACGAGTACTACGTGGCGATGGTGAAGCTGATCGACGGACGTGGCTGACGCCCTGCCGACCTGGGAGGTCCACGCGATCCGCCTCGGAACCGTTGAGCGCGCCGGGGCATCGAACTTCCTGTCCGGGCACGGCGCCGGGATGATGCGCCTGGACTTCGTCATGTGGCTGCTGCAGGGTCCGCACGGGGCCGTCGTCGTGGACACCGGATTCAGTGCCGAGGCGGGCCTGAGCCGGGACCGGGAGGCGTCACGCGCTCCAGGGGAAGCCGTGCGACAGCTCGGGCTCGATCCTCACGACGTCGGCGCCGTCGTCCTCACGCACGCCCACTACGACCACGCCGGCAACATCGACGACTTCCCGCGTGCCCGAGTCGTGATCCAGGCCAGGGAACTGGAGTACGTCACCGGTGCCCGCATGCGGCACCCCTCGCTCAATCACTTCTTCGACGTCGACGACGTCGTCGGCCTCGTGCGGGCCGTGCACCGGGGGAACGTCGACGTGGTCGAGGGCCGGCACGATCTGTTCCCGGGCGTGGAACTCCACCTGCTGGGTGGCCACACGCCAGGTCTCCAGGTCGTCCGGGTCCACACCCGGCGCGGCTGGATCGTGCTGGCGTCCGACGCCCTGCACTACTACGCGAACTTCCATCGGCGGGACCCGTTCCCGGCCGTGGTGGACCTGCCGCAGATGCTCGACGGCTACGACACCCTGCGCGGGATGGTCGACAGCGACCAGCACCTGGTTCCCGGACACGACCCGGAGGTCTTCGTCCGTTTCCCAGGTGCCGGGCTGCCCGAGGGCGTGGTCGCGCTACATCAGGAGCCGTTGCGGATGGACTCCAGCACCGGCCGGAAGTAGGCGAGGAACGCGTCGGGGTCCTCGGACATGGGGAAGTGACCGAGCCCGTCCATGATCTCGATGGAGGATCCGCGCACCGCCGCCGCCACGCTGCGCGTGTCGTCGGGGGTCGCCGAGTAGTCGTACTCGCCGGAGAGCAGGTACACCGGGCAGCGGCTCGTGTCGATCTCGGCCAGGTGCTGCCGGATGTCGCCTTCGCCCTTGTAGAAGTGCAGGTCGCCCTTGAAGATCCCTGGGCCGCCCTGCATGTAGTGCCACAGGGTCTCCCAGCGGTGCTCGTCGGGAGCGTCGGGTCCGATCAGGCCGGACACGATGCCGGCGCAGACGAGTCCACCGTGCACGTCCGGGCGGTGCAGCCAGTCCAGGTCGTAGTACGGGTCGACGTGTGGGCCCGACTGGAGGCCGACGACCGCCCGCATCATCTCGGGGTACTTCCGGGCCAGGTGCAGGACGATGCGGCCGCCGATCGAGCAGCCCACGACGATGGGCTTGTCGAGATCGAGCGCCTCCATGACCGCCAGGACCGTGGCGATGTAGGTATCGGTGCTGAGGGTGTAGTCGCCCTCGGCGTGCCATCCGGCAGGGGGGGAGGACTTCCCGTGCCAGGGCATGTCGAACGTGACGACACGGTGGTGGGACGTGATCTCCGGGTCGTTGAGGATCGCCCGGTACTGGCGGCTGTCGGCGCCTGCGGTGTGCAGGCACAGCAGCGGGGGGCCCTCACCGGCCTCTTCGACGTAGACCCGGTGGTCCCTGCCGTCGATGCTGAGCCTCACGTAGCGCCCGGTGATCGGCTCGAACGTGGCGGTCATGCAGGGGACTCCTCGTTGCTCGCGGTGGACGGGTGCAGGGTCCGTGGCGTGGCCAGGACGCTCTTGAACCACAGCAGGTTGGACATGAACGGGTAGAGGTCGCCCTCCGCGCGCAGCGTCCGGAACTTGATCATCGCCATGAGGTCGTGGCACCTGGGCCGAGGAACCGGCTCCCAGAACGCGTCCCAGGCGTCCTGCTCCGCCCGGAGGGCGAAGGTCCACCGCGGCATCACGAACGGCCCCGTCCGGACGTCGGCGATCTCGCCCTTGTGGACCTCGACGAGCCACGTCCGCTCGCTGGCCTGGGCCAGGAACGCCGTGGTCAGGTGCCGGCCGCGATGCCTGAGCAACGCGTTGTCGTTGACGAGCTCTGGGAGTCGCTCGAACATGTCGTTCTCCTGGGGGCTGACCGTCCTGGGCACGATGTGTATCTTGTATATCATGTGCAAAGCCGATCGAGCGGCCCGATCCGGGCCGGGCAGCGGCGGGGGAGTGCGTCCATGACGGAAGGTCTCGCTCTCACCGTCAGTGACAACCTCGCGACGATCACGATTGATCGCCCGGACCGGCGCAACGCCCTGGACGACGAGTCCATGCAGCAGCTCGTGGCCCTGGTCAACGAGGCCGATCAGGATCCCTCCGTCGCCGCGCTGATCATCACGGGGACCGGCCGGGCAGCCTTCTGTGCCGGCCGGGACCTGAAGGAACGCGCCGAGGTCGACGGTCGACGGGTGTACCAGCCGTCGCCCATGCGGGGGCTGCACCGCAACTGGCTCGAGGCGGTGTGGGAATGCCGTACGCCCACGATCTGCGCGATCAACGGAGCTGCGGTCGGCGGGGGCTTCGAGCTGGCGCTCGCCTGCGACCTCCGGATCGCCGCTGACCACGCCACGTTCCGGATGCCCGAGTCCCACCGCGGGCTGGGCGCGAACTTCGGAGCGAACATCCTGGCCCGCACGGTGCCGGCGTCGGTCTACTACGAATGGCTCTACTTCGGCGACACCTTCACGGTCGTGGACGCCCAGCGCTGGGGGGTCGTGAACCGCGTCGTCCCCGCCGACGACCTCGACGCAACGACGCGGACGTGGGCGACGGAGCTCGCGCAGCGTGCTCCGCTCACCCTCCGCCGCTACAAGGCAGTTCTCACCCGCGGCCGGGAACTGCCGCTGGCTGCCGCGCTGCGGGCCGACTACAGCCCGGACCCGTACGAGAGCGAGGACCGGGTCGAAGGCGTCGCTGCCTACGTCGAGAAGCGTCGCCCGGTGTGGCGTGGGCGGTAGCGGCCCCCGAACTCGATCCGTCGCTGTGGCTCCCTGCCCAGTCGCGACCCCGGACCACCCACTGAGGAGAGACATGGACTTCCGCCTGCCCGAGGAGATCGACGACCTGCGCTCGTCGATCGAGTCGTTCGCGTTCACGCACCTGGCGCCCGGTGCGCTGGAGCGCGCCCACTCGACCGAATACCCCTGGGACGTCGCCCGCCTCATGGCCGACCAGGGCCTGCTCGGCCTCACCATCCCGGAGGAGAAGGGCGGCCAGGGCGCCTCGCTCCTGGCGGCCGTGACGGCCATCCAGGCCGTTGCCCGGGCCTGCCCGCGCAGCGCCGATGTGGTGCAGGCGGGGAACTTCGGGCCCATCCGTACCTTCGCCGAGTACGCGACGCCCGAGCAGCGGGAGCGGTACCTGCCCCGGCTGCTGTCCGGCGAGATGGTGATCTCCCTCGGCATGACGGAGCCGGACGCCGGCTCGGCCGTGACCGACCTCCGGACCACCGCCACGCCCAAGGGTGACGGTTACGTCATCAGCGGGTCCAAGATCTTCTCCACGCACAGCCCCGACGCCGGGCTGTTCCTCGTCTACGTGCGGTTCGGACCGGGAGTGGGCGGCATCGGGTCGGTCCTCGTGGAGCGGGGGACCGAGGGCTTCCGGGTGGGACAGCCGTCGAACTTCCTGAATGGCGAGCAGTGGTCGCAGCTCTACTTCGACGACTGCTACATCCCGGCCGAGCAGGTCCTGCTGGGCGAGGGGGGCTTCAAGAAGCAGATCGGGGGCTTCAACGTCGAGCGGATCGGCAACGCCTCTCGCTCGATCGCGGTGGGCCGGCACGCCTTCGACAAGGCCGTGGAGCACGTGAACCAGCGCGAGCAGTTCGGCCGCCCGCTGTCGGAGTTCCAGGGTCTTCAGTGGATGTTCGCCGAATGCGCCGTCAAGCTGGAGTCGGCTCAGCTCCTGCTGTGGAAGGCGGCGCTCGAGGGCGATGCCGGACTGCCCTCCGCCCGGACCACCGCGGTCGCGAAGTTCGCCGCCAACCAGGCCGGGTTCGATGCGGCCAACGTGGCCGTCCAGGCGATGGGCGGTATGGGCTTCAGCGACGACTCGCTCGTGGAGTACTGCTTCCGCCGGACGCGGGGATGGATGATCGCGGGCGGCTCCACCGAGATCCTGAAGAACCGCATCGCGGAATCGGTGTTCGACCGCCGCTTCAGCCAGCGCCGGTCGGCATCATGACGACCACCGGCAACCGCACCGGTCTGTACGAGGCATTGTTCTCCCCCCGCGTGGTCGCGCTGATCGGTGCGTCCGACGACAGGAGCAAGACCACGGCCCGGCCGTTGGAGTACCTCAGGCGCGCCGGGTGGGACGGCGCGGTCTTTCCGGTGAACCCGACGCGCACCACGGTGCTCGGCGCACCGGCCTTCCCATCGGTCATGGACCTGCCGTCCGTTCCCGACCACGCCTACGTGATGACCGCCGCCGACAACGCGATCGTCGCCGCGGAGCAGTGCGCCTCGCTGGGGGTGCCGGTCGTGTCGATCATGGCCGATGGGTTTCTCGACCCGGTCCACGGTCCGGCTCGGCAGGCGGCGCTCCGCAGGGTCGTCGAAGGCAGCTCCACCCGGATCCTCGGCCCCAGCAGCCTGGGTGTCGCGAACCTGCACGCCAACCTGACCCTGACCGCGAACGCGGCCTTCGCCGAGCCGGACCTGCCGACCGGCAGCGTATTCGTCGCCTCCCAGTCCGGCAGCGCCATCGGGGCGCTCGTCTCGCGCGGCAAGGAGATGGGCATCGGCTTCCACTCCCTGGTGTCGACCGGGAGCGAACTGGACCTGACTCTCGGCGAGATGTGCCTGTCCTCGGTGGACGACCCCCGGGTCTCCAGCTACGCGCTCTTCATGGAGAACATCACCGGTGCCGACTCCCTACGGGCGCTGGCAGTGGCAGCGGCGGAACGCAACAAGCCCGTCCTCGTCTACAAGCTCGGTCGCTCGGACGTCGGTGCGCAGCTGTCGGTCTCGCACACTGGTGCCCTGGCAGGGGACGACGACGTGGCCAGCGCCTTCTTCGAGGACCTCGGCATCGCCCGCGTGACCAACTTCGAGGCGCTCCTGGAAGGCCAGCAGTTCGCCCGGAGCGTGCCGCTGGCCAGCCCCCGGGTGCGGCAGCCGCGGGTCTGCGTCGTCTCGACGACGGGCGGCGGCGGGGCCATGGCCGTCGACTGCCTCGCCGTCCGCGGGGCCTCGCTGGCGGGTCCGCGCCCGGAGACGGTGCGCCGGCTGGCAGAGCTGGGCATCGACGCAGGGCATGGCGCCCTCATCGACCTCACCCTCGCGGGCACCCGGTACGACGTCATGAAGAGCGCGCTCGACGTCCTGCTCGCCGCCGATGAGTTCGACGCGGTCGTCGCGGTTCCGGGCTCCTCGGCGCGGTTCCATCCCGACCTCGCGGTCAAGCCGATCGCCGACAGTGCGAACTCGAGCAAGCCGCTCGCGGCTTTCGTGATGCCGGCAGCCCCCGAAGCGCTCAGCCTCCTGCGTAGCGCCGGAGTATCGGCCTTCCGCACGCCCGAAGCGTGCGCCGACGCGGTCATGGCCGTCTTCGGTCGGAGGACCCCGTCCGCGCACACCGTCGTGCCTCCGGCTGCCGGTGCGTCGAGCCGCGTCCTGGACGAGGACGCGTCCTACCGCTTGCTCGAGCGGCTGGGGATCCAGCACGCCCCCTACCGGGTAGTGGCCGGCGACGACCGGTGCGAGGAGCTGCCGGTGGGTGCGCCGGCCGCGGTCAAGGTTCTCGCTGCGGAGTTGCCGCACAAGTCCGACACGGGCGGTGTCGTCCTGGGAGTCGAGGACGCGGTAGGACTGCAGGCAGCCATGGCCGGCATCACCGCCGCCGTGGCGGAGCACGTGCCCGGACTGCGCATCGACCGGTTCCTCGTCCAGGAGATGGTGCGCGGCCTCGGTGAGGTACTGGTCGGCTTCCGCTACGACGTCCACGCCGGGCCCATCGTGCTCCTGGCCGCCGGCGGGGTGCTGGCGGAGCTGCACAAGGACCGCAGCGTTCGGATGGCCCCGGTCACCGAGGAGACCGCGCGCGAGATGGTCGAGGAGATCGTCGCGCTCCGCGGCCTGGCGGGGTACCGGGGAGCCGAGCGCGGCGACCTGGACGCGCTCTCCGCGGCCGTCGTGGCGATGTCGCGAGCCGGTATCGAGAGCGGCGGCGCCGTCCTCGAAGCGGAGGTGAACCCGCTCATGGTGCTGCCGGAAGGGCGAGGCGTCGTCGCGGTCGACGCACTGGTGCGGCTCGCGAGTCCGGAGTCGGCATGACCGGGCCCGGCGTACGCAGGGAGCGAGCGGGCGACGTCCTCGTGCTGACGATCGACAACCCGCCGGTCAACGCCAGTTCCGCCGCCGTGCGGCAGCACCTCCTCGACGGGCTGGACGAGCTGGCCGGCGACCCCGGGTTGCGGGGCGGGGTGCTGATCGGTGCAGGCGGGACATTCGTAGCGGGGTCGGACGTGGCGGAGTTCGCGGGGACGGTTCCCGACCCCCTGCTCCCCGCCGTCCTGCGTGCGGTGGAGGACTGCCCGAAGCCGGTGGTCGCCGCCCTGGACGGCTTCGCCCTGGGTGGGGGACTGGAACTGGCTCTCGCCTGTGACCAGCGCATCGCCACCCGCCGGGCGGTCATTGGCTTGCCCGAGGTGACGCTCGGCATGGTCCCCGGCGCCGGGGGAACCCAGCGGCTGCCTCGGCTGGCCGGCCGGGCCTGGGCGCTGGAGATCATCCTGACCGGGCGTCGCTGTGCGGCGGACGAGGCGCTGAACGCCGGTGTACTCGACGACCTGGTGGATGCGTCGGCACTGCGCGAGGAGGCCATCGACCGGGCACGGGTGGCGACCAAGCGGCGGGTCACCGAGCTCGAGCCGCCGGACGAGCCGGAGGACGGATTCGACGAGCTCGCCACGCGGCTGCTGAAGGCGGCGCGACGACGGCCCCAGGCCGTGGAGGCGGAGCGACTCGTCCGCCTCGCCGGACGTGTGCCGGTCGACGACGCACTGCGCGATGAGCGCAGCGTCTTCGACCGCCTGCGGCTCGGAGAAGAGTCGCGGGCGCTGCGGCACCTGGCGTTCGCCGAGCGGGCGGCGGGACGCAGCGTCCTGCCCAGTGACGAGCGCCCCGCGCCGATCACCACGGCGGGGGTCGTCGGAGGCGGCAGCATGGGAGCGGGGATCGCGGCGGTCCTGGCCGCCAGCGGCATCGACGTCGTCCTGACGGACCGCGACGGCGATGCGGTCGCAGCGGCTGTCGGGCGGACGCAGGACGTGCTCGCCCAGCTCGTCCGGCGTGGCCACCTGACTGAGCCCGACGCTGACGTCGCCGCCGCGCGGATCACCACATCCACCGATGTGAGCGCGCTGGCGAACGCTGAACTGGTGATCGAGGCGGTGTTCGAGGACGCAGCCGTCAAGGCCGACGTGCTGTCACGCCTGGAGGAGGTCACGGGCCCGAAGGCCGTGCTCGCCACCAACACCTCCTACCTCGACATCGATGGCTTGGCCCACGTACTGCGGGATCCGGAGCGGCTGATCGGTCTGCACTTCTTCAACCCCCCGCACCTCATGAGACTCGTCGAGGTCGTCCGGGCTCCCCGCAGCTCACCGGCCGCCGTGGAGAGCGGCCTCGACGTCGTGCGACGCATGGGCAAGCAGCCGGTGCTCGCGGGCGCCGCCTCGGGATTCATCGGCAACCGGATCTTCGCCGCCTACCGCCGTCACGCCGAGTACCTGCTGGAGGACGGCGCCCTGCCGTGGGAGGTCGATACAGCCGCCACCTCCTTCGGTTTCCCGATGGGGCCCTTCGCCGTCGCCGATCTCTCCGGCCTCCAGATCGCCTGGGCAATGCGCAAGGAGCAGCGACGGCAGGGGCGTTCCCCCGCTCGGTACGTCGATATCCCCGACCTCCTCTGCGAGGCAGGGCGTCTTGGGCGGCGTACGGGAGCCGGGTACTACGCGTACCCATCCGGGGGTGGCGCCCCGCAGACGGACCCGTGGGTGGAACAGCTCGTGCTCGCCGAGTCGGAGCGGAAGAACATCCAGCGCCGGCCACTCGACGGGGAGGCGATCGTTCAGCGCCTCGTCTTCGCCATGGTGGTGGAGGCGGTCGCGGCGTTGGACGAGGGAGTGGCCGACAAGCCGGGGGACGTGGACGTCGCGATCGTGAACGGCTTCGGTTTCCCGCGTCACCGCGGGGGACCCCTGTGGTGGGCCTCGCGCCAGGGTGACGACCTGGTGCGCGAGGGTGTCGACGCCGTCGCGCGTGCTGCGTCGACGCCCGTAGACGTGGACGCCGTATCGTCCGTGCTGGCCCGGGTCCGGGCCAGTGGGTGACATCGGCACGGTGTGTCGTGGCACCGACACAGGCTGAGCCACTGCATGGGCCGTCCGGACCGGAGCTGGACGGCACACAGGGTGCCGAGCCGTTGGCTCCACGGTCACATCGTGCGTGAGCCCTCCTCGACGCCGGCGCCACGTCGAGATCGTCGATGTCGCCGTCGCCGTCAAGAGGCCTTGCTCTTCTCCGTCCCCTGTGGAGCAGTCATCGGTGCTGCGGCTCATGCATGGGGCGGCCAACATGCTCGGGGCCACCTGGGTCTCGGGCGAGGACCGCCCTGGGTAGCCGCTTCATCCCGTTCTTCTGCTCGTCGTCACGGCCGTGTCCGGCCGGTCCGGCTGCGACGTCTGGACGGAGCCCCTTGGTCACTGCTGCAGTGACGAGCGAAGGGATTCTGCGGATGCGCCAGCATGTTCGATGAAGTCGGGAGCTGCCACAGCCCGCACGACAGCGCCCGCACGACGCGCCCCGGCGACGGGACGAACGGGAGTGGCGTGACGTGGCGGTCCCCACGCGGGCGAGCCATGGTTGACACTGCTTGCGACCGCGGCCGTTCACTGACAATGCCGCCCCGTCGATGTCCTCGGGCGAGCGCACGAGAGCTCGGCGCAGATCGGCCGGCGGCAGCCGAAAGATGACCCCCGCGGCCAGAGGCCGCGGGGGTTCTTGTTGTGTCCGAGGGGGGACTTGAACCCCCACGCCCGATAAAGGGCACTAGCACCTCAAGCTAGCGCGTCTGCCATTCCGCCACCCGGACGAGTGCGGAGCAAAGACTACCGGAGCCGCTCGGCAGTCCGGCGCACCCCCCGCCGCTCAGGTCGCGGCGACCGACACCCGCCCTCGCCCGGCGCGCTTGGCGTCGTAGAGCGCGGCGTCGGCAGCTGTGTACAGGCCCCGCCGGTCGGTCGAGTGCTGGGGGACGTGCGCCACCCCGACGCTGATCGAGAGGGCCAGCAGCGTCCCGTCCGCCAGGGTCATCGGCGTCCAGCGCACCGCGTCGAGCAGGTCCTGGGCGCGGTGCACCGCCACGCCCCGGGCGCAGCCGAGCATGAGGATCGCCAGCTCGTCGCCGCCCAGGCGCGACAGGACGGCGTCCTCGGCCCGCACCCGCCCACCCAGCACGGTGGCGAGGTGCACCAGCACGTCATCACCGACGGGGTGCCCGTGCGTGTCGTTGATGGTCTTGAACGAGTCGACGTCGATGAGCACCAGCGCCGTCCCGCCGGGCACCGGCCGGCTCAGCGCGCTCTCCAGGGCGCCGTCGAAGGCGCGGCGGGTGGCCAGGCCGGTCAGGGCGTCGACGGTGAGCTGCTCCCGCAGCGCTGCCACCAGTCGCGCCTGGGTGGCGTTGGCGCGCACCAGCATGACCGCCATGACGACGAGCACCGCACCGAAGAAGACGACGTCGGTCATCGCCGCGTCCAACGGCAGGATCAGCACCAGCGTGATCCCGTTGCCCAGCACGGCCGTCGTCGTCACGAGGACGACGGCGCCGCGCTGCATGTGCGAGGCCGCCCACAGCACCGGGAACGCCAGGAACGCCTGGGACGCCGCCGACGGGTCGTGCGTGGCGATGTTCAGCCCGCAGATCAGGAAGATGCCGCCGACGGCGATCACCGTGTAGACGCCGAACCGGTCCAGTAGCTCCGCCGACGCGTTCGCGACGGCGAGCGCGACCAGCAGCACGAGACCGACGGCCGACCAGGAGGCGACCTCCGCCCCCGTGCTGTAGGCCAGCGGCTGGAAGGCGGTGAACGCGGCGAGGACGAGCGCCGCCACGACCAGGATGAGGACGCAGCTGCGGGCCGCCGACTCCGAATCGCGCGCCCGCATGCTCATCCCGTTGCTCACTCCCAGGGCATCGGCGTGCGGAGAGGACAGGGCGAGGGGGGCTCACCCCGCCGAGGGAGCTGGTCTTGCGTGACGGCGGGCACCATCGGGTCGCGGACCGGCCGGCGGCGGCTGCTCGACTCCGCCCCTAGGCTCGACGCCGTGGACAGCACCAGCCCGGTGGGCGCGCAGGACGAGGTCGCCGAGCTGCTCTCCGACCTGATCCGGATCGACACGACCAACACCGGCAGCACCGCCACGAGCGCGGGGGAGCGGGTCGCCGCCGAGTGGGTCGCCGGCAAGCTGGGCGAGGCCGGCATCGACTCGCGGATCGTCGAGTCCGAGCGCGGCCGGGCCAGCCTGGTCGCCCGCATCCCCGGCGCCGACCGCAGCCGTCCCGCACTGCTCGTCCACGGGCACCTCGACGTCGTCCCCGCCGATCCGGCCGAGTGGAGCGTGCACCCGTTCTCCGGCGAGGAGCGGGACGGCTACATCTGGGGCCGCGGCGCCGTCGACATGAAGGACATGAACGCGATGGTGCTGGCGCTGGTCCGCGACTGGGCCCGCACCGGCGTGCAGCCCGACCGCGACATCGTGCTGGCCTTCGTCGCCGACGAGGAGGCCGGAGGCAAGCTCGGCGCCCACCACCTCGTCGACGCCCACCCCGACCTGCTCGAGGGCTGCACCGAGGCGATCAGCGAGGTCGGCGGCTTCAGCATCACCGTCCGCGACGACCTGCGGCTCTACCTGGTGCAGACCGCCGAGAAGGGGCTGGCCTGGATGCGGCTCACCGCCGCGGGCCGGCCCGGCCACGGCTCCTTCGTGCACGACGACAACGCCGTCACCCGCC
>Ga0210040_10002529_pt1 | contig 25699 bp, 23 predicted proteins | sample CryGeyCG12114_NA_FD_185462 | JGI IMG/M metagenome (GOLD analysis project Ga0210040, IMG submission 185462) | Groundwater microbial communities from aquifer - Crystal Geyser CG19_WC_8/21/14_NA (SPAdes) (version 2) | ecosystem: Environmental > Aquatic > Deep subsurface > Groundwater | place: USA... | reverse complement strand
ATGCGAAGATACGATTTACGCGAGGATCAGTGGTTAAAAATATCTCCTTTATTACCAGGCAAAGCAGGCGATCCGGGGAGGAGTGCTGATAATCGCCTTTTTATTCATGCGGTGCTTTGGATTGCCCGTAGCGGTGCCCCTTGGCGCGATTTGCCCGAACGTTTCGGTGAATGGAATAGTGTTTATATGCGGTTTAACCGCTGGGCAAAGAAAGGGGTTTGGAAGCAGGTGTTTGAGCAGTTACAAGAGCCTGATCTGGAATGGATGATGACCGATAGCACGATCGTTCGGGCTCATCAACATGCAGCAGGTCAAAAAAAAGTACCTACAGGCAGATGAAGCGATAGGAAAAAGTAAAGGGGGTAAGAGCACGAAAGTGCATGTTAGTGTAGATGCCTTGGGCAATCCCCGGCGTATTATCCTAACAGCAGGGCAAGCGCATGATGTCGTGACAGCCCCCGCGTTAATTGAGGGGGAAGATACCCAGGCTGTGATTGCGGACAAGGCTTATGATAGCGATGCCTTTTTGGCTTTGATCGCTCAGATGGGTGCTCAGGCTGTGATTCCCCTGAAATCTAACCGAATAGAACAGCGTCAATATGATGAGAATCTGTATGCTGACCGAAACAAAATTGAACGCTTCTATAACAAAGCCAAGCAGTACCGACGACCGGCTACCCGTTACGAGAAGACAGCACGCAACTACTTAGCCTTCTGGTACATCGCAAGTTGTGTTATATTAACTCTGTAAGCGTATGTCAACACGGCCTAGTAGCTAATTAGGTGAAAGTTAAACTAGTAGAGGATGTAGACATGATAGCCATTAATTAATTTTATATAATATAAAAAAATTGATAAACAGTTCAATTATGATAGACATTTTGTAAGAAAATTTATAGCTAACATAAATAATAATTCTGCAAGAAGCCGCGTACAGACATAATCTGATTTACGCAAGAGAAATAAATGGCAAAGCTGAATTATATGCAATAAGAGTAGGCTTTTGTTATTACTAAGCAAGCAGCCAACTATAATTCAAAATAATACTGCCCATGTAAGAGGTTATACTAAATCTGATTTAAAATTCTGCTTGTTTTAGGATCAGCAGGTGGATATACATTTAAACGATTTCGGCGATAACAATTTATATCCATTTCCAAGAATATTAGCCAAACCTTTAGCAGCTTTTTACATACTAAGTCATGGGTAATATTTATTGAACGGAAAAAAGAAAAAGATTACCGAATAGTGGATATTTAAAGTGCCTTATTTAAGAACTAATTAGAGACTAGATTTTATCTAGGTTAATAAAATTTTATCAACCATTGAAATTAGCCATTATACACGATGATTTGATGCGGAGGGGTGGGGCAGAGCAGGTGGCGCGTTGTTTGCACTATGCTTTTCCAGAAGCACCTATTTTTACCTTGTGTTACCAACCCGATGATACTTACCCGGATTTTAAAAATGCCGACGTTCGTACTTCCTGGTATCAGCGCCTTGTGAAGGATGAGCACCAGATGAAAAAGTTGTTCTTCCCGCTGGGCGTAATGGCGATGAAGCAACTGGACGTAACGGCTTATGATGTGGTGCTGATGTCCTCGACCTATTGTGCCAAATATGTAAAAATAGCACCTAAGGCAATCGTTATTAATTATTGCCACCAGCCTTTCCGGTTAGCCTGGTTCCCCGAATCTTATACCGATTATTTACAAGCGCGCGGAATTAAAAAGCTATCCATGAAGGCCATGATTGCTAGCCTTAAGTACATAGATTATCAATCGGCTCAACGCACCGATTATTTTATTGCTAATACGGCCGAAACCAGCCAGAGAATAAAAGACAAATATGCTTTTAAAAAAGATATACCGGTAATTTTCCCACCGGTGGTGATAAATAATTTTCATACCACGGAGAAAGTACAGGATTATTACCTGGTTGTAACCCGGCTGGAGTATTACAAGCGCGTTGATTTAGCTATTGAGGCGTTTAACCATTTAGGTTATAAATTAATTATTGTGGGTAAGGGAACAAAGGAAGCCGAATTAAAAAAAATAGCTAAAGATAATATTATCTTCAAAAGTGGGTTATCTAAAACAGAATTAAGGGAGCTTTACGCCAAGTGTAAGGCCTTTGTGTTTCCGCAGTACGAAGATTTTGGCATTACCGCTTTAGAGGCTAATGCTTCCGGCCGGCCGGTTATAGCTTTTGGGCAGGGAGGCGTACTTAATACCATGATTCCATACACCGGCAATCCCAAAAAGAGCACGGCTGTTTTTTTTAACAAGCAGGAACCTGCAAGTTTAATGCAGGCCATCCAAATTATGGAAAATATTTATCTGGACTTCGCCCCTGAGTTTAACCGAAAAAATGCGTTCCGGTTTGATGAAGAACACTTTATAAAAGCAGTTAGAGATTATGTACTGGATAAGTACAGCGCTGGCAGGAGCAAGAAACAAGCAGCTAGTTTAATTTAATAATATTTTTACCAGATCGGTTTATATTTATTAAATTTGTAAGCGACAAGTTTCTAAAGTTTAATGCCTGGCCAAAACGAAAAATACATAAAAGTAATTAATTCTATTGGAGATCTACTTTTATTAAACATAGCCGTAATTGCCAGTTACACTTTTAAATTCGGGTATTTATATCTATTCCAGGATCAGCAATATCTTAGCCTTTTATTGTTTTCCAATTTTGCCTGGATTACCTCCGCATCTATCCTGAATGCTTATAATGTTAAACGGATAACCCGGGTAACTTCTATAATTAATAACTTAATTAAGCAGGCAGTTTTATATATACTGCTGGTTGAAGCCTCACTTAATATAACAAAAACTTATTTTATTTCCCGGAGTTTTTTAACCTACTCGTATGTACTCGTTATTGTACTTATTTTTATCTGGCGCGTAGGATTAACCTATCTTTTAAAATTTCACCGCATAAAAGGTGGCAACTATAAAAAGGTAGTTATAGCGGGATATGGTAAAGCTCCCATACATCTTAAAAGATATTTTGAAACCCATCCGGATGTAGGTTACAGGTTTTTTGGCTTCTTTGATGATAATCCGAAATATGCTGGAAAGGTATTGGGCTCGGTAAAAGATTTAGAATCTTATGTTTACGACCACGAAATAGACGAAATTTATTGTTCTCCTTATGAGCTAAGCGGGGCCCAGGTGACGCGGCTGATTGACTTTGCGGAGGAGAATTTTATTCGTTTAAAATTTTTGCCCGAGTCGAATTTACTGCAGGCCCGTAAAATGCAGATTGATTTTTACGACTTATTGCCTATAATGGTCTTGCGGCCTATTCCGCTCGACGATTTATTAAATCAAACAATAAAAAGAATTTTTGATATTGCATTTGCATCGGTAATCATTGTTTTCGTGTTGTCGTGGCTGGTACCGCTTATAGGTATTTTAATCAAATTAGATTCTCCGGGCCCGATGTTCTTTATACAAAAGCGAAACGGCCGCGGAAATCAGCCATTCGATTGTTTAAAGTTCAGAAGCATGCGCCTCAACGATGATGCAGAAACAAAGCAAGCCACCAGGAACGATGAGCGAATAACCAAGCTGGGCCAATTTTTAAGAAAAAGCAGTTTAGACGAATTGCCTCAGTTCTTTAATGTGCTGGTAGGCGATATGTCGGTAGTAGGCCCTCGTCCGCACCCGATTAAGCTAAATGAAGATTACCGTACTTTAATAGACCGCTACATGTCGCGGCATTTGATAAAGCCTGGCGTAACTGGTTTGGCCCAGGTAATGGGCTATAGGGGCGAAACATCTAAACCACATCAAATGAAGAGCCGGATTAAGATTGATATCTTTTACGTGGAGCACTGGACGTTTTGGCTGGATATTAAAATCATTCTCCTTACTTTATTCAAAACATTTAAAGGCGATAAAAATGCTTATTAGAAGTTTTTCATTGGAGTATAATAATTGTTTATAAAAATGAAGGCTGCCTCTCACAAGGGGCAGCCTTCATTTTTATTTTAAATAAGAGTGAATTACTTTTTATACAAAACGGCTTTCACAGCTTTTACCGTTCTTTCTACGTTCGGGAGAGAGGCTTCAATTAAAGTAGGAGCGTAAGGCAAGGGGACATCGTGGCAGGTTACACGTTTTACCGGAGCATCTAAATAATCAAAAGCGTTGTGCTGCACGTTAAAGGCCAGTTCCGAAGAAATAGAGGCTAATGGCCAGGCTTCTTCCACTACTACCAGCCGGTTGGTTTTCTTTACCGATTCCAGAATAGTTTTATAATCTATCGGGCGAACTGTACGTAAGTCGATCACTTCTACCGAAATGTTTTCTTTCTGCAGTTCTTCGGCCGCCGCTAAAACCACTTTCATCATTTTACCAAACGAAACCAGCGTAACATCAGTACCGGTACGTTTAATATCAGCTACACCAATAGGTAATACATATTCTTCTTCCGGCACTTCGCCTTTGTCGCCATACATTTGCTCCGACTCCATAAAAATAACCGGATCATCGTCGCGGATGGCGGCTTTTAATAAACCTTTGGCATCGTACGGATTGCTGGGTACCACCACTTTTAAACCCGGGGTGTTGGCATACCAGTTTTCAAAATTTTGGGAGTGCTGCGAAGAAAGCATCCCGGCACTGCCGGTCGGGCCCCGGAAAACAATAGGGTTACCATACTGGCCTCCCGACATCGACATAAGTTTGGCCGAAGAGTTTATAACCTGATCAATAGCTACCAGCGAAAAATTAAAGGTCATAAATTCTATAATAGGGCGTAAGCCATTCATGGCCGCACCAACGCCAATACCGGCAAAGCCAAGTTCGGCTATAGGCGTGTCAATTACCCGTTCCGGACCAAATTCATCCAGCATGCCCTGACTTACTTTATAGGCACCATTGTATTCGGCCACTTCTTCACCCATCAGAAAAATACGTTGGTCACGTCTCATTTCTTCCGACATGGCTTCCCGAAGGGCTTCTCTAAACTGTATTGTTCGCATGTTTTATATATTATCAGTTTTTTCGCTAAAACTTTTAAAATCAGCTCCTGTTAATTATTCCTCAAAGGTAAAAATGAAATAGCAATTATTCAGCTTTTAAAAAATAAATTACAGATTTTGGGCTTAATTTTACGTTTATAATTTTTATTTCTTAAATGCCGGAAAAAACAGGATGTTTCAGGGAGGGTTTAAATTTTAAATCTCCTATGGCTTTCGGGGTAAATGTATCACCGGAGCAGGTTGGATTAAGTGTAATTAGAAATGAAGATATTAAAAAGAAAAGAACCACTAAATAATAACTGTATTATCCGGAATATTGCTTTTTCATATCCGTATTAAAAGAGAATGCGTATAGGACGTGTCTGATACTTTAAATATTAAAAATTGTAATAGAACCAAATAAATATAGTGGATTTTAAACAAAAGTAATTGTATATTAATGTTTTATTTGCGGAGTATGGAACGGTTACAATATTTTATTGAATCTCAGGCTTTTGGAGTTTGTACCAAAATTGGCGAACGGCTTGGTTTTGCTACCAGTAGTATCCGTTTTTCTTTCATTTATTTGTCTTTCCTTACTTTTGGATCGCCCTTAATTGTTTACTTAATGCTGGCTTTTTGGATGAATATCCGGAAATGTTTGCGCCGGCAAAGAAGTACAGTCTGGGATGTTTAAGGCCCGGAAGGTTGTTTTTCGGTTGATAAAATAATCCAGCACAATACTCCGGTGGTAAAATCCCTTTAGTTTTTTTTCGGAAAAAGAAAGTTTTCTTTTTTGTGCCTGCAGGTATTTCCGGTTTTGCCATACGTCCCGATGCGCAATAAATACCGCTTGCGCATCTTTATAATCGCCATTGGCCAGAAATTTAAGGGCAGCTACCCAATCTAGTATGATGCGGATGAAAAATATTTCAATAACCTGAGCGGGAGGAATATTTTTATACAGCATGGCCAAACCATTCCGGAAGTTCAAATACGTTTTCCGCGGATTGGATTTAGGTAAGGTGCCGCCGCCCACATGGTATACTTCACTGTGTCCGCAGTACATAATGGTATACCCCATGCGTTGCAGGCGCCAGCACAAGTCAATTTCTTCCATGTGGGCAAAAAAAGCGGGCTCTAACCCGCCGGCTTCCTGGTAAGCTTTGGCCCGCACAAACATACAAGCGCCGGTCGCCCAAAATACTGGTACTACATCGTTATACTGGCCTTTATCTTCTTCTAAGGTTTCGAATAAGCGGCCCCGGCAAAACGGATAACCCAGAAAATCGAGATAACCACCGCCGGCCCCGGCGTATTCGAAAAAATTTCGGCGGTAAAAAGATTTAATTTTAGGCTGACAAGCCGCAATGCCCGGATTGGTTTCCATTAAAGCTATAATGGGTTCCAGCCAGTGGGGCGTAACTTCTATGTCGGAATTTAATAAAACAAAATAATCGGCCTTAATTTGGAACAGCGCTTTATTATAACCTTCGCAGAAACCGTAATTTTCTGAGAATTTAATAATGCGGACAGCTGGATAATGCGCACGCAGAAAACTGATCGAATCATCGGTAGAAGCATTATCGGCTACTATTAACTCCGCACCCGCCGAATAGGCCAGTACGGAGGGTAAAAACTGTTCCAGGTATTTTCGGCCATTCCAGTTTAAAATAACAACGGCTACGGTTGGTTTTAAATCAGAGACCAAGGTTATTTAAATCAAGTCCGGGTATATTGGGCAGTAAGCCTTCAGTTTTGCGCTTTAATTCATCTTTAGCTTTTTCGCCGGCTTCGTCCATGGCTTTGTTAATAGCAGCAACTACCAAATCCGAAACCATTTCTTTATCGTCTTTATTGAGCAAAGATTCATCAATATCAATACTGATTACTTTTTTCTGGCCGTTTACTTTTGCTTTTACCAAACCGGCTCCGGCTTCGGCCGTAACCGTAATAAATTGCAAGCTGTCCTGAGCTTCCTGAACTTTGCCCTGCACTTCTTTCAGCTTGTTCATCATACCAAACATATCAAACATAAGCTTCTTCTTTAAATTAAAGTTTAAAATTACACCACTACCCAGTATTTTCAAAAGAATAAATACAATTGGTACCTTAGGCTATACTAACGCAGCAAGGTAACGGTTCCGGTTTTGGTAAACTCTTTTCCGGCGGCATCTTGACCGGTAATGCGGTACGCGTAGGTGCCCGTAGGTATTTCTTTCCCGTTAAAACGCCCATCCCAGCCTTGGCCCTGGTTTTTACTGTCGAATAATATCTGGCCCCAGCGATCGTAAATTAGCATGCGATAAGCTGCCAGAAAACGGCCTTTTACCTCAAATATATCGTTTAGCTGATCGCCGTTAGGCGAAAAGGCGTTTGGTATAAATATGCTGGCTTCCTGAACCAGGTTAACGGTATTAGAAAATGTTTCACCGTCCACATTATTACCGGTGGCCCTAATCCGGAATAATACTTGTTGGTTTTGCGATATGTTAACGGTAGCGTTTAAAGTAGTACTGCTTACCGGCATGGTTTGTAAAACCGTACCGGCCCCATCTAAGGTTTGCACCTCGTAGGCCGCGGTTCCCGCCGGAAAACCTGCATAAGCCGACCAGCTCAAATTAGCCGTACTATTATTAGTAGCAGTAACCGCCAACCAAATAGGGCAGGTAATATTACTCACCGCGGAAACCTGGTTACAGGCGTTTTGATAAGTGGCCTGATAATACAAAGGCTGTTGCCCCAAATTAACATCCGGATCACTAAAGCTCAGTTGATCGGAAACGGCTAATTCAGAAAAGTTGGTATTGCCGGTTTTTTTCTGGTACGTAATTTTTTGCGCATTTTCGGTAGGAGCAAAAGTTAACAGAACTGTATTGGCCGGCGTGAAGCTGCTACTTAAATAACCCGGGGGCGGCGCTTCGTTGGAAACTGCCGTTTCGCAGACTTCGTTGGAGGTGGATTGGCTGTTGGTATTTGTTAGGGCTAAAATTTTGTAACAATAACGGGTGCCGCATGGCACATTTTTATCCTGGTAGCTGCTTCCGGAGGCAGCCACGTTTGTCAAAAACTCTCCGTTCCGGTATATTTCATACCGCATTAAATCGGATAGATTGGGATAAGCGGGCCAGTTCAGGGTTATATTTTGGTTTCCGGCGGTAGCGGTTAACGGTATGGTACATAAAGTGTTGGAGTTTACCGGTAAAACCGTTCCGCAGGGATCGGTAATTCTGATCCGCAAACAAATGCTGGCACGGGTATCTAAATGAGGTATTAAGAGCGTAATATTGGTAAAAGTAGGATTTTTAAAAGTATCTAAAATGGTAACGGTACTGTTGGTAACTTGTTCGATCAGGTAATAATATTCAGGTTGGGCACCCGACCAAGTTAAAGAAATGCTACCGGCTTCGGCGTAACTGGTAATAATGGCAGATTCTATTTTAGGGGGACTAACCGCCGGTAAGGTTTGAATGGTAGATTCCTGAAAATTAGTGCAGGTAGCATTGTTGTACCGGCCCGTTACCCGGATTTTATACGAACCGCTTTGCTTATATTGATGCGTAGGAACTGCTTCACCCCGATTAACGGGTTGCGTGGTACCATCGCCGAAATCCACGAAGTAAGTATCGTAGGTTTGATCGGTAATGGATAAGCTAACCTGATTGAGGGCACATAAGAGCGTGGTAAAGCCGGGAGCCGGGGCATCTACTACTGTAAAATCCTGGGGAAACTGCTGACTGGCTTGGCCGGAGCCGGAGGTATTGATGAGTTGGGTAACGGTGTAGGTACCGGCTGCCGGGAAAGTGAAGAATTTAACCGTATCGGGGAAGGCTAATCCGTTGCTTTTATCAAAATCATAATATTCTTTATCCGGATCAATGGCGGGATCGCAAGCTTTAAACCTGATTTTCTCTCCGGCACAGAGCGTAGTTACTCTTTGACCCTGGCTATTATAAGCGACAAATTTTTCCGGACAGGTTGATTGCGCTACCAGGTTTAACCCGGAAAGCTGCAGCAGGAAAAGTAAAAGAAAAACTTTCTTCAAGCCTGATTGGTTGGAATAGGGGTTTTTATAAAGGTAATGGTTTTATCTAGCTGAATAGTGGCCATTTCTTTAGGAACGAACAAGTCGGAATGATAATATGCCGCTAAGGTTAAATTTTCGGCCGCTAGGTTAAATACTTTGCCTACCTGCGAAACCGCCCAGAAGGCCAGGGCTATAATTTGCTCCGTTACCGGAATAAAGCTTACCAGCGCCTTATTTAAAAGCTGCAGCGACATTGCAGCATTCCCGGATTCTGGTTCAGGTAACGTAATTTGCTTTGTTTGGAGCTGCAGTATTTGTGTTAAGGCCAAAGCTTGCGCAAAACTAGTAGTAGCGGGCGGTTCCGAAGTCGAAATTAAATTTTCAAAAGTTTCGGCGGTATATCGGGCTAATGCATCCGTACAACTTTGGAGCTGGTTAATCAGTTCAGATAAAGTGTTGGTTAAGTTTGCCGTACTTTCTGTTGCTGATACTTTTGTTTGGCTGGTGGCAAAAGCGTGTTCGGCCTTTTCGAACGTGCTTTGGAGTTGTCCGGCCTTTAAGTTTATTTCATTGGGATTGGCGCTGGCAATTTGGGTAAAGACGCTTCCCAGATAAGTTACCCAGGCGATAGCATATTTAACCAACAATAGATTAGAGGCCGAATAAGCCAAAGAAAAGGTTTCTCCTTGCAGCAGTGCCGTAACTTCGGCGGGAGTCAGGTTTAGCGGTTCCCAGCTAAATATATCCAGTATGTCCGCGGCATTAAGTTCGTATCCCTGGTACTTTACTTTGCCTACGCCTACGGTGGGTAAAATTAATTGGGCTAACTGAGCGGCGCTGCTGCCCTGCTGTTGTACCAGCGGAAATATATCGCGGTTATAAAAAGTTAATAACCGGTTTATGGTCGTAGTTTGTATTTCTGCCGGGTTTTGGCGGATAAGGGTTTGCAAATGGATGATAAAAGCCAGCCGGATAATTTCTTCGGTAGTTTCCGAACCTAAACCTACCGCGTGAACCGCCAGATATTCCTGGGCAATTGCGGCTTGTGCCGGATTTACAGAATCTTTTCCGGTAGAAAAACCGGCTAAGATATCGGCCGGAATTTCCAGCAAATATTTTTTTTGCAGGATATCTTCCAGTTTTTGTAAAGTCAGAGGCACACCGGTTAGTAAAAAAGCCATTATTTAGTGGATTTTAAGCTGCTAATTACTTCATCTAACGGTAAAGCTTGCTGCTCACCGGTAGCCATGTTTTTAAGTTGTAGCAGCCTGCTTTTACTTTCCTCCGATCCTACCAACAATACATAAGGAATTTTCTTCTGATCAGCGTAAGTCATTTGTTTTTTCAGCTTGGCCGCTTCCGGGTACAGCTCCGTAGCGATATCGGCGTCTCTTAACCGCTGCAGCAAAGGCAAACAATCATCTTTGAAAGTTTCAACAAAGTTGAGGATAAGCACCTGGGTGGTGGTTTGGCTGGAAACTCCAAACAGGTTTAACTCTTCCATTACATCGTAAATCCGGTCTACGCCAAAAGAAAAGCCTACCCCCGATACGTCGGGCAAACCGAACATGCCGGTTAAGTTATCATACCGGCCACCGCCACTAATGCTACCCATCTGCACGTTGTTTACTTTTACTTCAAAAATACAACCGGTGTAATAGGAGAGGCCCCGGGCCAGAGTTGGATCAAATTCTAGTTTCTCTATACTTTTCTCCTTTAAGAGTTTTAAGTATTCAATTACATCTTCTAATTCACTTATTCCATTTCTACCTTGATTTGAATCAATAAATTGATTTTTAAAATTATCGAGTCTTGCTTGAATAGGAATTAAATTTTTAAAAGAGTCATCAACAAAAACGTTATTGTCGTTTTGATAAACTTGGTAGTTATATAACCATCTCTTTAAATGATCTAAAGATTCATCATCAAATCCTTTTGAAGATAATTCATCAATTACATTATCTAATCCAACCTTATCTAATTTGTCAATTGCGGTTGCTATATCACTAAGCCGGTCGTTATAACCTATTTCTTCCGCGATTCCTGCTAAAACTTTTCTATTATTAATTTTAATAGTAAAATCGGTAATGCCCAGATTACTTAAAACTTCATCCATCATCAGCACAATTTCCGCTTCACAAAGCAGCGAACGGGTACCTACCACATCGGCATCGCACTGGTAAAATTCGCGATAACGTCCGCGTTGCGGACGGTCGGCGCGCCATACCGGCTGTATCTGGTAGCGCTTAAAAGGGAAAGTGATTTCATTCCGGTTCATCACCACGTAACGGGCAAAGGGTACGGTTAAATCGTAGCGTAACGCTTTTTCGGATATTTTGCGCAGCAAGCTCTTGCTGCCCTGTTCAAAATCTGTAACCGAAGTTTTGGCCAGGTAATCGCCGGAGTTTAATATTTTAAAAATAAGCTGGTCGCCTTCTTCGCCGTATTTGCCCGTTAAAACCGATAAGTTTTCCATGGCCGGCGTTTCCAAAGGCTGATAGCCAAACTTCTCAAACGTTTTACGGATAGTAGAAAAAATATAGTTCCGTTTTACCACTACCTGCGGACTAAAATCGCGGGTTCCTTTGGGTATAGCTGGTTTTTCTTTGCTCATGTTTAGCGGTTAGCTATTAGCCATTAGCTTTTAGCTATTAGTATTTAATGTTGGAGTTAAAATTTCCAGGCCACAAAGGTATTAAATTTAAAGACCAATGTTTAAATTTATCCTCTTGGATTATAGCAAGCAAAAAAGGAGCACCAGTAAAGACTAATGCTCCATTTATATTGATGGCTAAAAGCTAAAAGCTAACTGCTAATAGCTAAAAAACTGTATCTACAATATCTTTTTTCGCCAGCCAGCTCAGATTATAAAGATCTTTTCTCCGGTCGCGTAAGTTACGTACGCTACCCCCCGAATTTAAATCTTTCAGTAAGTCTAAATCTAAATCGGCAATTAAAGTCATTTCGGTATTAGGCGTGGCTTCGGCTACCACGGCATCGTGCGGAAAAGCAAAGTCGGATGGAGAGAATACCGCGGATTGCGAATACTGAATATCCATGTTTTCTACACGCGGCAGGTTACCCACGCTACCCGTAATGGCCACGTAGCATTCGTTTTCGATGGCCCGCGCCTGCGAACAACGCCGTACCCGCAGGTAAGCATTTTTGGTGTCGGTCCAGTACGGAACAAATAAAATTTTCATGTCCTCATCCGAAAGCATCCGGGCCAGTTCCGGGAATTCCACGTCGTAACAAATCAGAATACCAATTTTCCCGATATCGGTGTTAAATACCTGCAGTTTGTTGCCGCCGCGCAAACCCCAGTATTGGGCTTCGTCGGGCGTAACGTGCAGTTTATATTGTTTGTCCCAGGTGCCATCGCGGCGGCACAAGTAACTCACGTTGTGCAACTGCTTGTTATTATATTCGGGCATAGAGCCGGCAATGATATTAATGTTGTACGACAGGGCCATGTGCATAATCTTTTCCCGCACTTCATCGGTATAGTCGGCCAGGGTACGAATAGCGGCCGACGGGGAAGGATCGTTGGATAAGGCCATAAGTGGCGCATTAAAGAATTCCGGGAACATGATGATATCGGCTTTGTACGAACTCACCGTATCCACATAAAATTCTATCTGCTGCAATAAATCTTCGATGGAAGTTAAAGCCCGCATTTGCCATTGCACAATCCCAATCCGGACCACACTTTTCTGGCCGCCGATAATTTCTTCGCTGGGTTCGTAATATACGTTAATCCATTCCAGCAGAGTAGCATAAGCTTTTGATTCTAAATCGCTGGGCATGTAACTTTTCAGAATTTTGCGGACGTGAAAGTCGTTACTCAGCTGGAAGGTGAGAATAGGATCATAAATCTCCTTATTCCGCACCATCTCTATGTATTTCTTCGGCGACATTTTATCTGAATTTTCCTGGTAACCCGGAATGCGGCCACCGGCAATAATCGCCCGCAGGTTCAGGTTTTCGCATATTTCTTTCCGGGCATCGTACAAACGCCGGCCCAGGCGCAAATTACGGTATTCCGGATCTACGAAAACATCAACGCCGTACAGCGTATCACCTTCGGGATTATGGGTGTTAAATTCACCTTTGCCTACAATTTGCTCGTAAGTATGCTTGTCGCCGTAGTCGGCGTATTTAACAATTATACTGAGCGCACCGGCTACCACTTTGCCTTTATCGGCAATACAAATCTGGCCTTCCGGAAAAGCACTCATTAAAGATTCAAATTCTTTTTTTGTCCAGGAGCCGCCTAAGTTGGAATATACCGTATCCATAATCGCTTTTATGGCTTTATAGTCGGATAAACGTAGTTGGCGGAGGGTTAATTTATGTTCAGTTTCTTTTGATTTTTCAGCCATATTAAACCTTGCTATATTTCAGGTAATATTAAAAATGAGTTATTGGAATAACAGAAACTTGCCGCGATAAAGTTCTATGCCTTACTTCAAAACCAAAAAGCACCTAGGTTAATCAGCTTTTAACAAGGCCAGAGCAGTAGTTTGGTCTTCAGCTAACTTTGCTTTTAAAGCTTCTAAATCAGAGAAGTGCTCCTCCGGCCGGATGTACTGCACAAAATACAACGTAATATTTTGCTCGTAAATATCTGCATCGAAATCGAAAATATGCACTTCAATGGTTTGCTGCGTGCCGCCTACCGTAGGGTTGGTGCCAATACTAAGCATACCGCCCAAAGTTTTGTCGTTTACCTGTACCCGCACCGCGTAAATGCCCTGCCCCGGAATTAATTTATAGTTTTCGGGTACTTCTATATTAGCGGTTGGATAACCAATGGTGCGCCCCAGTTTTTTGCCGGGTACTACTTTGCCGGTTAAAGAATAAGCATGGCCCAGGTAAGCATTGGCCGTTCTGATATCTCCTTTTTCTAAGGCGTGCCGGATTTTGGTAGAACTAACGGTTACATGGTCTATATCTTTAGCCGGAATTTCTTCTACTGTAAAACCAAGTGTGGGCGCGTGTTGCTGCAAATAGGCAAAGCTGCCTTCCCGGTTTTTGCCAAACCGGTGGTCGTAGCCAATAACCAGCTCTTTGGTGTTGATGGCATCCAGCAGAATTTGTTGTATATACTGCTGAGAATTTAAAGAAGCAAATTCGTGGGTAAACGGAATTATAAGCAAATAATCAATCGGGAATTGGTTTAAATACGCAATGCGTTCTTCGATGGTACTTAATAGCTGCACTGGTGGCCCACCAGGATTTAAAACGATGCGGGGGTGAGGCCAATACGTAATGACTACACTTTGCCCCTTGGTTTCGCGAGTGCGATTAATGAGCCTTTGTATAATTTTCTGGTGACCCACGTGTACGCCATCGAAGGTGCCACTGGTAACCACGGCATGAGAAAGTTGCGGAAATTCCCGGATATCACGAATGACTTGCATTTTCCATTATTTGTTGGCGGATATTTTGAATATCGGTCAGCGATAAAGCTTTGCTTAACTCAAATTCCCCAATGCGGGTCCGCACTAATTTAGATAAATGAGCGCCGCAGCCTAAAGCTTCGCCAAAATCGCGGGCTAAACTCCGGATATAAGTGCCTTTGGAACAAACTACCCGGAACGATACTAGGGGCAGCGTAATCTCGGTTATCTCAAAGGCTTTGATCAGAATTGGTTTGGCTTTTATTTCGGCGGTATCGCCGCGCCGCGCTACGGTATAAGCCCGCTCGCCGTTTATTTTTACGGCCGAATATAAAGGCGGAATCTGATCTATCTGGCCTTCAAACCGGCGAGCGGTTTCCCGGATCATTTCTTCCGTAAGATAAGCGTAATCTTTTTTCGTATCTACTTCGGTTTCCAAATCGAAAGAAGGAGTAGTTTGACCAAGAGTAAAATGGCCGGTATATTCTTTTTCCTGGGCCTGAATAGCTTCTATTTTTTTGGTGTATTTGCCGGTACACAGAATAAGTAAACCTTCGGCCAGAGGATCTAAGGTGCCGGCATGGCCAATTTTTTTTATGCGTAAGATATTCCGGACTTTTTTAACCACGTCGAACGAAGTCCAGGATAAAGGTTTGTTTATCAAAAGTATTTCGCCGGTTTCAAAATCAAAGTGCTGCATTATACTAAATTTAAATCGTAACCCAGTGCCAGCAAAACCAGGATTAAAACACCTACAAAAATTCGGTAAATGCCAAATACCCGGAAACCATATTTGGTCAGAAAATCGACAAAGAATTTAATGGCGAAAATGGCTACAAAGAAAGAGATGATGTTTCCCCACAAAAGCATTTTCATGTCTTCGGGCCGGATAACCTGATAACTTTTCAGCATCTGGTAAGCCGTAATGACAAACATGGTTGGTACGGCCAGCAGAAAAGAGAACTCAGCCGCACTTTTACGGTTGAAGTTTTGGGTTAAAGCTCCCACCATGGTAGCCGCCGAGCGGGAAATACCCGGCAGCAAAGCCAGGCACTGAAATAAACCAATGAACAGCGCTTGTTTAAAAGTTGGCTGCGAATCGGTTTTGGAAGCACGGTTGAAATAACGATCAATAAAAAGTAAAACAACACCGCCCAAAACCAACATAATGGCCACAACTGTTACGCTTTTCAGTAATTCTTCTATAACATCTTTTAGCAGAAAACCAGCAATGCCAAACGGCAAAAAGCCGACGAAGAGCTTCAGGTAAAAATCGAAGGATTGCAGAAAACGGCGCCAATAAAGAAATACAACCGAAAGAATGGCCCCAAACTGAATGCTGGTGATAAAAATGCCGGTAAACTCAAACTGGCTGATACCTAACAGACTAGAGGCGATAATCATGTGCCCGGTAGATGAAACCGGTAAAAACTCCGTTAACCCTTCTACTATAGACAGAATAACAACTTGCCACCAGTTCATTTAAGCGTCTTTACGATCTTTTACCATAATGGCAAAGAACTCGATGATGAAACCAATAAATACCAGAATCGGGCCTAAGGTTAAGCCCATAAAACCTAAACCATAAGGTTCGGTATCCAAGGTCATGATAAAAAAACCAATGGCCAATACCGCCAGCCCAATAAACATGAGTAGGTAATTTTTCCGGCCAAAGGCGAAATTATGTCTGTTTTCCATTTTCTTTTTTAAAGATATCAGCTGATTGAAATCCGAACTTATTAATATAATTCATCTAAAGACATGCCCAGGTATTTTTTAACGGCACGGTAAGAGCTGAAGAAGCCCAGGATACTGCCCAAAATAATTAAAGCCCCAAACAAAAAGGCAATCTGAACTTCGTCGCGCAACACGTATAATTCGTTGAGCTGGTAATAGCTGTACTGCAGCAAAGCAAATAATAATATACTGGCCAGTAAGCCGCTGATAATGCCTTGCCATGTGGCCCGGTTTAAGAAAGGCCGTTGAATAAACGCCGAAGTAGCACCTACTAATTGCATACTCCGGATTAAAAAACGCTGCGAAAATAAAGCCAGCTTTACAGTATTATTAATGAGAATAATAACGGCTAAAATCAAAATGGCGGCAAAGCTTAACAAAACAACACTTAATTTGCGTAAGTTTTTGTTGATAGATTCAATAAGGCTTTCCACGTATTGCACTTCGTAAACGCCCGGTATTTCCTGCAAATCCGCTTTTATCTTTTTTAGGTTTTGAGAGTCGGCAAAGTCCGGATTTATTTTTAAAAGATAAGCATCGCGGAGCGGGTTTTCGCCCAGAAAAGTAAGGAAATCTTCGCCGGTTTCTTTTATAAATTCTTTGGCTCCTTCTTCTTTCGAATAAAAACGTACCTGGGCTTCTTTGCCTTTGTATGCAATATATTCTTTTTTAGAGAAAGCTTTCTTTAAAGTAACCAATTGGGTTTCGGATAAATCGCGGTCCAGGTAAACCTGCACTTCAATACTTTCTTTTACCAGGCCCGACAACTTACTTGCATGAATGAGCAACAGGCCAAACAAACCAATCACAAACAAGGCCAGCGTAATACTAAATATAACCATGGCGTGCGGATAGCTGCCAAGCTTTTTTTTACGGGAAGGTTTTAACTGATTACTTGCCATACCAACAGAATTGCTGCAAAAGTAAGAATAATATTTACAGTAGAAAAAGAAACCCTAGCGCATTGTATCAAAACGCGGATCTGAGTCCAGCGGTAATGTAACTTTTTCCTGTTGCCGGTAGCGGCGGCGCAGCCGGCGCCGGCCAAATAATTCCCGTAAATTGTCAAATTGCTCGGTATGCAAAATACTGCCGCGCGTAATAGCTGTATTAGAAGTGGAGAAAGAATAATACTGCCGTTGCGAAGTAATATATTCCATCCGGGCGCGTAATTTACCATTTTGTCCCAGGTAATATTCTACCCGCCAGTCGCCGGCTAATGAGTTGTTAGCGCCATAAGGCGAAGTAGCGTCATTGTAATTGGTTAAGCCACCTTCCCGCGACACGCGTAACCGGCCTTCCAGCAAACTATAACTCAACCTTACCTGCAAATTATGCAGGGCAATATCATCTACGGCATTGGTATTTAACGATTGCTGCATGCCAATATCCACTTCCAGATTAGTATCGAGCTGAGAAAGCCAGTTGCCTAACTGGTTCGTGATTAATTCGCTTAAACTGCCGTAAATGCCTTGCTGCACCGCCTGGCCGGCCCCCCCGGTAGTACTGCCAATAGTGTTACGGTCTGATAACCGTTTTAAAATGAGTAAACTAAAAACCTGGCGGTTCAGCTCGTCCTGGTCGTTCCGGATATCGGCCAGGTAAGCCGCAATTTGAGCTTCTATATCGGAAGGCGTATTGTTAAACTCCAGGCCCAGATTAATCTGGGGCGTCAGTAAGGGGCCCTCCAAATCCATAATGGCGGTAACGGGTACGCGTACATTGCTGGTGGCTACTCCCAAAGAAGCCGGTATGGGAACGGTTTGGGTATAAGTAGCCGTAATATCCATTATACCGGTATAAGGGTCGCCGTTCCAGGTAATGGTACCCCCGGGCCGCACTAAAAATTCTTTGTTGATGATATTATATAAAGTGAAATTATAGGCGCCCCGCACAATTTCTACTTGTCCATCCATGGTAAATTCACCGCGGGTATCAATATTCATGCGCACCCGGCCGCTGCCGGAACCCCGTACAATATCGCCGGTGCTCTGGTTGAGGATAATTTCGAGGTAAGCATCCGGTGTAATATTAAGGTTGAAGTTCATGTTAATACCCGCCAAATTTACCTGGTTGCGGACCGCTACGGTAGTGGCAGTAACAGCGGTGTCGGGAATATTGCGGTTCACGAAATGAATAAAACTCTGCCGGGTTACTTTGGCACTGTTATCTAAAGGAATAAACATCCGGGTACCGGCTTCGCTGCGGGCATCAATATTAATAACCAAATCGGAGGGAGGGCCCAGCACCGTAGCGGAGCCGGTAGCAATGGCGGTGCCGTAGTACAGTTGGTTATTTTCGCGGGTAGTATTTAATACCATTAACTTCTGGAAGTCGCCCCTTAAATCCAGGATCATATCTTTAAAGCCCTGGTGAATAATACTGCCGCTAATGGTGCCGGAATTGTTTAAATTATCGCGCAGGCGTACATTCCGGAAAGTAATATCATTTTCGGTAAAATAAATCCGGTCGGTAAAGGTATAAACTGTGTTGAGGTAAGTAAAATTAAACCTGCCGTTCGAGACTAAAATTGATCCTTCCAGAATTGGCGCGGTTAACTGGCCGGTAAGCTTGATGCGGCCCTGCATGGTGCCCGATAAATCAGAAAATAAAGTCCGGAGTATAGGTTCGGCCAGTTTGACGGGAGCTTCATCCATAACGGCCAGTAAATCCAACTGATTTGAAGCCTGGCTTGGATTGTAATATCCCGTTACGTTCAGCACTTTCATGTTATTGCGGGTAATACCCATATCTACTCCTAATCGGCTTTGCTGATTATCCCAGTTAGTTTGCCCCGCTACCGTGCCCACCAAAAAAGTATCCATAACCACCGAATCGGCAATAAAGGTACTGCTGATAATAGGTACTTTAAATATATCTCGGGCATTTACCGAGGCATTTAGTAAGCCCCCAAGTTTTAGTTTGATCAAAGGATTTAAATTTTCGAGGCGGAAGTTATCCAGCTTAACATTAAGCTCTTTGCTAGGATTCTGCGATACCATACCGGCTAAACTAACCTGCTGATTAAGGTGAGAAATAACAAAATCCTGGAAATTGATTTCGCGGCCGCCGCCGGATATTTCAATAATATTATTAGGCGTAATGCTCCAGACCTGATTCAGAACCAAAATATCGGAAGTATCGAAAACTACTTGCAGCCTATTTTCCAGGAAAGCCAGTCGCCCGCTGATATTAGCTTTATTCGTGCTGTTGGATTGGGCCAGGGTAGTATTAAACAAAATGGTGCGGTCACTCCAAACGCCTTCAACAAACAGGTTTTCGGTGGCCCCAATAGCCGGCAAACTTTGCTGTTGCGAAGAAACACTGGCGTTAGCCAATACATCGCGACTGTAGGGCAGCTTAGAAGTAGTTAAGTCGATATTGTTATAATAGAAAACATTTTTGCCGTAATAAACAGTATCGGCATGGCCAACCAAAGCAAATATGGCGTTAGCACCTTGCCGGAAAGTACCTTCAAAACGTGAGTTATCGGCAACTTTTAGCTGCGGCACAAAGGCCTGAATGATAGGATTAATTTTTTTCAGGTTCAGCGTATATTCCAGGTTATATTCCTGCAACTGGCGCCGAGTTTTATTGCGGTAATAGGCGGTAATAACCGGTTCATTGCTCTCGAAGTTGAGTCGGTATTCTTTTATTAATACCTGCAAATCCCGGATTAAAGTAGTAAAGTCCCAATTGCCGGTGGCATAGACATCGGCCAGATCAGAGTTTACCTGTACCGTTCTTATGGCGTTCAGTTTTGTAGAAAGCAACGATACGGAATCTAATTGTATCGTGTTTTGGTTTAGGTTTAACGTTGTATTGGTAAAAACTCCCTGTCCCAGGATATCGTCTAATTTTAAGCCTGTAAAGTTGAGGTTCGCCTGTGTTTTTAAGCGGATATCTTCTTTCGCTAAACCCAAAGCCTTTAAATTTATCTGGTTTATATCGGCAGTTAAATTAAAAGCCGGGTTATGGGGATTAAAGTTTACCTGACCTTGCGCCGTTAAATTGATATTAGGGTCCCGGATAGCAATATTGCCCGAAAAAGACTGGTTTTTTATGGTGCCCTTGGTTTTGATGTTGCGGTAATTATATCCCTGCAGCCGAACCGCCGCAATGGTGGCGTCCAGGTTTATGTTGTCTTTGTTTATATCAAATCCCGACCCTTTAACCCGCCCGTCTAAACTAATTGTAGAAACTAATTTTTCGTTACCTAACAATTTTCCCAGTTTAAAGTTATTGGTTTTCAGGTAACCGCTGTAAGAAGAAGCATTGGTGTTTTTGTTTATTTTCAGGTTGATATCCGATACTACGTTGCCCAAAGCCGTGTTAAAAGAACCGTTGGCCACAAAGTCGTTGTAAAAGCCTAAAAAATTACCTTTAAATTTTATGGTGCCTAATCGTTGGGCCAAGGCATAGCTTTTGGCCGGAATATATTTTTTCAGATCGGCGGCATTTAAAACCGACGGTTTAAGGTCCAGGTCCAAAAAAGCTTCCGGAACGGACGGTAAACCACTGGCGCTGATATTACCCACCACGTGGGTGTATTTTCCGTAACGGGCATCTACGTTTTTGGCGGTAAAACGCCGGACCCGGCCTGTTACTTCCCCGCTGATTAAAATACTATCGTTTATATTTTTTATTTGCGGCGCAAATGGAGCAATATCACGGGAAAATAAACGCGTATTTTCTAGCCGGGCAGTTACTTTTACACTATCGTTAAACTGACTGAAGTTGCCAAAGGTGCGGTAATCGAAGCGCAGGTACCGGGCCAGGTTGCTTTGCCCCAGGCGTAAATCCAGGTCGGCAAATTCCCAGAAAGTAGGGGCGTAAGCCATTTGGGTGTTAAAGCTTTGCAGCCGGGTTTTACTCCGGCTTTCTACGGCGCGTAAATTGCTTACCTGCACCCGGAGAGTATCGTCTAAATTTATTTCGGAAAACCGGCCGTTTATACTATCCAGTACCAGGTGCTGATAATCAATGCCGGTAGCAGCCAAAGCTTTATTCTGGTCGTCGTAAGTAAAATGGCCGTTATTAATGGTTACTGCATCAATTTTAAAATCGAAAGTGGTTTTTTTAGCCGGGGTGGTTGTTTTAGATTTTAAAAGCGTATTCAGCGAATCCAGCAGCGAAGTCAGGTTGAAAGATTTGGTGCCCTGGTAGCGGATTAAGTTGGCGGCTGGTTTGGTAAGGGTGAGTTCGGAAATATATAATTTATTTGGGTGAAAGGCATTAAAGAAACTGATGTCGGCATCCAACTGGTCTATGGAAAATAAAACTTCGTTCTTATAATCCAGTATCTTAACTTTGTCCAGAATAACGCTTTTAAAGAATTTGATATCTACCCGGCCGACACTTACTTCGTGGCCCAGTTTTTTTGATAAAATGGCAGATGCTTCCTGTACTGCCCGGGTTTGGACGGCAGGTATACGAATCGCCACCAAAGCTGCCCCCACAAGCACGAGTAAAAACAGGATCAGTCCGAAAATAACTTTCAAGACAGTTTTCCCGAATGCCGGCCGCTTATTTTCTTCTTTTTCCAATTAATTATGAATCCAACAATCTTAGCAATAGAATCTTCCTGCGATGATACCTCCGCCGCTGTTATTAAAGACGGCAAAATACGGGCAAATATTGTAGCTACGCAGGCTGTTCATGAGAAATATGGCGGCGTAGTGCCGGAACTGGCCTCGCGGGCGCACGAACAAAATATTATTCCGGTTGTTTCTCAGGCTTTGCTTACGGCAAATATAACAAAAAGTGAGATAAACGCCGTGGCATTTACCCGCGGCCCCGGACTTTTGGGTGCATTATTGGTAGGCTGCTCTTTTGCCAAATCTTTGGCCTTGGGTTTAAATATTCCGCTTATAGAAGTAAATCACATGCAGGCGCATATTCTGGCCCATTTTATTGATGATCCGAAGCCCAGCTTTCCGTTTTTGTGTTTAACTGTAAGCGGCGGGCACACGCAAATTGTGTTGGTAAAAAATTATTTGGAAATGCAGGTATTAGGCCAGACTACCGACGATGCCGTGGGCGAAGCTTTCGACAAATCGGCTAAACTGCTGGGTTTGCCTTATCCCGGCGGACCCATGCTGGACAAACTGGCCCAACAGGGTAATCCGCTGGCTTTTACTTTCCCGATTGTGAATATGCCGGGTTATGATTTTTCGTTTAGCGGCATTAAAACTGCTATTTTAAACTTTGTTAAAAACAACACCCAGGCCAATCCTGATTTTATAAAGGAAAACCTGCCCGATATTTGCGCCAGTATTCAGCACGCTTTGGTGCAAACTTTAATGAAAAAGCTGGTATTAGCGGCGCAGGGAACCGGAATAAAAGAAATAGCCATTGCGGGCGGTGTATCCGCTAATTCGGGGCTGCGGCAAACCGTTCAGGACTACGCCCAAAAATACAACTGGAACACGTACATCCCGGATTTTCAGTATTGCACCGATAATGCCGCCATGATTGCCATCACAGCACATTATAAATATCTGGCCGGGCAATTTACCGATCAGTACGCCAGTCCGGACCCAAGAATGAAAATAGCTTTACAATATTATCTATAAAAAAGTAAAGAAATGATTTTTCTGATTATCTCCATACATCTGCTCTCTATCGGGTCGTTTTATACGAACCGTTTATTTGAGAATGAAGTGGTAACTAGTAAAGAGAGAATTCAGTATTAACCGGATAAATATATTGCTGCCAGTCAATGGGTAATTAATTTATAATACATGTGGTTTCACCAACTATAAATACAAAGCTGTGAAACCAATAGCTAATAATAGGAAATCGTATATACAGGCGGCAAAATTAATCCGAAAAAAAATATTAGTATACCTACTAAAGCCAAAGCGGACATAAATGGCAAAAGAAAAAGAAAGAATACAGAAAACAGTTAATATCCAGAATCGCCGGGCATCTTACGAATACCAGTTCCTGATTAAATATACAGCCGGTATTATGCTCACCGGCACCGAGATAAAAGCAATTAGGGAAGGTAATGTAAACCTGGGAGATGGTTTTTGTATTTTCTTAAACGGTGAACTTTACCTGAACCAGGTGAATATCGCCAAATTTACCGAAGGAACTTATAATAACCACGAGCCAACCCGCACCCGGAAATTGCTGTTAAACAGAAGAGAGCTGAATCAGTTAGAAAAGAAATCGGAAGAGCAGGGCTTAACCATTATACCTATCCGGCTATTTATAAACGACCGGGGTTTTGCAAAAGTAGAAATTGCTTTGGCCCGGGGTAAAAAGTTGTACGATAAGCGCGAAGATATAAAAGAGCGCGACGTAAAACGGGAAATGCAGCGGGAAAGATATTAAGAATAATGGTTCAGAATTAGATGTTAGACATTGGCTAAAAATATTCTTAAATTTGAATTCAGATAAGTCGGTAGAATTAGGCTTTGCCGTTTAAATTGCTTTTGGCCGACGGGTAAAAAGGATACTAAGTAGTTGGACAATTATAAATATACATTTTATTTCATTAAAAATGAGTTAAAAGTTCTCCTCCTGTTTCAGGAAGGGTAGGGAAGGTAGAATTACACCTGATGAAAAATATATATTTATTTTCGTTTTTAGCACTTAGATAAGAGGACATAATTACTTTAAGCTAAACCGAATAGTAAATAAGACATTAGAAAATATTTATTCACTAATTCAAACATTCAAACATTCAAACATTCAAACATTCATTAATTAATTCCTGTCATTGTACTTATCTGCTATAAAAACATCTAACATCCCCCCAAAAAAACGTGAATTACGGAATTTGTACTTTAAGTCATGTGCCGGTTAGGAGTGAGCCTTCGGACAAAAGCGAATTAGTTACCGAACTTTTTTTTGGTGAATGTTATACTTTACTCTCTTCGCAAGGTAATTGGCGGCAAATTCGTAATGCTGCCGATAATTACGAAGGCTGGATCGATTTTAAACAGCACACTGAGGTTGCGCCGGCTTACTTCCAGGAATGGAAAGACCAGCCGCACCCCAAGTCGATAGATATTGTGCAGACCGTTAGTAATGCCGACGGGCGCATTCCGATAATGATGGGCAGCACCTTGCCTTTTTTTGACGGCTTAAATATCCGGTTAGGCGACGGAAAATACGTATATAATGGCCGGGCATCTAACCCCAGTCTGCCCTTTAAAATAAACTTTTTGCATAAAATTGCGCTGTCATTTTTAAAAGCGCCGTATGTGTGGGGCGGCCGCTCCGTTTTTGGGATCGACTGTTCGGGTTTTACCCAGCAGGTGTACGGCCTTTGCGGTTACCAATTACCGCGCGATGCCTGGCAGCAGGTTTGCCACGGCGAAGAAGTACATTTTGCTTCGGATACGAAGCCCGGCGATCTGGCTTTCTTCGACAACGCCGAAGGCCGCATTATACACGTTGGTATCATGCTCGAGAACAACCAGATTATTCACGCGCACGGCGAAGTGCGCATTGACCCTTTAGATCACCAGGGAATTTTTAATACTACCCGCAAACGCTATTCCCATAATCTGCGCATCATCAAGCGTATTTTTCATTGAGAAGTAGAGGCCAGAACCGATTTAACTTAAATAAAAAAACTTCTGTGCAGGCGCTTGCTTAGATACCGATAATTACCTAATTTACGCAGGGTAATTATTTATGGATCAGAAGGTATTAATTTTAAATCAGGATTTTTCGGCTTTTGCCCTCTGCAGTATTCAGAAAGCTTTTGTGTTGCTTTACCTGGAAAAAGCCGAAATGGTGCATAAGTCAGAGCTAGGCGTTCTCCGGACCATTAGCTGTTCTTATCCTATTCCGTCTATCATCCGGTTGCAGCGTTATGTACACGTACCGTACAAAGGCATTTCCCTCAGCCGCCACAACGTAATGAAACGCGATGCTTACCAGTGCTTGTATTGCGGCTCCACCAAAAATTTAACATTAGATCATTTATTACCCAAATCGCGCGGCGGTGGCTCCAGCTGGACCAATCTGGTAACGGCTTGTATGCGCTGTAACACTAAAAAAGGCGATCGTACTCCCGAAGAAGCTGGCTTAACCCTGAAGCAAAAACCCAAAAAGCCTTCCCTTACCGCATTTCTGGCCGCAAACGCCGGCGCCTTAGACCAGAATTGGCAGCTATATTTAAAGGTGAAATAGGTATTAGCAGTTAGCAATTAGCGTTTAGCTTTTATTATGTCTGATGGACTTGGAGTTGAATGTACAAGGTTGAGGTATTTACTAATGACCTAAAGGTGTATTACTGCTTCAATTAACTTCACTAATTATTTCCAACCTTTACTTCTTTCATATTTTCTAAAAATCTCTGCTACACCTATTTCTAAACTTCACATAAATTTCGTACTTTTGTTGTTCATTCAAAATGGATGGTGTTGCGGCAAAGCAATATAATGTTAAACCAAATGGCTGGTAGCTTGGCTCGGCTAACAGTTTTGTATTAAGAGCTACTTATAATATGAGTGCAAATGATGATTTTGACTGGGACAAATTTGAGTCGCAGAAATTCGGTGGTGCTTACTCTAAAGCAGAGCGGGCAGAACTAGA
>Ga0210040_10002528_pt1 | contig 25700 bp, 28 predicted proteins | sample CryGeyCG12114_NA_FD_185462 | JGI IMG/M metagenome (GOLD analysis project Ga0210040, IMG submission 185462) | Groundwater microbial communities from aquifer - Crystal Geyser CG19_WC_8/21/14_NA (SPAdes) (version 2) | ecosystem: Environmental > Aquatic > Deep subsurface > Groundwater | place: USA... | reverse complement strand
CCAGCCGCGCCGCCTGCCACTGGCCGGCGAGCGCATAGCTGAGCGCGAGGTTCTGACGCACGGTGGCGCTGGCCTCACCCGACCGTGCAACGGCGGTCAGCACGGCAACGGCACCCGCTGGATCGCCCGCCAGCGCCATCGCCAGCCCGCGGTCTGCGGGCGTGATCACGTTGGCATGGTCGTCGAGCGTCTTGCGCGCGGCCGACCAGTCGCCGGTGCCGATCTGCGCCAGCGCAAGGTTGAGCGCCGCCTTGCCTATCGTGGCGCCGCTGGTCGGCGCCAGCGCGAGTGCGTCGGTCAGGGCATCGCGAGCCGAGGTGAAGCGACCGCTTTGCAGATAGCTTTGCCCCAGCAGCACGCGGTAGTCGGCATTGCGCGGCTGCAGCGCGACGGCCGCCTCCGCTCGGGCAACGGCGTATTCGAGGTCATGCTTGGCCAGCGCCTTGCTTGCCTTGGCGGCATCGCGCGCGGCGGTGCGGCTGGCAGCGGCGGTGTTGCGATTGCTGGCGGACGCGATGCCGCCGTCATGACCGGCGCAGCCGACCATCGTGCCGCCGAGGAGCAGTGCGGAAGCACTGAGCGAAAGAATGGTGCGGGTGTTCATCGAAGACCTCACTTCAGCGGCCACGTTTGGCGGGCGGCAGTTGATCAACAAGCGCCGCGACGTCGGGCAGGGATGTCAGGAACTGGTCCAGCGCCTGCGTCACGAGCGACTGGGCGGACCGGCTGGTGAGCGCGCTTGCGAGCCGCAGCGCCAGGTGGCGGTCCTGGTCGAGCCGCAAGGTGAAGGCGGACTTGGCGACATGAGCGGTTTCGCGGCGGAGCCGTGCCGCCGTCGCGACCGACACGGAGCGAACCGGCGCAGGCGGAGCGAACTCCTGCGCCAGCGCTTCCCGCTCCACCAGCACCTGCGGTACCGGCGCGGGTTCGGGAGCCGCGGCTTCGGGCGTCAAAGCTGTCACGGCGGCGGCGGGCGGCGTCACGGGCGCGGGTGCTTCGGGCGCACCCATGTCGTTCCAGCCGAGGTCGTCCAGCGTCTGCGCCGTGCTCGCCAGCGAGGCAAAGCCCTGCGGACGCATCGCCGGGCGTGCGCCGCCCTTGCGGGCAAGCAGCCCCGACGACAGCGAGGCAAGCGGCTTGGGCTGTCCCATCATGGCGTTCAACCCACCACGCGGCGGCCGAAGCCTGCCGCCGCGTTACGCTGACCCGCTGCCTGGGGCGCGGAGGGAACGCTGAACACCGTGCGCCGGAAATTCTTCTCCAGCCGGTCGTAGATGTAGTCCCACAGCGCCGTCACCTCTTGGGACGAGCGCCCGTTGGGGTCGCATTCCATGACGGTACGGCCATCGATCATCGACGCGGCGAAGTCGGTCCGCTGATGCAGCGTCACGGGCGCCACCGTCCCGTGCTGGGACAGGGCAACCGCCGCCTCGCTGGTGATCCGCGCCTTTGGCGTGGCCGCGTTGACCACGAAGATCAGCGGCTTGCCGGCCCGGTCGCACAAGTCGACGGTGGCGCCGACGGCGCGCAGGTCGTGCGGGCTCGGGCGAGTCGGGATGACGATCAGCTCGGCGACCTGGATCACGCTCTGGATCGCCATGGTGATGGCGGGCGGCGTGTCGATCACCGCAAGCTTGAATCCCTGCTGCCGCAGCACCTCAAGGTCGGCGGCGAGCCGCGCCACCGTGGTCTGGGCAAAGGCGGGAAATTCAGCCTGCCGCTCGTTCCACCAGTCGGCAAGGCTGCCCTGCGGATCGATATCGATCAGCACGACGGGGCCGTGACCCGCCCGCTGCGCCTGCACCGCAAGGTGCCCCGACAGCGTGGTCTTGCCGGATCCGCCCTTTTGCGATGCCATCGCCAGAACGCGCATAAGCCCCTTGCACTCCCCGCTAATCACGTGGGGCAATCGCATGGGGGATGATAAGAAGCGGTTAACGGGACAGGGCCGGCGCACCACAGCCTTTGCCAAGCGCGCGGAATCGCGGCATGGTCGGACATCAATCAGGTTCGGCGAGTGGGGGCGAACAATGCGAACACCGATGGTGGCAGCGGCGATGGCAGGCAGCGCGATGCTTGCCGTACTCGCGAGCGGCACGGCAGGCGCCGACGTCAAGGCAGGCGTGGACGCGTGGAAGCGCGGCGATTTCCGCGCGGCCGTGGAGCAATGGCGCCCGCTCGCGATCAGCGGCGACGCCGATGCCGAATTCAACCTCGCCCAGGCCTACAAGCTCGGCCGCGGCGTGCCGCTCGACCCGGCGCTGGCGGAAAGCTGGTTCCGCAAGGCGGCGATGCAGGGCCATGTTCAGGCGCAGGACAACTACGGCCTGGCGCTGTTCCAGAACGGCAAGAAACAGGAAGCCGTGACCTGGCTCGAGAAGTCGGTCGCGCGTGACGAACCGCGCGCGGAGCTGGTGCTCGGCACCATGTTGTTCAACGGCGACGGCGTGCCGCGCGAATTCCCCCGCGCCTATGCGCTGATGACCCGCGCCTCGCAGCAGGGGTTGAAGTCCGCGTCGGAAACGCTGGCGCAGATGGATCAGTATATCTCCCCCGCCGACCGCGAGCGCGGCACGGCGCTGGCCCAGCAATATGCGGCACAGGCCAGGTCGGCCGAGGTCGCCTCCTCCGGTGCAGACCTGCGCGCGTCGGATGGGTCGGCGGAGAGCGAGGGCCCGGCCGCCCGGACCGACACCCGAGCGGTACCGGCCGCTGCGGCACGGGTTGCGGCCCGTGAGCGTAATCGCCGGGAGCGCGATGCCCGTGCCGATGCGCCCTTGCCCGCGCGAGACGCCCCGGCGCGTCAGGATGGCCCCCCCACCACTCGTCCGGTGGCCGCCCCGCCGCCGCGCGAGCTCGCCCGTTCACCGCAGGCGGCTCGCAACGCTTCGCCCCTGCCCGCCCGTCGCGCCCCGGCTCAGGGGCCGGCGCGGTTCACCGGCAAGGGCTGGCGTGTCCAGCTTGGCGCATTCAGCGAAAGCGGCAATGCCCAGGCCTTGTGGAGCCGCCTCGCCGGCCGCTTTGCCGGCGTGAGCCCGAGCTATGTCAAGGCGGGCCGCGTGACGCGGTTGCAGGCGGGACCGTATCGCACCCGTGCCGAGGCGCAGCGCGCCTGCGCCAGCGCGCACGTCAGCTGCGTGGTGGTGGCGCCCTGAACTGACGGCGCGTGCCGGCCTCGTTCGACGGCTCTCCGACCCCCTCGCCGCGCCCGTGGACCGTTCACGCCGGCGGGGTACGGCTCGCCATCCGCGTCACGCCAAAGTCGGCGCGGAACGGCGTTACCGGGCTGATCCCGACCGCTGACGGCCGGGTCGCCTTGTCGCTGCGTATCGCCGCCCTGCCAGTGGACGGCGCTGCCAATGCGGCGGTGAAGGCGTTGCTGGCTGACACGCTTAGGGTCGGCAAGGCCGCGATCACGATCACCAGCGGCCTGTCGGCACGGCTGAAGATGGTGGAGGTCGCCGGCGAGCCGCAAGCGCTGGTCGCCCGGCTGGTCGAGGTCGTCGGCTGATCAGTTGGTCGGCGCCCGCCGGCGGTAACTGAGCGCTTCAGCGACGTGAACGCGGGTCACGGCGTCACTGCCCCCTAAGTCGGCGATCGTGCGGGCGACCCGCAGGATGCGCGTATCGCCACGCGCGGTCAGCCGCATTGCCTCCGCGGCCTGCGCAAGCAGCTTACCGCCCGCCTCGTCGGGCGTCGCCACGCGATCGAGCAGCGCGCCGTCGGCTTCCGCGTTGGTCCGTGCTGGCTCGCCGGCATAGCGCGCCGTCTGCACAGCCCGCGCCGCCGCGACGCGCGCAGCGACTTCCGCCGACCCTTCGGCGGGAGGTGGCAGCACCAGATCCGCCGCCGTGACCGCCGCCACGTCGACATGCAGATCGATGCGGTCGAGCAGCGGCCCGGACACCTTGGCCTGATAATCCGCGGCACATTTCGGCGCACGCGCACAGGCAAGGCTCGCGTCGCCCAGATGCCCGCAGCGGCACGGGTTCATCGCGGCCACCAGCTGCACCCGCGCCGGAAACGTCACATGGGCATTGGCGCGGGCGACGCTCACCGTGCCCGTCTCCAGCGGCTGGCGCAGCGAATCGAGCACCGCGCGCTGGAACTCCGGCAATTCATCGAGAAACAGCACGCCGAGATGCGCGAGGCTGACCTCCCCCGGCTTGACCTTGAGGCCACCGCCGGTAAGCGCCGCCATGGACGCCGAATGGTGCGGACTGCGGAACGGCCGCGCCCGGGTCAGCTTGCCGCCCGCGAGCGTGCCGGCGACCGACTGCACCATCGACACTTCAAGCGCTTCGGCAGCGTCGAGCGGCGGCAAGATACCCGGCAGACAGCTTGCCATCAGCGACTTGCCCGCCCCGGGCGGCCCGCACATCAAGAGGTTATGGCCCCCCGCCGCAGCGATCTCCAGCGCGCGCTTGGCGGTTTCCTGCCCCTTCACCTGCCGCAGGTCGGCGCCGCGCACCATATCCTCGACATCGCCCGGCACCGGCGGGCGGAGCAGCCCGTGTCCCTTGAAGTGGTTGAGCAGCGCCAGCAGGTCGGGCGCGGCGAGGACGTCGACACCGCTCGCCCATGCCGCTTCCGCCCCTTGCGCGGCGGGGCAGATCAGCCCGCGCCCGATCTCCGCCGCATGCAGCGCCGCGAGCAGCACGCCCGGCGATGGCGCGACCCGCGCGTCCAGCCCCAGTTCGCCGACGATCACGTAATCCGCCAGTGCTTCCACATCCACCACGCCCATCGCGCCGAGCAGCGCCATCGCGATCGGCAGGTCGAAGTGCGAGCCCTCCTTGGGCAGGTCGGCCGGCGACAGGTTCACCGCGATCCGCTTGGGCGGCAGCGCAAGCCCCATGGCGGCGATTGCGCCCCTCACCCGCTCGCGGCTTTCACCCACCGCCTTGTCCGCCAGCCCGACCAGGTTGAACGCGGGCAAGCCGGGGATGAGCTGCACCTGCACCTCGACGGCGCGCGCCTCTAGGCCCAGATAAGCCACCGTCTGCACGATCGCGGTCATGCGTCCTCCCCGTAATCCGTCCGTTCATACCCGCTTTCTCCGCAAGAGGAACCAGCAGGCGCGATCCGTCTTGCCATGGCAACACACCAAGGCCACATGCAGTGCATGGGCCAGACGCCGCCTTCCCGCCCCCCGGCCCATCATCCGGCCCTGCGCACCGCGACGCTGGTCGTGGGCGTCCTGCTTATCCTTCTCGCTCCGGTGGTGGGGGTGCTGCCCGGCCCGGGCGGCATTTTCGTGTTCGCCGGCGGGCTTGTTCTCGTGCTACGTTCCTCGCGCTGGGCCCGGCTGCGCTGGGCACGGCTGAAGCGGCACTATCCCCGGTTCGGCCATCTCGCCGACCGGGTCATGCGGCGCCCTAGCGCGCTGCGTCGCCACGCGCGCGAACAGGCGCGGATCAGGGAAGCAGGGGCGCAACCGGCGGCGCGGCTCGATTGACGAACGGCACACCCTTCGCTAAGCGCGCCCCCATGGTGGCCGTCCGCGTTGGCGGCCTTTTGCATTTAGACGTTCCCATAGTTTTCGATTTCCAAGGAATGACCGATGAAGCGGACCTTTCAGCCGAGCAACCTGGTGCGCGCACGCCGCCACGGCTTTCGTGCGCGGATGGCGACGGTGGGCGGACGCTCGGTGATCCGCGCCCGCCGCGCGCGCGGCCGCAAGAAGCTGTCGGCGTAACCACGCTCGTCGGCGGCGCGGAGCTCACCGGGCTTACTCGCCGCCGCGACTTTCTGGCCGCGAACACCGGGCGTCGGGTGGCCATGCCCGGCTTCGTGCTGCTGGCGCGTCCTCGGGACGATGGCGATGCCGGCATGCGCGTCGGCTTCACCGTTACCAAGAAGATCGGCAACGCCGTTGTCCGCAACCGCATGAAACGGCGCTTGCGCGCGCTGGCCCGCGAGCTGCTGCCGGCCGGCGGCGTCCCCGGCGCCGACCATGTGCTGATCGGTCGCGCGGGCGGCGTGGAGCGTGATTTCAACAGCTTGCGCGCCGAATTTGCCAAGGCGCTGAAGAAGGTGCAGCGGTGATCGCGCGGCTGCTGATCCTGCTGGTCCGCGGCTGGCAGCTGGGTCCGTCGGTGATCCTGCCCTCGTCCTGTCGGTTTCAGCCGTCCTGTTCGGCCTATGCAATCACCGCGCTTCGCCGCTATGGCGCGTTGCGTGGGGGATGGCTCGCCGCGACACGCATTGCGCGCTGTCATCCCTGGGGCGGTGTGGGCCCCGATCCTGTTCCCTGAAGCCCCCACCCGGAAGCCGAGGTTGCCTGCGTGAAAGACGATCGCCAGAATTTCGTGCTCTTCGCGGTGGTCGCGGCGCTGATCCTGTTCGGCTGGCCGTTCGTGCAGCGGCACTTCTTCCCCGCCGCCAACCCGCCGGTGACGCAGATCGCAGGCGGCAAGACCAAGGTAGTGCCCAATCCCAGCGCCGATCCGACGGCGGACGGCCCCGCAGCGATCCGTGACCGGCGGCAGGTGCTGGCCGAAACCCCTCGCGTACGCATCGACACGCCCTCACTGAAGGGCTCGATCAACCTGAAGGGCGCGCGCATCGACGATCTGGTGCTGGTGCGGCACAAGGAAACGATCGCCAAGAACTCCGCGCCGATCCGGCTGCTGTCGCCGGCGGGCGCGCCCGATGCGTATTTTGCCGGTTTCGGCTGGCGTGCCAACGGATTGCAACCGCCGGCCGCCGACGCGGTGTGGAAGGCCTCCGGCGACGTTCTCGCGCCCGGCAAGCCGGTGACGCTGGAAACCGCGAACGCGACCGGGCAGCGCTTCCGTATCACCCTTTCCGTCGACCAGGACTATATGTTCACGGTCACCCAGACCGTGCTCAACGGCGGTACCGGGGCGGTGCCGGTCGCGGCCTACGGTTATGTGAACCGGATCGGCGAATCAAAGGATCCGAGCAGCTGGACGGCGCACACCGGCCCGATGTCGGTGCATGACGACGGCGCCGACTACTCGGTCAAGTTCGACCATCTCACCGATGGGCCGGAGAAGTTCAGCACCACCGGCGGCTGGCTTGGCTTCACCGACAAATATTGGCTGACGGCATTGGTTCCCAACCAGGCGCGCGCTTTTGACGGGCAGTTCCGCGCCGGTGCCAACCACGCGTTCCAGGCAGACTACGCCACCCACGCCCAGCTCCTGCCGCCGGGCAAGAGCCTGACGCAGACCAGCCGCTTCTTCGCGGGCGCCAAGGAAGTGCGGGTGCTGGACCGCTATCAGGACGCGGGCGTCCCGAAGTTCGACTATGCCGTCGACTGGGGCTGGTTCCAGATCGTCGAAAAGCCGATCTTCTATTATCTCGACTGGCTGTTCCGGCTGGTCGGCAACTTCGGCTTGGCGATCATCCTGCTGGTGATCACGATTCGGGCGCTGATGTTCCCGATCGCCCAGCGCCAGTTCGCGTCCATGGCCAAGATGCGCGTCCTTCAGCCCAAGATGAAGGCGATCCAGGAGCGCTACAAGGACGACAAGGTGCGCCAGCAGCAGGAGATCATGGCGCTCTACAAGACGGAAAAGGCGAACCCGGTCGCCGGCTGCCTGCCCAGTTTGCTGCAAATCCCGATCTTCTACGCGCTCTACAAGGTGCTGATGCTGTCGATCGAAATGCGCCACCAGCCGTTCGCGCTGTGGATCCGCGATCTATCCGCGCCCGATCCACTGACGCCCGTCAACCTGTTCGGCCTGCTGCCGTTCACCCCGCCGGGCATGCTGCATCTCGGCGTGCTCGCCATCCTGCTTGGCGTCACCATGTGGGGGCAGATGAAGATGAACCCGGCCGCCATGGACCCGACGCAGCAGCAGGTGATGATGCTGATGCCGTGGATGATGATGCTGTTCTTCGCGCCGCTCGCGGCCGGCCTCCAGCTCTACTACATCGTCTCCAACCTGCTGACGATCGCCCAGCAACGGCTGCTGTACGCGCGCCATCCCCAGCTCAAGACCGCGCCGGCGAAGTGAGCGAGGCGTTCGATCCGGAGCAGCTTGAAGTTGCACGCAAGCTGTTCGCCGGACCGGTCGGCTTCCTGAAGTCGGCGCCGACGCTGCAGTTCCTGCCCGAGCCGCTGGTGCCCGAGGTGGCGTTCGCCGGTCGATCGAACGTCGGCAAGTCGTCGCTGCTCAACGCACTCACCGGCCGCAACGCGCTCGCCCGCACGTCGAACACGCCGGGGCGGACGCAGGAACTCAACTTCTTCGACATCGGCGAGCCGCTGCGCTTTCGGCTCGTCGACATGCCCGGATACGGTTTTGCCAAGGCGCCGCCGGACGTCGTTCGCAAGTGGCGCTTCCTGGTCAATGACTTCCTGCGTGGCCGCGACGTGCTCAAGCGCGTGCTGGTGCTGATCGACGCGCGTCACGGCATCAAGGAGGTGGATCGCGAGATTCTCGCCATGCTCGACAAGGCCGCGGTCAGCTATCGCCTGGTGCTGACCAAGGCCGACAAGATCAAGGCGAGCGAGCTTGCCGACGTCACGGAGCAGACGGCGGCGGAAGCACGCATGCGCCCCGCCGCGCACCCGGACGTACTGGCGACCTCCAGCGAAGGCGGCCTCGGCATCGCCGAACTGCGCGCGGCGGTGCTGGAAGCGATCGGCTGAGTTTGTGGGGCGCCGTTGCCGCCGGCCTGCGGGCCCGGTAGGCGCACGGCCATGAAACTGATCATCGGCAACAAGGCCTATTCCTCCTGGTCGCTGCGCGGCTGGCTGGCGTGCAAACAATCCGGCCTTCCGTTCGAGGAGGTCGTTGTGCCCCTCTACGACGCCGAATGGGACAAGCGCCGCGCAGGCGACGAGTTCGCGCCCTCGTTCGGCAAGGTACCGATCCTGTGGGACGGCGACGCGGTGGTGTGGGACAGCCTCGCCATCGTCGACTACCTCGCGGACAAGGTCGGCCGGGATCGCTTCTGGCCCGCCGACGATGCCGCGCGCGCGATGGCGCGGTCGATGGCGGCGGAAATGCATTCCAGCTTCACCGCGCTGCGCCGCGAGCACAGCATGAACGTGCGCCAGACCTTTCCCGCCAGCCGGCCGAGCGATACGGTCATCGCCGACCTGTCGCGGATCATGGAATTGTGGGCGCAGGCACGCGCGCGCTGGGGCGGCGACGGCGCCTATCTGTTTGGCGCGTTCGGGGCGGCGGACATCATGTTCGCGCCCGTGTGCACGCGCATCGTCACCTACAGCCTGCCCATCGCCCGCTTCGCAGCCCCCTATCTTGAGGCGATCATCCAGCATCCGTGGATGCAGGACTGGATCGCCAGCGCGCAGGAAGAGGATTGGGTGCTGGAGCAGTTCGAGCAACCCGTCCAGTGACTGACAGGGGTCCTGGAGCGACCATCGACCCGCTGACGCTGGCGCAGTCGCTGATCCGGGCGAGCAGCGTCACGCCCGCGCGCGGGCCCGTGTTCGACGTGGTGGAAGCGGCCCTCGCCTCCATCGGCTTTGCCGTGCACCGGTTCCTTGCCGGCGGGGCGCCCGACGGACCCGTCGAAAACCTGCTGGCGACCCGCGCCGGCAGCGGCCGTCACCTCGCCTTCGCAGGCCACGTCGACGTCGTTCCTCCGGGCGAGGGATGGAGCGCGTCACCGTGGAGCGGCGAGGTTCGTGGTGGCCTTCTCTATGGCCGCGGGGCGGTGGACATGAAGGGCGCGATGGCCGCCTTCATCGCGGCCGCGTCGCGCGCGAACGGTAACGCTGCGCTCAGCCTGCTCATCACCGGCGACGAGGAAGGTCCCGCGACCTTCGGCACGCAGGCGATCATGGCGCGCATGGCGGAGCGCGAGCTGGTGCCCGACTTCTGCCTGGTCGGCGAGCCGACCTCCGCCGCGCGGCTGGGAGACACGATCAAGATCGGCCGACGCGGCTCGGTCAACATCTGGATCGAGGTGCCCGGTCGGCAAGGGCACGTCGCCTATCCGCACCTTGCCAACAATCCCATCCGACGGCTGGTGGCGCTCCTCGCGGCCATCGACGCGCTCGAACTCGATCGCGGCAATGCCTGGTTCCAGCCCTCCACCATCGAACCCACCGAGCTGGAGGTCGGCAATCCGGCGCACAACGTCATTCCGGCGGCGGCGAAGGCGCGACTGGCGATCCGCTTCAACGACGAGCAGCGTGGGGAAGCGCTGGTTGAGCGCATCCGCGGACTGGCGCAGGAATACGCTCCGGGCGCTACCGTCACCGGCCGCATTTCCGGCGAGGCGTTCCTGACCCCGCCCGGGCTATTGTCAGCGATCGTGGCGGCGGCGGTCGAGGAGCGCACCGGTCTTGTCGCCGACCTGTCGACCACCGGCGGCACCTCCGACGCGCGCTTTCTGTCGCAACTGTGCCCGACCGTGGAGTTGGGCCTGGTGAACGCCACCATGCACCAGGTCGACGAAGCGGCCGCGGTCGCCGATCTCCACACGCTTGCGGACATCTACGCCGGCATCATCGCCCGCGCGGCTTAGCGCTTCAGCCCAGGCCGCTGGATCGGGCAGGTCTTGCCGCGCAAGCTGTGCGCCAGCGCCAGGCGGGCCTTCTCCCGCTGTTCGTCGAGCAGGCGCAGAAGCGCCAGCCTGGTTTCGCGGTCGTCCACGGGTTCCCTCGCAAGTTCCGGTTGTGTTCTACCGCATCGGGAAGCGGATCGCTACCCCCTTGGACGGCGCAGGACCAAGTACAAGGCGCCCCTGCCGCCATGGCGCGGATGGGCACCGCGAACGGCGGCGATGTTGCCGGCGTGGCGGGACGCGGCCAGCCAGTCCGCCACCGCTGCACGGATTGCGCCGCGTGCGTGCGGCCGCTCACTTTCCGCGCGCGGCGGCTTGCCCGTGACCAGCAGCAGTACCCTGTCGCCCCGAGCCACCGATCGCTCCAGGCCATGGTCAAGCATCGCATAGGCCGATGATAGCGTGTGGCCGTGCAGGTCGAGGGTCGCATCCGGCGCTACCAGCCCGCGGGAGATCCGGCGGTCCCAGCCTCCGTCAAGCGTTGTTCCGGGTCCTGTCGCCGTCTTGCCCGCGCGCGGCGGCGGGGGAGCAGCGATGCGAGGAGCCGCTGGAGCCTTGGCAACAGGCGGCATCGGCTTGGCGGGAGCGGCGGTCAGGGCAACGGGGCGCAGGGGCCGAACGCTGGCCATCACCTTGCCCCAGAGCTGCGCTTCGTCAGGGTTGAGCGACCGCATCCTGCCCGGTCCCTGCCGCGCCCAGCCGCGCCGATGTGCCCACCGGCAGCAATAGGAAAGCCGTGCCGTGCGCAGACATGCCCCCCGCCGTCCGCTCCGCCGCTGCACCCGCACCCCAGAAGGTGTCCACGCGATTGGCGCCCTTGATCGCCCCGCCGGTGTCCTGCGCCACCCAGAGGCCGGCGGCATCCGCCCGGTCGGCCGACAGGAAGACAGGCGCGCCGAGCGGCACGAACTTGGGATCGGCGGCAACGCTGACGCCGCCCGATACCGGATAGCCAAGCGCGCCCAGCGGCGGACCGTCGAGTTCGCGAAAGAAGACAAAGCTGCGGTTCTCACGCATGATCGCCTGCCCCTCGTCGGGATGGGCGTGCAGCCAGGTGACGATACCCTGCATCGAGGTCTGCCCCGGCCCGAGCAGCCCACGCGCCTTCATCAGCGCACCGATCCCCGTGTAGTCGCGGCCGTTCTGGCTGTCGTAACCAACGCGCATGAACGATCCGTCGGGCAGACGCAGTCGCCCCGACCCCTGGATCTGCAGAAAGAACACTTCCACCGGATCGGCGCCCCAGGCGAGTACCGAGGCGCGCTCGCCGAGCGACCCCTGCTCGATCGCGGCGCGATCATCGTATGGCACCAGCGCCGTGCCGCGCACGCGGCCGCGGATCTTCTTGCCCTTGAGACTGGCGGAGAACTGACCGAGATCGACATCGATCAGGTCGGAGGGCCGCGCGTAGATCGGCACCCCGAACCCCGCGCGGCGCTCGCGCGAGGCGCGGATCTCCGGCTCATAATAGCCGGTCGCGAACAGCCGGCCATCGCCTACCTGCACCGCTTCGAGATAGCGCCGGAAGAAGTCGCGGGCGCTGCCGCTGCCGCTCCGGGCTGCGTCGCAGGCGGGTTGCCAGTCGGCATTGCGGGTCAGTCCCGACACGTCTGGGCGGCGCAACAGCGAGGAGCAGGAGGCGGCAAAGGCGCTGCGGGCGGCCGCCGCCTGTGCCTCGGTGATCCCGAGCGCATCGATATCGGGCCCGGGCACGACGCCGGCGGCCGCCGCAGTCATGGTTTCAGGTACGGAAACGACCGGCTGCGGCAGCATCGGCACCGCGGCGACGATGCCGCCGTCGAAACTACGCCCGCTGCGAACCGCGCTGCCGGTGGAGGCGACACGAGCAGGAGCTGGCCGAACAGTACTTGCGCGAGCCTCGCGATCCACGCCGCGAACGGGCGCGGAATAGGTCGACGGCGGCACGATGCGGCCTCCGCACGCGCTCAACGCCAACGCGAGTGCAACCCCACCAAAAACCCGTGTACCCATGCCTGACGGCCTGCTCACGCTTCATCGGTGTCGGCAAGCTTCCAATTGGGATCGGCGCTTTTCAGCGTCCGGACGAACGTCCAGACGTCGTGCGTTTCCACCGCATCCGTCAGCGACCCGGCGATCACGCGGCCTTCGGCGTCACGCGTAACGGCGGCCACGTCGGCGTCGAAACGGATCACGATCCGCGCCACGCGGCCAGACACGCCCGCGTCCACCACCGTTGCGCGCTCGATCGACACCAGCCGGTTGTCCAGCGTCTCCCCGGCCTCACGCCGCGCCGCGATTGCGTCGGCAAACGCTTCCCGCACCTCCGGCTCCGCAAGATCGGCCAGCGCAGCCTCGTCGCCCCGCCAGAATGCCTCCAGCGTCATGCGGTACGCAGCCTTCGCGCCCTCCATGAAACGACCCAAATCGAAGCCCGGCTCGCCGGCGACGACGGCGCGCAAGCCGGCTTCGGCACCTGCCTCGATCGGCCGGTTGACCGCGTCGCGAGGCTCCGCCGCCGCCTCGATCGAGCGCGGCAACGGGGCCGGCACAGCACGCTCCTCCGCCGCCCGAGGCAACGGCTCATGCCCGGTGCGCTTGCCCAGCACGCTGTACAGCCTTAGCGCCAGAAACCCGGCCACCATGGCAAGAAGGACGATATAGAACACTCAGCCTCCGATCGTGCGCCAACATAGGCCCAAGTGGCCGGTTATTCAAACCCGCAGCCGTTGAAACGACTTGCCGGCGCTGCTAGGCGCCAGCGCCATTCAGGCCGCGAACGGCGTCAACGCGCGGAGCGGTCGCTTCGCTCCGTCGGGGCTTATCCGTTCGTGATCACTTCACCTTTCCATCGCACAAGGACGACACGCCATGACCGATCAGGACCGAGCCGCAACCATGGCCGACCAGCCGCTCGCCAACGGCGAGGACACGGCGCCTGCCGCCGGCCTGATCTCGCAATATATCAAGGACATGTCGTTCGAGAACCCGAACGCCCCGGCGATCTACCAGAGCACAAACACGCCCGGCATCGACGTGCAGTTCAACATCGCCGCGCAGCAGGTCGGCGAGGAAGTCCACGAAGTGACGCTGAAGATCGACGTGCGCGCCGAGGGTAATGGCGAGGTCGCTTTTATCGTCGAATTGGCCTACGCCGGCCTCTTCGGCCTGCGCAACGTGCCCCAAGAGCATGTCCAGCCGTTCCTGCTGGGCGAAGCGCCGCGCCTCCTCTTCCCGTTTGCGCGCCGCGTGCTCGCCGATGCGGTCCGGGACGGCGGTTTCCCGCCGCTGCTGCTCGAGCCGATCGATTTCGGCCAGCTCTACCTGCAGCAGGCAGAAGCGCAGGGGCAGCAGCCCAACGTCGCCGGTGTGGGCCAGGCCTGACGTCCGCAACGGACGCGGGCTGGTGAAGCTCACCCCATGAATCTTGCCAAGGCGCTGGGCTCGGTCGGCGGGCTGACGCTCGCCAGCCGCGTGCTGGCGCTGGTGCGCGATTCGCTGCAAGCGACCTATGTCGGCGCAAGCTTCGCGTCCGACGCCTTCTTTGTCGCCTTTCGCCTGCCCAACATGTTCCGGGCGCTGTTCGCGGAAGGCGCGTTCGCGTCCGCGTTCATCCCGATGTTCAACCGCCACGTCAGCGAGGCGGGCGAAGTGCGCGCAGGGCTGCGCTTTGCCGAGCAGGCGCTGGCGGTGCTGTTCCCGGTGCTGCTCGTGCTGACCGCTGTGATGCTCGCCGCCGCCTGGCCGGTTACGCTCGGCCTGTCCGGGGGGTTCCACCAGCAGCGCCCGACGCCCCAACAGTTCGCCTATGCTGTCGAGCTGTCGCGCTGGACGATCCCCTATCTGACGCTGATCTCGCTGGCGTCGCTGCTCGGCGGCATTCTCAATTCGCTGGACCGCTTCTGGGTCAACGCCGCCGCGCCGATCCTGCTCAACATCTCGATGGTCACCGCCTTGTTCTTCTTTCACGGCGCCGACCCTTACGCGACGGCGCGGGCGCAGGCGATCTCGGTCACCGTCGGCGGCGTGCTTCAGCTCGGCTGGCTGATGCTGGCCTGCCGACGCGCGGGCGTCAGCCTGCGTCTGCAGCGACCGCGATTGACGCCGGAGGTGCGCCAGCTGATGCGGCTGATCCTGCCCGCCGCGACCGGTGCCGGCGCGTCGCAGATCAACCTCGCCATCTCGACCGCCCTCGCCGGCTGGTTCCTGGGCGAAGGGTCGCTGTCGTACATCAACTATGCCGACCGGCTGAACCAGCTGCCGCTAGGGCTGATCGGCATCGGCCTCGGCACCATTCTGCTGCCCACCGTCTCACGCCAGCTGTCGTCGGGCCGCGATGCCGAAGCGATGGAAACGCAGAACCGCGGCATCGAGCTCGCGCTGTTTCTGACCATTCCGGCGACCGTCGCCTTCATCGTCGCCTCGGTGCCGATCATACGTGGGCTGTTTCAGTTCGGCCATTTCGGCGACGTCGCGACGCATGGCAGCGCGCTGGCGCTGTCGGCTTTCTCGCTGGGGCTGCCGTCCTACGTCCTCGTTAAGGTGCTGACGCCCGGCTATTATGCACGCTCGGACACGCGGACGCCCGTTCGCTTTGCGATGATCTCCGTCGCGATCAACCTGGTCGGCAACCTGATCCTGATCCCCACCGTGGGCCACATCGGACCACCGCTCGCGACCGCCGTGGCATCGACGATCAACGTCATGATGCTCTATTCGACGCTGCGCCGGCGCGGGCATTTCGCGCCGGACCGCCAGCTCGGCCGGCGGTTGCCGCGCCTTGCGGCCGCCGCGGTGATCATGGGTATCGCCCTGTGGTTCGTCGCTCCGGTGGTTGACGCGCACCTGACCGGCGGCCGCCTCGAGCGGTTCGCGTGGCTCGGGCTTCTCGTCGCCAGCGGGACGGCGGTCTATGCGCTCGCCTGCTTCATCACCGGCGCCTTTCGGCCGGCCGATCTGCGCGCACTGCTTCGCCGCCGCTCAGCTGTTGCGCCGGCGGCGGTGTCCGTGCCGGCGCCCAATCCAGCCAAGGAATCCTGATGCGCGTCGTTTCCGGCATTCAGCCCACCGGCAACCTCCACCTCGGCAATTATCTCGGTGCCATCAAGCAATGGGTCGCGATGCAGGACGCGATGGCGCCAGAGAACGGACAGGGCGGCGACGACTGCCTGTTCTTCCTGGCCGATCTTCACGCCCTCACCCAGCCGCTCGCGGCGGGCGAACTCGCGGACAATACCGTCGAGATGGCAGCGGCGCTGCTGGCGTCCGGTATCGACCCCGCGCGCTCCATTCTGTTCAACCAGGCCCGCGTTCCCGCGCACAGTGAACTCACCTGGATCCTCAACGGAACGGCCCGCATCGGCTGGTTGAACCGCATGACCCAGTTCAAGGACAAGGCCGGCAAGAACCGCGAAGGCGCGAGCGTCGGCCTGTACGCCTACCCCGTGCTGATGGCCGCGGACGTGCTGGTGTATCAAGCGACGCACGTTCCCGTTGGCGAGGACCAGAAGCAGCATCTGGAGCTCGCCCGCGATATCGCCGCCAAGTTCAACACCGATTTCGCCGTCCACGTGTTCACCCTGCCCGCCCCGCTGGTCAGCAAGGCCGCGCCGCGCATCATGTCCTTGCGCGATGGCTCGGCGAAGATGAGCAAGAGCGATCCGTCGGAGATGACCCGGATCGCGCTGACCGATAGTGATGAGGCCATTGCGCAGAAATTCCGCAAGGCACGCACCGATGCCGAGCCGTTGCCAAGCGAGATAGCCGGGCTTGCCGAACGTCCGGAGGCGCGCAACCTGGTGACGATCTACGCCGCGCTGGCCGATACCAGCAGCGAGGCCGTGCTCGCTCAATTCGGCGGCCAGGGCTTTGGCGCGTTCAAGCCGGCGCTGGCGGATCTCGCGGTATCGGCGCTTGGGCCCATCCGCGACGAGATGAAGCGTCTACTCGCCGATCGGGCGGCAGTGGGCGCGATCCTGGAAGATGGTGCAGCCAGGGCCCGGGCGCTGGCTGCACCGACGCTGCTTGCTGCACAGGAAGCGGTCGGCCTGCAGGTCTGACGCAAGCGCAACGCGAACGCGTCACGCGTTCGTTCAGGCTTCAAGCTGCCGCATCAACGTGCGCACCGCCGTGTCAATGTCGCGGTCCTGATCGCGCAGTTCCTCGATCTTGCGCACCGCATGGATCACGGTGGAATGATCGCGACCGCCGAACTTGCGGCCGATCTCGGGCAGGGACCGGGTCGTCAGCCGCTTGGCGAGGTACATGGCGATCTGCCGCGGCCGCGCCACCACCCGCGAGCGGCGCGCGGAGACGAGATCGAGCGGCTTTAGCTCGAAATGCTGCGACACCAGTTTCTGTATCTCGTCGATCGTAACCCGCCGCTGCGCGCCCCGCAGCATGTCGCCGAGCGTCGCCACTGCGAAATCGAGATTTACGCTGTCGCCCGTCAGCTGCGCGTAAGCCACAATGCGGTTGAGCGCGCCTTCCAGTTCGCGGATATTGGCGTGGATGCGCGTCGCGAGCAGGTCGAGCACGTCCTCCGGCACCCGCACGTCGGGCATGTCGGCCAGCTTGCGGCCAAGTATGGAACGCCGCAACGCAAGGTCCGGCGCCTTGATGTCGGCGACCAGCCCGACGCCCAGCCGGCTGATGATCCGCGCTTCCACGCCTTCAAGCGATTGGGGGCAGCGATCGGCACTGATCACCAGCCGCTTGCCCGCGCCCATGATCTCGTTGACCGTGTGGAAGAACTCCTCCTGCGTGGCATCCTTGCCGGCGATGAACTGCAGGTCGTCGATCAGCAGCAGATCGGCACCGCGCAAACGCTGCTTGAACGAGTGGGTATCCTTGGCGCGCATCGCCGCCACGAAATCGAACATGAACCGCTCGGCGGACATGCACAGCACCGTTGCGTCAGGCACGGCCGCGAGAAAGGCGTGGCCGATCGCGTGCATCAGGTGGGTCTTGCCCTGCCCCGTGCCCGAATGGAGAAACAATGGCGAAAACCGCGGCACGCCGGGCTCGGCGAGCGCCTTCGCCGCGTTGAACGCAACGCGGTTGGTCGCATCCACCACGAAGCGATCGAACACATAGCGTGCCTCGAGCACCGGTCGCTCACCCTGAGGCTTGGCAGGCGCCGCGGCGGGCGCAGCGGTCACCGGCGGCGGCGTCAACACCGTGACCGCGCCGGAGCTGCGGGTCTCGATCGCCACCGACCGCACCTCGGGCACCAGCGCCTTGAATTCGAGCATCAGCCGGTCCGCATAATGGTTGCGGACCCAGTTGGTCATGAATGGCGACGGCAGCGCCAGGCGGACCGATTCGGGCTCGTCGTCATCGACCAGCTCCATCGGCTTCAACCATTGCTCGAACAGGCGAGCGCCGGCCGATTCCCTCAGGTTAGTGCGAACACGGGTCCAGGCACGCTTGATATCCTCCGATGAGGAACCTCCTGTCTGCCAGTCTCCCACACACACTCCTCCTCCCCGCGCAACACCTCGCGCAGGCGGTGATTTCGGCAAGAAATGACCTCCCGTTCGGCTCGCGGCCGTTCGGCATTCCCGCCCCTGTTTCATGATGCGGCGGCAGGTTGGCCGTCGCGGTAGAGCGCAATTATGAAAGCTCTGCCGCGCCGATCAAGCCACTCTTTTCTGAAATTGGCGCTTGACAGGATCGAGCCCACTAAATGCGTCGAAAATCTGATAAGCTGCTCAGATCGTTGAATTAATTGCGGTGGCGGTTTGATGACACCCACTCGAATCGCGGGAAGTCCTTGGGTTCTCGGATCGTTCCCTCGAAAGGCAAGCAGACGTCAAAAAACCCGCCGGAAAATGCTTCCCGGCGGGCCTCGTATTCGGCCGAAATGGCAGGCTGGATCAGGCCAGCGTCGTTACCCGCTTGGTCAGGCGTGCAAACTTGCGGCTCGCCGTGTTCCTGTGCAGCACGCCCTTGGCAACACCGCGCGCCAGCTCAGGCTGAACCTGCTGGAGCGCTGCCGACGCCGCGGCCTTGTCGCCCGACGCGAGTGCCGCCTCGACCTTTTTCACAAAGGTGCGGATGCGGCCGATGCGGGCGCCGTTCACCTCGGCGCGACGTTCGTTGCGACGGATACGCTTCTTCGCTTGCGGCGTGTTCGCCATGCTTGCCTCTACATACTATTCGCGGGAAAAGCCGCGCCGGACGTGCCGCCGCGTCTTTCGAAGGCGTGGCCCCTAACGATTTCGGACGGGCCGGTCAACCGCGTTGGCAGCGCGGGCACCAGAAGGTGGAGCGCCCCGCGTCCACCCGGCGCCGCACGACGCCGCCGCACGCACACGGCTCGCCTTCGCGGCCATAGACCAGGAACTGCTTGGAGAAATAGCCGAGCTCACCGTCGGGCCGGGCATAGTCGCGCAACGTCGAGCCGCCAGCCTCGATCGCCGCGAGCAGCACCTCGCGCACCGATTGCACGAGCCGGTCGAGCCGTGGCAGCGAGATACGCCCGGCGGCACGCGACGGCGCGATCCGGGCGAGGTGCAGCGCTTCGCAGACATAGATGTTGCCCAGCCCCGCAACGATGCGCTGGTCGAGCAGCATCGCCTTGATCGGCGCGGCGCGGCCCGCCAGCTTGGACAACAGATACTCACCGGTGAGTTCCGGGCCGAGCGGCTCCGGACCCATGGCGGCAAACGGCGGATAGATCGGCAGCGACGACGTGTCGCAAAGATCGAGAAAGCCGAATCGCCGCGGATCGTTGAGGGCGAGGCGCTGGCCGCGCTCCGTCTGGAGCAGCAGATGGTCGTGCGCGCCAATCTCGCCGGGGTCGATCCGCCAACGGCCGGACATGCCCAGGTGAAAGACCAGCGTGTCGCCCCGATCGGTGTGGATCAGCCCGTATTTGGCGCGTCTATCGAGGCCAGTGACCGTCGCACCCGTGAGCCGCTGGCGCAGATCGGGCGGAATAACCTTGCGCAGATCGGCGCGCCGCGGCTCCACCAGCCTCAGTCGCTCTCCCTGGAGCACCGGGCGCAGCCCGCGAACGGTTGTTTCAACTTCGGGAAGCTCAGGCACGCCTTGAGCTAGGTTGCGTTTGCCCGCATCACAAGGCGCGGCTACAGGCATGGCGATGAGCGACACTGTCTCCTTCGGCTACCAGCAAGTCTCCCCCAGCGAGAAGACCGCCCGCGTCGGCGGCGTGTTCACCAACGTCGCGAGCCGCTACGACCTGATGAACGACGCCATGTCGGGCGGCATGCACCGGTTGTGGAAGGACCGCTTCGTGCGGCGGGTGAAGCCCCGCCCCGGCGAACAGATCCTGGACATGGCGGGCGGCACCGGCGACATCGCGTTCCGCCTCGCCCGCGGCGGCGCGTCGGTAACGGTGGCGGACATCAATCCGGCGATGCTGGAAGTGGGCATGACCCGCGCGCGCCAACGCGGGATCGAGGGGCTGGTGTGGACGGAGGCCAATGCCGAGACGCTGGTGTTTGCCGAAAAATCGTTCGACGCGTACACGATCGCCTTCGGCATCCGCAACGTGACGGATATTCCCGCCGCATTGCGCGAAGCCAACCGGGTGCTGAAGCGCGGCGGCCGCTTTTTCTGCCTGGAGTTCTCGACCACGCTGTGGCCGGGCTTCAAGGAAGTGTATGACGCGTATTCGCACAAGATGGTGCCGCGCCTGGGCCAACTGCTGGCACAGGATGCCGACAGCTACCGCTATCTGATCGAATCGATCCGCCGTTTTCCCGACATGCCGACCTTCGAGGGAATGATCCGCGACGCAGGGTTCGTGAACACCGCGGTGGAGCCCCTGCTCGGGGGCCTGGTTGCGATCCACAGCGGCTGGAAGATCTAGGGCCCGGTGACCGCCCCCGCCGTTCACATCTGGCGGCTCCTGAAATGGGGCCGCATTCTCGCGCGCCATGGAGCGTTGCGCGGGATAGAGCGCGATCCCAATACGCCCGCCCAGGTGCGTCGCCTGGCGCGACTGGCGCGGGTCGGCGCCCGCGTGCCAGCAGTCCCGCGCTACGCCGACGCGTTTCAGGCGATCGGCCCCGCCGCGATCAAGCTGGGGCAGACGCTGGCGACGAGGCCGGACCTGGTGGGCGAGGACGCGGCAGCCGACCTGCTGCGTCTCCAGGATCAGCTGCCACCCGTCCCGTTTGAGACGATTTGCGCCGCCATGGAGGCAAGCTTCGGGCGGCCCACGACTGACCTCTTTCAGCATATCGAGGAAGCACCCGTCGGCGCCGCCTCGATCGCGCAGGTCCATCGGGCAGTCACGATCGATGGCCGGCAAGTTGCGGTAAAGGTGCTTCGTCCCGGGGTGGAAGAGGACTTCACCCGCGCCATCGACACCTATCAATGGGCGGCCGCGCAGCTGGAGGCGTTGAGCCTAGAAGCGCGCCGGCTGCGGCCCCGGCTGACGGTGGAGAACTTCAAGCGCTGGACCGCGCGCGAGCTGAATTTCCGCCGCGAAGCCGCGTCCGCCTCCGAACTTGCCGAATCGATGACGGCCGAACCCGATTTCGTCGTGCCGGCGGTGGATTGGCAACGGTCCACCGCGCGGGTGCTGACGGTAGAATGGGTGAACGGCATCAAGCTGTCCGATCGCGCCGCGCTGCTCGCCGCCGGCTACGATCTGCCCCGGCTGGCGCAGACGCTGGTGCACGCCTTTCTGCGTCAGGCGATCGCCGAAGGCTTCTTCCACGCCGACATGCACCAGGGCAATCTGTTCGCGCTGCCCGGTGACCGTATTGCCGCGATCGACTTCGGCATCATGGGCCGGATCGATCGGCGCGCGCGGGTCTGGCTCGCGGAAATCCTCTACGGGCTGATCACCGGCAACTATCGCCGGGTCGCGGAGATCCATTTCGAAGCAGGCTACGTTCCCGCCCACCACAACGTCGCCGAATTCGCCACCGCGCTGCGTGCGGTCGGGGAACCGATGCGCGGGCTGCCGGTCAAGGACATGTCGATCGGCATGATGCTGGACGGGCTGTTCTCCATCACGCGCGACTTCGACATGGTGACGCAGCCGCACCTGCTGCTGCTGCAAAAGACGATGGTGATGGTGGAAGGTGTCGCCACCGCGCTCGATCCTGATATCAACATGTGGGACACGGCGGCGCCGTTCGTGCGCGAGTGGATCAGGAACGAGCTTGGGCCGGAAGCGGCGCTGGCGGATCGCCTGATCGCCGACGTGCGCACGCTGACCGGCCTGCCCGAGCTCATCCGCAGGATCGAGGCGCGTTATCCCGCCCCCGGCGGCGAGCCGCCTGCCCCGCCGCTGCGCGAGGTGGAGATCGTGCGGCTGGGCGGCGGCTGGCGCTACATCGCGGTCGCGCTGCTGACCGCGGCGGCAAGCGTCGGTGCGACGCTGCTGCTGGTCCACTGATGCGCCGCCCGCTCGCGCCGCTGTGGCTGTCGACTCCCTCGCGGTGGTCGGCGCTGCCGCAACGGCAGGCGCGTGGGGTGCTGGCGCTGGTCGCGTTGCTGGTGCTCGCGTCATGGCTGGCACTGCTGTCGCCCGGGCCGCCGCCCGTCAGCCACGATCCCGCCAACCGCGGCGACGACCAGGCCGACGTCGTCCTGTACGAGGGGATCGTCGAGGGTGTCCGGCACGGGGGCAACTATTATCGGGTCGCGGCTGAGGCACTGCGGGCGGGCAACTATCCGCTGCGCCCCTTTGTCACCTTTCGCCTGCCGACGCTGGCGGTGGTGCAGGCCGCCTTGCCTGAATGGGCGGTGCTGGTCTTGCTGTGGCTGCTGGCGGGCGCGGTGTTTGTCGCCTGGTACAATCGCCTCGCCCCCGCCTTTGTCCGCTGGCCGCCGCGGATCATCGCGCTGGCGCTGCTCGCCGGCAGCATGATGGCGTTCGTGCAGCCGGAGCTCGCCTCCTTTCACGAGATCTGGGCCGGCCTGTTGGTGGCGTTGTCGCTTGCGGTGCGGCGGCCGGGGCGCTGGGTGGAAGCGGTCGCCCTCGCGCTGGCCGCGGTGCTGATCCGCGAAACCGCGGCGCTGTATGTCGGCGTCATGGCTGTGATCGCGCTGGCCGAGGACGAACACCGTGAGGCGCTGGGCTGGGCGGCAGTGGCGGTGGTGCTTGCGGTCGCGGTAGCCTGCCATGCCAACGCCGTCGCGCAAGTCGTTCGCCCGCTCGATGCCGCATCGCCCGGCTGGTCGGGGATGCTGGGTTTCGGCTTTTTCGTGCGCACGATCAGCATCTCGACGGCAATTGGCCTTGCTCCCTTGTGGCTGGCGGCACCGCTGGTCGCGCTGGCGATGGCCGGCTGGGCCTCCTGGCGCGAGCCGCTGGGCCTGCGGGTGTTCGCGACATTGGCGGCCTATGCGCTGCTGCTGTCGGTCTTCGGGCGCACCGACACCTTCTACTGGGGACTGCTGATCGCACCGATGTTCCTTGTGGGCCTCGCGTTTGCGCTTGACGGCATGCGCGACCTGATCGTCGGCGCGCTCGATGCGCGGCGGATCACCGTCACGCGAATGGTGCGGTAGGACCCGAGGCATGAAACGCATCCTCCTGATCGTCGGCGGCGGCATCGCAGCCTACAAGGCGTGTGAGTTGATCCGCCTGCTGCGCCGCCGCGGCTATGCGGTGCGCTGCGTGCTGACGGAGGGCGGCAGCCACTTCGTCACGCCGATGACGCTGGCGGCGCTGAGCGAGGACAAGGTCTACACGACCCTGTGGGACCTCAAGGACGAGGCGGAGATGGGTCACATCCAGCTCAGCCGCGAGGCCGACTTGGTCGTGGTGGCGCCCGCGACCGCCGACCTGATGGCGCGCATGGCGGCGGGACAGGCGGACGACCTCGCGACGACCCTGCTGCTCGCCACCGACAAGCTCGTGCTGGTCGCGCCTGCGATGAACGTCCGGATGTGGAGCCATGCCGCGACCCGGCGCAACGTCGCAACGCTGCGCGGCGACGGCATCACCGTGCTGGAGCCGGACGAAGGCGCGATGGCCTGCGGCGAATATGGCGCTGGCCGGCTGCCTGAGCCCCCAGCGATCGCCGCCGCCATCGACCGCGCGTTGGCGCCAGCGGACCGCCCGCTTGGCGGTCGGCACGTGCTCGTCACGGCGGGCCCAACGCATGAAGCCATCGATCCGGTGCGCTACATCGCCAACCGGTCGTCGGGGCGGCAGGGCTTTGCGATCGCAGAAGCGCTCGCCGCGTTAGGCGCGCGGGTGACTCTGGTGGCAGGGCCGGTGACGCTGCCCACGCCGGCGGACGTGGAGCGCGTGGACGTGGAAACCGCGCGAGAGATGGCCGGCGCGGTTGCCGCCGCGCTTCCCGCAGACGCGGCGGTGATGGTCGCGGCGGTCGCCGACTGGCGCGTCGAACCGGCCGGGCACAAGCTCAAGAAGGGCAGCGGCGCTCCGCCGCTGGCGTTGAGCGAGAACCCCGACATCCTGGTCGAGCTTGCGCGCAGCCCCGATCGCCCACGCCTGGTGATCGGCTTCGCGGCCGAAACCGAGCAGGTGGTCGAGCACGCGGTGGCGAAGCGTGCGCGCAAGGGCGCCGACTGGATCGTCGCGAACGACGTCTCCGGCGACGTCATGGGCGGCGAGGCGAACGCGATCCACCTGGTCACGGCTGCCGGCGTTGAAAGTTGGGAGCGACTGCCCAAATCTACCGTTGCCGCGCGCCTCGCCCAACGCATCGCCGACGCGCTGAAGGATATCGCATGACGCCCATCACCATCGCCCTTCAGCGACTGCCGCATGGCGAGGGGCTGCCCCTGCCAGCTTACGCCACCGCAGGCGCCGCGGGCATGGACGTGGTGGCGGCCGAATCGGTGGTGATCGCGCCCGGCAACCGCACTGCTGTCGCGACCGGCTTCGCCATCGCCATTCCGGATGGCTATGAGGTGCAGGTGCGCCCCCGCTCGGGTCTTGCATTGAAGTACGGCATCACCTGCCTCAACACGCCCGGCACGATCGACAGCGATTATCGCGGGGAGATCAAGGTTATCCTCGCCAATCTCGGCAACGAGCCGTTCGGTGTCACGCGCGGCGAGCGGATCGCGCAGCTGGTGCCCGCGGCAGTGCAGCGCGCGGACGTCGCGGAAGTCGCTGAACTCGACGAGACGGAGCGGGGCGCCAGCGGCTTCGGCTCCACGGGCCGCTGATGCTCGATGACGAAGACCTGACCCGCTACGCCCGCCACATCGTTCTCAAGGAAATCGGCGGCAGCGGGCAGGCGAAGCTGAAGGGTGCCACGGTGGCCGTGATCGGTGCCGGCGGCATCGGCTCGCCGGCGATCGCCTATCTCGCCGCCGCGGGAATCGGCCGGCTGGTGCTGATCGATGACGACCACGTCGATACCTCCAACCTTGCCCGTCAGACGATCTTCGGGAACGGCGACGTCGGTGCCGCCAAGGTCACGGCGGCGGCAGCGGCGGTGCAGCGGCTCAACGCTGGCGTGACGGTCACCACCCACCTCGTGCGCCTCGACGCCGGCAATGCCGCGGCGTTGCTCGTCGGCGCCGACGTGGTGCTGGACGGCTGTGACAACTTCGATACGCGTTTGATCGTCGCTCGCACGGCGCTGCACGCGCATGTGCCGCTTGTCTCCTCCGCCGTGGTGCAGTTCGAGGGCCAGCTCGGCGTGTTCCGGGGATGGGAAGCGGACAAGCCGTGCTACCAGTGTTTCGTCGGCGATGCGCCCGGTCGCGAGGACGCCACCTGCGCCGATGACGGCGTCCTCGGACCCGTCGCCGGCGTGATGGGCAGCCTCGCCGCGCTGGAGGTGATCCGCTCGGTCGTGCCGTTCGGCGATGACATGGCCGGCCGCTTGCTGCTGGTGGACGCGCTGGCGATGCGCTTTCGCACGCTGGCACTGCCGAAGGATCCGGGCTGCGCGGCCTGTGGCGTGCCCCCCTAGCCAGGCTAGCCTGGGCCCGCATCGACGCGGTCAAGCCCCCGTATAGGCCCGATACCACTGCACGAACCGCGGCACGCCCACGTTGATCGACGTGGTGGGTGCGTAATCCAGGTCGCGGGCGATCTCGGTGATGTCCGCAAAGGTCGCCGTGACGTCGCCCGGCTGCATGGGCTGCAAGTCCCGGACGGCCGGCTTGCCGCACGCGGCCTCCACCACGTCGATCATGCGACCCAGCTGCTCCGGCCTGCCGTTGCCGATATTGTAGATGGCGTGGGGGGCGGCGCTGCCCCCCGGCTTGAGCGCCCCGTCATCGGCAGG
>Ga0210040_10002526_pt1 | contig 25704 bp, 13 predicted proteins | sample CryGeyCG12114_NA_FD_185462 | JGI IMG/M metagenome (GOLD analysis project Ga0210040, IMG submission 185462) | Groundwater microbial communities from aquifer - Crystal Geyser CG19_WC_8/21/14_NA (SPAdes) (version 2) | ecosystem: Environmental > Aquatic > Deep subsurface > Groundwater | place: USA... | reverse complement strand
AATTTCTGCCGATTTGTTACTGGTTTTCGTCGTCACTATCCAATGGTTGTTTTGCTTTCAATCCATGAGACATGTTATTGGCAATGCCTCTTAAAAAATCATTCAAGTCCATTTCACTAAAATTAGCAACTAAATTCTTAATGCGATTATTTCGGTAAACTTAAAAAACACGGAAAAGTAAAATACGGATGTATTACTCGTTGGATAGTGACGACGACGAAGTTTATGACAGATAACCAGTAACAAAGCGGCCGAAATTAATGAATTAGCAATTTATTAAATTTTTAATAATAAGTGAAATTAAAAAATATTTGTTGACCTTATTGCATTATTGTAAAATAAAACAATTATACATTTGTATACAGACTTTTAGCTTTTAGTTTAAAAATAATGGCCCTTATAGGGCCAAACAAATTTTGAAATATACTGGTGCTGGCTGGCTGGTCTTTTTTTCGCCGCCGCCGCCGATAGTATGCTCGGCGCACATCTCTTCTGCAGTCGACAGCAAGCAGATGTGTAGGCTATAGTTTGGTGCGCAAGCGCATAGGTTTCTCTTTGTTTCCTTTATTTCGTTTTATAACTACAAATACAAATGACACACACACCACAATTATAGTCAAAATACGAATTAAGTTTTTCGTTGTTTTATCATTTAACTGATTGATTTATTAATATTCTGAAAAATTCTGTTCATTACTTTCTTTCATAATTGTAAACGAAATACAATTTGTGTACTAGTCAATGCAGCTGTAGTATTGTAATATTGTGTTTTTTTTTCGCTGTCAATAGTTCTATACAATGGAGATTAGGATTGCAAGCTGTGACAGGAGCACTTTTCCTGACATTCTTTTTGGGAACTTGTTATCGCTCTGCATCACTTTACCATCCCCAAAGAAGAGCCATCTTGCATTTGAAAAATCAGAAAAGAAAGGTAAGGAAAACCTAACAATCGATTATATTTGATTTTAAAATATCATTAGTTTTCCTCCAGTTTATAAGACCAAGGATATAGAAAACTATTTCTTTCATATCAATAATATCTATATGGTATTTATTTGATCATGAAGATTAGAAATTAAAAAAAGGAAACCAAAGATTGCACATCAAATATTATTTTTGCAGATCAAGGAAAAAGAAAAAAGACATGACAAGCCCCCATTTGTTGACTGTAGCTCATTAAGAAGCCGATCATTCCGTATGCTCGTAGCATCTGCTGGAATCAGTGCTTTCGGAGTATTTGCTCCTCTATTTCATTTGGTAAAGTTTGCCGATACACAGATCGGTTGATTGTGAAAGGTGCAATATGAGCCACTACATAATACTGCAGCCTACTCACTCTCATTTGTGTACATAGGCTCAGCATTGTGCGGAAGACGAAATGGAGGGATCGTCTTGGATATTTCTGTACATTTACTTAGGCACCGGGTGGATGCTAGGAAGTATTGCGTTTGGATTCCTAGCAAATCAAACAAGTGAAGACTGTCGAATCTCCAGATTGTACTTATGGCTGGTACGTAACTTACAGTTTTTTGTATAAATATAAAAAAACGCAATAGGCATCTATTCAATTTTATGCACGCTTCCTTTTGGGTAACATATTTTTGCAGGTAGCCAATGTTGGACTAGGGATTTCTCTCTTCCCATTTGTCAGTTTACAGGATTACAGTAGTCTTGTGTCATTTTCTTGGTCCTATGGATTTTTATTGGGAGGATACAGTTACACACTGAAAACTCACGTTTTTGACAAACAGAGAGCTCGGAATTTTGCCCCTGCGTGGGCTTTTATACAATGCTCTCAAGGGATTGGAATTTTTTTTAGCTTTCCTGTAGTCGGTAAGCAGATATCTGCTATGTTGCAACATTGGCATGTCAAATTAAAATAAAGCATGGGACTGTAATTGTTTGAATAAATCTTGATAACACTTTGCTTCCAGGTTATATGAACACCTACTTGGGCTCTAAAAGTGGCTATCTTGTTTGCAGTGGATTTGTACTACTCAGCTCAGTCATAGTTTTCTGTTCCCGGGTGGTGTTTGGCAGATCTATCCTGTTGCGAAACAAGTCACGGAGTAGCTCAATGAAAACGTATGTGTAAATTATAAAGCTATCAGAATACAAGACAGTTTTCATGTATTCCTTGCTCGCACAGAAGAACAAGTTTTAAAATCCTTGTTCCGTTTAATGAAAACCATTGGTATGAAATACAAGAGCTCTAGAAATGATTTGGGTAGCTAGCTGAATGCATGACAGTTATTTAGTTAGTAATGTTGCTCACTTCGTTCGTGGAAAATATATTCTTATGCATGTGCATAAATTGTAGTCGTCGCATGAAATGATGAAATGAACACATATGCACTTGTCTTGTAATCCCTGTTAGGTGTGAAACTATAGAAGACAGTCTTCAATCTCCAGCTCTGAGGCGAATCTCATTTAACTTCCCGGATGGAAGAATTTCCCCGAATTTGCCGTCAAAAGCAAGTGTCCGCTCCGGCTCGTCGTCTTTCTCAAGCGGGTATGATGAAAACCACAAGCGAGGTGGGAAACAATTTTCGGAATTTCAGCAACACCATGCTAAGCCAAGTGGTAACAAAGAGCTCACAAGAATTTCAGAAGAAGGCATGCTTGATGGCAGTTAAAATGGAGCCATAAACACTGCACGGTGCACTGCACTGCTCACTCATGTTCCAAAATGTAAATTCACATATGATGATGGTGAGTTAAGTTAGTGGCACTTACTTGGCCGATAAAATGCTACAATGTCTAGAAAATTGCGGGATGAAATTTATTAAGTAGTAAAAAGACTATTTTTGTGCACATTTTATGCATCATAATAGATTTTCACAAGATAACTCGCTTTGATTCTAGTACAACTTTTATTTGGTTTTCGCATAGGGACATAAAAAAGATATTTATCTCAAAGTGGGGAATTAGTAGATTCAAATTGTCGTACCGAAAAGTTAGGATTACAATTACAAGTTGCATTACAGATGGAGAAAAGTTTTTCAATGAATGAAATAAATGGTGTTTGATGTAATGAGAATTCACACCAAGAATTACGCAACAACGTACGCATTTTTCTTATCTTGCAATCTGTGGAATGATTACTTTCATTTTCCTAGAGTTCAATCTTTTCTTATGTTTGTTTGTGGCTGGCTTTTTGGAGATGAGCCAAAAAACAAAGAAAAGGGTTTTCAGCGTTTCATTCACACAGTACGTTTTGTCGCCAGATCTATCAAACCCACGTTTAGCTTTGGTTGCATCACAAAATGGTATTTTTTCTGGTAGTCTGTTCCAAACTAACTATGCTAGAGATTTTACTAGCTCCGTTAACAATGGTCGGAAACAAATGAAATAGGTAAAGTGTGGGCACGGAACATTGTCAAATCAAAATAGAAACTTTTAGTTGGTTAAGCTAGCGACATTTTCTTGTCTTTTCCGACAGTTTTCTGTAGGAGACCGTAATGGGTTCAATCAGTTGGAAATTCGACACTGCGTACAAATTGGTAGATAAAAATCCTTTTGTTATGTCACTCAAGGATAGAAAAAAATATCTCAGACGGACATTCAGTCTAATGGCATCTATTATTCTGGCTACGATACTGGCATTTAACGTGGAGACAATTATCAGATTCCGGCTCAATCATTAAATGAACGAAACAAAAAGTTTGTTAATTTCTAAATTTTAGTTCGGAAACCGTGCTGCAACCAAATGTGTTTATAGCTGGCATGTCGTTAAATTGTAAGCTTGGAATTGTTACTCATGGAGTGGAATAATGGATCGCATTTACGAATTTTTACTCGTTTTATATAGACTTCATTTTGGCTTTAGTCCCAAGCTTATTATTACACGTACAAAAATGGAATTTTACATCTTCTTTACTATTTACATTTTTCACAATGTGTATTTCATTTCATTTTATTAGCGTTTGCAAATTGAAAGGTTAGAGATGGAAACTTTAAAAAACTTGTGTAAAATAAACATAATCATTTAACCAATTACAAGCAAATATAGTCGTTTACTTGTATAACACAATCGAAGGATGAAATTCAACTTGTTAATCAGCTTTTTTGCACCTATACTGAGCATTTTATGATGAAACGCTATGCGTCCTAATCATTACGCTAAAAAGTGCATTAGCTTCACTATTACTTTCTTGACCTTCAGTTCTCAATGCTATACAAATGGCAGCAAAAATATTGCATGGGTAGTTTTCCTGGGAATTTCCTGTTTATTTTTTATTGTTAAATTAACAAGGTAACTCTTATACTATTCACTGCATGTTATTTAAAGTCAATACGTCATCAATTCAATTTGTGGGCAAACCAAATAGTCCACGAAAATTATTTCTATATTTATTTACTGTGGTGGGCTTATATAGAATACGGATAACAAAAGTTTTGGTTGAAGGAAGGTAACTTATCTAATTTAGTTTGCTTATTTAGCATTAGAATTGAAAAAATATTGCATCTAATTGAAATATTATTTTCTTAGGATTCAAAATGGATAAAATCTTGGAAGAACTGAAACGCAATATTTTGGAAAAAGGGCCACAGAAACATTTTTATTCCAACTTATCAGTAACACAACCCTTGCAAGACAGTTCCGTTGTCAACACCAGTCTACTGCATGGATTTGAGTATCTACAAAAGTCTTGGTTTTCCGAATTATCACGGATTGAGAATTCTTCTTCGTCCTCTTCATCTGAAATATATACATCACTGCTTGCGCTGGACATTTTGGGAGATGATTTATTCTCGTTTTTATCCTCTTTTCAAACCAACAATGGGAAAACACAAGACAACTGTGAGCAGCAAAAAACAACGTGCTCCCATTTCATTTCCACATTACACAACTTCATTTGTCCAGATTGTGGGCTTGGTTCATTCAACTTGTTCAAAGTAGAAGACCACATGAGTGAGGATGTGAAAAAAATATTGCCAGATGATGCCAATACTACTGCATTGGCTGTCAGTATTTTATTTCGAGATGGATTGCTGGGACAAAAGCCGGCTGAAAATATTACCCGACTGCTTCTCAACAATAGTGATGGAAATGGTGCAATATTATTTTTCTTGCAAAATGTGCAAGACTCCTCATCAGGATCAGAATCAAACGAAAAATTTGAGTCAGAGTCAGCTAATAATTTTGTAGATTTGTCAACATGTGCTAACGTACTACGACTCTTGTATCAAATGGATATGCATTATGAAGCCATTGAATTGGAATTGTTTTTATACGACAAAATGCATAATTGGAACCTAGTTTTGAGTGACAACGCAAATGTGCATCTTACTTCCGATGTGTTCCTATTCTTTCTTTGTAGAGCATTGAACGGCGCAAAAGAGGATACCAAAACAAAGTTTCTACCTTCCATAGAGCTTGCAGTAGATAAATCCATGTCCTCATTGTATGAATTGATAGAAAATAGTGAGCATGTTCTATCACCTATACAAACTTCTTTGAAAATTTTAACAACCATTCAGCTGTCAATAATGGATTCCACTTTGGTTCACACAAGCACTCCACATCGGATGAGAAAACTGTACGAACATTTATTGTGCATGCAAAATAAAAACAATGGATCCTGGCCACAAGACTTTACATTTTTTAAAGTGCCCACAACATACGGGAATACGGATGAAGGTGTTCCGTTCGGAAGTAAAGCTTTAACAACAATTTTTGCCATGAAAGCTATCTACAGCTACTATTATGACTACAACAAAAGACAACGGTTGAATCATATGAAGAATCTCTCTGCGATTTACTGATTTACAACTATAATTTAAGCAAAAAATGTAAAGACAATATTAATACAACTAGGAGTCTCGTAAGCTCATAAAAAATTAAATGATGCTGCAACTAAATCATTGTAGCACTGATGACTAGCACATAAATGGCAATAATCTAATACAGTGTTTCATTCATATTCGGCAATAAATATAAACTTTTTTGTCTGGTAAATCACTAACTAACCTAGCAATCTTCACACAGAGTCTTCATCAATTACAGGAAATGCTTTAGCAGTAGGAAATGCTCTAGTTGGCCTCAATCGTGAAGAAATACGAGGACTCTCGACCCCCAGGGGATGATGAACAGCACTTGAATGACTTGCTGCAGTGTTAGAAATTGCCCCTCTGGAAGTTGTCGCCCCAGACCATCTCCGGGGTCTTCGATCCATTAGCAATGCATAGTCAGGCTCATATTCAGAGGTCAAACAGTTTTCAACTTTGTTGCATGAGGTTATGCATTCACCCAGATATTCTGCCCAGTCATCATATGCCATTCCCTGAAGAAAGACATATTTTCCGTTCAATTTCAATTTATTATTAATCATAGCTTACATCTGTTTGTCTATGATTTGTTTTCTTTAAAATTACCTGGAAATCCATGTCAGCAATACCTTCTTCAGAAATGCAAGTCAGTTCCTTGACAAAGATTGACTCTCGCTCGTTGATATCATCTGGTGGAGGAATGCCATCATCCTCCACCGACTCGTGCCGACTTGATGGTGACATTTGTTCCATAGGAAATGCAAAAGATAGACGTTTTCCTGTTGACGGGTTGTTATTCATAAGAAGTTTGTTGGGAGATGTTCCTCCATCTGTTGTTTCCATTCTTTACATGTGAAAGGAGATAGATAAACCCGTCATTACATGCATCATTATTTCAGTTGGGAGCAAAAAATCCGGACTGGTGATCGACCATTGTCAAAATAACCAAGTCGCTTTCATGCATGAATGTAATTTACATAATAAATGAGCTTTAGTACACAGACAATTTTTTAAGTCAGTCATTAGTAGATTTCCATGCAATGCATTCCATGCAAAAAGTTAAGTGAGCAACTTAACTAACCATTGAACGTTTACTTAAACTTTTAGTTTTAATATTAAACTACATACGTTTTCATAGAGCTGTGCTGACTACTTTTTCGGATCCGAGAAAGTCGGCGTTTCCGAACATCAGTGATGAAAAGACAAGTGGATCCAATGAAAACTGACAAGGCTGAAATGTAATATCCCATTCGTGAACCTGTTGACTCGTTTACATACCCTGTGAGAAAAAATGACAGCAATATAAATGAAGCTACTCATAATAGCCAACTGCATGTTCTGTTTGTCACAAGCTCCACAAGGTGGCTCAGTCAGACAATTCGTTTAATAAATGTTGACAGCCTTGCTTGCTCTTTTTTCTGATCTCGAACACCTTTTGCCAGATATTTATGTTTGAGTTCAGTTCAACCATGCGTATACCAAAGGGATTAAGGAGTCATCACCTACTCTAGTTTTTACATGCATGCTTACACATACGCACAGCGGAATTGGTACGCACATATCATATTCAAGGAAAAAGATTTTTTTCTCTGCCCTATAGTTTAATGAGCATTGACAGTTGTACGTTGTAGAAAGTGAAACTACACACACTTTCTTTCCTTATATACTCTGTAATTGTGTTTGTGACAGAATTTTTTCAACCTATATCATCATTCATTCCAAGTCATACTCCCACAATCATTACCACTGTAATAATATTAGTGCACACAAAGATGCACTCTGTGAACACACACAGATCAGCTTTTATTTCCTAGTCAGTTAGTTACTTGAACGGAGGCCAACAATATTAAGTTGACACGTTCCGCAAGAAAATAATTCATGAGTTGTTCTTAATTACGCATGATGGGATTAGACTCCTCTCCTCTGTATTGCTTAATGATACTGGAAATGGAAATTATACTTTTAATAGGATACAAATTAATTTGCTCTGTGCGTGCAGTAGCAATCCTTACTAACTAAAATAGGATGCAAGCAGAAACAGATGCAAAATTCTGCTGCTAGATAGCTGATAGTTTGATATGGTAACATTTTTTACCCGTAAGTGGAACCCCAAGGAATAATGGGATTGCTTGGGATGCTTGAAGAAAAGACCATGCTCTGGGAAAATGACGGGCACGTACTCTTTCGTACGTGTACACTTTCAAGGAGTACATGTAGCCACCTAAGAAGATTCCGTAGATCCATGTGAATAACACGAGTCCATGATATCCTTGCACAGATGTGAGTGCAAGCATAGAGATCCCGCAGAGGATTGAGCCAACCTGAACAGATTACATGCATAACATAGGCCAGAAAATTCTGATAATTCAGATGCTGTCAACAATTTATTTTTCTAAAATAGCAATAGTTAGTTACTTGGCATAAATACTGCTTGGAAACACGACAGTCTTGATTTTTTTGAATGACTACGAGACCAAATAGAAGACATCCTAGGATCCATCCACCTCCCATGTAGATATGGAGTAAAACCAAAGAGAATTCTTCGTTGGCTTCTTCTTTGTTACATTCTGAGGCCTAAATTGACAGATTAAGCATCATATGCATGTGACCCTTACATAAACTACAAAAATTCAAAAAAAGTTCTTAAGTCTCACCAATGAAAACATAGGTGTGAATATGCCGAAAGCAGTGAAAGCACTTGATAGCAATAAAATTCGAACAGTTTTGCTCCTCAGACAAGTGTAGTCAATGAATGGTGGCTTGTCATCACGTTTTTCTTTATCCTTAACCTGTCATTACATCCAAAATATTATTCATTTGTGCATATTATCAACTATCGGTAAATTTTAATCTCTCTGTAAACAAAATTACTCGCCTTTCTTTTCTGATTCTTCAAATGAAGAATCGCCCTTCTCTGGGGATGATAAAGAGACGCAGATCGGTAGCACGTGCCAAGAAAAAAAGTGACAAACATGAGACCCGTTACAGCTTGCAGACCCAGTCTCCATCCAAATGAACTGAATGAATAGAATCAGCAATAAATATACATGCCTCGTTAACATTCCCAAAGTAAATAATATTATCCTTGTGCTCCATACACACCCATTTAGTATAGTTAGTTAGTTGGTTAGTATGGCTTGCAAATAACATAAATCACAAATATTGTCTACACAAACACATCATCTCCCTTATTATCATTTGTTTCTCACCTTATTGCTGTATGAATACACACTGAAAGTAAAAGAATCCCAAATCCCGAACCAGATACCACGATGATTTCCACTAGCTCTCGTTTTCTTTTGAAATATTGCCCCACCATGAGAGTTGAAGCATCTCGAGTTAACCCAACACCGATTCCTGTAAAAATATGAGAATTTCAGTGATAAATGAGGACAATTTTTCTACAAGTAGTAGTAGTAGCAATAGTAATCCAGTCTTTTCCGTCATACCAAGGAATGCTCCGTAGCTGATAAAAAGCTGATGGAACTGGGATGCAAAGGAAGTAAAAAGACAGCCCAGAGATGCAATTAGGCCACCAAAGACGGCTGCAAGTCGTGTGCTTTTCCTTTTACATATGGAGACCCATATGGGAGAGAATAGGAGAGAGATCCCAATTGAAACAGCACCTAGCCATCCTGAAAAAACACAAGGCCTATTGAGACATGTTTCATATACAAAATATGAGTCTAAAAACCAAATGAAAACTGTTAAATGGCTGAACAGAAAGATAAAAACAATAATGAATGCTATTTTTCGGTCGATCCAACCACACAGTTTATCATGTGCATTTTTTGTATGCGAGATTAATGAATGCATGGAATCTTTTAAAGCAGGCTTGAAAGCCCAGCATTTAAAAAGAGTGCATTGGATATCGAGACTATATTTGTGAAGTCAGTGAGTGACTGTGTGGTAAAAATAATGTTTCCTTGGGTTGTCGAATATAATGATTGACACGAGTTAAGTGATTAGCATATGAGTTCAGTATCCTATACATTGAAGAAGGATGAAACCTATCACACGGATGTCAAAATTGACAAGAGCTGTGAACAAGGGATGAGAATGAGTAACGCGGTGAAAAATTGATTTACGTTTATTGATATGGGCTATTCTTTGACCATGGCAGATTATTCATAAGCATTTTTTTCACAAGGGTGAAATGTTTTAAACAATCGGAAAGATTGTTTTGAATTGTTCAGAGGCAGAAAGATTTGGATAGTGTTCTGTGTATGGTTGAATCCTTTCTTGGTACAGACTTATTTATGGCTGTCACGGGTTGAATGTTCAATTTGTTACATACGTTCCCGGACGATATTATGTTCCAAATATGTTTGATCCAAGATTCATAACGTGAAAAAAATTTGTGAAGCCCCTTTTGAAGTAACTAAGTATAGCCTGTAGATGTTCAGATTCAATCTGAGCTGAAATACATAAGTTTCGGAACTTTGTGACAGTTTGCAATCAAAAGAAACAATTTTGAAACAAGAGGGTTGACTGCCTTTCAATTTATGAGAATCTCTAAAACTCCATTAGTTTCTTGGCAATCGTTGGTTTCATCTCTGTAAACTTTGATTTCACAAACTTCTGATAAGCTGACTGAAAGGGTGGCAAAAAAAGAGTTGCATTTTCGTAAAGTCAGCAAACCATCAAGGGTTGCCGGAAAATTCCAAATTAGTATCGTTGAAAAACAATTTTAGTAAAAATTCAATTTAGTTAGTTACTATCCCTGCTTTGCTTGGCGAAACAAAAATATTCTGTTTAGAGAAAATAGAATGACATGACATCCAAACTCGTTGACTTTTAATCCTAAGATAAACATTGTACACAGCACAGCTTAATACTGTATTAAGTACCCGTTATTACAACTAGCAAACCATGTTTCAAGTGACAAACTAATCAGGTAATAAAATGACAGAGTATGCTTTAATAATATTGTACGAAGCAGTAGTTTTTTCCTCGATATCTTTTCCCATGTTGACAGTAGTAAAATAATGTGTGGAACTCATAAAATTCCTCTTACAGACTACAACAGATTTGTTGACTGCTGCAAACCAGAGTGCTGTTGCACACAAACAAATCTCAAAGCCTGCACCTTTTTCTGTGCAGTAGTTAGCAGTAGTAAAATTCGTCGTAAAATGCAACCGGTTCCGAACACAATGGAAAAGCAGTTTCCTCCCAGTGTAAAATATTAACAGTGTTCAATGTTCATTTTCATTAAATAAGTCAATAAATCCACCTTATTAAAAGTTTTTACGAGTCTTGTTGGTGTGACACAACCGAATCCATTTTTTATGCATAGATTATGATGATAAAATATTGTTGGGATACATTTTCTGGTATTACAAGATTCAAATTTAACGAGATAGAGGCTTTTAGACTATAAAGTTGAACAGAAAAAAAGGAAATGAAATCGTATTTGAAGCCAGCACCTAATCCCTATGATACATAGTCCACCCAAATTCGCTATCTCTATTGACCAAAATACCACCTGTACATTGAAGACCATTTTTAATCGGCTACCACATTTAAAACAGTCCGGCGTTGAACTTAGCTGTAGCTGTCATTGCTTTATTGAACTGATAAAAATATGAGTTCACATTTTAAACCAGTAGAGCTCACCTGGTGTTCAAACAACTTGCTATTGAATCCCAGTCCCTAATCACTCTACTTTAATTTTTCATCCCATAATTTATACATTTAAAAGCCAGTCTACCAAGCAAACAAAATAATGGAGTCGTAAACTCCATATTTACACATATGGGGGCTTTCTAAGTAGAAATACCAGTGATAATATACTACATAGCTGTATATCTTCTTCACGATCTGAGAATTTAAATGAGAAGCATTTACAAGTCAAGTATTAGCCTAACTAACGAACTAGCAAACCTTCACGACTCTTTTTCTTACCAGCATTTTGAGCATCATTACGAGCCTCTTGAAATTTTTCAGACAGAGGAACACTCAAAATGCCGAAACTGAATTCCATTCCACATAACAAAGCATGGGAAAAAAATGCCGCAGCCACAATCACATATCCAAACTCCCCTTCAGGATAATAATGTTGAGTGATTGTACTACTGGTGGAACTATTGTTACTAGTTCCACCAGAACTATGTTTCCTATCCAGTCCAGCAGTATTAAATTTTTGCCACTTGTCACCACTATTGTCATTGCTATTCATAACTTTAGATTCACACTTTAAAATTAGTGGAGCCGGTATATTTGACTTCTTGTTTGAATTTGCTTGATTCTTAGTCTGGGAGTCTGTTTGAGAAAAATGATCTTCCTCGTCTTCATCAGCCAGATTGTCTTCCTCTTGCCCAAAACAAATATCTTTGAAAATCAATGTACCTTCCGCATCTAAAATACCACTAGGAATGCCATCAGTCGTTCCAGAACTAAATTCTTCCATAGAATCCCCTCCTTGGTATATATAGGTAGGAGCAGTTGAACAATGACATGGATTCGAGTCAGATTTATTACTGTCCATTATTATTGCACTATTTTGAGATTTATGGTTTGACTCGGAATTCGCAATAGAAACTTCAGAGTTGTCACCACAAAAAGAGTTGGACCCACCACTTTCCACTTTGATTCCGGAATCGGAAGACATAGAAATTGATCTGGTTATGCTATGCACATTTTTCACAGGGTCGTGGGAACTTTTCATCTCTTTCTTAAAGTTCTTCAATACTCCTCGTTTGGGAAGTCGAGCTTGCCCTATTGGGTCACTTTTGACCAATGGTTGGGTAGACATTTGGATGTGGTACAAGTTTTAATCCACGCTATATAAGTTAGATTCACAAAACGCTTGCTTTAAAAAAATTCTGAAACGGCAACCCACCCAACTAATGCAAGAAACACTTCACTTCACTCACAGATCATTCCTATCTCAAAAATCCGTTGGTACAGGCAGGTGACCAAAAAAATCAAGATGTCATCCACTTATAATTTATGACACAACCAAACAAAGCAATAATAAATTTCCCCTCTTCTTATTACCACGTCACAGAATCACCAAATGTCAAACGCTTTAGGAACCAACCAACGTCTTGCACGAACTATGAGCAAGTAAAAGCGAATGGGTAAAAGCCAAACGCTCATGTCCCAAGACTCACTCAACGACACAATACATAGAGCTAACTAACTATAATGATGAGCTGACTTGAGTCTGGCCAAATGGCGAACATTGCACTAAATATCTGTCTGGCGATCAAGATAATAATCATGAGCATACACAACAAGATAAACATGTAATGAATCTGATGCAGCAACTGATCAAGATTTCGATTGGCTTCACTATTTACACTATAGTACAACAACTGGCACAGCACGAGATCCGGAAACCAACACTTTATGGAAGAAAAAAATAACCGACTTTTTCACCCTACGTCTCAATTTTCGGATGAGTTAACTAACTAAAGTCAGTAGCTCACAGTTCTATTATTATTGTTGGTTGGTGCATTCACCAGTCAGTTAGAACGGATGCATCTTTCATCATCCATCGCCATACTAAAACTAGTACGCATTTTATGTAGTACAGCTAGCATTATCATTTATATTTTCGTTTTCCTTGTTTTGGGTACCCCAAACAAACTGAAAAAAACTCCTATCCTTCTCATTTTTTGCACACATGAGTTTTTACTTACACTTACTGACAAATCGTTGTAACTAACGAACGACACAAATGAGCCAATGGGTCCCCAGTACATATACAATGGTTTTTTTTGCTACGCCCTTAAAACGGTCGATCGCATTACTTTCTTATTCAGTCAGTCATTAAATGGGGAATGTAAAATCTGGCAAGGTTTTAATTAACTAAAGACGGTACATTTTTGTACCCAGTGAGTTATTAGAGTTAGAGCTCTTTGTTTAATGGGGGAAAAGAAATAACAATAATAACAGATCACATAAATATTTTTACATTCTGACTCTCGTATCTTGTTCTTACACAAAGGAAATCAAGTCTCGTGATAATTACAGACCACAAGAGCACTAACTCATTTTTGTCAGTTAGTTAGTTAGTTAATGCTCGTTTTGAAATGGGACCAGTCTGTTGTCAATTTATTCCTGGTGAGTAAGTAAATGTGTGTTTGGTTCTCGAGTTTTCATTTGGCACTTGATGAGAAATGGGGTGATTTTTTTCTGTTGTTGTCGGCAGCTTATCCTTACAGATTTCCGACAGGTGCAACCCAAGTGTTAGTATCTTATATAGCTTGACTACACAAAAGAACTGGGAAACTGATGTGTGAATCTCTTGTGATTATGCACTTTTTCACTGGGTAGTTCACTAACGATTTGACTAACTATCAACAATTCATCAGGGAAAGGAGAAACCACAACAGTCGAGTTGACAGCTTTATTAAGACAGGTTAAGTAGCACTGCTAGCAAAGTTGTTATAAAGTGGCATTTGAGTTTTAGTTTCATAAATGGGTCCATAAAGGGGAAACTAGATGAAACTTTGTGCCTCAGTTTTCACTATGTACACATGTTTTGTCGTGCTTTCATAGGTTGAGCAATTTTCTACGGATTTCGGATGCAGTAATAATGTGAAAAGTGTTGGTTTGGTCTTCAAGTCAAGATTATTAGAAACCTCAACGGCTTTTAAAGAAAGCAACATCTGGAGCCGTATACATTACCGTAAATCATGGCGGTGGGTCGTTAATGTGAGTGCAAACGTGCTTGATGATCGATATTGGAATAAAAGATAGTAGATTCTAGGCTAGCTTGTCGTTTTATGAGATTTTTGAAATGTATAGTGTATCTTTATGGCACAAATTTTTACAATTTATTAGTACCTAAGGAGTAATTAAAAGATGAAGGGAGCACTGGGACTCAAAATTCATTTTAGCAACATAGTGTTGGATTTTGAATAAGTAGATTTTTTCAATGAAGATACGGGATATGGATACAAGCAAGGAATTCTCACATTCAAGCGATTTTTAGACCGCTTAATGAGATGTAAATCACTTTTTCACACTACTTTTACCGAACTTTAAGACAACTTTGTAATTAATTTATTGGTGGGTCACAAATAATTTTTTCTGTTTTTAAATATATTTTAGAACTAGTCCTTCAAGACAGATTTGAAAGCAGTTATATTCACTGCTGGAGCCACAAAACCACACTGACCAAAAGAGACGAATGTTTTATAATCAAATTAAGCTAATGTTTTACAACAAGTGAAGATGATGGTGCTATCCAATGCTCATTCGTATGTAATGCAGGTACTACGTTGCATGGTTCTCTGAACTCTCTACATCTCTTTTATTCTGCAATGTTGTGTCTAGGAGCTAAAGGTAAACGTAATTCAGTAATTCATAAAAGATACATAGGGAGTTTCCTTTCAACGAGTTAAACTTGGTAGCCATTTGGTTTTTTAAACATCTTTGGGAGAATTTCGTCTTCTATTTCATTCAACAACCTTCAAATTTTTTATACACTATACCACAGTAAAAAGGTGTGAACCTGCCTCAATTGCTACAAAACATTTAGACTTTCTAATACTATAGTGCATATTTTCTGTAGTTTTAAGGTTTAACAGTCTTCGTCACCGTTCATTCAAAATATGGAAAAAGCCGAAACTTCAAAGAAAATACCAACTTTACAACTAATAACATTTCCACACAAAATGAAGCAAGTGTGAAACGGATGACAGTTTTATGACTCCTAGCATCATAAAACCGAAGACACTAAACGAGCCCATCTTTCATAATATCTGCTGGAAGAAAGTTTCCAAAATCTTTGAGGTAAATATAAATAAGAAGTCGCATGGATTTAGCCCAAACGAGAGAAATACTTAAACAGCAGTCAGTTAAAAAAGCATTCATATTCTTTGACTATTCGATGGGCTATGGTATGTGATATAAGCTTCCACGTGATACGAATGATTATTATAACGGTTGATTAGAATATAGCCATCTTCAAAGTTGGTTGAATATATGCAGGCTTTATAACTCATTGCACCAATTATTACTTCCCTTTACAAAGTGTGATTCTCACTTTGGTTCTAAATTGAATGACGAAAAAGAAAAATGGTTTTACTGTTTGCGGCATAGGCGGTGTCGGTTTTTAAAAGTTGTTCTCAATATTAATTGGTTTTAGGGAGTCCATTATCATCGATAACTGCAAATCGAATACATAAGAAAACAAGAAAATATTCCTTATCACAGCTCGCAGGGAAAGATTTATCTGCTGCTTATATTTGGTTGCCCTCATGATTCGCATATGGAAATAAGAAAAGTTTATACCAGGGAATGCAAACAAATAAACGAAACACAGCGTGTGCTCATAAACTTGGGAATGGATACACGTAAAAGCACATTCTAGCCCATACAAGCTGACAGAAGAACCCGTTTAGTGCATGGTGTATGAATGAATACTATCTAGTTACGTGTAAGTACGTACGTACTTAAGGTTCTATTTTCAGCTTTAAAGGAAAAGTAAGCCTTGCAAATGATATGCACCCGTTTTGGCAACCAAAACTACTGGAAAGGCGATAAAAACTGATGGTCGTAGTAAGTAACTACTTGGTATTTACGTTTCAAAGTTTTGACATTTCACCTTATTTTTGGAGTCCAAGTACTTTAAATTTTTACGGTTAGGGTTAACCTAACCTTATGTTAAAAAGACGTTTATATTAGAGTTTAAAAGACAAACAAAGTATATAGTTACAAGTTTTAGTAAGTTGATTTGTTTAAAATTAAATTTTCGTGTTTCCAATAGTTCGAATCATAAGATAAACACGGTTTAGAACTCATGCTGTAAATTAATATGAAGATTGTGTTCAACGAAAGTGCGAACAGACTGATTGACACTATTGTACTCCTGCCATGATGAATTGAAGTTCACAGCGTCTTATTTATTGCTATACACAGGTGGTTCAATTCAATGGCTGGGCACAAAAAAAAATATTATGTTTACTGCAGATGGCGTGAGACGCCAACCCCATTAGATTAGACTAACAAATGCACAATGAGGACCAACCCAAATATAGAAATGCGATGCAAGTAGTTGTTATTAGAAATAGTATACACATAGTGCAAAACCATGATAATTGTTTGTTTGCACCAAAAGGGTTAGACGGGAAGCCAAATTATTATGGAGTGTGTTAAGTGCAACAGAATTTTCCTCAGTTAGTGTTAGTGCATTAACCCAATGTAACTACCATTCTATACTGCAAGATGAATGCGTGTTTTTGAAGATGGATATTGTGAGAGAAAAACTGTTCTGACAACTTGAGTCATTTAACAGGTCCAGAAGTGCACTTGTGCTCATACATCACACTTCACATGTTGTAATGGATGTGGAAATGCTTGAGTTGGTAGAAATAATTTGTGCATTGTAAAACATGCTTGCAATTGCAATGCGTCTACCTCATATCCTCATCGCAGAAATTAAATTTTATAGAAAATAGATATAGTTCTGTTTCAGAGTTTGGAAAACACCATCAATTTCAAAATGTACTTCATAGTCAAAATCAAATCCATAAAGGAAAAAAATCCTACCAAAATGTATTCAGAAATGGGAAGCGTCTGAACAACAAAGCCGCTTTGCAGCTCTTGCAATGCAATCAACAGCTGTTATCAGAGCTTGCAAGTGGCGCAGATCCTAACTTCTTAAAGATTGGATAATCACAACTATCTGTAGAACCAATTCTAGCATAGAGATGGCAGGAGATGTGAAAATGATTCTCCTGTTTCTACTTTCTTTGTCTGCAGTCTAAAAGTTATGAATCTAAACTACTTCTCTGTTATGAATCGAACCTATCACGATTTTATACTCTTACTCCCATCTTCATTTGTATCCACATTAAATATTTTCGCTTGAGTTCAATTCTGTAAGTCTGCGTACGGTGTTAAAATCGACATAAATGTATTATTGGAATTCCAACTTCCAAATTGAATATTTTTTGTTTTCACTTTATGTCAGTTTTTAGTTAGTTGGCTGGTAGCATTTAACAGCTAACTAACTAACTAAATGACTAAATTGCATCCCAGAATAAAATCAGTATTATATTCGAATGTGCAACCTCAAATTTGCACGAAAGAGCTTGAAAAGTTGAGTTTTCTTGAGTGACAGATTTGACACTGGACTGATGATTATTGCACCCCCAACTGTGTTGTTTGCATCATACATGAGACTCAAGTGTCAGACTGTAGCTAGTTAGTTGGTAAGTTACAACACACATGATATGAGAGATTAAATACCATGATGTTATTTAATTTCCTAATTAATCCGATTCCAAAACTATCATTCCCATACAACCACTAACTAAAAGCTAGCTGAAGTATAAGCACTTATTTGTAGGTAGGTGGGTGGCAAACTGCCTATGGTGTTAGTTAGAGAATATGGGAAATGATTATAATAATATGGCGAGAGAAAAATGATAAATGAAGGTGGAACACCTGTTGAGCTGCCTATCAAATTTCAAAGGATTACATTTTTCTTAGCAACAACTCCCATAATGCAAATCGCTCGCAGCCCTCATCACTAACTACTACTGTATCTAGTTGATTTCGTGGAAACTGTGCATGTTGTTTGTTTTAAAAGGATTGCACTGTTCAGGAATGCAGTGGAATAAAGAAGAATTGTGAGAAGAAATAAAATTATCTGGATGAGGGGATGTAATGAATTTTCTAGGGTTTTATGGCCACATAAAAATTCTGAATGATGAATAGTTGCAATGGTAGGAGACAATGTTTATAGACCTATTACATTTTAATGAGCCACAATTGAAACAATAATCTTCACTTTGTCTACGTACGTACTTACTTACTTACTATATTACTATAGATTATGTTGTCACAGAAGTTTGTATCTTCTTCACAACTTTTATGACAGTGCTCAATATGCGAATTCATTGCCTTAGTCTGAAAACTGGATTTATGCCTTTTTTTCGTACATGGATGGATTGATTTCATTGTGTCAATCCACCAAGTTTTGTTTAACCTTCTTATTGGCTGAAACTGTAACTGACTGACAAAGCACATGGAAACTTATGTGACCAACTAACAAATTAACTAACTATAGCTACAGTTGTTTTTAAATTTTCATTCAACATCAAAGTCTTACCCTTGTGAAATTTCTGATGAACAAAATTAGAAATGTACAGTTGAATCCCAGTAGTTAGCATGTGAGAAAAGAAGGCACAAAACAACACAATCCAGCCCCATCCACCTTCTGGGTAATAATGTTGTTGTAAAGTTCGCCATTCCGATCTCCGTTTGGATTCTCGACCGGCTGCATCCTAAAACACATAAAATTGCAAGCGGGTGCATAACCCCTGAATCAGGCTAAAAATTGTGTTTGCAATAGTAAATCAAAGCTGAAATTGATGCAAATACCACTCAAACATTTTAATTAAATGCACTACTAAAACTAAAAGACAAAGCTATCATTTTTCCAAACATTATAAAGTCACCGTAGGATCAATAGGATGCATCGGTGAAGAATTCTTTTGAGGACTCGCATTCTTTTGGTCAGGAAATTCTCTACCGCCACTGCGACTGCTACTTTCCTCCTCCAAAGAATTCACTGGTGAAGCTGGGAATCCTTCAGGAGTCGGTTCTAACGATCCCGCAGTGATAGATGGAGGCAACAAAGGCAAAAATCGATTCATCCCAAATGGAGGGAAATATACCACAGGAAGAGACTTCGACCTCAAATATTTTGCCATCATTTGCATCCTTTCATTGTATTCGTCTTCCCCCATCATTAATGTTGAATCCTCTTCTTCATCTTCCTCGGGAATGGGTTGACTACTGATACTATTTTCATCCATTTTGAAAACTAACTATAATAATTTGTAACTAGAAAACTAACTTCAAACAGTAGTAAATAGTGGAAAAAGTGGTCTTCACATGCTGCACTATTACATACACAGATTCCGTACTTTATTTCACACCATTAATTAAGCACAAACACTTTTTGAACCAAACTAACTATCGAACAATCAGTCTGCATGTCTATACTGACTTATTGGAACAAAGCCCAGTTTCTCTAGAAAACAATGCCTTCACTGCAAAATGCAATACATTTTTCCTTTTTTTTCATCCGTAGCCCAATTTGACAGCTCGTAGATGATGGATCGTTTGGCTACCAACTAACTACTACACTAATCCATAATAACCAGTAGAAAATGAATAGAATTTTATTCTACTCATCGCCAAAACAATCTTATTGGCATCCCATAGTTTTTTCTCAGTATTCTTCTCCCTTTCAACCAAACACAGGCTGTGAAACGAGATAAGAGCTCTACATATGATTTTGGATTTCTATTCTTTAAGAATCATCGCCATCTTGGATTTTCAACACTTGATAACTAGTTGATGACGATAAATATTTGTCCATTTACTTTAACACACGAACACACCAAAATTTGGTCAACACAACTCACTCAGTCACGGCACAATGTATAGCCAGTGAAAATATTAGAGACAGACTGACTCTTAGTTAGTGACTATACTCCATGGCTCTTGTCACTAGGATTGTGTTGACTTAATAGCTTTAGGAAACACAAATAATAATAAAATCACAGAGGCGACTCAACACTGACTGTGAGCATATGATGAGACACAGAGCAAGGAATAATGAACTCGAAGGGGATTGATTGCATTATGAGCTACAGCAATGTGTGAGGCCATTTATTGGAGGAACAATAACACGAAAACAGCTATATTCTAGTAGTGAGTGACGAACTGAAATCAGACTAAACTACAGTGGTGAAAACAAAAAAACAACACTGAAAAGACAGTGTCAAAGTTGTGATGAGTGCTTTTGAGTTGTTAGAATCCTATGTCCAATCTACTAAGGTCCTTAATCTGTGAATAAAATGTCAATTTTCGGAACAGACTGTGATTTTTTGTTTTAAATAGTCACCCAAATTGTCTTATTTCTTCAGTCAAACAAATTTTTACGTCGTGTAAGTTTGAAAAAAACTTTACAAAATATGCTTTTGTGGGACAAACTTTTTCAAAGTAAATTTTTGCTGCGACGAATCACTAAAAGATAAAAAATAACTGATCTAAGTAGTGAGATTTAGATGAGGATGATAAGGAATGTCTGTATTCAGAGGGAGAGCATAATAGCAACAAAGGAGAAATGACCACTTTTGGTTTTTGCTCAAATCATTGTGCAGCATCAAAGCTGGCTTTTATGGATAGAAAGCAAGGTACACACTCAACGCTTGTGGGCATCTTTACGTTAACAAACATGCATGCAGCAGTGTATCATCATCGCAGACCAAACCTAATTAAAGCATTGTTCTGCCTTACACCATATCGAATTAGATAGTTTTTGCTGCCGTAGCAAGCTGACCAAATCGTTAGTTAGGAAAATTGTGTCTGTATAAATCTAAAAGCAAACTGACTATGCTCATCTGTTAAATACACGGCTCATCTATGTGGAATTTAAACCATCCTCACTCTCATAATACACAGAGGGCACTAAATACAAAATTGAGGCAAAAATAGCATATAACAATCCATCTTTGTTCGTAGGTACCCGCGAATAATAATAAAGCATGAGCAAAATGAAATCAATTCATTGCCGCATGCATGAGGAGAGATAATGAACCAAAATGCGATCATCATAGTGCAACCTAACGAGAAGATGATTGACTGTATTGGCAAAGCAATTAGCCAACCCTTTAATATCACTTAAAGAGTAGTTGCGGGCTCGCCAAAAGCTTTCTCTCCTGTCAGTCACTACATTAATGCATTCTTAATTAGTCAGTTACCATAATCTTGATAGCAGTAGTATAAGTCAGCTGTATTGCTATCAGTTATAAGTTTAAAATTATATAGTTTGTGAATAAAAGAACTCTACATCTCTAAACTTGGACAATTTGCATTGTCGTCAACTATTATTGCTACCTACTGGCGGCCCTGTAATTACTATAACTAACTAACTGTGATGGGTATAATTGAATACAGTGATTTCAAATAAATGGTTTTTACCATAAATTTTGTGTATGCATGTAATATATGGTAATGCAAAAGCAAAATCATAATGAATGCATAGCGTCCAGGTCTCCACTATGTGTTAAAGTGTATGTCATGTATGTCCATATAAAGATGCTTAGTTTTCAACAGCAATTTTTTTCGCAAATCTTTGCTGCTTCATGGTATATACAATTGCAGGCAGTGGCTGTGCACAAAAGTGATAAAAATACAAAGCAAGATGATGAGACAGAAAAAATAACTAAAATTTTACGACACGTTATGGTGAAATGAAGCTGCTCAACTAGGTTGTAAAATTGAGTTTGATTGACCAAAGAGCAATAGCAGTTAATCAATATAAGACACAATACACTATGCAAGGTGTGTATGGGATTGACGACAGTAAAATATTTTGGACTTGCCATACACAAACACAACAATACAGAAAGGAGGAGAAAAATAAATATTTTTTATGACTGCATAAAGTTGACCGTTGCGAATTTGTCATTCAGTACTCGTGCATGTATTGTTATAACTACATTGGAGATGAGTTTCGAGGAAATTAGTATTATAGACTATGGCAGTTTACAACCATTTGAGTCTATGCACAAGAGTAATAAATAAGGTGGACAGATAAAATAATAAAAACATTTATCTCCATTGTTATGCATAAATTTTTGCTCCCCGTTCTTGTGTGGTTAGCTATCGATATCTTTGTGGAATAATTTTTCTTCTTCTTATCACTTCAAGTATCTCTCTGTATGTGTGTGCATTTGATTTGAGTATCTTGCTCCTGGTGCTACCGTAATTATTGGATTAGGCGCGCTCTTTCAAACACGAAGTAATTCAATTGTCACTCATACGGGTAAGTAGATTCAGCTAACTTGTTCGACCAAATGGAGATTTATTCCTTGTCTTATACTACTCAAATAAAATACAAATATTAATCTTTGTTACCAACTGAACATTCAATCTGAATTCTTCTACTTATTCTGTGAGTAGTTAGTTTTTTTTGTAGGCTGATCGCTGATATTAGTTGGAGAAAGTAGTGCTCGAATTCGCCCGGATTTAAAATAAAGCCACCGGACCGTATCTGTTCATCGGGTATCGAGAATCGTACACGACAATGGTACTTAAATCTCTCAGCAACCACTCATATACTAGCCTTAATGGAATAAATTGACTAAAGAAGATGAAGCATTTCATTCAGTCTTTAGCTAAGTAGATGGATGTTCCGCTGTCAAGAAAGTCAAGATGCAATATAAAAGCTTCTTTGTTATCCACATTCCCGCAGGATGAGCCCTGTTGAATAAATGAGCTCATCTGGTGCCATAGATCGGATTAATTTTTTTCTCCGTCTTTAAAAACAGCAAAGTTCATAATTTTCAACCACTGAATGTTAATATTTTTGCAAATTAAAACAAAATAAGATGTAAAGGACGCAAAACAATTGAAGTTCGGTCTTCAAAATTAGCCGGTGACTGAATCCGATTCAGCTCAGTCAGTTAGTTCGATTGGATGCCTACCTTTGTTTGAGAGCAGCAAAGCTCTATATACTTCATAAAGTCGTAAATCATGTCATTAAGTCACTATCCTCTAAATGCGAGCAATTAAACCTGTGCAAATAAAAATTTAGTAGTCTTATATTTGATCCGCTATAGAACGCATTTGATAAGCAGGGGAACAAGTACTACTGCTTACTGCATACATAATCTGCAAGACAAATCTCCGTTCATCATTGTTTGGTTACTTTGTCAATGTCACTGTCAAACTTTTGAGCTACAAAATTGCGCTCGCTAAAACAAATGATGCTGGTTGGCCTTTGATTGAATAAAATAATCTTTCAGGTAGCTTGTTTCGTTGCTTACTTACTTAACCAATGAATGTGGGTTGAAAAATAGGTTTAATACCAAGGCCCACAATATGTTGTACAGCTTAGGTTAGTTAGTAAGCTACTGTACCACTGTACGCTTACTTAAATTTGATTGCATTAACTTCTAGGAGCAAAGAACTTTTAATTGGGGTGTTAAGGATTATTTATTTTGCTGCTTGGGCTAACTTACACTGGCAACATTTCATTTAATAGTCAATCTTCTTTTGGTAACAAACAATGATCGAATCCATCGGTAGCTTGTAATCAACACGAATGCATCGATACAATGATACAAATTGCGAAAGGACTGGTTAGTTTTCGAGTATTATTTATATAGGAAGCAAGCTAAGAAATATTTTTATATTTTTCTTCTATCAAAACAAAAGGGTAGAAAAATTTCCCCAATTCATCGCGTGATACCTGGAGGGAATCCGGCTAATTCACAGATTCACACCTGTTATCAGTGCACGATCGCTGCTGAACCTTATTATTTTTTGGTCCATCAAAGTTTGGATCCACCATTTAATCATTTTCTCATGTTATATGCATGTTATTATTAAAATGAGGCTCCAAATTATACTCCTGAGCAAAACTATGGAGAGTTGGTGCCGCCCATTGCATTACTCACAACGTGTCTGCTTCCTCAACACGTACATACAATCAATGCTACTCTACTGTGCATAGATTTTCTGGTAGTAGTAAGTTGATTGGTTTGAAAAAATCTTGCTTACACTTACACTACTTATGCTCATTAAGGAGCAAGTTGTTGGGAACTGAAATCAAAGGGCTTGTACGCAACTTAAGCTTATTAGCAAACGTGCAGGTTGTACAAGTATACAAGTTGTTCATGATCACCGACCAACCGATTGTGATAATATGTACACGCATTTTTTTCCTGTGATCACATCACAGATTCATTCCCTATGTGTGTGTGAGTTAGTAGAAAGAAGTTGACCATTTTATTAGCATGCATGCACAGTTGGATTGTTGGTTTGGGATGTTGTGAGGAACAAAACTTTTGGCATGTCAAATAGATGAGAGAATGAGTTAGTGAATGCGTTTAGTATGCTAAATTTCCAGATCATCAGCAGGACTAGACGATTATTAGTAAAGAATATAGGAGAACCAAGAAACTTGGTTTCATCAACTGTCTCATTAAAAGATTTTGGCATTTTTTACTTGGTAGGTAGTAGAGACCGGCTCAAAATCTGTGTATTAACAGCAGTTCGTTGGTTGAATTGAAAGAATTTGGAGCCGGGAGTTTTATTGGTTAGAGGTCGAGAATATCTGGCAAACAGTACAATTGTATTATTTGCATTCATGAATTGCAAACGAGTATTTTGAATGGATTTTTACGGCAGGTTCAAAACAATGATACAAATCTTTCTTGATGATAATGATAATAACACATGTTGAATCCAGTAAAACATGAATTGTAAGATCGTTTGATTCTCAGCATGAGGTTCTACGTTTGATCCATTCAAAAAAGGATGCGGTTTGTTCAGTTAACATGTAGAATATTTTCAAACTTTTCGTGTATTCCGTTAGTTGTTTGTCCTTACTGAAGACTAACGCATGTTTTAAATACTTTTGACCTGAATTATTGTTACTTAGGAATTTGAGGGTGGATTTACATAAAGTAAGCTTTTGTGAATCTGTTAGTTAGTTAATACCAATTCATCATAATTACAGCAAATTAACTACAATCTAAGCTTATATTTCACACAGGTAATAAAAATGTTAATGAAGTCATCTCGATAAATCACTTGAGAATTTATTTGACGGGTATAATAGCATTTTAATACGTGAGTGTAAGTTGTTATTAACTAATCTGGATTATTCTATGATCATTTCTTCTCTCATACAAATAATGTATAACAAATGCAGTTATGCTTATGTTCACGAGTTGCACTGGATCCTTGACTGCATTAATATACTACGTTGAGCGAATGAAAAGATCCGTAAAATTAAATCCTTGAGTTTATGACGGACCGAGTGAACCCGAAAAGACACGTCATTCAAAAGTTCTTTTCTCTTCTAAATTATTTCACGCCTGCCGGCCAGCCATTTGTGTTAATTCGAAAATTTGCAAATTCCTGCAAACGCAGGCAATGAAATGT
>Ga0210040_10002525_pt1 | contig 25709 bp, 25 predicted proteins | sample CryGeyCG12114_NA_FD_185462 | JGI IMG/M metagenome (GOLD analysis project Ga0210040, IMG submission 185462) | Groundwater microbial communities from aquifer - Crystal Geyser CG19_WC_8/21/14_NA (SPAdes) (version 2) | ecosystem: Environmental > Aquatic > Deep subsurface > Groundwater | place: USA... | reverse complement strand
CGCAGCGCGAAGCAGGCCCCGGCGGCCACCAGGGCGGCGGTGAGGCCCTGGACGCCCGCGGCGCTGGCGGCCACGGTGATCCCCGCGGCCAGCAGGGCGGGGATGGCGTACAGCTCCGCGCGCAGCACGGTCGGGACCCGGCCCAGCAGCACGTCGCGCAGCGTCCCGCCGCCCACGCCGGTCACCGCCCCCAGCAGCACCGCCTGGAACGGGCCGATCCCGACGTCCATCGCCCGGGCCGCCCCGGTGACGGCGAAGAGGCCCAGCCCGGCGGCGTCCAGCACGGTGATCGGGGTGGCCAGGCGGTCCAGGCGGTGGGCCCACAGGAACGCCACGAGGGCGCCGGCGGTGGCCACGGCCAGGTAGCGCCAGTCGCTGAAGGTCGCCGGGGGCAGCGCGCCGAGCAGGACGTCGCGGACCACGCCGCCGCCGACGGCCGTGATCGCGCCGAGGGTGACCACCCCGACGATGTCCAGGCGCGTGGCGCGCACGGCCGTCAGGGCCCCGTTGAGGGCGAAGGCGAAGGTGCCGGTGAGGTCGAGCGCGAGCAGCAGCGGCGAGGGCTCAGCCATCGCCCCGCAGGCCCGCGACGTCCATGGCGTCCGTGGCACCCCTTGCGTCCGTGGCGTCCCTGGCCAGCTGCGGGCGCACGTCCCCCAGCTCCTGGGCCGAGCGCGGCAGGAACCCGCGGCGCAGGTGCCACATGGCCTGCAGCGTCCGCAGCTCCGTGTCGAGCGCGTCGTGCGGGGCGGTGCCGCGCACGAGGCGCTCGCGCAGGAAGGCCAGCTCGCTGCCCAGCTCCTGGAAGTCGCGCATCGAGCGGCGGGCGGTGGGGCCGAGGGTGCGCGAGGCCCAGTCGCGGGCGCGGGCGCGTTCGGACAGCGACCCCAGCATCCGGGCCTCGGAGCCGGTCACCCAGCCGCTGGCGGCGTAGGCGCCCAGGTGACGGCGCACCAGCCGGCCCTCGCGGGCGCGCGCGGCCACGGCGACGGCCACGGCCAGGAGGAACAGCGGCACCTGCACCCACACGTACCGGCTCACGAAGCCCTGCAGGCCCGCGGTGGCGCCCCAGTTCCAGGTGGCGTGCAGGGCGATCGCGACGGCCAGGCCCAGCAGCGGCGCGACGACCCGCACCAGCGGCGAGCGCCGGCTCACCGCGAGCCCGATGCCGAGGCCCGTGGCCGCGGTGAACAGGGGGTGGGCGAAGGGGGAGAACAGGCAGCGGACGACGAACACCGCGGCCGTGGGGCCGCCGCCCTCGTCCAGCAGCGTGCGGCCCAGGTAGAGCACGTTCTCCACGAAGGCGAAGCCGATGCCGGCCATGCCGGCGTAGACGATGCCGTCCACCACCCCGTCGAACTCGCGGCGGCGCAGGAGCAGCACCACCACGATCGCCAGGCCCTTGGCGGTCTCCTCCACGACCGGGGCGACGGCCACGGGCACCAGGCCGGTGTCGCCGCCGGCGGCGCGCAGCAGCTCGAGGGAGGAGGTGTTGATGACGAGCGCGACGAAGGTCGCCACGAAGGCGCCCCACGCGAAGGCGAACAGCAGCAGCGACGGGGGCTCCCGCTCGTAGCGGTCGAGCCAGAGGAACGCCGCGACCACGGGGAAGACGGGCACCACCGCGAGCAGGACGCCGACCACGAGCCCCGGCACGCCCGTGTCGCCGACCACGGCGAGCGTGGTCAGCACCCCGCAGCCGAGCAGCAGCAGCACGATCGCCACCTGCACGAGCACGCGCGCCACGGCCCCCCGCCGGGGACTGCGGGCCGGGACGGGCGCAGCGGGCTCCCCCACCGGACCGGGGACGACTCCGAGGGTGACCGGCTCCATGGTGGCGAGGGTAACCAGCGGAGCGCGTCCCCACCGGTCGTCGTCGGCGCGCGCCGTAGAGTGCTCCGGTGCCCAGCGCCTCTGCCGACCGCATCGTCTGGATCGACTGCGAGATGACCGGCCTCGACCTCGGCGCGGACGCGCTCGTGGAGGTGGCCGCCCTGGTCACCGACTCCGAGCTCAACGTCCTCGGCGAGGGCGTCGACGTCGTCATCCGCCCGCCGCAGGAGGCGCTGGACCAGATGCGCGACGTGGTGCGCCAGATGCACACCACCTCGGGCCTGCTGTCCCAGCTCGCCGACGGCATGACGATGGCCGAGGCGGAGGAGGCGGTGCTCGCCCACGTCCGCGAGCACGTGCCTGAGCCGCGCAGGGCCCCGCTGGCCGGCAACTCCATCGGCACCGACCGCGGGTTCATCGCCCGCGACATGCCGGCCCTGGAGGAGCACCTGCACTACCGGGTCATCGACGTGTCCTCGGTCAAGGAGCTGAGCCGCCGCTGGTTCCCCCGGGCCTACTACTCGGCGCCGGCCAAGGCCGGCGGCCACCGGGCGCTGGCCGACATCCGCGAGAGCATCCTGGAGCTGCGCTACTACCGCGAGGCCGTCTTCGTGCCCGCGCCGGGACCGGACTCGGCCACCGCCCAGGCGGCGGCCGCCCGTGTCGTCGCCGCCGCGGACGTGCTCTAGGATCGTCCCGCTGCCGTGCGCCTGCGCGCGGCGCGTGGTGGGTGTAGCTCAGCTGGTAGAGCGCCGCCTTGTGGTGGCGGATGTCGCGGGTTCAAGTCCCGTCACTCACCCCTGCTGATGAGGCCGGGAGCACTCGTGCTCCCGGCCTCATCGCGTCCTGCCCGAGGTGCGCGTGCGGTGCGCGTGCGGTGCGCTGGCGGTGCGCGCCGGGCTGACCTGCGGGTCCGCTGCGAGCGGGTGGTCCTGGCCCCGCGGGGTCAAGCGCCGGGCCCTCCACGACGATCTCCACCGCGAGCCGCGAGGGCGCCCCACGCCCCTCGCCCGATCCGGGAGGAGACCCCGTGGACGACGCGACGCAGCGCCCCGAGAGCGTGCCCGAGGTGCCCGACCCGGCCCTCGTGCTGCCGGCGCGCGAGCTGCTGGCCCAGCACGTGCCGCTCGCGCTGCTGGTCGACCTGGCGACGCCCGGCGGCCCCGACTCGGGGGCGATCTGCGCGGCCGAGGGCTGTCCGGAGGACCCGTGGTGGAGCCCGGAGCCGCCCGCGGCGGCCTGAGACCCCTCCTGGCCGAGGCCCTCAGCGCGGGTGCGCCGCCAGAGCCGCGCGCAGGCGGGCGGTGACCGGACCGGCCGCCCAGGCGCCGGTCCCAGAGACCTCGCCCACGCACCGCACCCCGTGCAGGGCGTTGGTCACCACGACCTCGCTCGCGCCTGCCAGGTCGGCCAGCGCGAGCCGCCCCTCGCGCGTCGGCACGCCCAGCCGGGCGGCGAGCGCGAGCACCGCCGCGCGCGCCGTCCCGGGGCGCAGCCGCCCGTCGGCGGGCGGGGTGACCAGCACGCCGTCCAGGACCGCGAACAGGTTGTAGCGACCGGTCTCCAGCACCGCCCCGTCGGCGTCCAGGAGCAGGACGTCGTCCGTGGGCGAGGCGGGGTCGACCCCGCGCAGCGAGGCCGCCGCGGCCAGCCGGGCGCGGTCGGCCCACTTGTGCGCGCCGAGCCCGCCGGTCACCACCACGGGCAGCAGCCGCACCGGGGCGTCCAGCGGGGCCCAGGGGCTCGTCGTGGCGCTCACCTCCACGCCCTGCCCGGCGCGGGGGCGCACCAGCAGGCGCAGGCGCGCCCCGCCCGGGCAGACCGCGCGCGCCGCGTCGGCCGCGCACCGCCGGGCCCGGGCCGCGACGTCGCCGGGCTCCGCGCCGTAGAGGGCCGCCGCGGAGGCGGTGAGCCGCTCCAGGTGCGCCGGCAGGTCGAGCGGGACGCCGTCGCGCACCGCCAGCGTCGCGAAGACCCCCGCGGCCGGGTCGGCCGTCCCGGTCACGACCGGCACCTCCTCCCCCGGCGCCTCCCCCGGCAGGGCCGCGCCGACGGCGGCGAGCAGCGGGCGGGCCTTGGTCCAGCACTCCTCCAGCTCGGCCGCCGGGTCGGAGCCGGCGGTGATGCCGCCGCCCACGCCGAGCCACACCCGGTCGCCGCGCGCCTCGAAGGTGCGGATGGCGACGTTCAGCTCCGCGCCCCAGGTGGGGCTGGTGAAGCCGATGGCCCCGGTGTAGTGCTCGCGCGCCGTCGCCTCGACCTCGGCGATCACCTCCAGCGCCCGGACCTTGGGGGCGCCGGTGACCGACCCGGGCGGGAACGTGGCGCGCAGGACGTCGCCGTCGGTGGTGCCGGGGCGCAGGAGCGCCCGCACGTCGGAGACCAGGTGCCACACGCCGGCGTGCGGCTCGACCCGGGTCAGCGCCGGCACCGCCACCGTGCCCGGCGCGCTCACGCGGCTGAGGTCGTTGCGCATGAGGTCGACGATCATCACGTTCTCGGCGCGGTCCTTGGCCGAGGCGGCCAACCGCGCGCGGGCGGCGTCCTGCTGCTCGCGCGTCCCGGTCCGGGGGGCGGTGCCCTTGATCGGCGAGGCGACCACCTCCCGGCCGCGCCGCCGCCAGAACAGCTCCGGGCTGAGGCTCGCCAGCGCGCCGCCGCCGGGCAGGCGGACGAACGCCGCGTGCGCCGGTGCGAGGGCCTCGACCCCGGCGCAGAAGAGGTCGAGCGAGTCGCCGTCCAGGTGGGCGTCCAGGCGCAGGCAGACGTTGGCCTGGAAGACGTCGCCCTCGCGCACGTGCTCGACGGCCCGCTCGACCGCGCGCCGGTGGGCGGCACCGGACGGCGTCGCGGTGACCGGGCCGACGGTGAACGGGCGCCGCTCCTGCGGGGCGGCCAGGGCCGCGACGGCGCCGGTGACCAGCCGCTCGACCCGCTCGGGCGCGGTGCCGGGCAGCCACTCCGCCCACCAGGTGCCGTCCGGGCGCAGGCGCATGACGGCGTCGTGGAAGGCCCAGGAGTGCTCGGGCAGCGGCACCGGGCGCTCCCCGGGGGCGGGCAGCGCCTCCAGACGACGGGCCAGGCCGTAGCCGAGGGCGCCGAACCAGCCCCCGCCGACGTGGTCGGACGCCGTCCCGTCTCCCGGGTGGTCCAGCACGTCCCAGGGCGCCTGCTCCTGCGGCACGACGCGGAGAGGCCGGGAGGCGATGACCGCCCCTCCGCCGGCCCAGGCGCCCACGAGCGCCACCAGGCCGGGCTCGTCGCGCAGCCGCCGCAGCGCGTCGGTGGGGCTGCCCTCGAAGGGCAGCCGGCGGCGGAGGTCCACCCCGCCATCCAACCGCCTAGGGAGCCGCCAGCGGCTCCAGGCCCGCGGCGGCGGCGCCGCGGCTGGTGACGACGGCAGTGGTCCGGTCCATCGCCCGCACCAGCCGCTCGACCGGGGCGTTGGGCGCGCCGCCCGTTCCCAGGGCCGCCGCGACGTCGACCACGCCCAGCGGCGGCTCGTCGGGGACGAGCAGCGGCGCGAAGCCCGCACCGGTGGTCGTGAAGCCCCCGTCGGGCTGCTCGGTCAGCTCGAACCGCACGAGCAGGCCCTCGCGCAGCGGCTCCCCCGCGGTGGCGTGGTGCGCGAGGAGGTTGCCCAGCCCGTAGGCGACCCACTCGTCACCGATGCGCTCCACGGGCTGGACGACGTGGGCGTGGTGGCCCAGCAGCAGGTCGACGTCCGGGGAGGCGAGCAGCCGCGGCGCCAACTCCCGCTGCTGCGCGGACGGCTCGGGGTCGTGCTCGTCCCCCCAGTGCAGCGAGACCACGACGACCTCAGCGCCCTGCGCGCGGGCGGCGGCCGCCTCGGCCAGCACCGCGTCCTCATCGAGGAGGTCTCCGCGCCACGCCTGGCCCTCGGGCGCGGGGACGCCGTTGGTGCCGTAGGTGGCCGACAGCAGGGCCACCGCGACCGGGCCGTGCTCCGTCGGCACCTGCACCACGGTGGGGCGCGCGGCCTCCTCCGGCGTGCGCGCGGTACCGGCGTGCGCCAGCCCCGCGGCGTCCAGGGCGTCGAGGGTGCGGTCCACGCCCGCCGCACCGGCGTCGAAGCTGTGGTTGGACGCCGTGGTGCAGGCGTCGTAGCCCGTGGCGGCCAGCGCGGAGACCACCTGCGGCGGCGCGGCGAACGAGGGGTACCCGCGGTAGGGGCCTCCCTCGGGCGCGAGCGGCGTCTCGAGGTGGCAGACCGCGAGGTCGGCCTCCTGCACCCGGGGCAGCACGCCCGCGAGCTGCGGCGCGAAGTCCAGGTCACCACCGGCCCCGTCGTCGGCGGCCTGCTCCCACAGCGCCGGGTGGAGCAGGACGTCGCCGGTGGCCACGACGGAGAGGGACCGCGGCGGGGACGGCGTCGGCGTGGTCGCCGCCGCGGGCGGCGGCGAGGAGGCGGCGGGCGCTCGGGGGACAGCGGGCGGGGCCGAGCAGCCGGCTGCGGCGGAGACGAGGACGAGCGCGAGGGCCGCCCCCCGTCGGCTGAGCGGACCCCTCACCGCCGCCACCTTCCGGGCGCGCAGCGGGCGGTGTCAAGCCGGCGAGAAAGGCGAGGGGAAACGCCCGCGGCGCGTTCCGCTTGACGCCGTCACGACTCTCCCCATAACGTCTGCCTCGCCCATCCAGAGCGACTGAGAGACCTGGCTCGCCGACGTCGCAGCAACCACCCCTCGGGGAAGGTGCTACCGCCAGGACCGATGGAGGAACACCATGCTCCGCTGCACCCCGGCGCCCTCGCGCGCCGTCAGCACGCTCCTGGTGAGCAGGCGCCACGTCGACCTGTCGATGCAGGCCAGCGCCATGTGTCGGGCCTGACCGCCCTGACCCCCCGGCGCTGACCGCACTCGCGCGGCGCCCTCCCACCAGCACCCCAGGAGCATCTGTGCCCACCCCCGTGGGTGTCTCCGTCGACCTCCGAAGCGCTTTCCGCTCTGCATCCTCCAGCGTCTGGGTGCTCACGACAGCGCATTCTTCGGTCCCCGTCGGATTCACCGCCATCTCCGTCGTGTCCGTCTCCCTGGACCCCGCTCTCGTCTCCTTCAACATCTCCAAGACGTCGTCGAGCCTGACGGCCTTCTTCGAGAGCCGGACGTTCGCGGCGCACCTGCTGGCCCACGACCAGGAGGACGTCGCCCGGACCTTCTCCGGGCCCGCGGCGCAGCGCTTCGCCGGCGGCGCGCCCTGGTCCTGGGGCGCCGACGGGCTGCCCGAGCTGGCCGGGGTCGCCTCCCGCCTCAGCGGCCCCGTCGCCTCCTTCGTCGACGCCGGCGACAGCCTCGTCGTGATCGGGCGGGTCACCTCCTCCACCGCCACCGAGCAGGTGCCGCTGGTCCACCGCGACCGGGCGTACTCCCCCGCCGCCGTGCCCGTCGGCGCCTGAGACCCCACCCCTGCACCGCCCCGTCCGCGCGTCGCCCGACGCGCCGACCTCCCTGCCCTGCCCTGACGCACGCCCGGACCCGCCCTGGAGGCACCCCGTGAGCACCCCGCACCGCCGACGACCCCGCACCGCCCTCGCCGCAGCCGGCCTGAGCGCGGTCGGCGCGCTGTCCCTGTCCGCGTGCGGCCTCGCCGGCGGCGACGCCTCCGCGGAGGCGGGCGCGCAGGACCGCTCCATCTCGATCATCGCGACCGACACCCCGGCCTACTCCGGGCCGCTGGAGATCGCGAGCGACACGCTGGAGGAGGAGGGCTACGACGTCGAGATCACCTACGTCACCGACATCGTGCAGCCCAACCACGCCGTCTCCCGCGGGGAGGCCGACTACAACTTCTTCCAGCACGGCGCCTACCTGCAGACGTTCAACCGCGACAACGGCACGGACGTCGTCCCGCTGTTCTACGCGGTCGGCTCACCGGCCGGCGTCTACTCCACGAAGGTCGACTCGGTCGAGGAGCTGCCGGACGGCGCGCGCATCGCGATCCCGGCCGACCCGGCGAACAACGGGCGCGCGCTGCGGCTGCTGGCGGACGCGGGCCGCCTGGGCGTGGCGGACGTCCCCGTCGTCGAGCTGAGCCAGCAGGACATCACCGACAACCCGCACGACTACCAGTTCATCGAGGTCGACCAGCAGACCCTGACGCAGACGCTGCCCGACGTCGACGCCGGCTTCCTCTTCTCCCGCCAGGCGGTGGAGATGGAGCTGGACCCGGAGGGCGACGCGATCCTGCGCGAGGAGGACGTGGACGCGAAGCCGTACCGCCTCGTCTTCGCCGGGCGCCCCGACGAGGTCGGCACGGAGAAGACGAAGGCGCTGCAGGCGGCGTTCCAGACCGACGAGGTGAGGGACTTCTACCTCGAGTTCTACGGCGACTGGGCCCCGCTGCCGTGGGACGAGGACCCGGCCGAGCAGCTCTCGCAGTGGTGGAAGGGCTGACGCGTGATCTCCCTCAGCGGCATCACCAAGACCTTCGAGGGTGACGACGGGCCGTTCCGCGCCGTCGACGGGGTCGACCTGCACGTGGCGCGCGGCGCCGTCCAGGGGATCATCGGCTTCTCCGGCGCCGGCAAGTCGACCCTGGTGCGCACCATCAACCTGCTCGAGCGCCCGGACTCCGGCACCGTCGTCGTCGACGGCGAGGACCTCACCGCCCTGCCCGAGCGCGAGCTGCGCGCCCGGCGGGCGAAGATCGGGATGATCTTCCAGCACTTCAACCTGCTGGAGAACCTCACGGCCGCCGAGAACGTCGACCTGGCCCTGCGGATCGCCGGGGTGCCGCGGGCTCGCCGCGCGGCGAAGGTGGCGGCCAGCCTCGAGGTGGTCGACCTCGGCGACAAGGCCGGGACCTACCCCTCCAAGCTCTCCGGCGGCCAGAAGCAGCGGGTGGCCATCGCCCGCGCCCTGGCCAACGAGCCGAGCGTGCTCCTGTGCGACGAGCCGACGTCCGCCGTCGACCCGGCCACGACGATCTCGGTGCTGCAGTACCTCAAGGACGTCAACGAGCAGCTGGGGATCACCATCGTGCTGGTCACGCACCAGATGAACGTCGTCAAGGCGCTGGCGCAGGACGTCGCGGTCATGGAGGCCGGCCGGGTCGTCGAGCACCTGCGCCTCGACGGCACGCCGCTGGCGCCGCGCAGCGACATCGCCAAGTTCCTCCTCGACGACGAGATCCGCCTCGCCCCCAGCACGTCGGAGACCGGCCGCGCGCTGCGCGAGGCCGACCTGCGCGAGGCGGTGGGCGTCCGTGGGTGAGCGCGGGGGCTGGTCGGCCGTCGTCGAGGTCTGGCCGGAGATGCTCGAGGCCCTGGCCCAGACCGGGCTGATGGTGGCGATCGCGATGCCGCTGGCGGTGCTCCTCGGCGTCCCGGTCGGCGTCCTGCTCTACGTGAGCCGGCCCGGGGGGCTCGCGCCCGCCCCGCTGCGCTTCCGGGTCGTGGACGCCGTGGTGAACCTCGTGCGCTCCTTCCCCTTCCTCATCCTGCTGATCGCGATCATCCCGCTGACCCGGCTGATCGTCGGGACGAGCGTGGGCACGGTGGCCGTCACGGTGCCGCTGACGATCAACGCGACGGCCTACCTGGCCCGCTTCGTGGAGCAGAACCTGCTGCAGGTGCCGCTGGGCGTCGTGGAGGCCGCCCGGTCCCTCGGCGCCAGCCGGCGGCGCGCCGTGTGGAGCGTGGTGCTCGTGGAGGCGCGCCCGGGCCTCGCGAGCTCCTTCACGATCATGCTGGTCAGCTTCCTGTCCTACTCCGCGATCGCCGGCCTGGTCGGCGGCGGCGGCATCGGCGACTTCGCCATCCGGTACGGCTACTACCGCTACGAGACCGCGGTGATGATCACGGCGATCGTCGTCATGGTGCTGCTCGTGCAGGTGGTGCAGCGGGCCGGGACCCTCACCGTGCGACGACTGGACAAGCGGCTGTGACCCTCACCCCCACCCCTCGGCGCCTGCTCCTCAGCGCCTTCGTCATGGCCACGCCCGGGCACATCCTCGAGGGCCTGTGGCGCCACCCCCGGGCCCAGCAGGCCCGCTTCGACGAGCTGTCGCTGTGGACCGACCTCGCGCGCCAGCTCGAGGACGCGCGCTTCGACGCGCTCTTCTTCGCCGACGTCGTGGGCCTCTACGGCGACTACCGCGGCGGCTGGGACACGTTCGTCACCGAGGGCCTGCAGATCCCCTCGCTCGACCCGTCGGTGATGCTCTCGGCGCTGGGGGCCGTGACCGAGCACCTCGGCCTGGCGTGGACCAGCTCGGTGATCCAGGAGCACCCGTTCACCTTCGCCCGGCGCGCGGCCACGCTCGACCACCTCACGAAGGGGCGGGTCGGCTGGAACATCGTCACCTCGGCGCTGGAGAACGCGCACCGCAACTACGGCCTGCCGGGCCTGACCCCGCACGACGAGCGGTACGCGTGGGCCGACGAGTACGTCGACGTCGTCTACAAGCTGCTCGAGGGCAGCTGGGACGACGGCGCCGTCCTGCGCGACGCCCCGGGCAACCGCTTCGCGGACCCGGCGCGGATCCACAAGATCCACCACTCGGGCGCGCGCTACGACGTCGAGGGGCCGCACCTCGTGGCGCCCTCCCCCCAGCGCACGCCGGTGCTCTTCCAGGCCGGCAGCTCCCCGGCGGGCATGGACTTCGCGGCCCGCAACGCCGAGGCGGTGTTCCTCTTCGCGAGCTCGCCGAGCAACGCCGCGAAGACCACCACCCGCGTGCGCCAGCTCGCGGTCGAGCACGGACGCAGGCCGGACGACGTGAAGTTCTTCGCCGGCCTCTCGCTCGTGGTGGGCAGCACCGAGGAGGAGGCGCGGCGCCTCAAGGCCGACTACGACCAGTACCTGTCGGTCGACGGCCTGGCCGCGCACATGCTCGGCGGCATGGGCGTCGACCTCGGCGACGCCCCCGTGGACACCCCCCTCAAGGACGTGCAGACGGAGGGCAGCCGCGGCATCCTCGCCTCGATCATCGACTCGGTGCCCGGCGGGAACCCGACGATCGCGGACATGGTCCGCTACCGCTCGGAGAAGATGCGCCTGGTCGGGACGCCGGAGCAGGTGGCCGACCAGCTGGAGGCCTGGCAGGCCGCGGGCGTCGACGGCATCAACATCATCAACCACGTGATCCCGGACAGCTACACCGAGGTGATCGAGGGGCTGCTGCCCGAGCTGCGCCGTCGCGGCCTGGCCCAGGGCGAGTACGCGCCGGGCACCTTCCGCGACAAGCTCTTCGGCACGCCCGAGCGCGGCGGCCGCCTCGACGAGCGCCATCCCGCGACCCGCTACCGGGGCGCCTTCGCGGCGGCGCAGGTGCCCCGGTGACGGCGACGCTGCTGGCGCGCCCGGGCCGCCGGCCCACCCCCGACCAGGAGCGCTGGTTCGCGGTCGCCGAGGAGGTCGCGGGGCGGCTGGCCGAGGACGCCCTCGAGCGCGACCGGGCGGGGCGGCCGCCGTTCGCCGAGGTGGCGCTCCTGCGGGAGGCGGGGCTGCTGCCCCTGAACCTCCCGGCGGAGCACGGCGGCGGCGGGCAGTCGCTGTCCACCGCCCTGGAGGTGACGCAGCTCATCGGCCGCGCCGACAGCTCGATCGGGCTGCTGCTGGGCTACCACTACGTCTTCGCGACCTTCGCCCACCTCGACCTCGACCCCGCCCGCAGCGCCGCCCTGCACCGGGAGACCGTGCGCGACGGGCTGCTGTGGGCGTCGACCGGCACCCCGCAGGGCGAGCAGCTGCGGGCCACCGGCCTGCCCGGCGGCGCGTACCGGGTCAGCGGCGCCAAGCCCTTCAGCACCGGGTCACGGGTGGCGGACCGGCTGTACGCGACGGCCGTCGACGAGGCCGGCGACCGCATCTCCTTCGTGCTCGACACCGGCTGGCCCGGCGTCGTGCGCCACGACGACTGGGACGCCCTGGGCTCGCGCCTGACCGCCACCGACACGATCGAGCTGGTCGACGTCCTCGTGCCCGCGAGCGCCGTCGTGGTCAACCGCGGCCGCGGCGACGAGACGCGCGACCCGCACCGCGTGCTCACCACGCCGTCGTTCCAGCTCCTGTTCTCCCACGCCTACCTCGCCTCGGCCGAGGGCGCTCTGCTCCAGGCGCGGGAGTACACCCGCGCCTCCTCGCGGCCGTGGTTCCACGCCGCGCCCGGCGTCGAGGAGGCCGTCGGCGATCCCTTCGTGCAGAACCTGTACGGCGAGCTCGTGGCGCGCCAGCACGCCGTGGCGGCGTCGGTGCAGACCGCGACCGACGCCCTGGAGTGGGCCCTGGGGCGCGGGGAGGCCCTCACCGCGACCGAGCGGGCGCAGGTGGCCGAGCTCGTCGCCGCCGCGAAGGTGGTCTCCACGCAGTTCGCGGTCGAGACCACGAGCCGGGTCTTCGAGGCCGTGGGCGCCCGGGCGACCGCCAGCCGCCACGGCTTCGACCGGTACTGGCGCGACGTGCGCACCCACAGCCTCCACGACCCGGTGGCGTACAAGCTCAACGAGCTGGGGCGCTGGTTCCTCTGCGGCGAGGCGCCGGTGCCCTCCGCCTACCGCTGACGAGCCGCGCCCGGGGCGGGCTCCACCCCGGGCGCGGCGGGGGGCCTCAGCCCTGTGCGGGCAGCGGCGCGCGCGACCAGGTGCTGACGAAGTCCAGCCCGCTGCGGCGGAACAGCTGGGTCACCGGGCAGCGGCGCTCGGTCTCGGCCCACAGCTTCGCGAAGTCCTCCTCGCTGGCGTCGGTCTCGACGGTGGCGGTGACCTCGACGCGGTCGAAGTTGGCGTTGCCCTCCGCGCCGGCGCCGATGACCGAGGGGTCCAGGTCGCCCTGCACGGAGAAGGTCCAGCGGCCCAGGGCCAGGCCGAGCTGCCCGGCCACGATCGAGCCGGTGACCTGGTTGCACGACGTCAGGGCTCCGAGCGCGTAGCTCAGCGGGCTCGGGGCGGCGTCCTGCCCGCCGAAGGAGGGGTAGGTGTCGGCGGTGAACACGTGCTGGTTCTGACCGCCGACGGTGAGGGTCTGGGCGACGCCGGTCCCCTCGGCGCTGAGGGTGAAGGGGACGGTCTTCTTCGGGGTGGTGGTGCTCATGGCTGCGGTCCTCCGCGAGTCGTCGGCGTGCTGGTGGGGGTGCTGGTCGGGGTGCTCAGCAGCCCGGACACAGGCTCGCCGCGAGGCGGCAGAGGTCGACGTGGCGGCGCTCCACCAGGAGCAGTGCCGGTCGCTGGCGCATCGGTGCCCTTCCACCGGTCCTGGCGGGAGCACCCGCACCCGCGCGAGCGGGGGGTTGCTGCGGCGTCGACGGGCCAGGTCCCTCAGCCGCTCTGGATGGTGGCTGCGATCCTAGGCCCCGCTCCGCTGGGGGAGGATGGGGGGCATGGCAGCAGCGACGACCTCGACCAGCACGGCCCCCGGGACGGCGTCCGCCCTGCCCGCCGCCGCCGAGGCCGCCCGGCGCCGCTCCTTCGCGGTGATCAGCCACCCGGACGCCGGCAAGTCCACGCTGACCGAGGCCCTGGCGCTGCACGCGAAGGTGATCAGCCAGGCCGGCGCGGTGCACGGCAAGGGCGACCGGCGCGGGACCGTCTCGGACTGGATGTCGATGGAGCGCGACCGCGGCATCTCCATCACCTCCGCGGCCCTGGAGTTCTCCTACCGCGACGTCGTGGTGAACCTGCTGGACACCCCCGGCCACGCCGACTTCTCCGAGGACACCTACCGGGTGCTGTCGGCGGTGGACTCCGCGGTGATGCTCATCGACGCCGCCAAGGGCCTGGAGCCGCAGACCATGAAGCTGTTCGAGGTCTGCCGCCACCGCGGGATCCCCCTGGTCACCGTGATCAACAAGTGGGACCGCCCGGGCAAGGACGCCCTGGACCTCATGGACGAGATCACCGAGCGCACCGGGCTGGTCCCCACCCCGCTGACCTGGCCGGTCGGCATCGCCGGCGACTTCCGCGGCGTCGTGGAGCGCTCCAGCGGCGACTACCTGCGCTTCACCCGCACCGCCGGGGGAGCCACCGCCGCCCCCGAGGAGCGCCTGTCCCCCGCGCAGGCCGCGGCCCTGGAGGGGCAGGCGTGGGAGACCGCCGCGGAGGAGAGCGAGCTGCTGTCGGCCACGGGCGCCGACCTGGACGTCGAGAGCTTCCTGGCGGGGGCGACCACCCCGGTGCTGTTCGGCTCCGCGGTCTCCAACTTCGGCGTCCGCGCCCTGCTCGACGCCCTGGTCGAGCTGGCCCCGGCGCCCGCCCCGCGCCCCGACGTCGCCGGCGTCCCGCGCCCGCTGGACGCCCCCTTCAGCGCGTTCGTGTTCAAGGTGCAGGCCGGCATGAACACCGCCCACCGCGACCGGCTGGCGTTCGTGCGCGTCTGCTCCGGCGTCTTCGAGCGCGGCATGGTCGTCACCCACGGCCCCACCGGGCGCCCCTTCGCCACCAAGTACGCCCAGCAGGTCTTCGGCCGCGAGCGCACGACCGTCGACCTGGCCTACCCCGGGGACGTCGTGGGGCTGGTCAACGCCACCGCGCTGCGGGTCGGCGACAGCCTCTACGCCGAGGACCCGGTGACCTACCCGCCGATGCCGACCTTCGCGCCCGAGCACTTCGCGGTCGTGCGCGCGGAGGACTCCGGCAGGTCCAAGCAGTTCCGCCGCGGCATCGAGCAGCTGGACTCCGAGGGCGTCGTGCAGGTGCTGCGCTCGGACCTGCGCGGCGACCAGGCCCCCGTGCTCGCCGCCGTCGGGCCGATGCAGTTCGAGGTCGTCGAGCACCGGATGAGCACCGAGTTCGGCTCCGCCGTCCACCTCGAGCGCCTGGACTACACCCTCGCCCGGCGCACCGACGCCGCCTCGGCGCCGGTGCTGAGCCGGTCGCGGGGCGCCGAGGTGCTCTCCCGCAGCGACGGCGAGCTGCTCGCGGTCTTCACCGACAGGTGGCGGTTGCAGACCATCGCGCGGGAGAACCCCGACGCTGTGCTGGAGCCCCTGGTCGCCACCGCCTGAGCGGCGGCGGCCAGGGGGCCGGCGTCAGGCGTCGGCGACCGGCTCCAGCACGATGTCCAGCGCGGCCCAGGACACCGGGGGCAGGTCGACCTGCAGCACCGGCCGCGGGCCGTCGACGACGACGACCGGCGCCGCGACCGGCACGACCCGCTCGGGGTCGGCCAGGGTGTTGCGGGCGTACGGGTCGGCGTCCGCCAGCACCGAGGCGGTGGCGCTGGCCACCGCGCCCAGGCCCGCGCAGTCCAGGGTCACCGTGACGGTCTCGGTGAGGCTGCGGTTGACCAGGAAGGCGGCGGCGGTGCCGGCCGGGCGGTCGAGGGTGGCCACGGCGTCCACGACCGGGGCGTCGCCGTGCGCGGCGCTGGCCTGCACGGGGGCCTCGACCTGCACGTGCAGCACCTGTCCGCGCGCGGCCCGCGCCGCCTGGGCGAAGGGGTGGAACGTCGTCTGGCGCCAGGCCGGCCCGCCGGGCTCGGTCATGATCGGCGCGATGACGTTGACCAGCTGCGCCATGCTCGCCGCGCGCACCCGGTCGCAGTGGCGCAGCAGGGAGATGAGCAGGCTGCCCACGACGACGGCGTCGGCGACGGTGTAGGAGTCCTCCAGCAGCCGCGGCGCCTGCGGCCACTGCTCGATGTCGGTGATCTTCTCGACCTCGTTGAAGCGGCTGAGGTACCAGACGTTCCACTCGTCGAAGGAGATGTCGATCCGCTTGCTCGCCCCCCGCTGGGCGCGGACGGCGTCGGCGGTGGCCACGACGTCCTCGATGAAGCGGTCCATCTCCTTCGACGAGGCCAGGAAGCTGGCGAGGTCGCCGTCGGTCTCCTCGAAGTAGGCGTGGCAGGAGATGAAGTCGACCAGGTCGTAGCAGTGCTCCAGGACCGTGCGCTCCCAGGTGCCGAAGGTCGGCATCTTCGCCCCCGAGCTGCCGCAGGCGACGAGCTCGACGTCGGGGTCGAGCTGGCGCATGGCGCTCGCGGTCTGCGCGGCGAGCTTGCCGTAGTCCTCGGCGCTGCGGTGGCCCAGCTGCCACGGGCCGTCCATCTCGTTGCCCAGGCACCACATGCGGACGCCGTGCGGCTCGGGGGTGCCGTTGGCGATGCGCTGGTCCGACAGCGCCGAGCCGGAGCGGACGTTGGCGTACTCCAGCAGGTCCAGGGCCTCGGCCACCCCGCGGGTGCCGAGGTTGACGGCGAGCATGAGCTCTGCGCCGGCGCGGTCGGCCCAGCGCGCGAACTCGTCCAGGCCGACCTGGTTGGTCTCCACCGAGTGCCAGGCGAGGTCCAGGCGGCGGGGGCGCTGCTCGCGCGGGCCGACGCCGTCCTCCCAGCGGTAGCCGGAGACGAAGTTGCCCCCCGGGTAGCGCACGGTGGTCACCCCGAGCTCGCGGACCAGGTCGAGCACGTCGGCGCGGAAGCCGTCGGCGTCGGCGGTGGGGTGGTCCGGCTCGAACAGGCCGTCGTAGACGCACCGACCCAGGTGCTCCACGAACGAGCCGAACAGCCGGCGGGGCACGTCGGCCACCGCGGTGCTCTCGATCCTCACGCGCGCCTGCGCCACAGCAGTCCTCACTCTCGGTCGGTCAGGTCCCGCGCACGACGACGACGGCGACGTCGTCCTCGTGCGCCTCGGGCAGCATCCTCGCCAGCAGGGCGTCGGCGAGCTCCTCCACCGGCAGGTGCGCCAGGGCGCCCACCTCCTCGGCGAGGACCGCCAGACCCTCGGGCAGCGGGCGGTCGCGCCGCTCCACGAGCCCGTCGGTGTAGAGCACCAGCGTCGCACCGGCCGGCAGGTCGGCGTCGTGGTCGCTGCGCTCGGTCGCCGGGTCCAGCCCCAGCAGGGCCTCCGGCACGCTCTCCAGCAGGGTCGCGGCGCCGTCGGCGCCCACCAGCACGGGCGGCAGGTGCCCGGCGCTGGACCACCGCATCCGCCGCACCCCGGTGCCGGCGGCCTCCTGCGCGATCTGCACCAGCACCGCGGTCGCCATGGTCGTGACGCCCAGACCCGCCATGGCGTCGTCGACGCGGGAGAGCACCTCGGACGGGGTGTCGGCGCGGTGGTATCCCAGCAGGCGCATCATCGAGCGCAGCTGACCCATCACGGCCGCGGCGCGCAGGTCGTGGCCGACGACGTCGCCGATCGCGACCACGGCGCTTCCGTCGGCCTGGACGAACGAGTCGTGCCAGTCGCCACCGACCGCGGCCTCGGACGCCGCGGGCAGGTAGCGCAGGGCGATGTCGAGGTCCTCGGGCTGGGTGCCGGAGACCAGCAGCGCCTCCTGCAGGCCGATGGCGGCGTCGCGCTGCTCGGCGTAGAGGCGGGCGTTGTCCAGCGCCAGGGCGGCGCGGTCGGCCAGCAGCTCGGCCAGGGCGACGTCGTCCGTGTCGTAGGGGCCGTCCTCCTCGGTGCGCAGCAGGTGCAGCTCGCCGAGCAGGCGGTCGCGGGCCCGCAGCGGCACCTCCAGCGCCGTGCTGACCCGCAGGTGGCGCGCGAGCTCGGCCCGCACCGGCCCCATCCGCGCGAGCGTCTCGGCGTCCATGACCGACACCTGCGAGGTCCCGGTCGCCAGCACGCGACCCGGGCCGTCGGCGTCGTCCGTGCTCACCGGGTACGTCTGCAGCGCCCGCAGCATCGCGGCCTCCTCGCCCTGCTCCACGTGGTGGACGGAGGAGGCGCGCGGGACCACGGCGCCGCGGCGGTCGAGGGTGTAGACGAGGGCGGCGCTGCCCAGCTCGGGAACGGCGATGCGCGTGACGGCGGCCAGGACGGCGTCCTCGTGGACGCCGGCGCGCAGCAGGTCGCCGGAGGCGGCCATCATCGCCATCCGGCGCTGGGCGGCGTCGGCCACCCGCAGGGCCTCGGTGGCGCGGGCGGCGGTCTCGCGCAGGGCGACCTCGGTGGTGGCCACCTCCGCGAGCGTGGCGAGCACGCGCCGGTCTGCGTCGGACCACTCGCGCGGCCGGGTGTCGATGACGCAGAAGGAGCCGAGCACGTGGCCGTCGGGGCTGCGGAAGGGGTAGCCGGCCCACGCGACGACGCCCCGGGACGCGATCGTGGGGTTGTCCGCGGTGAGCGGGTCGCGGCGGACGTCGCCGGAGACCAGCGGCTGGCCCGACGCCACGACGTGCTGGCAGAAGGACTCGACGACGTCCTGCTGCACCGGCTGGTCGGGCAGGCCCTCCACGCCGAGGCGGCTCTTCCAGAAGGAGCGCTCCTCGTCGACGAGCGTGACGAGGGCGTACGGCGTGCCCAGCAGGTCGCGCGCGAGGGCGGCGAGGCGGTCGAAGGACTCCTCGGGGTCGGTGTCGAGGAGCCCGCTGCGGACCACGGCGGCGAGGCGCGCTCGGTCGCGGACGGCGTCGTTCGGCACGCCCCCATCCTGCCTGACGGCGCGGTGTGGACCGTCCGGAGACGGCGCGGACGACGAGGCCCCCACCGGCGGTGCCGATGGGGGCCTCGGAGAGCTGGTGCGCCGCCTGGGACTCGAACCCAGAACCCGCTGATTAAGAGTCAGCTGCTCTGCCAATTGAGCTAGCAGCGCGTGTCGGCATCAACTGTAGCACCGGCCGAAGACGTCTCAGGAGGGGCCGCGGGGCCGCAGCCGCAGCGGCAGGCCGCCCCGGGGGCGCAGCGTGACCAGGGCCTCGACCTGCGGCGGGCGCCCCGGGCCGGGCGCGACGCTGCGGTCGCGCAGGAGGGCCGCGAGCACCAGCACGGCCTCCACGAGGGCGAAGTCGCGCCCGATGCACAGGCGCGAGCCGGCACCGAAGGGCAGGTAGGCCCCGCGCGGGGCGCTGCGCCCGTCGGTGAAGCGCTCGGGGTCGAAGCGCTCGGGGTCGGCCCAGGCGTCGGCCCGCCGGTGCAGCAGCCACGGGCTGACGATGACGAGCGTGCCGGCCGGGGTGGCGACGCCGTCCACGACGTCGTCCTCCTCCGCCCGCCGGGTGACCACCCACGCCGGCGGGTACAGGCGCAGCGCCTCGTCGACCACGGCCCGGGTCCAGGTCAGCGCCGGCAGGTCGGCCCAGGTGGGGGCGCGCCCGGCCAGGACGGCGTCCAGCTCGGCGTGCAGGCGGGCCTGCGCCTCCGGGTGCTCGGCGAGCAGGTGCAGCGTCCACGAGAGCGCCGAGGCCACCGTCTCGTGGCCGGCGATGACCATGGTGACGAGCTCGGCGCGCACGGCCTCCGGCGGCAGCGCACCGGACTCCACCGAGCGCAGCAGCAGCGCCAGCAGGTCGTCGTCGTCCGGCCCGGCGCCCGCGGCGCGCCGCCGCGCCACGACCGTGTCGACCACCTCGTCCAGCACCCGCCGCGCCCGCGCGAGGCGGCGGTTCGACGGCGTCGGCACCCACGCCGGCACCGGCAGCGGGGTGCGCGCGCGGGCGATGACCACCTCCAGCGCCCCGAGGACCGCGGACACGACGCGCTCGCCGTCGTCGGCCACGTCGGTGCCGAACAGCGTGCGACCGACCACCTCCAGCGTGGCCTGCAGCACCGCGGCGTCGGCGTCGACCACGGCGTCGTCGTCGGCCGGCCACCGCTCGCGCAGCCGGTCGGCGGCGGCCACCGACTGCTCGGCGACGACGTCGAGGCCGGAGTGGTGGAACGCCGGCTGGACGGCGCGGCGGGCCGTGCGCCAGGCGGTGCCGTCGGAGGTCAGCAGCCCGCTGCCGGTGACCAGCGACAGGGAGCCGTACTGGATCGTCCGCTTGGACCAGGCGGAGCCGTTCTCCACCAGCACCCTGCGGGCGCCGGCCACGGAGTTCACCAGCAGCACCGGCGTCGTCGGCAGCGGGAAGGCGACGCGGTCGCCGAAGCGGGCGGCGGTGCGCACGAGGTAGGCCAGCGGGTCGCGGCGGATGCTCAGCAGGTCGCGCAGCATGTCCCGCGGCAGCGGACCGGGGGCGTCCAGCACCGTGTAGCGGGCGTTGGCGCGCGGGGCTGGAGCGTCGTCGGTGCTCAGAGGTACAGCCCCGTCCGGCCGTCCTCGACGCGCGGGGCGGCGACGGCGTGCAGGTCGCGCTCGCGCAGCAGCACGTAGTCCTGGCCGCTGAGCTCGACCTCGGCGCGGTCCTCGGGGTCGAACAGCACCCGGTCGTCGACCTGCACCTGCCGCACGTGCTGGCCGACCGCAGCCACCGCGCCCCACGACAGGCGGCGCCCCACCGCCGCGGTGGCGGGGATGACGATGCCGGAGCCGGAGCGCCGCTCCCCCGCCTCGCGGTCGAGGGAGACCAGGACGCGGTCGTGGAGCATCCGGAGGGGCAGCCGCTCGGCGGGTGTCTCGCTCACGGCGCGACGGTACCCGGCGCGCCGTGAGCGGTCCTCAGGCGAAGGCGAAGAGCAGGGGCAGGACGACGACCACGGCCGCCGCCCACAGGCCGTAGACCGGCAGGTAGGTCGTCTGCCACCGCTCGAGGCGGTGGAACGGCGTCCGCCCGGCGAGGAAGCGCACCGACAGCCACGCGGCCCCGGCCAGGTTGACCAGCAGCACGAGGTTCAGGCCCAGCGCGGCGACCCGGTTGGGGCTCCAGCCGACGTCCCCGACGCGCGCGACCATGGCCGCCAGCACCACGGCGTCCAGCACGAGGGCGCTGGCCACGGCGACCAGCTGCAGGCGGTCGAGCAGGCCGACCTGCCGGCCCGGGTCGCGGGCGGAGGTGCTGTAGAGCACCAGCCCGAGGACGACCACGAGCAGCGCGTCGAAGACGCCGAGCACCTCGCGGTGGAACTCCCCGCGCACCGCGACCACGGCGTAGGTGACCGCCGAGGCGGCGAGCACGACGGCGAACAGCGGGGTGAAGACCGCGGTGAGCACCGGCGCCATGTTCTCCACGACGTCCTGCTTGGCCTCGACCAGCCAGGCCGCCACCACCACGGCTGCGGCCGCACCGGAGGGCAGCACCCACTCGAACACCGGCTCCACCGCGCCGGGGGCGACCGGCTCGAGGACCAGGGCGGTCAGCCCGAGCAGCACCCCGCCGCCCAGCGCGAGCAGCGTGTAGTAGATGACCCACTCGCCGGTGAACCGGACGACGTCCATCCGCCGCTCGTGCGAGCGCCAGGTGCCGCCCATGGAGGCCGTCGCCACGGCGAACCACAGCACCACGGGCAGGTGCGCGGCAGCGAGCAGCTCGGTGACGGCCACGGAGTCGCCGGTGGAGGTGGCGCGGTCCCACGGGTAGGCGTTGACCAGCACCGCGGCGAGCACGAAGGGAGCGGCGACGACGAGCAGCTGCCGGCGGTCCAGCCCGCGCCGCAGCGCGAACCACAGGGCCAGGAAGGGCAGCACGAGCAGGGTGGCGTTGCGCAGGTAGACCGCGGCCAGCTCCTCCTCGCCGAGCCCGCCGCCGAGCAGGCGCGGCAGGTGGACGGCCAGGCCCGCGAGCACGGCGAGCACCAGGGCGCTGCGCAGCCCGCCCGGGGCCCGCTCGGCGTCGGCGTCGGGGGTGAGGACGAGCTGCTTCCACAGCCGCCCGCTGTGCTCGCGGGCGAACTCGCGCGAGAGGGCGTCCACCGCGCCCATCCGCTTGACCGCGACGAGGAAGGCCTCGTCGTCGGCGAGCCCGGCGGTGCTCAGGGCGTCGACCTGCTCGCGCAGGTGGCCCTCCATCTCCTCCACGTCCGGTGGGCGCACGCCGCGGGCCCGGCCCACGTAGTCGCGCCACTCGGTGATCTGCGCCTCCAGGGCGGCCATCTCAGGCCAGCCCGGGCGTGGGCTGCGGGGCTGCGACGCGCTCCCAGACGCCACCGAGGGCGCGGGTGACCGCGGCCCACTGGCGCTGCTGGTCGGCGAGGGTGGCGCGGCCGGCGTCGGTCAGGGCGTAGTACTTGCGGCGGCGGCCCTCGTCAGGGGTGCGCCACGTGGTGGTCACCCAGCCCATCCGCTCCACGCGGTGCAGCAGCGGGTACAGCATCCCGTCGCTCCACTCCAGCTCGCCGTCGGAGAGCTCCCGGACGCGCTTGGCCAGCGCGTACCCGTAGCTCTCCCCCTCGCTGAGGATGGCGAGCACGAGCGGCGTCGCCGACGCCGCCACCAGGTCCTTGTCGATGTGCACGGTGGATGCCCCTCTCTGCGGTGCAGGCGCTAATACCTAGCAGTCCTATGCATCGCAGAGCAAGGGTCCACGCCGAGGACGGACCGCTCGGGCACGGCCCACCCCGCAGGGGGCGTCAGTCGGTGCGGCTGCCCCGGCGCACGCCGGCCCGGTACGGGCCCTTGCGGTAGGTGCTGGCCTCGTGGGAGTCGCCGCGCAGGTGCTTCTCCTGGCGGTAGGTCGTGGTCTCCGGCGGGGTGAGGTCCGGGCCGCGGTCCTTGCGGTGACGGCGCCAGGAGACGGCGCCGATCAGGCTGACGACGGCGGCGAGGGCCCCGCCGACCGCGGCCAGGCGCTCGGTGCGCAGGTCGCCGTTCTCGTCCAGGACGGCCTCGCGGGCCTTGGCCTGCGCATCGGCGACGCCGCGACGGGCGAGCTCCTTGGGCGCCACGCGGGCGGCCAGCTCGTCGACGGTGCGCGCGAGGTGCTCCTGGCGCTCCCCGATCTCGCGGGTGAGGTCGTCCGGGTCGGTCGGCGTGCTCATGCCCGGAACCTAGCGCGAGCGCCCCGCGTCGGCAGCCCGAGACGGCGGCGCGAAGCCGAACGGCAGCTCCAGGCGGTGGGCCGCCAGCAGGTCGGCGTCGGCCAGGACGTCGGCGGTCGGGCCGTCGGCGACCACCCGCCCGCCGTCCAGCACGACCGACCGCTCGCACGTCTGCAGCGCGTAGGGCAGGTCGTGGGTGACCACCACGACGGCGACGGGCAGCGCGGCGAGCAGCTCGGCGAGCTCGCGCCGGCTCGCCGGGTCCAGGTGCGAGGTCGGCTCGTCGAGCACGAGCACCTCGGGCTCCATGGCCAGGACGCCGGCCACGGCCACCCGCCGCCGCTGCCCGGCGGACAGGTGGTGCGGAGGCCGTCCGGCCGCACCGGCCATGCCCACCTGCTCCAGGGCCGCGGTCACCCGCTCGTCGAGCGCGGCGCCGCGCAGGCCGAGGGCGCGCGGCCCGAACGCGACGTCGTCGGCGACGGTGGGCATGAAGAGCTGGTCGTCGGGGTCCTGGAAGACCAGGCCGACCCGGCGGCGCACCTCCGGCAAGGTGGTGCGGGTCAGGTCCAGGCCCGCCACGGCGATCCGTCCGCTGCCCGTGCCGCCGGCCACCGCGCCCAGCACGCCGGCCAGGTGCAGCACCAGGGTCGTCTTGCCCGCGCCGTTGGGGCCCAGGACGGCGACGCGCTCCCCGCGGGCGACGACCAGGTCGACGCCGAAGAGCACCTGCCGGCCGTCCGGGTAGGCGAACGCGAGCCGCTCGACCTCCAGCGCCGGCGGCTCGAGGTCGCCCTGCTGCCGAGCCGCGTCCGGCGGGCCGACCCTGCTCACGCCAGCACCAGCACCGCGACCAGGCCCGCGGCGGGCAGGGCGGCGGCCGCGAGCCACGAGAGCGGACGGGCCGGCGTCCCGACGACGAGCGGCGTCCCGGGGCGGTGGCCCCGCGCCAGCATCGCCTGGTGCACGCGCTCGCCCCGCTCGTAGGTGCGCACGAACACCGAGCCGACGCCGGCCGCGACCCCGCCGAGGTGGCGCAGGCGGGTGGCGGCGCCCCCTCGGGCCTCGCGGGCGATCCGCACCCGGCGCAGGTCGTCGGCGACGACCGCGGCGTAGCGCACCATGAACGCCAGGACCGACAGCAGCGCCGTCGGCAGGTGCAGGCGCGCGAGCCCGCCGAGCAGGTCGCGCGCGCCGGTGGTGCTCGCCAGGACCACGGCCGCCGCGACGCCGAGCGTGGCCCTGGCCATCAGCGTGCCGGCGCCGAGCAGGCCGGGCGCGGAGACCTCGACGCCGAGCACCGACGTCCGCTCCCCGCCGGCCACGAACGGCAGCAGGAGGGCGAAGACGGCGAAGGGCACCTCCACCACCAGGCGCCGCACCACGAGCAGCACGGGCAGCCGCGCCACGACGACCACGAGGGCGAGCAGGAGCGCCAGCGCAGTGAAGGCGGCCCACCGCCCGGGAGGCACGGCGACGGCCACGAGCGCCGTCGCCACGAGCGCCACGACCTTGCACTGCGCGGGCAGGCGGTGGACCGGGCTGTCCCGCGGGACGAGCAGCCCGTCGGTGTCAGGACGGGAGCGCGCCCCGCCGCGTGCTGGTGCTGACAGGAGGACGGGCGGGGCGCTCACGCGCGGGTGCCGCGCCGCGCCCGGCCGACCGCCCGCGACGCCAGCGCGGTGCCGGCTCCCACCGCCACGGTGACCGCCACCCCGAGGAGGCCGGCCAGGCCGCCGGACAGGAGCGCGCTCGGCACGCCGCGCACGCCGTACCCGGCCAGGGGGGAGGCCGCTGCGAGCGACTCGCGGGCCCCTGCGTCGAAGCCGAGCGCCGTGCTGACGGCCGTCAGACCGTCCGGCGAGGCGCTGGCGGCCAGGCTGACCAGGCCCGCGACCACGGCCGTCACGGCCAGTCCGACGGCCAGGGGGCGGCGGGCGGGCGCGGGCGCGGCGTCGGCGGCACCGGCCGCGGGAGCGGGAGCGCGCCGGCCGTCGGCGTCCACGAGCACCAGGTCGGCCCGCAGGTGGCGGGCGGCGTGCACGAGGTCGGGCCGGGTCGCCACGACAGCCCCCACCACGGCGCCCGTGATGAGCGCCTCCCCCGCGCCGATGAGCACGTGCCAGCCGACCATCGCCGCGGCGAGGGAGGCGATCGGGACGTCGACGGTGCCGCCCACGGCGTACAGGCCGGTGAAGGCGAGCGCGGCGACGGGCACGGAGACGGCGGCGGCCGCCGCCGCGGCCGGGACGACGCTGCGCGGGCGGCGCGGCAGCACCGCGAGCAGGGCCCGCAGCACCAACGACCCGACGAGCACCGGCACCACGCCCATCAGCACGACGTTGGTGCCCAGGGCGGTCAGCCCCCCGTCGGCGAACAGCAGGCCCTGCACCAGGAGCACGGCCGTCAGGCACAGCAGCGCCGTCCACGGGCCGACCAGCACCAGCGCCAGGGCGCCGCCGATCAGGTGGCCGCTGGTGCCGGCGCCGACGGGGAAGTTGACCATCTGCGCGGCGAAGACGAAGGCCGCGGTGAGCCCGGTCAGCGGGGCCCCGGCCTCGCGCACCTCCCGGTCGGAGCGCTGCAGCGCCAGCCCGACGGCGCCGGCGGCCACGGCACCGGTGGCGATCGAGGTGGAGGCGTCGAGGAAGCCGTCGGGCACGTGCACAGCGGCAGTCTCCGTCCAGGTGCGACGGGGTCGCAAGTAGCCCCCCGCGGATCCGTGCGCCCCGACGGCAGGCCGTGGCCTCGGCCTAGGCTGGGCGCGTGAGCGATCGCCTCGAGGCGGGCCAGAGCGCCCCGGACTTCACCCTGACCGACGCGACCGGCGCCCCCTGGGCGCTGGCGGAGCACCGCGGCCGCTCGGTCGTCGTCTACTTCTACCCGGCCGCCGCCACCCCCGGCTGCACCACGCAGGCGTGCGACTTCCGCGACAGCCTGGCCTCCCTGACGGGGGCCGGCTACGACGTCGTGGGCGTCTCCCCGGACTCCCCCGAGAAGCTCGCCCGCTTCGCGGAGGACGAGCACCTGACCTTCCCGCTGCTCAGCGACCCCGACCACGCGGTGCTGGAGGCCTACGGCGCCTGGGGCGAGAAGTCGATGTACGGGCGCACCAGCACGGGAGTGCTGCGCTCGACCGTGGTCGTCGACCCCGAGGGCTCCGTGGCGCTGGCGCAGTACGGCGTCAAGGCCACCGGGCACGTCGCCCGGCTGCGCAAGGAGCTCGGCGTCGACTGAGCGGCGCGCCCAGCGCCAGCGCGAGTGGTGAAACTGGCAGCCACGCAGGGTTTAGGTCCCTGTGCCTCCGGGCGTGCGGGTTCGAGTCCCGCCTCGCGCAC
>Ga0210040_10002524_pt1 | contig 25710 bp, 11 predicted proteins | sample CryGeyCG12114_NA_FD_185462 | JGI IMG/M metagenome (GOLD analysis project Ga0210040, IMG submission 185462) | Groundwater microbial communities from aquifer - Crystal Geyser CG19_WC_8/21/14_NA (SPAdes) (version 2) | ecosystem: Environmental > Aquatic > Deep subsurface > Groundwater | place: USA... | reverse complement strand
TAGGGAACTTTATGTAGGACGCAATACAAGATGTTGCTTCCCATTATTGTCCTACGAAGAAAAAGAAAAGTAAACCAAGCCAATTTATTTTGATTTCGTCGAGTTCTATAAACAACATGTACATATGTAGCTCCACTTTTGATAACTAAAATATTCGGAGAAAACCACATGTATGTATAGAACGGACTGTTGTACTTTTTCAATTTATTAGAGCAGATTTTTCCCCCCAAACATAGCACAACAAAAGTGAATTTCACTATAATAATAAAGAAAAGCTATTTTTTTCAAAAGTTCAACAGTTACGCCAAAGAAAGTAACAACCAAATCTAAACAACTTTCCATTTTTCGCAACTTCCTTTTTCTCAAATTATGTCACACTAGATTCATATCCGGAATGAAAATACTTACGTAGTTTTTTTTGTGCCAACCTAAATTGACTAATACATCACATGGTGATGGCATTTATACCTTTCTAAGTAGTTCTTATACTCTGGTGTCAAAAATAAGAAAGTTTATATAGAGTCTCTAGGCTCTATACAGTTTTTATCATTTTTTACGAGACCTCTCTCTCTCTCATCCAAAGGGAGTCCCTCATAAAAGTGAATGAGAGGAAAAATATATAAGACTCCCAAATATTTTAGGAAAACAACTGTGTAGCCAAAGGCAATGGAAACCAAAATTTCACTCAATATTACTAACTAAAGTAACTTTACAAGCATAGCCCAAAAAAATACAAAGACAGTTTATTCTCCCCTCGAAAAGAAAAAAATCATCCTCATCATTTACTCCGATCACTTTCTATGCATAATATTTTGATCTATTCAGATGATGACATCCCTAACTCGGGTTTACAACCCTTTATAATAAACTAACTCAAGTCACTCTTGTATAATCCTTGTCTCAAAACTTTTCAAACTCACAAAGGAGCCTACTTAATGATCATGGTGATCAAAACTTGGCAAATGAGTCAATGAGTCATTCAAAGTATGAATAAGACTTTCCATGTCGCTGATTTCAATAAAAGTCTTGTTTTTTTTCTCTCTCCGCCAAAGTACCTATCAAACTATCAAAAACTACTATAGACTTCTTGTTGACCTGCCAAAATTCAACTTCACCAATACTAAGAAACAAACAAACTAACTTAACCAACTAGACAACCAACCTACCTAAAACTTGTAGACCGTAAAGTACATAGCCTATCAACTTTTTTCCAACTAAATAACTAACTAACTAACCATAATTCTAAACACCACTAAAACGAGCGGTAGCTTTTTCACACCACCACTATCATTTAAATAGTTAAAAATGAGACCATAATTGAATTCCAACAAGCTTTTCTCACTAATACGTGCTCATGTTGGAATCCACGCCCAGAATGAGAGAAAAAAACTTCACTTACTCACTTCTAACTTACACTACCTTAGCCACAGCCACGTATCATTCCCATATCACACGATCCAATCTCAAAGGACGTGTGTTTTTCTACATACATCAAATCGGGCAACTAACCCACCACACATATAGCATATCAATAAGAGCGCAGAAAAAAAAACTACACCTCAAGTTAATAATCGTACATCACGCACATGAAATTCCTCCAACATCCCCCGTGTAAAGGGTTTGCGAAAAAATCAAACATCATAATGATGATATGCTGGCCACCTACTGTTGCCTTGTATTCTTGTTAATCCAATGAAACACAATGATGGACAAGATAAAAAAAGCATAACGAACCAAGCTATTGTAAAACTAAAAGTGATAGATCCATGTACATATCTATAGCAACATGCATAACGAATATGATTTATTTCTTGTGTCTGTCATTTACTCCATGTAAGTTGTGCTAACTAACAATCATAGAATCTACCTAACTAACTATATTATATAAATATTATTGTCTCTGCAGCCTAAACATGTGTAAAAAACAGTCAATAAAATAATGATAACTAACTAACTCCACATTCCTGAACCTAGCATGAAAAGAACACTGATTGAATAATACGAATGAAATGTATAGATGAATGATGAAAAAAATCCAAGTTACTCACCCCAGGTTTGTAGCACTTGCCATCCAAAATAGGACCCGAAATGTAGTCCATATTTCTATTCTCAACACTGCCATTTAAACACATGTGAATATTTTCCGAGAACTTTGCATCCACCTCTCTCATAGAGTACACACACACCGCTGACTTAGACTGGGGCTCATTCGTGATCCCTTGGCTTTGTGCAAAAACTGCCACTAAGACTAACTCCCCTTGTTTTATACCTAAACTTTTGGCGAGCCCTTCACTCGCCCCTATCACTTTAGAATCTTGCACAATATTATATTTGACTCCGTCTTGTCCTGTACACTCGAGTGTCACCTCCGTATATGTATCATAGTTGGCGTCGGTGATGCACATGCGAGCCAAACGTGACGCATAGCCTTGCTCTTCAAAGCCATGCAAGTAGCTCTGCTTTTGGACCAGAACAAAGTAAACGTAGTCACTGGCATTGAACCCGTACACATATTCGACAAGGAAATGATCCCTGTACTTGACATCGATACGAAGCATAGACTGTTTGGCAAATGAGTACTCGGCGTAGTCAAAATTGTAGAGATTGCGACTGGAGATGGCGGGGACGTCATGTCGGTAGTCACCATTGTTAGTGAACGTGGTCCCCACATAGAGCACATTAGCCACAGCCCACAAGTACTTGGATGGACCGATGAAAGCGAACGTGGAGGATCGTCCATCATTTGCCGCCACGGCATGTGGAGCAAATTCAGGCGGCAGAGTGATATTTGTGAGGTTGTACTTGTGACAAGCTCCTTGGGCCACGGACCCACAGCTAATTAAAGTCCTCGAGTTGGTGTCCACGAGAAGCACTTTGTTCACATTATTGGTCAACTCTGAGTTGGAATCGGATTCACACCCACTAGCATGGCAGTTGGGATTGTCAAGTTTTGGACCGGTCACAACCGTGGCTTCCAGTCGCAAGTTGGGATCCATCTCGTACAGTCTGTTGATAGCCCCCACGTACACTGACCCTGATTGGGGGTCTAGTGCCATATGCTTTAGAACAAATGTTTCATTTACAGTGACAAACTGAGCCATTGTGCTCTGCCTGCGGTCCGAGAGACTATTATCACTACCGTCCGGTAGAATCGATGGGGCTCTGGGTGGGCCCGAACTACCCATTTTTATAAGTAGGCCTAGTAAGATGAGAAATAGGCTGAGGCTTCCACCCCCCATCTTGTGGGGATGAGGCATAGCCAGAAAAGAGTGGCGAACACTGCCCAACTTCATCTTCCCCCTCCGCCTATGATGCCTGCTAGATCTGAAAGAGACAAAGATTATATTGTATACATTAGATTCAGTATTAGATTTAGTCAGTTTGGCATTCCCTAAAAGCGAGTGTGCATTTACTGGAACATGAGACAAATGGAAATCGGAGAAGACTCAACTCAAATCGTTTAGTGTGACATGACTACCATACATCAGTTCATAGTGACGGTGTAATGTGATTCTTTAAAAACATACTAACTTCTTCTCCCCTTTATCAATCCATGGAGAGTGAAACCAATAATTAGTGAAAGACTAATTGCACCCAATAGTAGTCAGTGTCATAGTATATAGTCATAGGTATTTGGTAAGTTTCGCTGACAAAATACAAAGTGAATTAAAAGTGTTAGTTAATAGCTAGGGATTCTATGTGAAGCGTATTTCCATTATTAAGTTTCACTAATAAGAATCAAAGTGGCGTGACCATCATATGCACCGTGTTTTTTACAATAGTTAGTACTATACTATGGGGGAGTGACCTATGAAAGAATCATAATCGTGTAATAACCAACTAACTAACATAGGGACGAAAAAAGAAACGTATTCTTCTCATTTCATCACCACACCAGTTCATTTGAAACGCGTGGAGTTTTCCGGGCATAACCCTCTATAGGAAACACGCGGAGAGTGACAGGAAATCAAAATTCGTATAAATGAACACCGTGTGTGAGCACATGTGTGGAGAACAAAGGGAAAAAACATGGGCTACAGGAGCAGGACCGTTTATTTCCACTTGGGAACCAAACAGAATCACAAATAATAAAATGAATGCAATCTAAAATTTGTGAGTGGGTCCCACACATGTAATGGGTTTTAGATTCCTTTTTATTATTTCCTTTCATCCTGTGTGCACCATTTTGTCCTGTCGCCTCTCCAATATAATTCAATATGGTACACATTAGTTTCTCAGTACCAATTACCACACTCGTGTGTGTCTGTGTCTCTAGTATAAACCAAAACCAGTTAGTTAGTTTATGCGCATTTAAATGGGACATGTGGGTATGACGCAACAATTAATACTAATAATAAACTCCACAGTCTGACACAAACGAATGAATGAGTTATATATTATTATAGAGTGTAGAGGGGACACTTTTTCAACCAAATAAATGTAAGTATGTGTCTTACCTTTTCCGTACCATACTAACTTCACATGCGAGTTGTACATGGAAAACTATGTAACCCTTTTGTATAATCCGTCGGTCTTTCGATGTTTAGTTAGTTAGTCTACATATGTCTTTCTGTGTACGAATAAATAATGAAGACGCACAAGTACAAAAACGGTACATGGGACTTTAGTTAGTTTCCTTTTCATCGTCATGTTGCTTTACAAACCGAACTACCTTTTCGTCGGTACCAGTCACTTTCTTTGTGTCAGTTAGTTCAACTTTTTGTGTCTGGTATTAGGAAATAAACTATTTGGTTAGTTAGCCTGGGTGGTGGGTATGCTGTTTAAATTTGATTCAAATTATGGGAAGAGAAATAATTAGATATTTAGTTGTTAGTTACGGACTTCTGAATAAATGCAATTAAATTAAAGGTGGGTTATGTTATACCTAGATTAAATGGAAGGGAAAACCGACTTTATTTACAATGTTTAGAGTTGCCGCCGTCAACAAACATTGTAGTCATCTAAACAAAGTCAGCTCCAGATCCATTGATTTCCTCCAACCGACGTTTTCATTGCACATTGCGATTTATTGTTTTTCTTGTTTTGTTAGTCAATACATAGTGCTAGGATTTAAAAGTGAACGCAGATGCATTACATGCACAGACATGAGACATGGAAATGGCACAGCCCACATGTTTGATTGCACAGTGAATTTCTCACAGTAATTTCATTACATGTCAACTTGTGGCTTCCCTTTATCCTCCTCAAGCCGCGTCCAAAGCATATTAACCCAACCGAAAAACGCTTTTTATACAACTTCACATCTTACTAACTAAACTAACCAACTAACTAATGATCCACTGTGTATATATTCCCCTTCATTCATTACTGGACAAAAAGAGCCCTTTTCCCCACCATTATCTTATGTCATTATCCTCTACTCATTTTCTCAAGCACAGAGTCCCTTGTGTTCTGCATCTTATCTGCATAAAACATTGGTTGAGCCTCACCAAACACTTACATTCAAATACCCCAGCGTAAATAAAGTAGAACTTTCCAACTCATCATCCCCTCTAACCAAAAAGTGTATTCACTCTGTCAAATAAAAAATGCATTTCCTTTCTGTAGAAACTCGCACAAACTACTGGAATCTTACACACAGTTTTAAACTAACTAAATCCGTAGAATCCGGTAGTAACTAACTAACTATAGCCCTCTAAGTAGCTGCCTAACGAGATGCACTCCAATCATTTTATATAATAGGTTCCATCCAGCGGTCTCCTTTTTACCACAACATAGTTTGTTATCATCATGAGAGCCAACTAACTAACTATAAGAGCCCCAAAAGTTTCTTACTTCATCAAAAAATCAGATTGGCTTCAAGGGAGACACACACAGACACACGGTGAATGGATATTACAGACAGAATGGGTGAAAAACGTGTGTATACACATCACATAGAACTTTTACACCACAGGGACTAACAAAAGCGCATCTTCTTGGGATAAAGCATTTTTTCACCTTCCATGATGATGCATGATGCACTCTTGTTCACATATGGAGTTCACCATTACCACAGGTAATGAGACCCAACATGATGAGCCACCGACCAAGTGAATTTAGTTTGAATTAGTGGGTAGATAATAATGCCTGTTTGTTGTGTTGGTAGGTAACAACAACAAAAAAGCTGGTGGGTCTCATCATCTTCTCACACACAGGGAGAGAAGGGAATCATCATTCCTACATTGTTGTCTTGCACAACATATCTATCTTCTATATAACTCTAGCTAACCCCCTGTTCTTTCAGTGAGCTCACGAACAAGCATAATAATTTTTCTGAAAGCCCAAGAAAAAGTATACACAACTCGTTCCAAGTTCTCACGTATTTTTCTCTTTACACATTTTTGTACTCGGGTAACCCTAAAGGCAGCACCTATAGGCGTACTATTACCTACACGTAACCATTTCCAAGTGTGAAATTTATTCTTCATATCATGTTTTATCGTTCACAGGGACTCTATTAAATTCAAGTATGCAAACATACAAGTCGAATTCCTGAAACATTCCACAACCATTTCACAACTGATTTAACAGTGGTTAATACTATATACTGTAGCAAGCTTCTAGCATCTCCAATCCATGTGCCGTTCATGTTTTACAATTTCCTTCCAGCTCACATTCTATGGGGTAAATAGCTAAAAAAACATGACAAGATTGAAAATGTCAAAAAACTATGGATGATGACAGCTGTGTGAATTAGTTTTGTTCTACGTATCTGTACATATAATAATGCATGCATGCTTTAACTTTAATGGATACAAAAATTTTTCCAGCTGTTTATCAATTTACCAATGTGATGACTACAACAACATAGCAAAAAAAACAGACTAAAAGATTCACATTAAATTCTATACAGTAGTAGTAGTAGTAATACTGAGTGGCTGACTGACTGGCGAGTGAGCAACATTTTCTCTCATTACCATTTTTATGCTCTTCCACTTTTTATTGGATCGATTTATACCTGTAAATTACAAAACAACAACTCGTCTGCATGTGTTCCCTCCTCTACAATCGTAAATAAAGTGGATTTCATCCCTGCAGTTATCTCCCTACGAACTAACTAACAGAACACATGGACGAGTTACCTTATAGTTAACCAGTCAGTATAAGTCAGGCCTAATGTTGTAGCGAGTGAGTGAGTGAGTACGAATCTCACTCAATTCTATTAGTCCTGTAACTAACTAACTCTAACTGTGGCTGCAAAAAGGAGGAAAAAACATTGTTTGCAATCGCCGAAAGGAATGGAAAATGAGAGCCTCTCTTGTGCTTTTTAGGAGTGCTCCTTTATGGCATTGTTAGTAGCTAGAGAAGACATATCCCATCTTTTAAATAGCACTCTTGGGCTTTTAGACAATGTTTAAAGACTATAGAGAGTCCATCTAAACTGTAGACAAAATATTTGCTCAAGTTTTGAAGACGTGCACGACACACAACTCCATTTCATTCAAGTATCATGTTGATGAGGCTCTGCATAAGATCAAACTTGAATTACGAATACAAATAATCTTGCATGGTACAGACGACCAGAGAGTGTATAGTTAGTTAGTTAGTTAGTTAGTTAGCTAGGAGATTTTTTTTTCATTCGTCTCTTGTTTCCCATTGTCATTAACAATAAAGAAATGAGGATGATAAGACATGGGTCGTGAATGCATGCATTTGCAACAACTAAAACTTTTGGTTTGCACATGACGATAAGTACAGAGGGAAATGGATGTGAATTTGACTTGAATTTTTTGGAGCACACACCCAGTATGCTTTAACTAACTATACGGCATGTGAACATGGTAATGCTTTTAAAAGGAATCAAATAACATACCAGACAAACACATTGTACAAGGTTCTCGCACTTTTAGTACAGTTAAAAAAAAGTAAAAGCCATATTATTATAATGATGACCAAAATAGCTACCAGATGTGTAGGGATATGAATAAAAATTCAATTATATGGACAACAGGGTAAGAAATTCTTACAGTTGAATGAAAATATTCTAATATACAATTTGATAAAGAATAAGAGTACGCGTTCGTGTACTCTGTATATATTTTTCAAGATTATTATTATCACTAGGTACGACTATACTACTTCAATTACAAGAGTTGCAGTCCATCATCACTCGCCGTGTGTGCATGTGTATTCATAGAGCGTGGAAAAAACTCGGGCTTAAGGAAGCTAATCAGCATAATAATAACAGTCCTAATCATCCTCATCATAATGGTAAAAAGGTCCTCACCAAAAAATATTTTCATTCTATACACAAATCCTTATTTCTCCATCATGATAATATATACTCTCATCTGTCCATCAACTAATTTATTATTCCATGGGAGTGAGTGCATAATTCTATATTATGTCTTACGGTATAATACGATACACAGAGTACTTTTTCCAACACATTGTATATACATACAAAGTAGATCTAACTAACTAACTAACTAACTATTCCTTATACTTTTTCTGGTAATCTCAGTCAGTCAGTAGTAACTAGCTAGCTTTATATTACACTAGTTTTCCGCTCAGCCTGTATTCTTTGTCCTCTCGTTTTTCAGGGATGCAAGAAAAGTGAGTAAGCGATGTTGGAAAGAAAAGAAAGTGCTCCAGGCAGTCAGTTTTTGAACGCAACCTTTTTACAGATTCAATTCTACCTTGTATGCACGCTTTTTTTACATCCATTCCATTACAGCGCTCAGTCAGTTAGCTGGGTAGTTAGTTTATAACCACGTTTTATAGTTTATGTCATGTCTCTGCTTACATTGGCTGGAAAAGCTGCTTATAGTATATAGTATAGTAAACAAGAGAATCTGTGTTAGCAAAAGTAACTGACTTGCAGGTAATGTAAAGTGAGCAACTGAATGAGATTAGATAAAAATTTGTTTCATGTTTACATACTGAAGCTCATATCTTCCAGAGAGCAAACTTAATTCGAATATAAAACTTTGGTTTCCATTTCATTTGTAACAATACAGATTGGGATTATCAATAGGAGTAATATTTCTACTCAACAGCAAAATCAATAGAGACTCGAATGCGTATTGGAACTAAACTAACTAACTAACTAAAACCATTCGTCAGTTGAGTCAATTCATTAGGACTGAGAAGCCCAAAAAGGAAATACCTCCCATTTAGTTAACTAACTCGCACACAAAGGGAAAACATACCTGAGGGTATTCACAAACAATAACATTTATACTGCTGCAAAATGCAATCTAGATTGCAACAACCAATTTTCCTATGAAGCTCTCAGTATAAATATTTATTTTATTCGCATACATGAGAACTTGCCTCCAGACTTTTAAATATAGAATTTCTGAGCAAACTATGATAATACACCCACTGACTCGACTGACTTACTGATTCCATGAAAAATCCTTATTTGTTATTCACAATTTTCTGACGACATTGTCCAAACCTGACATTTGGAAAATGTATTCAACACACTCACTATTCACTACTACTCTTCATATAGAAATCTCACACCAATTTGTGTACTCTAATTGAACCCATGGATTCCATGAGGGGGAAACTATACATACATGCATATTTCCTTTGACTTTTATTGTTGCACACCATTTTGTTAGGAACAACAAAAAAGGGGAGAAGTTAAAAATCCTTCCAGTCTATCTTTACACATACTTTCTTCTTGACACACATAGTCATTGCCACTAATGAGTTTCAATTGTTGGCCACTTTGGCTCTCCTTTTCTCAACAGTAAACTGTTGCCACTAACTATTACGCTCACTTTTCCTTGTGCTTGGTTACCACTATTAGACATATAATTCCAAAGATAATAATGCCAGCCCTACTGTACATGTGTGCATTCATAACAGCATAGGACATAGGAGAACTTATGTATAGCTACTTATATTGAGTAGCGAGAAAAGGGATGATATGAGATGACTTGGACTGTATTTTACCCTCATTACAATTTGTGCTTCACATACTGTTAGGCAGTCTGGTTTCACCCGTTCAGTTTGGCTCATATACTCAGTCAGAAAAGACAATAGACAGAAGCTTTTGTACATTTTCTCTTCCTATGAACTCACTGACTGACTGTGTAAGTAATAATAATATGTACCATGGTTTTTTCCCTGTGAGCATTTGAGGCGGCAGAGGAAACATAACTTTTAAGTAAGTTCCTTCTCAAGATAGATACATGGAACAAAATAGGATGGCACATATACACACACTAATATGTGTTGTTGGATATTTTAAGTAGTTGTAAATTGTAATGGTTCAAGTTATACACAATGTTGGGAGCAGCTACTTGTGTGTATACTAATCTCAACATTAATCTGTAGTCATTAACTGTGGCTCTGACGAAGACTATCTGCTATATCTTGAGCCAGGGGCGCAAATACGGTCCATGGACTGTTAATATGGCATTCCACATGTATGATGAGACAAACTGGAGTTTACAAGAGCTGTAACTATACATCTCCGTACCATACTGACTAGTTGCAAAAGGCTATCCAGATGCCATGGTTTAACATAAAGTCTGTTTTAATGATTTCCATCTCCCCTCCCCCCTTAGGATTCAAGTTATTGTCATTACAGTATTTTCCTTGAGTTTGGCAAATCCCTGTACACATTGTGGACTGCAAAAAAATATGCCAAAAGTTGGCTACTATTGCCAAATGCGCATTCCTTATGTCTACAGGCTTTGATTTATCTGTAATGTTTCTTTCAAAGGATTTTCACAGGCAATTGGAGCCCAAGGGTGGTAGCATTCCGTTATTATTATTAGTTAGTATTAGTAAGCTCAAAATTATGGTGGGAAACTGGCTAATTATTTTCCTAATATGGTCACCTAACGCAACACACTTTCCTTCCACTAATGCCATCAATTTCCATTGATTTAACATACCAGGTATGAATTCCATTAAATATTCCTTTGTTGACTCAAGATCTAAGCACATGATTTAAAGCTTATCTTATCATTATGTTTGACACATGACAACATTGCAGATTCCCTCAAGAATTTAAATTCACTTTCATGAGCTTGACAGAATGCATTAGAGGCTCACTCTGTCAGAGAAATACAAAAAATTACGATAGTTAGTAACTCAACCAATCCTTACATTCAAGGATAAAAACCGGATTTTTTTCCGCTAGCAAAGCTTAAATTTTTCAAAAAACTCTCTTGTCCTCTTTAAACTTATCAAGTTGAAAATATGTGACACCATTGTGTCAACAAATGAAAATCGTACAGTACTATCACGCAAGTACAGAACACAAAATTTCTTTGCTTGTTCAAAAGTATGCATTCTATACTCAATCCCTACAAATTATTGTTTCTTAAGCAGCCATATATAGGCCAGCTTTGAGCTTTGTCCACACAATACGTAACCAGGTTATATAGCCAACAATCTGGCAGTCCTAATAATAACTATGGTAGATCGTAATTTCCATGCTTGGCACACCAACCACTTTAAAATTCACAGAACACGATGTTTCCATTCCTAGAATGAATAGCATTGTACAACTTTGCTGTGCATATCTATAGTGGTAAGCAGTGGCTATGACTGCAGTTCCTTATCCTGAGTCATTCTCACAAGCCCAAGAGATCTTGACAGATGACAATATTTTATCTGTGGAAAGCATGCCCTCTTGTCATAATAGTTTTGCCCAGTCATACCACAAACTCACTTGTGTCTTTTCTCCTCATGAACTAACTAACTAGCTGAACACAACAGAGAGTAGTCTAATCCAACGACTGAATTCCAGTTCTATGTGATTTTATAACGCCAACTAACTAACTATATCATATGTACTGTGAGTGAGCACATGGAGCATTTTATTATGCTAGCCAACCACTCATTTATCTTGACTACTCAGGACTTTAAGAAGTAGTTAATCTTCTCATGTCGTCCACATTATAACTTATGTCCATATCAGTGAATCACACCAATGTGAATGAGACGAGAGTTGAGTTTGGATAAAAAAAATGGTTGTTTGTGGTGGTATTATGTTGATTTCACTATTCAAGGGGAGAAGAAAAATAGAGTGACTTTTTTCGTGTATTATCTATGGTATAATATCATGAAATAACTGGTAGTAAGTAACTTAGTTAGTTAGCTATAGTTACTACGCCCTAGTGAGCAAATAATGATCAACTTTTACTTTATAAATGGTGTCCTATTGTGTGCATGCACAGTTCAGTGTGTGGAGCTGCGCACAAGCTGCACAAATAAAGTAACCAAGTAAATGAACTATTTACACAGCATTTAAATATTTACTCATCAGATGTTGTTCCCAGTGAGTACAATATAATGGGAGGGTAGAATGAATGGCATTCGAATTCTCAAAGCTCAAGAATCCAAGGGCTCTATTACGCTCATAGAATCGGTTCAAAATTAATGAATTTACGAGTAGCAGCTTTTATGCCACACGAAATATCTGCATGTGTACAACAATGGAGTTGCAGAGGACAATGGGTCCGGAATTTCATTTCATTCTAAGGAATCAGTAAATACTTTTGTTATTCGGAATGAGCCAAGTCCTCAACTTTTCAATCAAAGTAGGATCAACAGCAGTCTAACTGGATCTAATCATATCCAATGCATTGCGCAATGTTTCCAGAGGTTGTATCCTTATTGATGTGCCGGAATTCCCTCAGTTCTTACTCTTTCTTCTAATCTATTTAATTTTAAGTAAGAATGCAATGCGTTGAGGAGAACTATACACCCTATTTTCATTAGAGATGAAAATTGTACTACTTGAAAAGAAGTGAGCGTCTCCAAGACGTAAACAAAGGATTTTTTTTACATTACCTACCTCTACCTACCTCCCTCACTTTTGATTATTTCCATAATTCATAGTATACAATCCCTGAACGTAAAAAGCACTTTTATCATGCACATTTCTTTAGTTGGATGATTACAATCACGACAAAGCCATCAAAGAGTTCATTATATTTGGAATCAACTTTTAACCTTACGGAACAAAAATTGACTGTCAATAACTTCTGAAAACTATCAGTTTGTCGGCACTATAAACTTTCGAATAGCAAGTTTTCCCATTTCCTACACTTTCATGCATTGTACACAATAATCTCACTAAAAATTGCACACCATGTTCAGCAGACTACAAATATTGTGCTTCTCACACATACAAGTAAAATATACATTACGCTTGGCATTTTAAAAGCACAGCCCATAAAACCACAGGAGATGATATTCCAACCATTGCGGTAGTCCTTGTAAACACATGCTAATTAAGTTGACTTGATTTAAAGCTTCAAAGCAAACCTAATAGCTTTTAATATGAATCTAATATTCCTCTTTGATGGTGGATACCGTTTCGCCGTGCAACCGTTTACTTATTACAACATTCTACAGCAGTCAATTTAATAATGCCAACCTAAACGCATTCTCTGTTCATATAGTATAAAAAGCACAACTTGTTTCACATGAAGCTCAAAGAATCTAATCACAATTTCTACACTATACAAACTGAACCACACAGAACTCAAAGCGCTCTGCACACACACATGAACTATTCAAATGAGCAGTTGAATCCTGCTCCAAGATCTCATCAAAATGTGCCAACAAGCTATTTAAAATGCAGAATACCTTTTAGTGGCACCCAGCCGTGTTGGAAATGAGATTTCACTTGTGCACGAAAAAAAATGTTCACTCACTGGAGTGAACAAGTGCATTTTCATGTACAAACAACCAGAGTCCTTCAACTAATAAAAAAAACTATTTAATAAGTACGGTGAGTTGACATTAACGTTCAATTAAAAATCTCTCAACTTCCATCCCATACCAAATAAAAAAATTTGTAAATATTTAACCCCATGCTCTCTCTAAATCTAAACTAAACTAACTTACTAACTAACTAACTGTTATAGCTTGCAAAGCATTTTCCATTTCCCGATTACTTTTGCTGCCGATACATACTAGGAAATTGCTCCCATAGTCAACCTACATACGCTACAGAAAAAAACATACCCAGGAGGAGAAAGAATAGAGCAGATCATGCTAATGAGAAAAGAGCTTATTGGGCAAAGTGCTGCCGGTGAACCTGAAGTTACTTTCAAATTTGCGCGTGCAGTCATAGGATAATGATGGGAATCTTCAGGTCTGGTTAAAATTTGCTCTTTTCCTGGAGTATAAACAACGGGTAAGGCGAAAAAGAAAAAAGCATCATGATCGTGATTAGATTGCAATGGAGGCATTCTATTACGTGTTCCGTCTTTCCTGAACTGGACTTTTGGACTTGTTCAAGAAAAAAAGAAGGATTCCCCACGTTCATATAGTTTCCTTAGTAGAGGCTTATACAGGTATAGTATCTTTGGTTAGTTAGTTAGTTAGTTAGTAAGTAAGTCGACTTCTTTGTTTACACTACATTAACAGTTCCCAGAGAAATGCCACCCTTTGAGCTTGCAACATCACATCATCATCGAGCTTTTAACTAGCTTCATTATTTCCGCTAGCAAACTAATCTAATTCCGGACAATAAGCTTCTTCTGTGTACTGCATTTTAAGATCCAAGAACTCACCTACTGCATATTCATAGCGTGTCTTGTAGCAAAAACAGCTTGAGAACAAAGTTTTCAGGAGTGAGCCATTTTTTAGACAACAGCGTCATCCCATCTTATTTCCCCTTTACTCATTTATTGCCTGTATTTTGAGGGTCGGTCAAATGGTCCATTAAAATAAGTTACATTGGTATTAAAAGGTAACTAATAGCTAATTTAAGATCATTTCCAGGTTATGACTCCAATCATTGGGACGTCCTTACTAATTAGGAAGCTTCTAATGTCAATTTTCTCTCGTAGATTGCCGGAACTAATCAGTTTGCAAATGATAACAAACTTAAAGTCCGTATTGCTGAAACGCACTCAATTCTACTATAGAACAGTATACCAGGCTAAAATTTATTATTAGTACAAATATTGCATGCTTCATTGCATCGTCAAAAGATCCAAATGCATTTTTTTCAGTCGCTAGTTTTACTGTGTAGAAAAACTACTCGAGTATGGTTCAAACAAAACTGTACAAGAGTGTGCATACAAAAAAATTCTGACAAATATTGAAAAACCAGCGATCGGGCCTCATATCATTACTACCCTCCGGAATAAACAGGGAGTCCAAAAAACAATGGAAAATTGATAATATCAGAATTTTAATCTTACTGTGAGCTTGTTGTACACAGTACGATTACTATTCCCACTATTATGAAAGTCTTGTTCGGATTAGTTGTACACAAAATGATCACGGGCAAGCATATGGTGCAGGCCTTATACATAGGATTCCATGATGGAAAACGTGGGATTAGAGCAGGAAGCAATTAACTCGCTCACTAACTAACTAACTCAGTAAGACATACAGAAATGTGTACTATGCCGATATATGTATGTACGCTCTGGCATCCCGATCATCCATGATAGGAAGATTAAATGAGATTATGAAGAACATCTCCCATTTGCTGTCCTAATAATGATAGTTCCCATCATTTGGCATGAGCTGGACTCACAACTAACTACCATGGGAAACCGAAAAGCTGCACAAACAAGTTTAGTAACTAACTAACCAGGCATCCCAAAATTTAGGTCAGTCCCAGCCTCATATAGTATAGCTCTAAAAACGGAGCCCAGTTTTTTGCATATTTGGTCAACTTTCACCTTATACTCGTTTTGCGTACAATACATGGACTAGCAGGGAACAAACATGAACCGTGATGAATGCAAATCTGATGCAGTACGAGATTTGAGTAGGAGGAGATAACTTGTATAATAGTTACTGATTATTGTCAGATTAGTATGGATAACTCGTTTATATATGGAATCATGCAAATTAAGACTGTCAAATTATGCAGTCATAATGTATGCAGCATGACACAGATCCTGACTGTAATTTTCGTGCCGGTACACTCACAATACAAGTTAAATCTGTTAGCAAGTTACTGGCCGGTGTGAACAAATCTGTAACAATTCTAGTGTATGTGTTAGTTAGTTAGTTAGTTACAAATAGAATCACTCACTATGTATGGCAAGTAAACAAACTTTTCATTGAGTTGAGTTAGTTAGCGATTCCTGCATGTGCTCATTCTGGCACACATGTGCTATAGTTAGGTAATTAGTTATGGAGTCCTCCATATGTGTATGCGAGAGATGAGGTTATAACTTTTGGTTGCTCCTGTCATTTTCATAGCATTGTTCACTATTACAGTCCGCGGTTTTGATTCCCACACATAAGCAACATATGGCAATTCACACGCAATAAATTTACTGTAGCACTCAAACGGTGAATATCAAACTAACTAAGAATGGACTATGAATCATTTCATGGTGAGAGACTACAATAATAACTCGGTAAAAAAAACACGCTTGTGTTAGTCCACAGGATGAAAATAATTCGACCAAAAAACGCAGCAATTCACAACTAGGGTACAATATAGCACACATTGGAATCCCAAAGTTTGACGCATTGCAATATATTGACTGCTAGTACAATATATTCTCAGTCAGTAAGAAAATTCACAATTATACGCTAGCTCTGGTCTCACTAACTAACTAACTAACCATATGCTTATCTCCAAACGTATTTTATGTGGTTGAGCTATTAAGTGGTTCTTACGCCTTAATTACATAGGCACAATGTAAAACAAAAGGCTAGCTACCACTACAGCTATCTAAGATTACAGAAATGAGAAATCGGACTGCAATTTCATCATACTTTCGCTCATGCACAACTATTTGGTCATTCCAGCAGTGCTACTAAACAACCATATGGGAAAAAAAAACTTTCATTGTCTAACATTTTTTCTAGCATTAGCTTACGTTAGGTTTGCTTACTGCTACCAAGAACACGAATTTGCCATCAAGACAAGAAAAATCTGAGGGGGAAAGGTATCGATAAGAGGAATTATTTGCCCGAACCCAAATTCCTTTTCACCAATAAGTCAGCCAGCTTTTATTTTCTGTACACTCACTCACATATGGGGGAAAACACGTAAGGAATGAGATCTCACTACTATATGTAATAATGCAACCAACATACCATTACTTGGACGATAGCTTTGAATACACATTACATTATTGCTCGTTCGCTCACTCCCTTTGTTACTTACTTCTTGCTGTGCTATGGGTTATCATCATCATCCTACAATCCTACCCTTTCATAATATGGATGAAAACAACATGCAGTTTACTTACTGAGAGAGCTCAGATCAGAGTATGTACTACATACAAGACAGAAAAAAAAAAACAATAAATAAGATGACTGACCGTGAGTTCGCTCAGGTCATGCAATCCTATTGCAAAGATACAATTTTTTTCACCGTGTGTAGTCCAACGCGTGTAGTATTCTCATTGCTTGTATGTTACATAATAATAAGGGAGGAAATATAAATGGATGAAATAGATATGATAACAATAGGAGTGCGTGCGTACCAATGTTTTAACGAGATTTAATATTCGGAGCTGAAAATAACTTTTTTGGCAAAAAAAATGTGGAATCTAAATATTCTGCTGTAGTCAAGAAAGTCTATGCAAAATTGTTCGTCACTCTCGCTACTATAATATTCATGCTGTAGTCAAATCTACAGTAACTAACTAAATTCATTCTCACAATCCATTCCGCTGAATAAAAGGATGAATCAAATGAAATCCCATTCTTTGCCAAAGTGAAACAAAAGGAATAATTAACTCTTTCAGCAATCAACTCAAATGCTCATATCAGACACTGGAATCATTATTATGTTCCAGCCATAGCAGTACACCTTCCCTTTTGAACTCCCCATCTAAAGAGAGAAACTATGGCAGTCATCATTATTAGCATTATTATTAAATGCTGTCCATGCATGATGAAGCATTCTCCAGCACTCACTCACTATATATGTACACCAAAGGACTGACTGACTGAGTGAGTTACGGTAGATTAACGAATTCAATGTTCTAGAGCATAACATGCACACACACACACACCATCCGTCATGTTACACCCTCTTTGTATGTCTTAATCGAATGCTCAAAATATTGATGTGTATTCGCATCAACGGCATTTCATTTCCCCCCACCAACTAACTACTTTATATTCCAGATAACTCAGGTAAGTTTCCCGTCATCATTATGTTGTGCACGCTAAATGGAGGAGCTAGGGAAACTATACACCTGGAGTGCGCTAGTTAGTTAGTTATAAAGTGGGAAAGCAATTATTAATGAATTATACACTGTGGATTATACATGGAGCTGTGCCCATGCTTGACAACTGTATGGAAACAATGGAATCAAGACACGAGGCATGTAAATGTCTATAGTTATAGTTAGTTAGTCAGTTACTATATATTTCCTAACTAACTACAGGTCATCATGGAACAAATTACGAATTTCTAACTAACTCCCTATGGAATTTCTGTCGTAACTAACTAACTGGCTTTAAGTGGATAATGTGCAGTCTATAAATTTGCATGGCTCAATATATTTCGGAGAAACGAGTGCAATTATATGAATGGATGCTAGTTTGTCCGAATTGTATTCATTCCCTCAGTCAGGCAGTTTGTTACTCACTGACCGTCCAATAAATACTGCTGGAATGTGACCATCATATGAACGAAAAGAGTTTATTGTTTCCATCATTCCCAAGAGTAGTGGTGAGAATGTTGGCAAATTGCGTAGTTAGTTAGTTAGTTGGTAGATACAGAAATTCAGAGTGGGGCAAAAGAGTTAGAGATGATTATACACTTATCACATGAAAGGGAATGAATTTGTTAATTTCATGTCACCAAATTTACAGAGGAATATAAGTAGGTGGAAGTACCATAGTGACCAAAAGTGGGATGAAGACAAAATCTTAAAATTTAAATGAAATACCTGGCAAAGCAAATAAACGAGTGTGACTTGTCAAGCATGAAGTGTGCAAAAAAACGAGATACTGTCCATATAACGGTTTCAGATCTTACATCTTTACTGTCTAAAAAAATTTGAATTGACACTAACTGTTTTTTTATGCCAACAAGACTATCATGTACACTTGCAATGGATGCACCATTCGAAAGTGAATCTAAATGGTAATAGAAATGTAAACAACATGGATGTTCAAGTGACTTGTATGCACTGGAATAATGAGCATGTAAAGTGAACATTGACAGGTCGTGGTTTAAAAATTCAAGCGTAAGAACAACGAGACGAGTTGAATAGCATTACGATGACTTCAACTGGATTGCCATGTATTCAAAAGCTACCATTTTATTCATGCACGGAGCTAGAGCAAAGAAAATGTGGCCAAAAAGACATGCCTCTGCATCACTAGTACATTTTGCGCTTTGGTATTCACGCAATTTATTCATGCCATCAGATATGCATTTCAAAGGACGAGATGATCACTCTTTTTCACAGACAGTGTACTCTTACAATATTTACATACCTTTGATCTGGAGCTCTTCAGATAGATGACAAAATCATCACTATACTTGACTAACAAGAACAAGCAGTCATATCCGTCTAACGAGTTGTATGTCCCAACTTTCAACTGTCTCAAGTCCTACCATTTTTAAATCCTAAGAAATCAGACAAAACTAACTAACTAACTAACCAACTATAAGGAAATTTTCTGAAACCCCACTACTGCCGATGCCGAGTGGTAATGTTATGAAATTTTTGTATGAATATTTAATCACAGGGTTCCTTTACTACACAAAAGCATGCCGCAAGTCAAATACAATTCCCACATAACGTTGTGCAATAATAGTATCTTTAGAATCAACATTGCGCACTCATTCCTTTTGTAAATACTAGCAAACTAACAACGCACCAGGAACGTTTGGCAAGAGTGATAAATTCTTTGGAACGCGTACTAATTGTAAGGTGAGAGATTTATTCCTCTGTTTTATCCCGCGTTTAACCACACAGTACATCTATTGTCAACATGTTAGATAAGCCAGACACTATAGTTCCAAGAGAAAAACAACACAATTTAAAGCCAATGCCCTCTGCTGTTACCAACTATGCTGTATGCAAAAACACTAACTAACTAAAATCATAAAAAAACTGGGAATTCAGTTATTTCGTTTCTGGAAATCACTAACCGAAAAAAAACTTCGGATGCCCGAAAATCATTAAGCTTCAATTCAAAGGAACAGTAGTTTAGACTACACAGAGTGAAAAATTTAAATTTGTGAACCCTGAGTATAGAGAGAACGTTAAATCATGAAAGAGAAGTGAAAACTCCATTTATCATAAGTCGCACCCATTTGAAGGAATGAAGCTGCAGTCATAAGACACCGACTCCTCATTTGCCTCATAATGGAAAAGATACATTCTCATGCTTGTCTGTGAGTGTAATTTGCGTGCAAAAAAAAATATGAGGATGAATTTTTTTCTTTTTTCATTTCCTTCTTTGTGAGAATCTTGTAGAGTCTACATTTCTTGCATACAGTAAGTCATGTTAGGTTCACAAAGCCTTCACAGAGCCCAGAGCGCGTGCAGTCACAGTTTTTGTCTTCCCCGAGATCAATAGAGTAGTATATGGACGGCAGTGAAAGGCTTTGACAAAAGATCGTTTGTTCCCATAAAGTAAGAAAGAAAAAATAATGAAGTAGTAGCAAAAAAAATTGGCTGTACAGAATACTGGAGAGAAAATCAAGTATAAACTTGTCCACTATCATGCATGAGAGCAGGAGGATTGTAATCTATTACGCTTACATAATAAATGTCACATACTATTAATCAATTCAACTTACACTTCATGCTTCTATTTAACTATAGTAGTTATAGAATTCAGATTTTTTATACTAACTGAGTCAGTCAGTCAGCAATTTCATTAAAAATTCTTTGTGATCTGCATTGTACAACCCCGAATCTTCCGCGCATGCCATAATTATAACCTTAAGCATAATTAAGCTTTCTTTTCCATCACGTAGTGCACATATTGGTGTGCAAAATTGTGTGTGTGCGTACAATGCAGCCTGGCTGACTCATTATGATGCAGCATGTGCAGTCTAACCAAATGTAGCACACAAGCTGCCAAAACTTGTATAAAAAAATTAGAGGTGAGAGCATCTCCAGCAAAAAAAAAAACTTTTTTCAGCCCAATTACAATGTACAATTTCATTTAATAATGTAAAAGAACCATCTGTTTCCATTCTCGTACGAATTTAGAACGTGAAAAAAAACGAAATCAAGTCGCGCGCAACAATAATCTTTTTTCCTATACTGTATACTAGATGATGTGATCCGGGCGAGACAAAAAGTCATGGTGGCATCTTAAAGCATATAGCCTGCCTCCGTGTACCAACAAAAAAACCATCTAACAGGAAAAAGGATTTAACAGAAAGGGAATTAAACCAGTCAAGTTCATACATACATATAGACAACACAGGGAAACGGACAATAGGGAACGTTTGTTGAAAAGGGAAATTAAGTTGAGGGAAAGGCGGAAAAAGAAATGGCAAGAAAAGAGAGACACCGATTTGGATGAGACAAGTGAACGAATTGGAAGCATTATCAGCAAGATTAATTCCCCCGTTTGTTTCCATTGTCTTTCTCTGTCCCTTTATGTGGGGGTATCACTTCCATATATTTATGCAATTTACAATGGCTTTCATGATAACACTCGCCACACATCTCTGTAGACCAGACGAGCTCACAGACATTCCCTACTCTACATACATATAGACGAATAAAAACTAACTAACTATAAGAAGATGCACATGCACAATAGTAATAATAGTACACACACAGTAACTTTTAGTTAGTCCTCTTGTTGTCCCATGTAGTACAAAGTAAATAGTCTATTGGAACACTGGATATGCATGACTGGATGCATTACATGATGGGAAAACCCATGGATTGTATACCTCGTGGACGTAATACGGTCCAAAAGGAGGATCACAGTTCTCGGCATTATTACTATACCGTTGGTAAGAAAAACACATTCGCTTCCAACAACTGCTCACAACTATAGATGGACAATGAATCCTACTTACTTAAGTAGGGATTCCAGTACATATCACCAAGCTAGGGCTCCCAGTCTCTATAGTTGGTAAGTTAGTTAGTTTCTAAGTAAAGAACATGGCCTATTCCACTGTGTAAGAACAGAACTCTCTCTCTCTGGATGTAACGTTCCATCTGTTTCTATTTCCATTCTGAATCCTTAAATGCCCTGAAACGAATTTCTCCGATAATCCTTCCTTTCTCCCTCAGTCTCGTTTTCCATATGTTTTCCTCGATGGAAAAGTGTGCGCGCCAAGTGCCAAAGAACTAGCTTGCTCTTATAGTTAGTTTGCTCATATAGATACGTTTATATATATGCGTTTATATATTGGTCTGTCTGTAACTGTAACTCACAGTCAATCAGCTCAAGTGTGTGTACAACGTTGGCTGAGAGCCTCGGAATGCTCCACATACTTTTAGTTAGTTAGTCCAGAAAGTTGAAACAACCTGTGTTGACTTTAATGTAGATATTTTCCTTTCAGTAGGAAACTTTTATCCTATTGGATTAAACTAGTCATTAATTTAGAATGTTGTAAGACTGGATACTTGTGGATGAAATATTTACGTGGAATTAGCATGCGTGGCTGTATAAATAATGCATAAGTTAGTTAGTGGCAATAAGAATACGGGAAATAAATAAATAATGCTGTTGTGGTTCCTGGAACGCTGCTAATAGTTAGTTACTTAAAGTCCGTTCAAATTACACAATAAGGTTTCACAATGTGAGCATTATTTGAAGTCTCCGAGTTGGATAAATGTTTTATACACACTACTACTACATATGTTTTAAATGAAGCTATGAACTGTAACGGAAGAGGAGGAATGTAGAACATAACTTGCTACAGTATAAGCTTTCATGGGAAGAAGTAAACAAAATCTTAGAAATCAATGCAGAAATCAATATTTGACCCCTGTAAAGCATCTAACAGTCAAGAACACAGGACAAAATGCAAAGAGCCTTTTTCTATCTGCTCTACATGTCCCGTTGGAAAAAAAGAATACTCGGCTGAGCACAATAAAGTAATATGGAAAACAATAGAGACGGGTATCATTGCCTTCATCGTCACATCTGCTCGTGTGCAAGAAAAATGATGCCACCACTCTATAATGCTTTTTAAAGTGATGCAAAATGGTAATGGTGGAACGGAGACGCATCTTTAGTGTCTCGTCCCGATGTTACAGCCACCAATTTATCATCATATAACTAGCAAGGCACCCGGGACTCGAAATTTTTGCCATATGAACCTTCTTTTTTGTCATTACACAAACGGCATTTGTCTAGATAACAAAGTTATGCAAGATAGATCCTTCAGAAAAATATCACCCGGTTCTCCAGCCCGCACTCCCACACATAAGGAACTACTATTCAATGAGTGAACCAGTGGGGCCAACAAACTTGCCAATTTACATACATCCACGTCTCAAAAGAAAAAAAAATCCACAAAGATCAATAAAAAATCATTAATCCCCTAATCTGAATACCAATCCCAATCAGGGCCACACGAAGGGAAATTCTAGTGTGTTACTTATACTTAGTACCGGAAACTGGCTCCAGTGAATTTGAAAACTGCTTTTCTACTTATCCGGAATACAATACTACAATAAAATGATACTGCATACTTCCAATACATCATTGTCAACAAATAACTAACTTCATATCTCATGTAGTGCAGCTTTTTATGTAATACGTCCCATCTACCCAAAGAATCTGTATCATCTGCCAAAGCGGTATAGCTACATATTAGTTAGTAAGTTAGTTTTACCTTTGCATAATAGACCACAGTCTATAATGATAGATTCCATTGAAACCACAAACTATATGTAATACGAGTATCAGAACGTACTGGACGTACTCGCATATTTGTAAACCAACGACCCATATGTAACATTTGAGGTCAACATTTGACAACATACTTTGCATCCACATGTACTATTGGGTTTTGGGCTGTCGCGTGAGACAAGGTATACAGGGTCTTCCTTGATATAAAGCAGGCCATACATCATCCCTAAAGTGACACTTGAGTCTAGCTAACTAACTAAACCAAAGAAATGGAAACTGACCGGACTTTAATCTCACCTGGCTGTATACAGATGTGTACGTAGAACTAACTGCAGCCAGCTATTGGTTTTGCTGTAGTACGAAACTGTCTTGTGATTTTTTCCCTATAGAGTTAGCTATTTACAATCCCTTTGACTATACAAATAATAATGCGCTTGCCTCCACTTTTAAGTAATCGCTGAATGCTCTGTTATTTTTCCTTTTGTCACAAAAAGAACATTCAGGATCGATGAGAGACCCTTGGAAAATGAAAATCTTGCTCATTTCTACAGCGGCTCACCATTATATCTTACAAGTTGGAAGGAAGGTCACAAGACTGTATATATAGTATAGAAAACTTATGAATAACTCAACTGACCCAGAATAAAGGGTCTGGGTATACATTTGTAGGCAGATGCATTTGAAAAACGAAACTGGTAACAATGAGCGTAAAAAGGGGGCTTGTGTTCAATTCATCAAGATTGAGAGGAAGTGCTCCTGATAATATCAATGGTACGGGCTTTCAAACAAGGTTAATGATACGAACGATTTAAAAAAAAGTACATGCATGGGGAATACCATATGCAACAAATATTTTCTGGAGATTTGTACCGAGAAGCATAGTTCATAGATGGAGACATTTTTTTATGAAGGCTTAACCAGCGCAAAAAAATTGAAGCTCTGAACGTTGTTATAAAAAAGATTTTGCTAAAGCCTTTTGCTAGCCATTCAACATAAAAATTGCAACGCCAACAAACATTGCGCTTAATAGAAAACTTAGTTTCTTTTGAAAATGAGAGAGATTGACATGCCACTGTAGTAACTACATTGTTATCATAGTTGTACCACCATCTTTCTATTACATGGCAAAAGGAATGAAGTAGTGAATGCAAAGAAAAGAATTCAATTTTTTCTGACAATCTACAACAGCGTACACATTAGTAGAAGCGTCTACTCTAAAAACCTTTTTAGCCCTACTTGAAGAAACGGAGCAGAAAAGTGCCGATTTAACAGCGGAGAAGAAATCTCGAGTCATATGCATACGGAGAAAAAAAAGTACACAAAGGTTTATACAAAGTTCGCTCCGTTCATAGACATTTTATGCTGTTTTCTCTCCCAATCTATCCATAGGGATTTTTGCTCGTGTAAATAATGGATCCAAATCGCACAGTAAATACCATTCATCTAGACTCTATACTTTCTTCTCCAAAGTATGTGTGCACCAATAATACTTATGTTGGCAACAAGAAACTATGATGGCACCCCTTTTAACGTACACAGAGCCATTACAAACCAATGAACTATAGAAATCTGCAAAAAAAAACAGGATTACATAAATACAATGGTAACCAACTGGAAAAAATATTTCTTGAGGCTTCTTTTTTCCATTTAATCAAATAACTGACATTATATTATTACATACATAGTGTCAGACTTTTTCAATCCTCACAGTCATACTAATCCACAAGTCCGTTTATAATGTTAACATTCACTTTTCCAGGCCATTTTAAATTTGTACCAACTTATTGTAACAAGAGCTCACCATATAGAAAGATTGGAACTAATTAAAAACCGGTTTGGATTTCATTATTTTCTACACCGTATGTAATAAATGCCTTGAAAAATGAAACTCTGTTTCCTTTCCCTAGAACCCAAGTGCAACTTTTATTCCTCATATGAGAAAAGACAATCATCATCATACAGTGTACACAAACCTTCCAAATTATAAAAACCGCA
>Ga0210040_10002523_pt1 | contig 25712 bp, 27 predicted proteins | sample CryGeyCG12114_NA_FD_185462 | JGI IMG/M metagenome (GOLD analysis project Ga0210040, IMG submission 185462) | Groundwater microbial communities from aquifer - Crystal Geyser CG19_WC_8/21/14_NA (SPAdes) (version 2) | ecosystem: Environmental > Aquatic > Deep subsurface > Groundwater | place: USA... | reverse complement strand
AACAAAAGCACTGGATTAACAATTTCTCTGTTTATTAGCTAACACACTGCATTACAATGGTTATGGGTTGTTGTTGTTAGTATTACTATTGTTTTTAAATCCTCGTGCTTGCTTGTGGACATTGATTGGACCTTTGGAAATGAGTTAATAATTATTGGATCACACACAGTCAGTAGTTTGCTTCCGCTTCGTTTTGTTTACAAATCCACCTGTTGCCTGAAATTTTCATAAACAACAAACAAGGATATGTCTGTCGACTCTATTTGTTCTGCATGTGAGGAGTAAAAATAGCAACAACAGCAATAATAGTCTGACAGTGTACACGTAACACAGCATGCTCATTCATTTCTCTCATCGCCTGTGATTATTTATTTTTAGAATCGGACATGAGTGAATCAATTTACGCTCCAATTTACGGCCGACTGCCTTTGCCTTCAAGAAATCAACATCCCTTCGCTCCGCCTGCTAGAGTTGCCTATGTAGGTGACTGGGAATAATTATTACAAAAAAGTATCAAAAAAGTAACCTATAGGATTCATTGACTTAAGGAACAATAATATTGTGCATGCATGCAATGCAGTAGAAACGAAGACGACAAAATAACATTTTTCTATTGGATTTATATATTTAAACAGACTTTTGCTACAATTCTTCTTCTTTCTTATTGCAATGTGAGCCTGGAAGTCTAACTGTAAATCGTTATACAAATTAGTTTTTTTAGTTAGCTCAAATACGACTAGCTGTTATAAAATGGATTTGATAAAAAGGTGGTTCAGTTGTATAACGCAGGGGGAATAGGCTGCAAAATATAACAGATTATGACCAAGTTCTCATGATTGTCACGCAACAGTTGTTACTCTGCGCATATTTGTTATCGGTAGTATAGTTAACAGCAATAGTAAAATATAACATGTGAACTAAAGGAAGAAAATGAGCATGAGATTCTTTTCCGATATCCATTGTGTTATGTCATGTCAGTCAAATGAAATGGAGTGACACGAAGAAATAATCTATTGCGCTATGTTTTTTCTTCCTTTCATGTTAAATCCTGTAGGATCCAAGAAAATCATATGGCATATTATTGTGTACTAACCATTGTTGTAGGCAGACATTCGTTAACTTCCGCAATACTAGCGTAGTGAGTTATGGAGCTAAACAGAAGTGCATTATTATTAGGAATGCCAGTGTTCAAGTACCAGTCTGTGTCGTTGAAATTCCATAAATTTTAAATACCTGTCAAACGAATGACATTTTATGAACAATAATATTTTTTCAAAGCGCATATGTGTGAGAGAGGTTTTGACCTACGGGATTTAGATATTCAGCAGACTCGAGACAATAATAATGCTACTACTAGTTATTATTTGTTTTATTGTTTTCTACGAATCGTTTTTTTGTACTATACTACTACTATTGCGAATGAATCAGCATGTTGCTAATTTTATGATGATGATTTTTTTAAAGTATTTAATTTTAAGGTCCGGGTAAACGATACATATTAGTCAGGCGGGCGAATTACGTGAGTTTATTCTTTGTATATTATATAAATCATGAGAGCTACCAGTTGACAACATTATTGTGCAATTTCAAGTGTTACGATTGTCAAGCTGTAGTGATTTATTTGAAGGGAATCATATTATTATTGTGTAAGTTGTCAACAAGAATGTCAAGCTGGGCTTTTTACATTATTAATGAGGGCCGTTTTTTTTAGGTGTTCTGTACATTTAGAGCCGTTTTACTGTTGGAAGAAGGGATGAGGCCAATTAGTGTAATTCATTTTCTAACGTGTAAACTCGATGTAATGCTACTGTGTGAAACCTAGTATTTGTTTTCTGTATTGTATACAAGTGACACAAACTTTATGAATATAGTTTTCGAAAAATTCCATATTTGTACAGGTGACGATAGTTAGTGGAAAGTCAACAGACTTTTGTAAGTAGCTTTTTGTAGTCAGGCAGGAATATGAGGCTCTAAAAAAGCGAATCTTGTTCTGCATAGAATTTGTATGACGGTTTGATTTTCTGAGCTGATAGCATTCATTCATACTGTTTGAATGGACGCATTGAAACTAAACATGTGGATTATTAAATGTGTACTGCTATATAACTAACGTAGAATATAATTTTTGAGAATTATTACGAGTAACATTGTTAGAGATCCGTGAATGTATATAATACTCAAGAAATCTTGTTGCTCTTTTTATAATAGCTAGCAAATGTTTTTCAATTTCCTCGGATTGGATGAGCTGTGACTCCGTTTTTCACGGATATTTGTAACGTTTTTTCCAGTCCTGTCCATACTTCCTGTATAAAAATCTTTTGAATGTCTGTAAGAAAGGATTGAATCCAGTCCTAATTATGGCTGTCAATATTAGATGACTCTTTTGATTCAAAGATGAAACGCATAATCACTTGAATCATACAAGCTGTAGTGTGTATAAAATATGGATCAAGTGATAACCCTGTATATATTATGAGGGCTCGAGTTATTAATAATTCTTACGCTGCTTCCGACTTGCAAAATGACGTTCGTATGAATAATATAGCATTTATACTTCCTTTAATAAAAAATCATGTAACTCTGATTGAAGATATAATAAAAATTGATGCAATACTGCTTTTACATTGATTTCAAATACGACGATTAAGTCAACAGGTGAATTTATTTGCGCATTTCAGCACCAATAATACGTAATCTTATGGCATCAAAATAACACAACAGCGGAAGTACAATGTTCGCATTATGATGAGCAAATCCACACTGTTAGTTTCTGTGTCATTCCATTCATCAATACATGTAACCACACACAAAGGAAAGGAAAGGAGCTTCGTAACATGGAATCTATCAAAAATATACTTCACAACTAACTAAAAATAATTGTGGCAGAAAAGAGCGAATTTTTTCCAGCAACATGCATTTCCATTACGGACATATCTTATTCTGATTTTATTTTCTGTAAAAGGGCATCACAAGTCTTCTTTGCATCTCCTAATAACATAGATGTGTTTGGCTTGAAAAATAAGGGGTTATCCACTTGTGCGTAACCTACACCCAGGGATCTTTTCATAACGATGACCTAAATAGCATTTAAAATCATTGTTATCAATATCTATCATACATTTTTTTCATGAAATTTTTATAAATGATATTCTCCATTCGTACCTGTCCCGATTTCCATACTTTGAGCACAGGCATACCAGCAATAATGGAATTTGGATCATCCTCAGCTGCATTGTTTACAGTGTCATTTGCACCAATGACTAACGATAAATCAGTCTCGCTAAAGTCATCGTTAATTTCGTCCATCTCTAGTACCTTGTCATAAGGAACTCCTGCTTCGGCTAGAAGCACGTTCAATTGTCCAGGCATTCTAAAATAAAATAACGCAATTATCTCAAAATTAATGGAACGTCAATCGTTGTTCTTTTATGTCACAAAATGACATACCTGCCAGCAACTGGATGGATTCCAAATCTTACATTCTTCCCTTTGGAAGTCAAGTATTCTACAAGCTCAGCAATTGGATACTGTGCCTTGGCTACGCATAAACCATAACCTGGGACGATCACAATATTCTTTGCATTGTTAATCATTTCCACAGCTCCGTCCACATTTACTTCCGAATGGGTTCCAGTAATCTCCATAGGCTTTCCTCCAGCTGTAGAGCTGGTGCCGTAGCCACCAAAAATGACATTTGGGAGAGATCGGTTCATAGCCTACGATATGGATAGAAAGTAAGTGAACATTGCCCCGATGAACCCCACAGAATTTAAGGCTCAATTGTATACCTTGCACATAATGTAAGACAAAATAGCTCCAGAAGAACCAATAAGTGCTCCAACAATGGTCATCAAATTGTTATTCAACATGAAACCCTCAGCTGCTAAAGCCTACATGCATAAAATAATTTTTGGTTTACAAATGAACTAAACCATGAGATAATATAATCCAATTGATGTTTCTTACCCAGCCTGAGTAGCTATTGAGTACAGTGATAACAACAGGCATGTCAGCACCTAATATAATTAAAGTATAAAGCTATATTATTTGCAGCCATGTGTTGAAATACTTGCGTAAATTGTATTGCAAATAACGTACCACCAATAGCAGCAGTCAACGTGACCCCCATGACAGTACTAAGGGCTGTAGTAGTACCCAACATGGACAGACCAGCAGTCATAGATGGATCCACAAAATAGTAAGCCATAGCACCCACATTACCAGCTAACAGACCTAGATTGAGTGCATGACGACCGGGCAAATGTAATGGGGCAGAGCTAAGCATCCCTTGCAATTTCCCATAGGCCACCAGAGAGCCACTGAAAGTGACACCTCCAATGTAGGTTCCTAATCGATTGCAAAATAATTGATGAGTTTTCTTTAGTTAGTTAGATACATATATGAAAACACAAGTTTGAACTGACTGACTCACTACCTTACCTAAAAAGAGAGCAGTTTTAATCATGTTCGCAGCAGGGTCTGTCGCAAACTGGGGGAAATCGTGAATATAGGTGCCAATGCAAGTCATGACTGCAGCCAATCTGGTGAGAAATAAACATACATAACACAAATTCAATGATAAGATCGTGTCGTAACACTAATCATATAATGTCAAATCACATCTTCACAAGTGAGCTTACCCTACTAAACTATGGAATGCAGCAACGAGCTGAGGCAAATCACTGATTTCGAGTTTTTTCGCAATGGTTGTGCCAATTGCTGCACCACCTACAGTGACTCCCAACATTTCTGTGAGGATTCCAGTGGAGGGACTCATCATACCAACTGTTGCCGCAATTCTGTACTAACAATAAAGCAGTTAAGTACAAGTACCAATAAGTTCATTGCGTTGATCTATTTAGGAGTCTCGCATTACCCTGAGCTCACTCCAATCATCCCCAATGCATTTCCTAGTCGAGATGTATTCTGACTACTTAATCCAGCCAATGCACCTATTAAACGAATTTAAATGCATTTCTTACCAGTCTATCGTAAGCTTAACTGTTTGTAATACATTGCACAAAACATACCAACACAACATAAAGAGCTTCCTAAATACGCCATCTGATGAACTTCTGGAAAACCATTTGCTGCTGCAAAAATGTAGGCAGCAATGAATCCGCTTGCAGGGATTCCATACAAGTAATTAAACTCTGGTGGATCAGTTGATCTTCTGAACATGTCCAACATCCGTTGGGTTACTAAAAATCCTCCGAATACGTTGATAAATGAGACGAATGCAGCTCCTGCCCCGATACCATGGACAACCGGGGATGCACTGTTCATCAAGAGTAGTCCACCTACGGCAGTGGTTCCCTGTAGACCAAACATGCATGCATAAATTATCCACAGAATATCTTTGAAAGAAATGGCCGTCATATTTTAGTCACACACTTACAGAAATAGCATTGGTAACAGACATCAATGGGGAATGCAATGCAGGAGTGACACCCCAAACAGTGTGGTATCCAACAATTCCTGCTAAACTAAAAGTTGTGGTCATCGTAGTAAAAGCAGAGTTGGGTGCAGCCATTCCCAAGCCTACAAGTGTACCCAGTCCTCCCGTGTACATCATAGAATCTTTCAAAGTTTCTTGGAAATAGTTTCTTGGAAGTGGTTCCTCTTTTTTGGCTGCTGCAGCAGGTTTTGGTGGTGCTGGAACTACTTTTGGAGCCGGTGGAGGCCATAATGATTTGCCATCTTGGAGAATTATGGATCCACGTACTACTTCATCTTCCAAATTGATGAAGAAGTTTTCTTTACCATCTCCCATTGACAGGAGAAACTTGGAAATATTGTTTGCATACAGTGTGGAGCTTTGAGTTGGGAGTCGAGATGGCAAGTCAGTCAATCCAATATGAACGACATCTTTGTGTACATAAACCTCCCCTGGTCTTGTGGTCTATGTTTACCAAAAAAAGTATTAGTTTGCCTGGAAATCGACGTAACCTCCCACGACATTACCAAAGTTGAAAATCCTTTAGTAAGCTAAAAAAAATCCTTGTTAGCTGCTAAATAGATTGAAATAAAGTTAAAGTGTGTAGTTTGGTTAGTAGGCATGCACATTTTATTCCCGTGCAAAACAAACAATAATCTAGTTTTTTTTTTAAGTTACCTCAATGTTTCCACCAGACTCAGCTGCCAAATCAACTACAACGCTACCAGGTTTCATAGATTCAATATGCTCTTTGAGGACCAAAAGTGGAGCTTTTTTTCCAGGAATGAGCGCAGTACTGATTATTACATCAACTTCTTTAGCTTGTTTAGCAAACAAGTCATGTTCGGCTTGAATGAAAGCGGGAGACATTTCTTTGGCATATCCGCCACCTCCTTCACCAGATTCCTCCAGATTGATAGTTAAAAATTCTGCCCCCATGGATTCCACTTGTTCTTTCACTGCTGCTCGGGTATCAAAAGCACGGACAATGGCTCCCATGTTACGTGCTTGACCACATGCAGCAAGACCGGCTACACCTCCTCCAATGACCAAAATTTTAGCTGGAGGGACTTTTCCTGCGGCGGTGATTTGCCCTACGAGAGAGTACATAAAAGTTTTTCGGCATGATTTTAAAAATTACAAAAAAAAAGGATTTTATATGTACCAGTGAAAAATCTTCCAAAATGATTAGCAGCTTCTATAACGGCACGGTATCCAGCAATGTTAGCCATGGAACTGTAATTTTTGGCAAACGCAAATATTCTTGTAGCGAAGGAAAACTAATTTTAGCCCTACAATACACAATTTGCATTAGCGTTATTACAATGTACCTTAGAGCATCAAATCCTTGGGCTCTGCTAATCCTGGGGATACAATCCATGCCTAAATGTAAGTCATGAACGAAAAACATTATATTACTTGAGAAAATTCAGTTATGTCATGAAAGTCATGATTTGATGCAGCTTACCAAAGACGGTCATTTGTTTTTCGGCAAGCTTTTCAATAAGATTTTTATTTTGAGCTGGGTACATGAACGAAATAAGTGTTCCATTCTTCTTAAACAAACTCACTTCATTTTCCGAAGGTTGTCTCACTTTCAAAATGATATCTGCACCAGAAAGTGAATTAATTAAATTAATTCGCGTATGCATATTATTCAATCATTGCATAAAAAAATTGCATGAAAAAATTGCATACCTGATTCATACACAATCTTCTTGTCAGTGACTTTAGCCCCGCTCTGCTCATAATCAGCATTTCTAAATTTTGCACCAGTCCCGGCTTCCTTCTCAATCCTCACGGAGAAGCCTTTCTTTGTTAAACTCGCAGCTACAACCGGTGACAACGAGACTCTAAAACGACAAAGCAAAAACCTTATAATCATGCACAAAATCACCACCTGGAAACATTCCCTTCCCTCCTATACATATCTTACCGTTTCTCATTAGGCCAAATCTCTTTGGGCACCCCAATAGTGATATTCTTGTACGGGGTCCCTTTGGCCGTCTGAACTGCTCCAGCAGTCGCTTTTTTGTCCACAGATTTGACACTACAGTTTCTAATACTCTGTGTGCAAATTCGAAGCCCCTGTCTACTAATAAAGACAGAAGACTTGTGATCCAAAAGCTTCAGCAGCAACATTTTAACTTCTTTGTACAGCTAAGACGCCGACGAAGAAGACCACTTCACAAGTCAAGGGAAACACTGTGGCATAAAGTAAATAAAGATGCTTCAGAATTCAAAACAATTGTCATAACCAACTTACTACAATTTTAAACTTAAATCACAGAAACCAACTACACTACTACATCTTGTCATTAATCAATCAGTGAAATATCAATCGACAAACACCATACCCAGTGACAGTAGTAGTGGTCACCGTTAATTAGTTGTCCAGTTAATTTTTCCCCCATTGAAACTGCGAACTATACATGAAACAGTATAACTAGTTACTATCAAACCAGTATTCATTAATCAAAATGGACTTACCGGCAACTCTATCGTGTTGACTTGTTGAGCCGGTCCTCCCCCAAAAATTGATTTGAATTCCAAGGGATTGGTGGATTGGATATCAGCACTAGGCAGCTGTTTTTGCTGCCGTGGAGCCGTAAAACAGGAAGCCTGAAGGTTTGTTTTTATTCTGTTGGCGATCGTACTAGGGGATGCCAACTAAATGAAACGCAAAGCCGAATCTCTTCCACACTTTTCCCTTGTTCAGTCAGTTCAGTTGCTCATTCCTAGCAGCTAGGTTAGGTTCACACACTACACCATGGATATTTTAAGCCAATAACATTAGTAAGTAAGAAAAGGTTTTATTGGAACCTAAACCTGCGAGTGAGAGCGAAGTGGTTGTTTATACCATAGGGCAGATTATAAACAGAATCATCGTGTAGCATGGTTGGTTTACATTTACGTATGGTTATAGTTAGTTAGTTGTTAGCATGTACGAAATTGTAGATTACTTACTGACTATCCAATATGATATGACACGACCAATAAGCTGTAAATGTAGTTTTAGCAATTTGTAGGTATTTAGTTTTGCTGGTAAGTAGGTTTATGGTCAAGGGTTCAATACATCATGGATGCGTTTTAGTAGTTTAGTGAGTTAGTTGGTAAAAAAACGAAATGGCAAAACTAATTTATGCAGTCATATTTTTAATTGCTCAACCTTTGGTTCCCAAAAGTTTTATTTCCTACAGTTTCGTATTATTTTTTGTTAGTTATGCAGATGATGATGAGGTTAAATGTGTTGTTTTCTTTAGCTTTTAATATGAGAAGAACATGTGTGCTCTGCATGTCAAAATCTGTAGATAGATAGGATAATTTTTGGCAAATGTTGGCTGGATTTATGAAATTGGGTTGTTAATTATGCGGTATAAATAACTGGAGGGGGGTAACTGCGTCAATGATTCCAAAAATACTGTTTTGAAATGCGTTATTTTCTCTGCTACGCAGTTGAGCAGGTTAAGATCGGTTCCAGTGAGTTGCTGAGTGGTATATGTTAAATATAATTTGTTGGATCCTGTCCATCGATTTGAATTCTTTAATATGGAATGTAACTGAATCTGGCCTGCGACCTTGAATCATGAAGTAGTATATCGCTTTTTAGCAGTTCAGTTAGTTAGAAAAGGATTTGCTGTTGCCGTAAGTTCTAAACTCATGAGGAATAGGGATCTGGGAATTGTCATCTTTATTCATCATGGAAAAAGTTTGGCTTCAAACTATATTTTTGACAACAACAACAAACTAAATTTACATTGAGATGACGTAAACATGGAATTGAATTTATATCTCTTTGCGATTTTATCCACCACTAGTTAGTTAGATACCCATTTGTGCCGTAATTGTTATCGATAATTCGACATAAGCTCACAATATTGATAGTTCCATGGAAAACACTTGGTTGTATGGTTAGTAGTTAGTACTCTGCCTGTCTCATACCTAAATGCACCTTATGCGTAGAGGACAATAGTTAGGTAGGTGCCTAAATTTGAACCAGAGGGTATCAAACTCATGTCCTCTTAACTTTATACAAGGCCACGAGGATTTTCTAAATATGTTATACTCTGTATATGGTTAGTTAGTTGCCAACTCAAAAGACTGGACTACTGACTGAGAGACATGGCTTTGTATTCTAATCTTGGAACTGGAACTAAGCAATGAGTTGGAGTTGTGTGCTGATGTGGCGTGGCATTATCTAATATACTAGTTAGTTATAAGAAGAAACCAAACCCATGTATGTAGTATGTGGCTAATGTAAAAGAATCTATGTACCATCATTTTTACGAACTAACTTATCAGATTGTTTATTTAGCAGGGGCTAGAAATTGTTTACGTTGGCATATCCAGGCAAGTTTCACAGTCCAACCCCATTATCGCAATTTTGTGAAGTATTATCTGTATTTCACACTTTTGGTTTTGGTATTCATAATCAAACGTGTGCAAATAGTATTCTTGATGCCGACACATGCTACGGTAAGCATGCAATCATGTTTGACTAATATAGCTGCTGCCGCTGACACAACATAGTCAATATTGATATTAATATTTATAAATCCACAAGATGTGTGCGTGCAATGTGTGCTAGCAGGAAGAATTTGTAGTTGGAAAGCATAATATTAAGTTGTTTCCATATCGTGCTTGGACAGAAAATACGAAAATAGGGTTAATATATAATTCAAATGACATGGAATGAACCAGTCCTTGATACTTGTCATTTTGAACATGTGAACAACAAAAACACGCCTATATTATATCTGATAAAATGTGGAGTCAAATGGATGGTTGCATTGTGTGATTTTTGTAGCCAGCTGCAATAATAGAAACCTGACATTTTCTCATTCGCTATGGTACATTATAGTTTTTTTCCAAACTTCATGGTTTTTCAGTTCATTTTTTTCCTCCAAACTTCCAGACAAAGAATTGGATGCCAATTCCTAATCCCTGTAGCCTTTGGAATCTAAAAGCAACAGAGGTGCGGCATTTTTCGATACGCCTTAGTGGCCTTACCAAATAACATGCCCCCAATAAGTGTTCACTCACATGATGTGTTTACTTGCTACAAATCATATTGCACAGCTTCTGTACTTGATCAATAACATTTCATTCATAGCTATTTTGATTATTATTGTATAATTCTTGCTTAGTAAGTCAGTCAGTTTTTTCATGTTCATGGTCGTCGTCTAACTAACTACATTCACAAGCATGTAGTTATGTTGAAAATCCCAATCTCTTCAAATAATGAATAACACTCACACTTTACTATACAACTTGACATTTAATATGAAATGACAGTGTCAGTGTCATGTATTTTTCCGAACTATTTGAGCAGTCTATAAAATATCCTTTTAATGCTTTGCCGTATGTATCTTAGAATATAAATATTTTACAAAAAGTGTCTTTCACTTACTTATAGTCACGAGAGCCCTAAAGGGTCTTTAAACATTTTAGGTACTTGGTGAACTAGTAAGGAACTAATGAATAGGAAAAAAAATAGAGAAATCCCAAAAGTCTATGGATGGCAGAATAAAAGTATTAAACAAGAAATACTCATAAGCAAAAGCAAGTAGTACTATTTTACTTTTATTACCTATATTTTTTTAATTCAATCAATATTGAAAAGCCCGCACGTGGCCGGCTGGAAGAACATTAGTTTTGAAGGGTTTGGAAGATTATTTAATATCCATGACGCAACTAAAAATGTAGGAAAAAAATCAATTTTTGAGAATTTAGAATGCAATTTTTTAAGAAACAATAACTGTCGCCATTCAGAATTTAATAAGCTAGCTTAAAAATTCAATGAAGAGATAGTACATAGAATTTCAATTTTGGAACAAAGGCAAACCCTACTAATGAAATTTTTTTTCAGCAAAAAAATTGAATTGCTGAATGCTCTCTGGCTTGGCCATCATCCACTCATAGAAAAATGCGCCCTACATTCCACATTAGATACATTCACATTCCCCATTGTACTACTTCAGAAGAGGCAAGGGTTGGGGTTTGCAGCTTGTTTTAACGGACTCAATTTGCTACTTGTTAATACGTAGCTAGCGTAAGTTCTCCAGAGGCATCTTTGGTATTGCATGCATGCATGCATACTGTACCATACCGGCAATCAATATGAAAAAGTACTACACAATATAATGATGCTTTGCTTTTAATGTGTTGCTTTTACACTCGACATGGTGTAGTAATTCTGGTACGTTTTTTCAGTGCCCACAACTGATTACTCGCGTTTACATACTAACTTTGCAGACTCGGGTGACTACCATGTAGGGAGTTCGCAGTGGTACTTTTGCCGCAGTTTGTATCACAAGGTTGTTGACTGACATTCATTGAACAGACTGTAGTTTTTCTCCATACTTTGTTCCGTTTACTCGTCTGGCAGATAGTTAGCTAGCAGCTTTTCATTATACACATAATTTGGTAAGTCATTAGAATACAAATTAGTTGTATGCAGATCGTCTTCTTTGATACAAAAAACAGTAACAGCCGGAATTCACAAACCTGAAGTTTATGTTAAGTGCGCACTTAAGTTTCCCTAGTATGGTAAAAAAAATCAATAATTTTGTGTACAGAACACATAGTGAATAGTATTGCAATAGAAAATGGGAAGAAGGAATTTTATAGTTTTGTAATTTTTTGTAATCTTGGTTAGTTAATTAGCAAATAATACAACTGGGCTGTGACTCTTGGAAACTGCTCTTAGATTCTGAAATCTGATTTCGTTAGTTGGTTAACTACATTACTAGACACTGTAACTAATAAACTCCTATACTTCTGATTACGTTGCACGCATGTACGTATTAACCAAAAATATAGTAAGTAACGTAAACAAGATTGTCAGTATTTCTGGTACTTGGTGCTAGTGTTCTATGTAGTGAATAAGATCTACTGTGATTCTGTGTATAAATAGATTCAGATTGGTTAAAGTTGCCCAACATTCAAGTTTGGTCTCATTGATTGTCAACAGGTCCCAAAGTTTTGCTTCCTGCACGTGAACTGTGATTGAACTTGAAGTTACTGAAGTTCAAAGATGGCATCATCATCATTGAGAGGCATTGCGCGAGGGGTTCTTGGACGATCTTGTAAGTTTTTTTTCTAGCATTGAAAGTTAATCTGATAATTACAGAATAATAGCGGTTCAAGTTATATTATTTCGGGATTTTTGTTTGTTTTCAGACTCCACCGGGAGTAGAATCGAGGTGGCAAAACCGGTAGTAGAACTCGATGGAGACGAGATGACACGTATTATTTGGGAAAAGATTAAGGAGAAACTTATTTTCCCATACTTGAAGATGGAATGTTTGTATTACGATTTGGGATTGCCTTACCGGGACCAGACTGATGATCAGGTTACATATGACTCGGCACATGCAATTCTGAAGCATCATGTTGGCATAAAGTGCGCTACCATTACTCCAGATGAAGCTAGAGTTGAAGGTATGTATATTTGAGCATCCCTACTAAATTGCATTAAAATTAAATGCGTAACATATTGCATGCTAAAATTTGTGTCTCTTAACTGTAGAATTTAAGCTGAAGAAAATGTGGCCCAGTCCGAATGGAACTATTAGAAACATTTTGGGAGGAACTGTATTCCGGGAGCCCATTTTATGTAAAAATATTCCAAGGCTGGTACCTGGATGGACCTTACCTATTGTTATTGGTCGTCACGCCCATGGGGATCAGTACAAAGCTGTGGATGCAATTATCAAGGAAAATTGCACTGTAGACCTTTTGATTACCCCTGAAGGGGGTGGCGCTCCACAAAAAATTCCCGTCTACCAGTTTACCCATGGAGGTGGCGTCGTGATGGGAATGTATAATACTGATGAGTCTATTCGCGCCTTTGCACACTCTAGTTTTCAGGTATGTTTGTGCTTTGCATACTGGAAGCAATCAGTTGATATAATAATATGATACGTGCTAAAACTAAAACGGGATCATGTCTTTTTTAGCTCGCAATCAAGAAAAAGTGGCCATTGTATTTGTCTACTAAAAATACTATTCTGAAGAGATACGATGGACGTTTCAAAGACTTATTCGAAGAGATCTTTGAGGCAGAGTATAAAGCAGGCTTTGATAAATTGGGCATCTGGTATGAGCATAGGCTGATTGATGATATGGTGAGTTTTAATTTCATGTAGTAACTGTTTTGTATGCTTGCGGAGTTTTTAGTTAGCTAAGTTTAAGTTGGTTCATTGATTTTCATTTGTATCGCAGGTTGCTCAAGGTTTGAAATCCAATGGCGGGTAAGTATTTATCCATAGTTTTATTGCTGCTATTCGTTAGCTCTAAAATTAGTTGCAGATGCGAACTGACTAATATATTTGTGCACTTGATTTTTAGTTTCATCTGGGCTTGCAAAAATTATGATGGAGACGTTCAAAGTGATATTGTAGCCCAAGGTTATGGTTCATTGGGATTGATGACTTCAGTACTTATCTGCCCTGATGGTAAAACACTCGAGTCGGAAGCTGCTCATGGAACAGTCACTAGGCACTACCGGTAACTCATCACACACAAGTGATTTAGAAAATTTTGTGCAATTGCACCACCTAAATTGTGATTCTTTCATTTCAGAATGCATCAAAAGGGTGAGCAGACTTCAACTAACCCAATTGCATCAATTTTTGCATGGACAAGAGGACTCCTCCATCGTGCAGAACTTGATGGAAATAAGGAACTTCATAGGTACGCAACATTTGTAATTATTTGTTTGAGTATGTACTCATTTCCAAATTTAAAATGATACTCAATCTTTTATTATTGCGCAGATTTGCTGAACAACTTGAAAAATCGTGTGTAGACTGTGTTGAGGCTGGTAACATGACCAAAGATTTGGCTGGATGTATTCATGGACTCAAAAATGTGAAACCACATATGTATTTAAACACAATGGACTTCCTTGAAGCTATACAGCAACAGCTAATGAAAAACTTAGGCAGGAAGTAAAATGGTGGAAAAAATTACCATACCTTATTTTTTTCAGGTTGAGTATATTTTTGGTAAATTCAGAGCCCTATTTAATCTTAACTCTGTTGACTGTTTGTTAGTATGTATTTCTACGCCTCTATGTGTGTTTTAGACTTCTTGTGAAGCTTCCTGCATTCAAGTCAAATGAAAATGATTGACGTCAATTTTATAATTTTGCTTCTCTTCCGTACAGATAGCTGCAACCCATATATTTTCGTATTCACAAAAACCTACAACTGTCAATACACATTCTACTACTAATGGTGTTAAACTTCGCTGTGAAACTGTTTTCGCTAGTAAAATATTTTCTGGAGCAATAATATAATAACTTATTGTTGTTTAAAGTAAAATTTGATTGGGATTAATTTGAATCACATAGCATACGTCATTCATCTAAATTACATAGCACAGAATTCTACGAACTGCACTCATCCAAAAAATCCTGGGATCCAATAACAATATTCCTCTATCACATGTCTTGAACAATTTTACTTGCACTATTGCATTGGACCTGATGTCAAAGAACTGACAAACATACCAGTTTTTCTGGTTATTTGTTTTCCTAACGGAGACTCCATTGTGGACAATAAATATAACAAATGACATTCGTACATCTAGCTATACTAAACCGGCAATGCAGAATATAAAAATTTTCATTCACAATCCTATTCCGCGCTGGACGTCACGAAGAGTAAACTTGCCAACATTAAACATGGTACGACAATGTGAAAGAAAAATTTAAACCTATACGGAATATATTTAGTCATTAAACTCTGCAAGTTTAATAGCTTGAACTTAAATCGAACTGAATGGTTGCAATGGTAAGATAGGATAACGGATAAGCTAATAGCCATGCTAAAAAAATATTTTATGGATTATCAAAGCGGATCACATTTTATCTGCTAGTTCACAAATAAGTACGATTTCCAAGAGCAGTATATTATCATCTGTCCAAAATAAGGATTGGTAAGTAGATAATTTGATGAGTGAGTAAATCATTCAGCATTACTCACTCTCACATTTCTTCGTATTTATGTATCTAACAAGTTGACAAGAAGTAAATGCCGCACTTGAGTCGTATGCTTAAGTTGAATCTATAATCCACACACAGTGGTAATCACAAACAACAAAAAAACATGATGATATGCCCTTTGCGAATATTTTCTTATCTACTGACTGTGAATGGATGCATGAAAAATTCATCCATTCAGTCAATACAAAAATGAACATTAAAATTACAGCGACCCTAAAACCCTGACTGCATAAAATATTGCACTCTAAACTAGCCCATATAAATATTCAAGTCGGCTGTAAAACTTCTTCAGGTTTGAGCAGTACAACAGGTTGTTTCTTCCTCATTGCAAAGATACATGGAACTACTTTGAGATTTTTTTACCAGGTATAGATAGTTACTGACTCATAATATGTTTTTAGTTAAATAGAAGCATTCACGCAAGCACGTCATTCATCACATTTATCCTGGATTTTTCCCACGAATCTATACTCATAATGAGCATAAATCAAAGTTTTTCTTTCAATGTAATCATTTGAAAGCTAGTGTTGTGTGGTAGCAAGTAAGCTAGTTAGTAGAAGTATAAAGTTTAGAAAAGGAATATTTTGCAAACTGAGATCAAAGTGCGCGTTTTTAAATACACACTATGGGCACTCGTACTACAGTTGCTATTGTTAGCTTCGCATTTATTTTGACATTGGGTAAATGTGATATGTTATCAGGAAGGGACGAAGTTCTAGTGATAACTACTGAAACCCCGTCCCCAAATGATTTGAGTGAAAATGAGCAAGTACAGCCATGGGATTACAATTTACCTTCTCATGTTCATCTTCTCAATGAAGCATACCTGGAGCAGAAAAGGAAACAACGTCAGAGGTCTGAGGTAAGGAATAGGTGTAAACATTTTTCCTATATGAGGTGAGGCTTTTAGAGTTATATTATTACTTAATGAATTCTAATGTTCCTAGGTTAAGAAACCAGAAATATATTTGTTCCACGTTCACAGCGATATAAAATATAGATACAGTAGGACCCTTGTGACTTCACGAGTAGTAAACAAGGATTCAGGCAATTCCAATGAAGTGTCATTTAGCGTCACACTTCCAGAAACTGCATTCATATCCAAATTTGTTATGTGAGTGCATCATGCCCTATTGCTTTCATATATTTTATCATTGATAAAATTGGCTGGAACTTGCTAAACACATGCAGTTGGTCTACCATGTCGTGCTATCTTTAAATAGGGAAATAGATGGCAAACCATATGAAGCTTATGTGAAGGAAAAAGAAGAGGCGAAGAAAATTTACAATGAAGCTCAGAACCAAGGTCAATCTGCCGGCATTGTCGAACAAAAGTAAGTTGGACCATCATAATTTTTGACGCACGCTTTTAGAATTGTCTAAATTACTTTGGGAATAAACAAGGACTGAACTGACTTTAATTTTGCAGTACGCGACATTCCAACATTTTCAATGTAAATGTCAACATCAAACCTGAAGCTAAAATCACATTTAATTTGACATATGAGGAACTTTTGCAAAGGAGGCTCGGGCGTTATGAGCAGCAAATTAATATTAGACCGGATCAGGTAGGAAGAAGGAACTAAACGTGAATTCAATTGCCTATAAAGCTAGAACAACTCATGTAAACTTTTTTGTCTTTCTTGGTTAGATTTCCAATGTAAAAGATTTCCAGATTTCAGTGAATATTGAGGAATCTCAAAATGTCACATTCCTTAGAGTGCCTAATCTTAGAAACGACATTGAGGCCGCAGAGGACACTGAGGGAAGTAAGTTCCTATGAACTGATGCATTTTGGCATGTATGACATTTCAAGAATGGCATTAAATTTTTTTAAAACTTTCTAGACAACAAAGATGCTATCATAGAGCAGCCGCAAGGAAATGTAGTAAATGTAACATGGAGGCCGTCAGAGAAAGATCAAAATGCTTTGTCAGAGCAAGGTCTAACTGGCAAGTTTGTGGTACAGTATGATGTCCAAAGGGATTCTAACGCTGGAGAAATTTTGGTAAGAAGAAAAACATTATCAATCCAGAATACACTTAATTATTTCAATGGTCCATGTTTCAGAAATGTTTACTTTGGTTAGTTGAAAAAAATAGTAATATTTAATCTTAAAAATTATCTTGCAGGTTATGCAAGGATATTTTGTGCATTTCTTTGCCCCAGAAAAACTCCCACCTTTAAGAAAGCATGTTATTTTTGTACTGGATACTTCGGGAAGCATGTGGGGCCGTAAGTGAAACAAAATATTAAGATGACACGAGTACGCACAAATTAAGCCTTTCAAGCTTTCAATGGTACAAGCAATACATTTCTATTGCAGGGAAAATGAAGCAGCTCAAAGAATCACAGATAAAAATTTTAAATGACCTTGCTGATGACGATTTCTTCAATATCATTACATTTTCTTCTGATGTTCATGTAAGCATATTTAGCGTAATAAAGCATCCAGCCTCAGTATCTTAGTTAGTTAGTAGGCAAATTTAGACAATCTGATGATCTAATTTTTTACAATTCAGTTATGGTCTCCAGAAGACGAAGTAAAAACAAGCAAATGGGCTCCAATCAAACGGAGGAATTCTGTACTACCCACAATCACTGAAGCCCAAAGTCAGGCCGTTAGACAACCAGTTCCAGCCAACAAAGCCAACATTGACAAAGCTATAGTATTCATAAACTCGTTAATAGCAAGTGGAGGCACAAATATCAACGGCGCATTGTACGAAGCACTGAACATGACAGCCGAGATTAAAAAGGCACAAAAAGACTATGCACAAGATCTTGATTCAGAAACTACAACTGTAGTCTACCCAGAAGAAACTAATATGCCTGTCTCTGGAGAAATCTTAGAAATGACTACAGCACTCCCAGATTCTTTGACACGTTCAAAGCCTGACACGATTCTTCCAAAGAATGTGCAAACACTAATCATATTTTTAACAGATGGGGAACCCACAATAGGAGAAACTGTACCGGATAGAATTTTCCAGAATATCCGAATCTCCAATGCCAATCTTAGTATTCCAATTTTCTCTTTGGCATTTGGTGATGGAGCCGATTTCCAATTTGTTAGAAAAATATCACTTCAAAATTCAGGCTTCGCTAGGAAGATTTACGAAGCTTCTGATGCAGCCTTGCAACTTAAAGGATTCTACAATGAAATTGCTTCCCCTTTGCTGTCTAATGTTACATTCAATTACACATCTCCAGAGTACAATGTCACAGACTTGACACTGACAAAATTTCCGACAATTTTCGGGGGCACTGAGATCGCTGTAGCTGGAGTACTTGTGCCAGTAAATGTAACAGAACCGGAAGAATCTACAACCATTCAACCTGACGTTGTAGAGGACGACTCTAAAGATAGTAATAGTAGTAGTGTCAATACATTGAAACCGATCACTCACGACCGATTCATCAAAGTTACTATTGGAGGCTCTGGTAGAGATGGATTCATAGATTTAGGCCGACCTCAAGTGTTTTCAGACTCTCCGATTCCATGGTGTATTCCTTCTTTACGTCCATATCCACCGAGACCAACTGCTCCACCAACTCCGGAAGATCAGTTCTTGGAAAAACTTTGGGCTTACCTAACTATTCAGCAGTTGATTGACCAGGATATTGCTGCACAAGTAGATTCCGCTCCCGCAGCACCTGAAGAAGTGAAAAATTCAAACAATGAGCTCAAAAATGACACTGTAGTAGAAGAGACACCCAAAGACCAGGCCAAAAAACTCGCTTTGAAGGTACGTATACTATTTCTCAGCAAACTGTCGATAATTACCAAACTTAATCACTTTACAAAGCACCAGTTATAATTAACTGAATATGTACTGCTTAGCGGGTTACATTTTTTCTAAAAAAATTATATATGACGTCGAACGTTTTTTATATCGCAGTACGGTTTCGTGACTCCATTCACTTCTTTGGTGGTTGTAAAACCTAACGGCACTGAATCAACAAACACATTGAGTGGGGATGCAAATGTTTCTCCATTGGAACAAATGCCGGCTACAGGTAGGGAGTCATCATTCGCAATATCGCCATGTTTGATTGACTGAACTAAACATTGGTTCTGGAATTATGAAAGTGTGAATAACAGAATAAGCTTATTTTGCTTAATTTTGATACATTCCTTCCTTCTTAATTTCTTCTTCCAGCACCAATCACAGCCGCTAATAGAATAGCTGGACAAGCATCTATGCAATTGCTGTCTCTGAACTCCCCCCAATATAATCGCTACCCTGTTCCCCACAATAATAATAAATATCGTCCAGGAGTACAGTCCATGGCTATCACTCGACCCGGATTTCAAAATCATTATTTAATTTCTCATTCATCTTCGATTAATAAGCCTACAAATACATTTTTCAATGTTGCACCTGAAGGTAAGAATCAAATGTGGAAACTTTAGTTCTTTAGTCTGTACGTCAGGAAGAAATCACAGTTCTCAGACAGATTTTTTTCTGACTGAGAACTGAAAATGAAAATCATGGCAAAGAGCAGGATTTTTTTTAGTTTCGGCTTCGCAATAGGCAAAGCCAAGAATTTTTGAGAAATAGGCTTATAAGCTATGTACTTTAGTTAGTTAGTTCCAATTAGGAATTCCCTTAGTTGATACATGGATAATCACTGAACAATTTTTTTATAGATTTACCGGATAGTGGGGAATCTTCAATTGTTCGTGTGCGACCGGCATCTAAGCCTTTTTTAATTTCAACTACTAGAAGAACTACAACAGTGCCACCTACTGTTCAATATGAGGAACAGAGTTTAACTTTGGACGACATTTTATGGTTGAAAGAATCCACTAGTTTGGATTTAGAAGTCAATGGAACTAATTATAAAGTGATCAATGAATCTGTTCCTGTGGTGGTAATTAGTTAACATTAAATTTATTTAATTAGTTTTATATGATTATGTGAATACGGTTTGTAGAGTTTTCATTGATTTCATAAAAAAAAAAAACTTTTTAGGTAAGCAACAGCACCGTGGGTGAGCAATGCAGCGTAAATGGACAATTTGATGGTGAATGTGTGTTTTTAAGAGATTGCGTGAGATCTGAGTTCTTGAGTGATGTTCAAATCTACAAGTCAGAGTACTTTTGTCCCATTTCCAGTGATAGCAGGTAAATAAACAATGCTTTCATGCAATAAAGCATCATTAAAATTTAATAAAATGAATATTAATGACATTTTCGTGTTTTTTTGTGAAGTTTGGATCCGTTTGCTGGGACTTGTTGTCCAAAACAATCTTCGTAGCTAAAATAGTAAATTTTGTATTTATGGACACAGAATAATATTTAATTACGGCATTATAATTTTTTTCATTAAAGATAATCTAATTGTTGATAGCGGAATCTAATTTATCAATAAAATACAATATTGCATTTTAATGTTATTATTCTCAGCTCAGTTGTCGTATACATGTTTAAATTTCCTTTAAATGTATTTATAAGCTCATTTAGGCATTTGGAATCTATGAGATTTACCATTTACCTATTACACTTTGTGGGTACTGAATTACACGTTCCAGTGCTTATGCACTAATAAAAATTGCTGATAATTTTGCATATGGAATTGAAAATCTAGACAAACTGAACCTACCATAAATTCATGATAGATAATGTCCAAATAAAAATAACCTTTAGTGACCCCTTTTGCTACTAATATTCCAGGCTGTTTTTGTATAGTGAACGAATACGCTATAATCTTGCAAATAAATTAAATATTTTGCGAAGCTCATATAAGTGTTATTGCATTATTTTATTTAGAAATCCTGGATAAAATAGATTAAGAAAAGTTGCTGTGGTGGTGAGATCGTGATTTCATAGTTGTCTAGAAAAAATGAGAAGCAACTTTCAGATCAAAGCGTAACAAATGCAGTAGCTAAGTTCTTCTTATCTACCACAAAAGACGATGGAAAAGTGGATTTTTGTAATTATTATTATCGTTAATTTAATTAATCTCTTATCTGCAAATCTGGTAAATATAAGTCCCGATAATTCCATGCACACAACTGTAAGAAAAATACTTATTTATTCATCATGTATCCTCATGTCACTTTTTACCCAGTGGATCACAGTTTAAAAAACTTGTTTCTTTTGTTCAGAATCATACAAAAATTACACTGGTGAAATTGGAATCCAAAATTCGATTCCGATACTCAATTACTCGCCTTTTAGTGGAGCTGGAAAAAACAGAAACACAGGGTTCACACAATGATTGCATCCTTTATCTTTCCATACCTAAATCAGCGTTAATTTCCTTGTTTGCCATGTATTACCTTATTTTTATCATTTGACATTATTATTTAGCAATCATACTGATACAAGTAAATGGTAAAATGTTCATAAAAGTCTAAAAACACTCAAATGTGTAGAAAAAGAAGATCCCCAAGTGGACAATGGCTATATAATGAAGCAAAAATTATAACAACAAAGGAAGCAAACGATATTGGAAACGCTGCGGAAACATCAATCGTTGTGGCTACACTCAGCGAACAAAGGTATGAGCATTCTAGTTTTTGGAATTTCGTGATGCGTACATTCAGTAGGAAAAGGATATAACAATGATTACAATTTCAGAAATAAAAACGAGTACAAACTGTCACTTAACTATGGTCATGGTATTGATGGAAATTTCAATCTTTCTATAATTCTTCAATACGAGCAGGTGATTCACAAAAAGGCTGGATTCTATCACCACGTAGTACATCCTATTCCGTTTGATATCAATAATGTAAGAGAAGGGAATGAGAACACAATTCTTCACTACACAAGTTCTTTTCTGAAAAACATGTCACACGCCAACTAAAAAATTATAATTAACTGTTTTACAAAGATCCGAAATTCTATTAATCGTGTGGATGTTGAAATTGACGAGAGCGTTGCTTTAGATATCGTTGCTGAAGGGAAAAAATACAATAGCCCTTCAGGTAAGATTTACCATTTACCCTTATTTTGATTTGTGATAAGAATTGAAATCATCAAAGCCTTACTTCCTTTCAGATCGAACTTACTCAAAAGGAATCACCGTAGATGCGAAAGGAAATTTTGTGTACAAAATCTCCTGGAACAACCTAAGAAGGATTGATGAATCTGAAATGCCCGATTTGTTTATAATAAAGTATAAATTTGAAAGCTCAGAAACTTTCCAGCATAGGAATGTGTTGGTATGATCATCTTCCAATTAAATAATTCTTAAGTTTCTTCATGCTATCCCAAATCGAATAATACATGTGTAAAGTAGGTCAGAGGCGACTACTTTGCAAACTTTTTCATTCCACCCGATGAAGATCAATATGTTCCACTTCAGAAGCATGTTGTGTTTGTATTGGATCTTTCAAGTTCCATGGTAAATCAAGTGTGTGGTTAAACAGAGGTAACATAATTTTATTTTGGAAATTACACCATACATTTTTTCTGTTCAGGGTGGTGAAAAAATAATCCGCCTGAAGGAAGCTATGATAAACATTCTTTTTCAAATGGCGTTGAACCCGAAGGATTTTTTTAATATTGTCACTTTTTCATCTACAGCAAAGGTTAAACTTATTTTTTTTGAATGCAACTTAACATGAACAACGAGAAGTGATAAACTGTATTATTGTTACTCTAGAATTGGTATCCAGACTCTGTTTGCAACAAGACAAAGCCAGGAACTTGCAAGACATTGCCATATCCAACAGACCCAAATAAAAATATCTTGGCAAATGCAGTTAATTTCACCAGCCGTTTAAAACCAGAGGGTTCGACGAACATTTTTGCAGCTTTGTCTATTGCATTATCTGTATGCCAAAATGGAAAAGATTTCTCAGATGCTTCTCTAATAATTTTCCTCACTGACGGTGAACCAACATCTGGAGTAATTGATCACAAAATTATTCTGGACACCACAAAACGTTTAAACAAGAATTTAAAAGTTCCAATATTTTCCTTGGCATTAGGAGAACAAGCTGACCCAAAATTTTTAACTCAACTGTCCTTTCAAAATCATGCCTTTTCCAGACAACTTCAAGAGTCTTTACCGATTGATACTCAAATCACTGATTTTTTTAAGGAAATAAACAAGCCATTGATCCGAAACTTGGATTTTCATTTTGCCCCTCGAAATCACGAGAATGACGTAAATTTTCCAGACGCTTCAAGTCATACTGAAAACCAAGAGTTGTTCACAATCAAACCAACAAACAATTTGTTTTTTAAAGGTTCCGAACTTAAAATTGTGGGCAAGTTTTCTCATAAAGTTCATCATCGGGATTCAAGAAAATCTTCTGAAACTTGCGATTTCACCAGTTTGACAATTATGGGTGTGAACAAAGATAAAGATTTGCAATTCAATAGCTGTGGCGACAGCAAGCAAATGGTGCACAAGTCTGACTACTACTTTTTACAAAGACTGGTTTCCTACATGAATGTTCAAAAATTGATCCATGAATATGACAATAGCTTTTTACCAGACTCTGTAAATTGCTTAGAGAATACAAATGACGAGTTTGTGCACGGATGTGAACTTAAAAAGAAGCTCATATTAGTAAGTTTGGAGGTAGTGAGAATTTTCTATTTCACTTTCTCAAATAAACTAACTATACGAACTAAACATCTTAAGTAATTAAAATTCAATACACTATATAGAGCAATTTTGTAACACCTTTCACTGTATTGACGATGGATTTACAAAACGAAAATGCGGGGAAAATAGACACTACATGGATTATAGGATCAGAATTGCTAAAAAATAAACTCGATTTTGATTTTACGGAGGTGACATGGAAAGTAGGCTCAGACTCAAGTGTTGCCGATAATTGTCCGAGACACGAATCTGTCATCGAATCAATCCAGAATAATATGAAGTCTATTTCATGGTTACAAGACACTCTTTTTAGATTGAAATGTAATGTGTGGGACAAACCTGTTTCCCAATCCTTAAACTGTATCAAATGGCTTCCAACAGAGCTAAAGGATTATTCAATTAGAATGAAAAACCCGGAAAACCAATGTGTCACTTATAAAATTGCAATGAGCGATGATGGAGTGAGTTGTTGGCTTAATTAATTAATAAATTACAGATGCTTAATTAGTATTCCATTAATTATTGTGCTTTATACTTTCCTATAATTTGTCAGCTTCCAAATCCTATGAATCGATTCTGCAATACTTTAACATCAGACTACGGGTCCGACTTGCTTGATTCAACGGAAGAAGGAATTTGTGTCCATCTGAAAAGCTGGGTTAAGAGAAGATTCAGTGTAAATATCACAGCGTACATTAAAAATCACTTTTGCGACCTCACGTAATAATCATATAAGTCATAAAAAATATTTAATGAATGCAAATAATTTTGTAACATTATTGAATACATTTTCCATCTTCACAGGGTGGGGAATGACCATTATTTGGGAGTTTGTCGTCCCATTTCGACTTGAGAATGCTAAACTTGGGTTGCTATCGACTGTTTTTTAAATACATAGTTATTCAGTCTGGTAAATACTTATTCACTTTTATAAATGAGTTATGTAAACCTATATTTATTAGTAAAACAGTTTTAAGACTTTACTAAACTAAACTGATTTTGAAGGAATACTTTTTTATACTGTATATTTGCAATTCATTTTCCATGTTGTGCACAAAAAACATGAATTGTTTATGTTGTTTGCTTACTTCATTTTACAACATCTCATCCAGCCCCAACGCATTTTTCGTCATTAGATAGGGCTCGTAGTTAGTCACTCTGCAACTCTGCACTGTATGTATGTATAGTTCATTGCCCTATTCAACTTTATCTAAATGGCATAACCTTTGTCACTAAAAATGTTGTTCAGTCTTCCATATTTTACAGTATCATTATTTTTTACGCTAAAAATGTGCATATTATTTTTATAAGACGATTAGATTCAAGTTTGCTATTTATTTTCAAAGAAAACGATTTTCTACTTGACGTAGTAGTGAGGTGGTTTGCTAAACTATGAAGATGAAATCAAAAATGTTTCAATTATCTTCGGTTATCGTAACCAGTTTGAAAATATTACTAATTTGGTCGTTTTTGAAAATTACTGAAGGAATTAGTTACCGTTACAATCAAAATACTGCAGATGCAGAACGCTTTAACAGAGAATACGAAAACATTGACAAGGTTAGTTATTATATATTGTGGAATTCCTACACATTTTGGACTTTGACTATTGCTTAACGCTGTTTAAAAAGCTCTACGATTTGGAACAGTCTCTTTTAGAAATTGAACAGATTTATGTGAGGTCCAACAT
>Ga0210040_10002522_pt1 | contig 25714 bp, 15 predicted proteins | sample CryGeyCG12114_NA_FD_185462 | JGI IMG/M metagenome (GOLD analysis project Ga0210040, IMG submission 185462) | Groundwater microbial communities from aquifer - Crystal Geyser CG19_WC_8/21/14_NA (SPAdes) (version 2) | ecosystem: Environmental > Aquatic > Deep subsurface > Groundwater | place: USA... | reverse complement strand
GATCATCACTATATCTACATCGTGATCCGGATTTTCCAGACAGCATGTTGCGTCAAAACAAATTGATTTATTTCCGACTGGTGTGGTAGAAGAGTTTTCATGGCTTTCCATTGCATTCGAAATTGTGTCACTTGATTACTCAGATGCACTGATATTATTGAAGAAAATAATGTTCATAACTAAACCAAAGATAAATATATAATATTGCACAATCTCACAGCAGCTATGACTATTGGACATGTTTTTTGACTAGGATTTGGTGACTAAAATATTATGAGTGCTACTTGGTTTCTTTTATAGCTTCTGTCAATATTGTAGGCAACATGCAAATCATCCTGTAACGTCCATTGATATTGTAAACCAACTGCGACCACTATAGAGACAATGACTTAATTAATAGTTGTCAAATGTCAATCAAAAAAGTGCCACGCGCATGCATTTTTATAAGGAACTGTTTGCGTTTATTCCGAAAGTTTTAATGTTGTAGTTTTTGTTGACTTTAGCTACTTAGGAATAGTTCACCGAAGTTAACTGCACAGTTATCCTTGTCATAGTGGTTATCATACCTAAGTTGTGAAGTAAAATATGTTTACGCTAAAACAATGAATGATGTTTGATTGGTCTTCTGCTTTTAGTTCGTATAATTTTTGCATAAATTTATGTTCCCAGAAACTTCTTTTTTTATTAGTGCTTTTGCTGTGATCGTCCTCCATTCCATTGAAGAGTGGATTTATTGGAATTTTTTTATTTATGAACTTATAAATATTCATCAATCAATTAGTTTCAACTTTGTAAGCACGATACTAATACTGATGAGACAACTATATAGTTGAATATCTTAATGAAATTAATATGAATTTGCATGCAAAAATAGTTTGGAAAAATTGATTAAAGATAATATTTATATTCAGCTAATGATCTTACTGTGATGTCACAGAACGTCATAATAAAATCAAAAATATCATTTTTCCAACAATATGAAGGCAAGTAGTTAACTACATATTCGCAACTAACTACGTTTGAATGTCAAGCGCAGTGATGTTAGGATGAGTCATAGAAATTTTATAGTGGCGAATTATTCAAATAAAACTTTGATCGTTCAATAAAAAATAGTGTTGTTTTTGTTGTCGACTTCACTTCAACATTTCACTTTACTCGGAAGGGGGGTCGGAAGTAGAGAGATTTTGTGCATCAATCATCAATCATTATAAATTGAATTGAAATAATCGGTACCCTGCTTTGAAAACCGTGTCGGTTGGTTCGCGTCTTTCAGGAATAGCTAATGAATGTTTTTTGTTAGTAAACTTGTGCATTAGCTGAAAAAAAATTGTTAAATGGCGAGCGATCAAACCCATGAATTAGCTAATAATGAACAAAGCTCCAATGAGGATGAGCAAATTGTCAAGGTCGACTCAAAGCGCCTCAAAGGAGACAGCATTGGGGATGGGAGCAAAAGTAATAGCACCATTCCTGATGGGAATTCAGGTTAGTTTTTATTTGGGCATTTGTAACTATGAATTACTGTATTCCATTGGATGTAATGCATTATTATTGCAAAATTTAACTAGCAATTAACGACTAAATTAGTTAATTAACGTACAGCTTTTTTTAATAAAAGAAATATACATGAATTATGACGCTTATAACTTATAAAAGATGAGAAGAAAACAGAAGAAAGGCGAACGTGCCGCGGTGGGCGCGCAGCGTCCACAATAGCGCGGCATGTGAGACCTGTAATTTTATTTCAACCGAGAACTACGACGCGACAAGGCTCTGCCCGATATGTAGGAGCTCCGCCCACACTGGAGGATAATTTCTAATCCGGCCGAGGGGGAGTGGGGGAGGCTTTTCGAGCACAGGCCCGAGTGCAGAAGAAAGCTGGGAAGGTTTTGGGTTCGGTAATCGCCGAAGGCGATTTCCGGCGGGCCTTTCCAGATTCCTTCCAACGAAGGGTTGTGCGAAGCAAAAGTCTCTTCAGCGTCCCCCCACGATCCGTTGGACTGATTTCGTCCTTTTCAAGACAATTATGTAGATTCCATAATCTTTAGTTAAAATTCTTTCAATTTTGAAGATTTTTGGGTTTTTGGTGTGGGTGTGGGGGTGTTTTGACTTTACCTGTTTTTTGTCGTTTTGGTGTGGGTGTGGTTGTCTTTTTTATTTTCCGGACAACTTCTAGAATATGTCCTTAATATTCCTCTATATTATAGATAACTGTTCAAGCTTCGATCCGCCAGAGTCACAAGATTCTACCCTCAACCGTTTAGCTACTGACATGTTTAAGAAAACAGCAGATTATCTACAGGGGGAATTGTTGCTGGTTCAGGTTAGTCCAAGTTAATTGTCAGTTAATAGACTATTTATAATACAGTAGTCCAAAAAGCATTCTTTTGTGTGTCTAATATCTCTAAAATTGAAACGCAGGAGGATTATAAGCTATTGGAAAAACTTAATGACGTCACTGCTCTGAAATACACAGATATGAGTAAAATTGCCGAGAATGTTGGAAAAAATATGACAGCTCTGAACGAAAAATGTGCGTGAATCTCATTATTTTATGGATAATCTATTTGAGAGTGAATATTTAACTTATGTGGATATTATGACTTGCAGACAAAGCTTTGGAACCAATGTTGATACAAATAGATCAAATTGAAGATAGTGTTAACAAGCTGGAGCAGGCAGCTTACAAACTTGATACCTATTCCAAACGCTTAGAAAACAAGTTTAAAGTTTTAGAAAAAAGATGATGTCACTTGCCACTTGATATTTGCTAGGCACATAGATATCGATCCTGTTTTGCACGGTTAGGTGCTCCAGCACAAGAGTTCTATATATTTGTATTATTAAGGTTATGTCACTTACATGGATTGCAAAATTATGGGTTTGGACCAATAAACTACCTACGCATTTTTACTATTTTTCGACGGCAGCTATTTAGTTACCTGGTTCTTGATTGACGTTTCTTTTTGACTTCCAATGTTCAGTGTGTTTATATGTTGAATTTAGGACTAGATAGCAGATGGATGGCACTAACTAAAACTAAGGTGTGATGTGATAATGCCAAGCCAAAGATATTATAAATTCTGTCCGGATAGTTTATGGATTTAGTTGTTTAATTATTGCCCTTAGGCTACCTTTATCGTTGAAAAAATGATGCCCTTGGAGACCAAAAACTTTGAAATTTTTTACTCCCATCGGAACCGTATACTGATTTAAATTGTCAGCCCATTATCACCACTATGTTGTGACTTTTCATGTACCGTGACTCCAATTTTTTTTTTAAATTTCGTGAGTACTTGTAAACGAATCGTGATTAGTCAAACCGGAAAAGTGAATAAAAATTTGCAAATTTTTTAAATCCTTCATAAGAAGTATTTGGTCTTCATGTGATAATTTGTTTACTACTTGATATGAAGTATTCGGGAATCATGGGAAATAAATTTAAATACTTCATATCAAGTATTCGGGATCTAATGGACAAAAAAATTTGTACTTGATATGAAGTATTTGGGAGTCAAGGGTAAGGAGAAAAAATACTTGTTATCAAGTATATGGTAGCGTAAGGGCTAAAAGTCAATACATTTTTTGCTTTTAAGTTATTTAGTTCATTCATTTCTTTCTTTGTATTTTTACTAATTGTTGAAACTTGCTGTATATTTATTGCAACTTTTGTTTCCACTGAACTCAATAGGAATAATAAAATGAGACATAGATTATTAATTTAAATAATATTTATTTTTTGCTTCATAACTATTTTATTACCGAGGAGTGTTTTTTAGCGTGACTTAATGATCCAAAATGCCGTGTCCACGTGTTTAATGACGGCACTGCTAAAAAAAATGTTTGTAGATTAAATCTTCAGTGCACGAGTAACGAGTTATTCTTCCTTCTTTGTCACTGATTTTAAACGCACACTACAAATACTTCACACTTTATTTTAAAATCAATATAAATAGGAACTAACTGGCATTTTTAATGACTAATTTCATTTGCATTACTTCTAGAAATGAGGATCATTGAATATATATGGCTGAAAGATGTTGGTGTATGGTCGAAGGTATTATGTCTGGGCAAGGATAATAAATTAAACGTACATCTATATTATACTGAAAATAATCGAAATTATTCATTTAAAAGGTATCCTGCACTTAGACTACCTGTATATAATGTAATAAAACGGTGAAAGGTTCTTTCTAAAGTTAAAAAAGTATTTTGAAATTAATCTTTAACCGCCAAAATTTTGGTTTAGTTAATTTGGCACTGGCTGAAGGCTGAAGGCACAATAGGTAGAATTAATCGACAAGTTTTAAGAACACTAAATACGCAATACATGATCATTGGTTTTGAATTCTCACCAACCCTAAAAAAGCATGGCAAGTTAACCTTATATTAAAATTGATAAATATTAGGTTTCCAGAACTTGTCTACAGTTCCATTTATCTCATTTGAAACTGTTTAGCTGCTAATTTAGGCCGTCGCCTCACGGTCATCTACTTTCTTGTCTTTTTCTGGAAAAGCAGTTCCATGCTGTTTCCTCATATGCGTTTTCCAATAATCCTTCCGCTTAAACAATGTATGGCAAATTTCACAAGGGTAGTTGCCTGGAAAGTGCACTCGAAAGTGCTGATAGTCATTTGACACAACTTTGCCACAGAGTCGACATCGTTTTCTCTCAGTTAGTCCAGTTGATGAACTGCCAGTTGGACTTACTTGTTCAAAAATGACACAAGGACGTGGAGGAAATTTTCCTGAACCTATGTATAGGGTTTCCTTTATGAGCTTTTATACACATAACATCTTGACCTAATGTTGCCAACAGATTATGTAGGATTAATATGATTCATGGATGCAAATTCAAATGAATTTCAAATCATCAAAAGAATTATACAGATTGCATTTGGACTGGACTAAGGAAAACTAGCAGGAACATGGACAACATAACAACATAACCAAACAAATATTGCCAAGAAAAAAGCATTCAACGGAATATAAACGTATTCAATCACATTGGACAATGCAATATTGTAAGGTCAGTTTTATTGTACACAACAAGAATTCGAAAACACAAAACAAAGACAACAAGTACAAGTATCAAGTTAGTTAAAAAATCATCACAAACACATAAAATGCACAAACACAAGAGAATTTTCATTTAAAAAAGCGTATTAATCATGTTTATGTTTTAAAACTACTTCCTAAACATCAACAACATTAGTGAATCAATACAAAACTATACAGCTATGATATTCCATCAAAATACAATTTTAACTAACTTACTTTAAATACCACTCGTTAATAATTTTATAATGTTAGCGACGCAAATGACATGGTCGTTAAATGAGAGATACCAAGTAGTATTGTTTCACAAAAAAAACTTCAAATAGGATTATACAAACTAATTAATTTTGCCAAAACAACTCATTTCTTCATACAAAATAGAACAGTTTCAAAATCTAAGACAACTCTCCTTTATAGTTTGTAGTCCCCGATAGTTCCTAAAAAATCAACTATATACTCTCTCCACTCTATACTTTCAAATTACTCCCAGGATGCTTGTAAAAAACGTGATCCCTGAGCGTATCTCTCCGTTTGTAGCGACAGTTGCAAATAGGACACACAAACTTTTCCTTATTGTGCACAAAGTAGTGATTAAACTTGCGTGAACCTTTCACCAAAATCCCACAAGCCTTGCATTGGTACATTGGAGGATCTTGGCCCACTTGATTGTAGGCCAAAGCTATCTTCTGCCTGATCACATCTCTATCCATATTTGAATTCACATTACCACTGCTACTTGTACCACTCATCTCCATCATAGAATCTTCATTAAACTCACTACTTTCTTCAAGCACACTAGTGGAAATACGGAGCCCATCTCTTCTGCGACTTGTTCGCGAAAATTCATTACTGTTGCTATTACTACTAGAACTTCGGGGACCCATGTTTGTGTTACTAGGTACGTATCTCAAGCCGCTATCAATATGATAGGTTCCCATGATCACAGGAGAATCATTAGTATCTTGCTCCCCACGAACAGTTGAAGTCATGAGTGCTCGATGTTTGGCAATTCTTCGTGCCAGCGTTGCAGCCGAACTACTGAATCCAGTTGACAATTTGCGAAAACTAGGGGATTCATCTACTACTGGATCGTCAATGATGTAGCCAACTGTTGGCCCTGAATCAAAATAAGCAACACCAAAAACGGTGGCTTTCTTAAATAACAGTGTGTACAATAAAATTTATGTGGTTAGTCAGCACAACCAATTATAGCACAAGGATAACAGATAGGAAATAATGCAAAGGCTCATGGAGAACAGAATACCAGTCAATATATTAGATTTCATTTCGTACTGGTACAATAAATAATCCCGTACTACTACAAACAACTCATCCACTTTCCGGATGTTTCGTTAGTACATGATCTCTCAATGTATCTTTACGTTTGTACCGATTGTGACAAACATGGCATTCAAATTGAGGACCAACGTGAACAAAGTAGTGATTAAATTTGCACGCCGATTTTACTAATAGGTTGCACATGATACATCTAAATCTGGTAGGGTCATCAGGAATCTTTTCGAAACATGCATTCATAGTAGCAGCAGAAACTCCTTCGTTTTGTTTCGACCCTGAAGTCGTCATAGTAGAGTCAGACGTTATGAATTTCTCTCCCACACTTTTCCTTCCTCGTTTCCTCAATTGGAAATTCCCTTGCACTTTGGATATTCTGGGCATTGACTCAGTGCTACAACTACTGCCATCCCAATGGGATCCACGAGATATCTCAACTATTGGACTAGGGGTGATCGAAATACTTAACGGCAACAAAGGTCTAGGCCTAGTACCCCCGAGGGTTGACCCAGTGCGCAATGTATTTAAATCTTCTGGCAGGTGCAAAATATTCCTCGAGTTACCCGCTGAACCTACAACAACGAGAAGGGATTCAGAATAACTGAATAAATTATTTAAGTTTGCAAGGAGTTAAAATATAAATCTCGGGTTGCGGTGACAGTAGAAAATATTTTCTCCCTACATATTCAATACCCATATTGCCTGGTATTCTTCTCCATGTGCATTCAATAGTGGGAAGTAGGATTTCAAAAATCTATACTTACTTTTACATTACATAACATATCATTCTAAAAAATTAAACAAAAGAAGTATACCTTCTACTGAAAAAACAAACAAATGGACATACAAGAAACAAAAGAACTACAAGCCAACGTGCAAAACAAAGTAAAAAAGCAATCCTTATATTTCTCTCTAACCAACCAAAATGCAAGTCCAAAATGTACCAAAAACGTATTCAATAACCAGTTTGAAGCTTCAAATGTGCACGTGAGACTGACTAATCAATTATGCAGAGAAACTCAACAATGAAATGACTATAATAATCCATCGTGGTTCAAAATTCAACACTTCTCAAGTGCAAATACGTTTATTCCGCATCATTTTGAAACATGAACATCTAAAGCCGAAATCTATGTATAATATGAACATAATATATAGTAATCTTAAAACACGACAGTAGTATTTATATTAAATTTTCACCGTTGCACAAGTACACGACTAAATAAAATAGAACAAAATAATTGTTACAACTAGAAATACATATTTGGATTTGATTAAACACTATATGCACTAATGATGTGTCAACTATTTATAAATCAACATAGTGAAACAGATATTTGCACCAAAACAAAAACAAAATTAAGATAGAGGATAAAAACAGCACTTGTTGAAGGTGTTTTTAGCCTTCCGAAGCCTCCCGAAAGTCATAATTTTACAAACGTCTGTAGTGACTACGACTATGAATGCTAGCACACAAAACAAAAAATACAACCGTTTTTCTCCATCCATGTAGTGTAGAAGAGTACAAGGATCGAAAACATCGCACTCAATACATAATGTATAAACCATCCCATGAAGAAATCTTCTCTAACAATCTATTTCATGAAGCAAATAAAAGTCAAACTATTGAACAAGTTAACTTAAAAAAAACTGTGGTCATACTCTATTTTTTTCAACTCCATTCAGACCAAATTCAGACATATTATTATTCATTTTTAAGGCTTCGTCAATATGATTTAAAAAATATACATTTTTAGTTTATAGATTATTTAAATTGGTGTAGCGATTACTGACCTTTATCTAAATTTTCACACCACCATAATAAATTCTTTCAATCTAAAAAGGCTTTCAATTCACACAGAAATCTATCAATTATTGTAGTTGTGTATATAGGACGTGACATTTTTTTCTTTTTTATCGTGCTTTTTATTTACTTTTACAAGTCGGCATCAAATTTTTACCCTGAGAGCCGAATAGCAATATGAAGAAAAAATTTAAAACCTCCAGATATGAGTTACTACTTAATGGTTTAAACAAGAATATGGAAAAATTAACATGCATTTTGCAACTTTCAAATTTCCAAAATCGAGAAAAATTAATCCGCACTTATCCTAATACAATTTAAGTTATACAAAGCTAAGCTAATAACGTACATTAATTAGTAAACACACCTACTTGCACTCATCCCTAACCTTTGGTTTGTCTAACTCATATAGACAACTTATATGACTGATAAAGCCAACTTATAACAGCTAATTAAAAATTGTACACAGAATTACGCGTGATATCCTTCACAGGATAATTGACTGAACAAAGCATTAAAGCTGCCATTCCTTTAGAACCTAAACACCTCAAAAAGTTTCACTAGATTGCGTGCATACGTATCATCAAACCATTTCCTAACCTACTATTCGACAAATAAACCCGGTAAATATCTACCAACTACAGTAACTAATAATAAAATGATCGTCATAAGTCTAAAACTTTGGTTTGAGTAACAAGACAATTTGATTCATTCTTTTCTATTTTCGCACAAGTATGAGTCGCGACATTTTTTAAACTTTCCTGAACAGCATGGCAGTAGGAGTCAAAAGTACAATAATTGGTATTTTGTAATGCCGTACTTTTCATTTTCATACTAACAAAGGACAAAGTGACTTAAGTTTTACAAATCTCGCCTTCAATTTTTATCTGAACTGGCAACTAAGGACAAAAAAGTATCTCCCTAGCCCAATATTATTCACTCTGTGGGTTATAGGTTATAGTACACTGTCTGCCCAAGTAAAGTCGAAATTATTCAGTAAAACATTAGTAGTACACAAGCAACACAAACTATAAAGCAAAACACATAGACTGGTGACTAACGAACTTCCCTTCTATCCATCTATCCCATCTTAAATAGTATTTAGTGCAATCGGAGATAATTGGCCCAACTCAATCTAACAAGAAATAAGGTGGTGATTTTTATCATGACATAGACATACTATCAAAATAATTGCTAGATACTAGTCGACAAATCAAAATTAGTAGTAACATAATAAATAAGCACCGTAAATTCTCTGACTTTGGATCCTACCATGCTTTTGGTATGATTCAACAACACTAATAAATATAAAAATTAATTTCGGCTATGTCAAACAAAAGAAACCTGAACTAGTGTTATGATTGTTCCAAATTAAGATGCAAGATTCAAAATTGATTGTGTATTAATGATCAAGATATTCATTTTTTGGGTTACCAAGTATTGCACTGCTAAACTAAAAATTTTGCAAATCTGATTTGATCAAAACTGATGACGGTACTTTATGCGAATCGCATTGAAATTTGAGTTATGCCTCTCACACTAACTAAGAAGAAGATTCTAATTCTTTCTTAGTCAGTAATTCCTTAATTCATTAAATAAGGTACTGCATCATTCGGACTACACAAAAACTAGAAGTATACGAAATAATGGACCCGAAAACTCACCCTACCCCTTTATGTTACCTGCAAAATATGCTGTTTTTTTCGGCTAGTGCTCTAAACGTACGGAGGAAAATATACGATATAATAATCAAATACCACGAATTTACGAACAAAAGCACATTCTCTAGATTTTCGGATGCTTGATTTGATGATCTGAAAACCCAGATCCGTCAACTCTTGACTCATATACCTAATATATTAGTTCCCTTTGGTCATTAGTTAAGTTAAAACTTCTACAAACTATGAATGACTTACGTTATATCCACAATATGAAACTAACCTAAATCTAAAGCTTATCCATTTGTTGCACTGCAGAGTACTAACTTCTCACACAATAAATCTTTGGTCACACATATAAAAAGTCATCAGCAGTAGGGAGTAGCCATACACAGTATTAATTGTCTCCCCTTTCTATCATTCATACTGTATCCGATTATTCCTTCAGTTGTGAGTGAATCACCAATCCAATAAGCATTCACAAACAAAAAATAAACTATATACTACCCCATCTTTTACAACTACCCCACTATCTATATACGAGAAAACCTTTACTAGCCACAGAAATATATACTGATACAAATTTATTAATGAAACTATCTACTTTTTCTCTCTTCAGAACTTTTCCCTGTATGTAACTAGTTAGTATGCATCATTTTTCCTAGACAGTTGGGTTGACCCGTTGTTGACCACACGACCACTATAGATAGAACACATTAAGTCCCTACAAAAAACACTATTTACTTTCACTTGGCATCGTTGGATGCAGCACTGATAAGTGTGGCCAATGTGCTGGACGCCGAATTGCTAGTAGGACTCGTGGAGTTCGAGTTGCTGTTGTTGTTACTTGGACATTTAGGCTTCCCATGCTTCACCCTCACGTGTGCATTTAAGTTATCACTACGCGTATACACACATGGACAATAAGGACAGGAGTAGGTGCCAGGCATGTGTACAAATCTGTGTTTTCTCCCTCTAACCAGTTTCCCACATAATTTACACCTCTTTAGATGAGGACTTCCTTTCACCTTCTCGAATATAGATCCATAGATACGTCCTGGAAACATATATAGAAGAAGCCAAAAAATACTCAGTCTCTCATAAAAAAATCAACCACAAATCAAGTCTTTCGCCTTCCCCCTTTCAAAAACAATAGCAAGTATATGGTGCTCGTCATGGAGCCACCATTTTAGTCAGTGTACTTTAAGACAGTATATTCTGAATAAAAACACAGCAAACCAATGAATCCTTCACCTCTAGTTTTAGCAACAACTAACGAAAAAAACGTATGACAACAACCAAAACCAATCAAAGGATAGAAAGGAAGAGTTAATAAAAATGTTAAACCATATACACCGGCTCCAGCCCTTCAGTCAGCAAACAATACAATTCACCTCATGTTATCACTAACTTAACTAGCCAATTAAATGAATTGGCGAATCAGCAAAAGTGAGGTCTCAAAGCGTACTCGCATTGTAAGTAAAGCTTGTGCACCCGGACTATCTCCCCACAAACACCACAAAGTAGAACATTCGAAAGAAAGCATCGAACTCAAATTTTGTTTCTCAAAATGAAAAACCTAATACTCACAACTTACATATCCTATGCAATAAACTCAAAAAACTATATATCTGCCATTTTTTATACCTTAAACTTTTCAAATCCCTGTTACAAACGGCATTTTCGAAGCCTCAATCTTATGATACACTTTCAAATGATTTTTCAGGGTTGACTCTCTAGGATACTCGTGACGACAAAGGAAGCATATGAATTTGCCAACTTGTGTGTTGCCCCCATTAGTTCCACCTCCACCACTACATCGACTATTTCGTCTATCAACACTTCTACTTCGGATTTTACTGCTACTATTATCACCACTACTACAAGATGTCCGTTTGGCCGACTTATTCTCACTGCTAAAATTATCATCCCTTACAATACTATTAGCGCTAATACGAAATCTACGGTCCGCATTGTCACCAGTGTTTAGTCTCATCATACTAGTACTTCTATCACCATGTCCAACACAACCAGTACAGTGGTTCTCCACACGTCTACTAATAACTAGACCACTGGCAATGGAATTGCATCGTCGATCGCAAGGAGAACCACCATGATCAAAATTGCATTCTTCATCGGCACGTAAGTCGGGCATAGTGCTGGTGATTTCAGAATTTTTGGATCTGCTGACATGTTCATTACAGTCAGACTGGTGGCTGTGGCCAATACATTCTTTTTCCGTCCCAGCACGGATTCCCAATTCTTGTCTTTGTCGATGATTCCTGTCTTTCACTTTTTTCTCACCGAGCTGAAAATGGTTAATTTTGCCTTTGCAATTCAAACACTGCGAGTGAGATATGCCGTCAGAAGAAGAAAGTGCCACTGTAAGCATTTTAAAATCCCTTGTCAAACAGTTTACATCTTGACGAATGGAAAGAGAATGCAAAACAGATTTCTTGGGAAAAGCATCAGTTCGCCTAAACTATACCCATTTCTACGGAATGAACCTTTGGGAGATAATACATGCCCATTGTTTTGTTGGATTTTACGTAACATGTATCCTCAAAATGCTAAAAGCCAAAACTACAAACATTGAGTGAGTGAGAACGACTAGTTTCTAGAGTCTCTTTCTCCGTCGTGTACAAATGAGGCTGTAAACTGGTTATTGTTTGCTATTCAGTTTCTATGTTAGATGCCTACTCGTCCTTCACATATCCTAATGACAATGTTTTATTCAAGCCAACTGGTCACCTCTACATAGCCCGACCGGGAGCATCAACAAGTCCATTGAATAATTGGAATCAAAAGCTCAAGTACAAATTCTGCCACTAAAAATTGGCCATACCAGTAGTAGTAGTGAGAGAGAAAACTAAAAGAAAATTATACACTACAAAAAAGATGCAGATGTCAATCAAAAGAAACAATACGTAGCCGCTAGGAATAACTAAAAGGTGCAAATAAATTAAGGAAAACAATGTTTTAGATAACGTACCGTCAGAAATTTCCAGTCCTTCAGCATTTGATGAGTTTTGATGGTCCGAGTCTTCATTGCCAGTATCATCGTTATCATTAGACTTATCCTGGAGCCAAAACAATTGTTAGTCATCAGTTCTAAGTCGATGTCTCTGAAACTTCAATCATTTTTACTCACCAATAGGCTAGAAGCATGGGGATAGTAGCCGATAGTATACTTGTCATCATCCATCCGATCGTCTTCATCATCATCGTCATCATCTTCAACTTTGATATTATTGTCAGCGTCAAAATCCGGGTCATCTTTTCCTGAGTCCATCACGGGCATCAAAAAGTTAGTGGGGTCAATTAAATTCACACTAGAGTCTCTATCTGAAGCCAAGGAGATGGAATTGGCTGCGCTTGAACTTCGGTTTCCAGACTGTTTCCCAATAGCAATCAAAGCCGGTGGTGCTGACCGACCTACTGGAACCACTTCTACGCCACGTCCACTGTTTTCTACGTGTTTAAGCGCCTCCTATAAAATAACACGAGTAATTATGCTATCGAACAAATACGGCCGCTAGAGAATTTAAAGCCTATATTTTTTATGCTTCACTCTACTTACTCGTCCTTGGTGATTGGCCAAAGTGCCCAAGTGGAGAGGATCCTCCTCATTACTACTGTTGGACACACGTCTCCGTTTTCTTGAGGACGAATTACTTGTACTGTTATCATTCATGTAGGACCCATTGCTACCATCTCCCTTGCTATTACTACCCCCAATCGCATCTTTGGTCGTGACCCCTTCATTGGAGCTACTGGCGCTATCACTGCTCTCAGTCAATCCACGGATTTTCAAGGCTTCTGCAGTTTTTAAAAAGTCTGACAGTGATGACTGCGATACGTTCACTTCTCCTTTGTACATAAAACTTAGTAGTGCTTTCATCTCCGATGACTTGATATCCTTCATGAAGATGATCGGGTGAGGATGGGTGTTCTTCACTAGTACATTCTCAAAGTATGGACTACAGGCAGACAGAACGGTTTGGTGGGCTCGAAATGTTTGCCCTTCACACACTAAGGTTACGTCCGTCAGGGCTTCTTGTTGAAGTAGACGATCCATGACTTCTGTGAAGTTGCTCGCATGGTTGTTCCATCTCAGGCAGAAATGTTGGTCCCCCATACCGCCCATGGTTACTGAGACTGAACGGCGGACCTTTTTTGTGGTAGTTCGTGAAATCCTTGTCTCCAAGTTTCCCTTATCTTTTAACCAAATAGTGCTCCAATCGAAATATCTGAAAAAAATAAACGGCAATCATTATATTAACTGGTGATTACAACAAAAGAACAAAATTTAGAATTGATTTAGCTTTCACAAAAAATCAAAGTAATATTTAAGTACTACATTTTCTTGGTCCTAAAAAAGAACGCATGGCTACTTATCTGCAAAACATTATTTAACAGAAATGAAACTATGCAACATAGCAAAGTACTGCACACCATTACCTTAACGTACCATATCCTTGCCCAGTTATCTCTTACTTTTACACATAAAATCCAGATCAAATTACCCTGCCAAGGGAGCGTGCTCAAAACGCATGACTAAGAACAACAGTCCCTACTTCCTCGATTTCTGGACATTGACTAGCAAACCGTCCCTCTAATCTCAAATAATCCATGCATGTGCATCCATCCTTCTTATCTTTAGTGTACAATACAAACCATGATGAATCTAACCACTGGAAGCACACAAACGTAGTCCAACAATAGCAAAAAACAGGAAACCCAGTCACTAAACTTAAGGCTTCACCCTTGAACAATGTGCTTCAAAGCCTATTCGATGATTCATTTTATAATAAGCAATAGCAAGACAAATATTACGTTCCTTATGAATCCCAATGCCCCCTTTTTCATCAAGCCATTCACATAAGTTAATGCCATAGACAGGACTAACCCTTTGTACATATCCGTATCAGCTTTCATCCATCTTTCACGTCGGTTTAACTTATATACACACACCGGCACAGGCACAGATACAGTTAAAAAGTGCACTCAATAACCTATTACACACAATATTATGTACACACCGAATATATCGCTCGAGCTGTCACGAGATGGTATTGAATACGAATAAAAACAGGTCATGTCAGAAAAATCTAACAGGCAGAGGCAATGCGACTCTCAGTATTAGCAAACTTTAAAAGAACATAAAAAATGCAATACATCCAGCATCTACAAATTCCATCAATCTGTAATCAATTCAATATCCTCTATCATCATTAATCTACGGGAAAAAATGATACCCAAAGAAATCAAATATCCAGCCCAATAGACCCAATATAATCTAACCTAAATCCAATAACTTAGAAAGTACAGTACATTAACCACATGACAGTATTACACATACACACAGAAAAACAACATGCACTTTGGTAGAAACAGACTGACAGCTCTCCATATTTGCTTGGCTCATCCTTCCTTCCTTCCAGAAAAGGATGGAAGGCCGGCCTGAAAGGCCCTCTATGCCTATAATATTGTCCTTCTACTCACATTACTAGGTTGCCATAGCGTGTGCCTCCAAGAAGAGTATCGATCCGTAGTCATGTAACCTAGCAAAGGGAAAGGGAAGGAAAGAACCCCAAAAATAACCATACTATACTCCCTACCATCATGTGTGAGTGGCTACAGTCACTCAAACTCCAGTGAGTCCACATGCAGGAGAGAAGGCAAAGGGTGACTTCATTTAAGGCCTTTCACTTATTCCCTACAGCTTTCTCCCCTGCTGCTACCACCATCACTAACTACAGCTCCTGCTCCTGCTACGTAACACAATATTACTTTCTGAGTGCATGCTTTCCAAGCCAGCCCTCTTTTTCTTTCTCTTTCACTCTCTCGCTCTGCTGGAATGGATCAATAAAAAACAATTCTTCCCTGCTACTGGCAGGCCAAGGAACGGGAAAGGCATGGGGAATTTTTATAATCATAATATTTGTACTCCCTAGTACTGACTGAACCGAAACTGCCCTTTACTAACTACAAGTATCCGTTTCTATTACTGCACACAGCCAGGCTGCATTCATTCTGAGACACAAAGCAGTGAATGAGTGAATATTATTAGCAGCATCTTGCAGCCATTTTTTGATACATCAAGTTTGGCATTCGAAAATCTAAATTTTATTGAATGCCAAATAATATGAGTGTATTCATAAAAAAAATTTTCACAAATTAATACCATGATGATGACAGTGTAAGAATACTTTTCCAACTCAAACATTGAATCATTCAGCACAAACCTGAAAATTTTCAACTCCAAGATCCAACAATTTGTTGACAAGACAAACTCAACTGAAACTTCCAAAACCAAAATCTGCTCATAGCCAACCAGACACTTTTATTACACAAGGGAAAAAAATCGGCAGCCTTTTAGGAGACACTTCCACTCTACTCCCCAGCTCTTCATAGAATACAGCAAAGGAATGAGACATGCACTTGTTCAAGCGCCTCTGAATCTCTCAAACCTTTCATTTCATACCATACCCTTTTACAGGAATCTGGTCCTGCCCACGGACCATATGAAGGGATGGAAAACATACAATGCAAACATATATAGGGACGGCACGAGGGATCTCCTCTGCAAGCAAATCTACAAGGGGTAATGCCTGCCTGCCTGCTGCATTTAGTTGCATACCATTCATGTAGTACACGGACTGAGAAACCAGCAAAGTTTCCTACGCTTTGCACAAGGCGCGTCATCATCATTTGTCTACTTTTATGCTCATACACTACTACTACTCCACCATTAAAAGTCTTCCCAGGCATTCCCATCCATCCACTTTAGTCCACATCTTGATTTTATTTTTGCTCCCTGCACTTCATTGCAGTGCTGTATCCTTACAGTGCAGGACACAACTTCTCATGAGAAAAATGTACCGACACATTTATAGCACCAAAAATCGTGCAATAGTAGTGCAAACAAGGGTAGGCAACCAAAAACAAGGGGCTTTCCCCCAAGTTCATGAACCTTCTCTCCATCCTCAGATAAGTGTGAGGCTTCCCTAGCTAACTTCATACTTATTAGAATGTATTCCATACCTACAGAATTCTTGCTTCACTAAACTTCCATATCCATTTTATGTGCACTATAATGCACTGCTATAAACCTCAGCCAGAAGAGCAAGAAGGCCTTAGCTTTACAAATTTAAAGATCCATTGCCATTAACTAAGATGTCGTGCACAGGAAGAAGTGCTCCGCTCACAGTAAATATGTCATTAAGCTCAAAGGATGCAACTACTCGACGCACAGTACTGCCAATACAATGGACAATGGCATATTTTCTAGAACAACAATCCTTAAAAAACTCTGAATCCTCTGCGGAATTCCAGCACGAGGCAATTTGAAGTCATTGCACCTTCTCCTCTTGCAAAGTCACTCCTCCTGTGTCTGCATGCCTGCACACTTTCATTTATACCAGCAATACAGCAAAGGAGTAGGTAGTAGCAAAGTATACACCATGTATAGTCAGTCTCACTAACTAACTTACTAACCAGTTAGTGTAACTCAAGTTTGGTTTGAGCTGGCACAACTGACTAACTAAACTACCATATGTATTAACCCGATGCTTCTATTCAATTGAACCTCTAAGCCTTCATGTGGAACTGGTACTTCTACAATGTGTGCAGTACATGTGTGAAAGAAAAAAATAAGCATAACTAACGAAAAGGAAATCTTAAACTAGCAAATGCTGTACAGGCACACTTCTTATAAATAAGCTCGAGATGTGAGTTTTTGGACATTTGTCGTCACCAATATACATATAGTAGCTACCGGTACACTCAAGGAGTGTTTTAAATGTAGTACATGAAAACCATATGAGGGAGCCTATATTCCAAGTGCCAACGAAACCAAGTGAAGTGCCAACCGAGTGAACCCACCCAACAATACTACTTAAAAGTTTCCTGTGCAACTAGAACCATTTCCAAGCCCACACTGTGCTACAAAAAGTACAGAGATAGATAAGAACCCATCGTGTATACGATGCATAGCAAATTGCTGTGCTGCTTGGTGAATCCATAGGCTTCAAAAAACATCCTTTGCCTTAAAAGTAATAAAGTAACAAGCAAAGTATCACATGAACATTTTGTTACATACATACAGAATATGCCAAGTTAGTTAACCATGGTAGGGTACCATACACTTTGTATGCATACGCTTTTATAATCAACTCACAGAAAATTATTTGGAGTGATCCTATTATGAGTGTGCACGTCCCTGGAAGTCAACATGATAATGATACGAGAGCTTAACGACTCTGCTATATGTATAAGCATGCATACAGGTTATTGTGCAAACAATTCCACATGCATACATGCCCATTCCTCGTACGGCAAAATCCAAGTATAATTAAACACAGCAATCCGTATGTGTGTACGTGTACTCCCAGGTAAACTAAAGTCACTGCTTCAGCATCCTACAGAAATAAATGCCTGTACACAAGTGGTAATCTTATGATGATAGTTATTATGATATTATGGGAACTTCTTTTACACACAACTACAGCGGCATTAAAAATCTCAGGGAATGAACGTTGACTACACAGCATAAATAATAATAATCCATTTTTCCCTCTAACTTTTAAAGGACAAGTTAACGCAATAATCATAAGTCCAGAGAAAAATATGAGATGATTTAAAATGTAATGAATGCTATGATCCAGTCAGTGTTCACTGCGCTCATAGAACGCCTTATTTTGAATTCATGTAGGCTGATATAATTCCTGCATGTAGTGTGATAGTTTGGTTAGTTACTTAGCAAGTAAGTACATAGGGACCAGCCTTATCCTTGATGATAATGCTTGAAAATCTACACGTCACACTAGATACTCCCAATGCATAAAAATAATAGGGATAGGGCTGACTTGGATAGGGCTACCAGCAGAACTTTTACAATAGAATGCATGGTATAACAACGTTAACAAATGCTATATAGTAAGTCTCTCCAATGGATGAAATTCTATTCGCGTACATTGCATACAACACACACATCACATGCAAGTGCGTGATTACTAGCCCTATACAATGGGTATCATCAAATGTACTTACTAGGATTCTACAAGTGGTTTTGCAAGGCTGAAAAGTTCCATGATGATGAGCAAAGTGAGTGTGCAAGGTTGCATGGCAAGAATCTGCTGCTTTTTCTAATAAGTATACAGGTAGATAGGTAGGTACTCGTTCTTCGTACTTATTACTAGGTAGGGAAGGAAGGCAACACAAAAAGTGAATTCCCTGTATACTAGATGGACTTGCCCTGTAGCATTACGCTCTATACGCTTTTAAATCCGAAGGCCTTAATAATGGTCTTCCATTTAAAGTTTTTTGTCTGCTCAATTTAGATGCACATCTAACAATTTCGCAGGAGATGGGAAAAAACTTCTTGAAAGAGGAGCTTCAATCATTCCACGAAGAATGAAATACCCTTTCGCATATGCCTACCGTAGAATTAACGATACTTCTTCATGATACTGAGTGAGTCTAGTGCCTATCCTTTACGTGCGTTGTACAGCAATCCTTCTCTACCTTTTTAGACTTTAGTAAGCACATGAAAGAACACTCTAGTACAAAAAAAAGAAATGCCCTTCTCAGCATTCAAGTTCATTCTAAGTGGACAAGTAGGAATTTTAATCCTATGTTGTATACTTAGTTAGCAACACTTAATCATGTCAGTGAATATCGAATGGACTTAAAATTTTCGAACACTGTTACTAATAAGATACTTAAAAAAAATATATTTTAATTGCTAAGCGATTACTGGACGTCAGTAAATTACTACTTACAATAAAAGTAGTGAAATTAAATGCCAATCCCTATTACATTATGCGTTACTTTTCAAAAGCAATGATATCAACAGCCGTCCTTTATACTTTAAAATATATAACCGCTGAAATAAGAAACTAAATGTATAGGGAACAGACAGATGATAGGGAGATCATATATTTGCAGCCAAGAAGGGACAGCCAGCAGGGCTTAAAATAAACTAATGCTATCCATCTGTATTGAACATAAAGCAGTCACGAAAATGCGGAAACGCAAACAGGCTGCAAGACCTTATGGTAGACACCTATAAAATGAAACGATCGAAAGCCTTCGTATCTTGGCCGAGGAAAGGCCGAACCGAACTGCAACCCTTATTTTAAAAATAGACAGGACTGGCAAACTGGCAACAGACGTCTTAAAAACTGAGAAATAAAATAGCTTACCCCTGAGGTACAATCCCTAACTACCTTCTTATACTGTGAACTACTTTGGGCGTCCTTTTCATGAGATCTCAGAATTGAATTCTAACTTAATTGGGGATCCAATATTTTCAAATTCGAATTTAAAATATCCAAACATGCATAGCAATAATGACATTTCATCGACTGATTTATGGTCACTACTTTCATAAAACGTGTTTGATTTCATTACTTGAAGATTACTGTAATTCATAATCAACTAAACCAGCCAGGCAACACTAAAATCCTGCTATTACTCTTTAAATCTTCATCAATGGCTTTAACAAGCCATTGAAAATGAAATTAATCATCAGAAAAATAATTTACAATTTTCCAGCTTTTAAATGCTACTACGCGGCGCACTGGTATGCTTACATTCTGCTCAGAGATTTAAACGTTTATTTGTTTTACTTACCATTCAAATAATCTGCAGAAATCCTTGTTGGTCTTAGATTCAAATGAAACCCTGGGGATGCAACTTCAATCTCAGTTTTCGCCGTTCCAGTCCTGTCAATTGCAAAAAGTAAACAAAACAATCAGAAATTGAACAACAAATTTAACCTCAAATAAAATAGTTTCAATTAATTAAGCAACTTACAAAAAAACTCTCCAATTCAAAGTTTGAATTTAATGCAACCCTTGGTATCCTTTTTTCACTTCATGAATAATGACTAGCCACACAACTCAACATCCCATTCGCATTTCAGCTTTATATTCAATCCTGGTTCATCAAATATCAAGTGCGATGGATGAAATGACAAGACGCACCAACTAACTAACTACTGAACTAAATATACAATCTATTTAGTTTAAAAAACAGGCTTAAAATCCATAGACACTCAGCTGTCCCTTTGCACCTTAAAAGTTCACCAACAACAGTTTCAAATCTGACGCCAAAGTCGTACACAATTCTGACTGACTATCCAGCTCCACTAACTAACTACTGTTCGTCTTTGATACTAACTTACTAACAAATAACTTTCCTTTTCAAAAACGCTTGATTGTTTCGAAAGTTTTTAAAATACAATTAAGTGTGACAAGAATTTCTGCAGAATAATGTACCAGTTTTAGTGTTGTACAGACTGCCTTCCTAGTTTCCCTATGGTCTAGCAAGAAGTGTAGTAGACTGTGCAGTGTTCGCGATGTGATCAAGGCACGGGGCACGGCACTTATCACTCCAACTCCATACAGGGGAGGGCACTACGCCACTCTATGCATTATAAAATGCCTGAAGCCTCCATCATAGGCCTCTAGAGTATACATACCTACGTTAGTTAGTTAGTTAGGCATGTCCACTGTTAACCAACTTTACCCTGCCAAAACCTCTAAACTTCGGTATACAGATAGTAGATAGCTACCAAACCAAACCATCAACCAATACCTACTACTCCTTACACAGTGTAGTACGCGGTGTGTTTATTGGCATGGAATTTTTTGGACTATATGTTTTGGAGCAAAAAGTTAGTTGCGTATATATGGACTATACCTAATGTATGTATGTATTATCTATCTATGTATATATTGTACCTTCATTTCTGCAATGCATTAATTATCCAGGCAAGAAGAATATATATACGGTGCAATTGTGTATGATACTGTTGTTGTAGATAGTTGGTAGTGGTAATGGCTAATACGACCTGTAGCCTGTAAACATAGTAGGATTTTTCTAAAATCACTGGAAAGAGTATTCTGTATGCTGCGGTAGTTTAAAAGACGTAAGAAATTAACCATTTTTTAACTTTAAATCACCTCAGTAAATGCGATCGCTCAATCATAATCACGATATGCACAGCACTGCTTCTATCCACCTTTTCACACAACAAGTTTATTGAGTTTTAACAGCGAAAGCGTTCATATACATTTTTTTAAATCCAACATGAAAATCGTTTGTGGGGTCTGCCCTTGCATTCAATAAAGATGTATTTTTTTTGGTTTTTCAAGATGCAGGACAGATTGAGGACCAATCGAAAGCCAAAAGGCTTACAATAGTACAAGTAGTATGCTCTAGTGGCTGTCCTTTTAAATATATTTATATGCAGCAGGACGTCTGGCAGCTTGCATAGTTCCTTTTGTTTGAACAGGGGACGGAAAGTTCGTTCAAGTAACTACTAACTAAACAGTAGTAGTAGTAGCAGAGAAAGAAGAAAAGTAAGTAAAAATTACTGAAAAAGGGACTGTAGATGGCGGATATGTACACTTCACACTGCAAAAGTGCAAAATGAATCCTACTTTCTCCATTTTGCTTTCACTCGTACATATATTCATTTTTGACATTATTTATGAGTAACGGAATTTGATATGGAATGAGTACATGGAGGACTTTGGGGGCATATTTATTAAATTCCGTCGTGTGTCTATAACACATGAAACAGTAACTTTCTTCATTTTTAGTTTACAGATAAAATGTAATGAATATTAATCTCCAAAATTTAAATTCGGCCATGTCCTAAATCATGCACTAAAAACTCGGTCTAAAAATATTCCGCTACATCTGAAATTAGTGTACTGAACCAACTGTTCAATATTCTTTAGTTAGCAAGTTAGTTAGTTAGCGGCTGCATCTTTTCTGGCTTGTTTTTTTAGTGGTAACCCACACAGTTTGCCTATAACAATCAACTGTGTTAACAAACATAGCATCGACATGCTGTAGGCTGGATAAATTGAATTACAAGTAATTCTACCTGAGGAGAGAAGCCTACAAAGTTTCGGTCTAATTGAATTTCTCATGTTGACTGTGAAGCCCCTGGAAAGCAACAGTACAGGCTGGCTGGATCATTTTAGTGAGAAACTCGAGAAGACCGAATCCTTCCATGATGACCAAACATGATTACTAGTTTCTCGTCGGTTCGTTTAGTTAGTGTTTATTTGCATCCAATAAAACATTTGTCCAGTCTGTGCCCGTGTCATTATCATGACCTGGGGTTGTCCACCTTCACTCATCTCGTAAAAGTTCTTAATTACCTACAAAATTGTGTATTTGTCTCCATGTGATCAATTAATATCACAAGAGGAGTAGGGGCAGGAATCAATACAGTGTTTTTGAATTTTCCTCAGACTATATTATTCACTGATGCATAATTCCATCCAAGGGAAAACCATGCAGTCCTCAACCAGAAAGCAACAGCGTGCAACGTCCAAAGCCTCCAGCTCAAAGAGAATCAGGTCTCGAGCTGCTGACAATGAACCCACTAGTGATGCTGCTGCTAACCATGACCAAGGATGGCTTGCAAAACTTCAAACGCCAGAAATGTTGGACTACATGCAGTACTTTGTCTTGTTGAATTCTCTTGTCATTCTTTTGTTTATGGGGATCCCTAAAATGCAGGAGTTTTGGAATGAAATGTAAAGTTAGTGAACAAGCGTGTGGAAGTGCATAGGTGACGTACAAAGGTTGGGCTGAAATAGAATCATTGTTGTGGTGTTCGAATCAATGCTCCTGCTATATACAATCACTAAATTATTGAACAAAGCCTATTGTGAGTGGAGTCAATAGAGCTGAACAAAAGACAAAAGGGGTGGTTATCAGAGCTTAGCAACGAATTTTTAGTAATAAACGAGTGAAATTATTTGAGTAATTAGACGGGAAGTTATGCTTATGAAATTATGCTTAAACTTCTCATGGCGATGGGGTTCCTGCTTTGGTACGGCGCAAATATTATGCAAATGGTTAATCGATACTTTGATAGTGAGTTTAAGACTTCGATTGGAACGAAAAATGGCATGGAGTCGGGCCACACTGGAACCAGCCAGTTTAATAAGTATAGGAAGAATGAAGAGTGCGAAATTGAGTCAGAGTTTGTCAACAACTTTGTAAGTGCACCAATATAATAGGAGCAGAAGTGATCAAGTACTAGAAAATTTGGCTATTAATTTTAATATTCGTTCAACTTTTTAATATGCTTCAAAGTTTTAATAAGCATACATGCTGGATGTATAGGTACAATGCTAACTTATCGAATAGGCCAAGTATATTCAAGTGTAGAATTTTGAGTAGGGTTGGAATTGGAACGCTGAAAGCTGAGGTGAAAGTTTTCACTTTTACACTCTATAAGTTAATGTAACTTAAAAAAGGCTCTATGCCCTGTTTCCTGACTTGTTTCCAATATTTATTGCATTTTGTATTCATTTGGTAGTTTCTAAAGCGGAAATTAAAACTGGTAATTTGTTAGAAGCTTTTCAATTTCCGTTTTAACTTTTCTGGGTTTTCATATTTGAGAAAAAGTAGATAGTGCTACTTTTAATGCCTAAAAACAAAATGAGCTTTATAAATATTTAACGTCAACGTTGCAAGCTAATAATGATTAGTTAGCATATTAAGTTGCGTCTGATACCTCGGTTTTAAAAATTGACTTTTATTCCTGCCTACGGTGTTGAAAATTGTTCAACCATTTGTAAAAACATTAAAAGCTAACTAAAAAATCATCTATGATGACGACATTGCGGATCGCTTTTTCAATTAGCATGGAAAATTAACATTGCGATTTTAATTTATCTCTGAAAAAGTGAAAAGTTTTCACCTACAGAGGGTGTAGCGCGTTATTTGAAACAAATTGTCTATTTGCATTCAACTGCATTTAACGCTACGGCAATTGAAATTCTGCTGCTGTCGTTGCCTAGCAAATTGGCTTGAATTTCGGTGGCTTCCACAAATACTATTCAATGTACCTTGCTGCCAAGTAGTAGTTTTTCAAATACAAAGCTTGATTATTGCCTATAAGCTGCATACACTTTGAAGTTAAACGAATACTTTTGCTCTCTTCTGCCAACTTTAGGTTCCAAAAATTTTGCAGGATGCCAAAGGCTCACTTGAAAACGAAATTTTGGAAAAGCAAACTACCGACTGTGACTCGACCAAAGAATTTGATCATCTGTCCCAGGTCTTTGACAAGTCTGATTGTGATTTTCAAGATGACTTTATACTTGAAAAGGAGAGTCCAGCTCAAAAAGATCTGTCATTCTGAACCCAAAAACTTTGTGAACAAGTATGAGCAGAAGCAAACAAGACTTTTCCCTTTTTTTTTTCATCATTTCTTTTCTACATAATCGACAACTTGACATATTGTCAAACTAAATGGGGACAAGATCACTTCCTGAAGATCTAGATGGTCAATGCTTACAAAGAGAATTCAAGCTCACTCACTGGCAAACAAATATCAAACAACTTTTTAGACTTTAGCAAGTCCACTTGAATAATTTAATCTCTACAATTGTAAAAGCCAAAGTCATGAAACCTCCATATACAGTTCTCCCACGGCATAACATGCTATATCGATGCAATGCATTTTTCTAGGCGTAAAATATTGTTCTCTTTATTCAGCATACAAATACTTCTTAAGAAATACAATTTTCATATTCCCTCACTCAAATCATTCATCACAAAAACTTACAAAAAGCATGCATCATTGAAGAAACTGATAGTTTGATCTTAAAAGAGGTACTTCATCATCAGTTAGACTTTCATATTGAATCACACTATTAAAGAGCCAGGATTTCTGTTGTGCATTGTAAAAGCATCAGTATGAAAATCAACTTCATTTTATTGCCCTATAAAGTACTGTCATAATACATAATCTCATAGTATTATTGAGAACAGCTGAATGGCTGGTCGTAATCCTTAGTTAGTTCCGAAAATGTATAACAATGTTGCACTCAATTTGTTTAAATGTGAATACCTTCGA
>Ga0210040_10002521_pt1 | contig 25717 bp, 25 predicted proteins | sample CryGeyCG12114_NA_FD_185462 | JGI IMG/M metagenome (GOLD analysis project Ga0210040, IMG submission 185462) | Groundwater microbial communities from aquifer - Crystal Geyser CG19_WC_8/21/14_NA (SPAdes) (version 2) | ecosystem: Environmental > Aquatic > Deep subsurface > Groundwater | place: USA... | reverse complement strand
CCGCCGCTGCGTTGATGGCCAAAGCGATGCCGAGGCTTCCGGGCTTGAACCCGCCGGACCGAGCGTAGCGATCAGCGTACACTATCCTGCTCCTATGCCTATGTTCCGGGTCTTTACCCGGTCATGAAACAATACAACATATAGCAGTATTCTGGAAGCGGAATGTTGTCCGTGGTTCAGGTCGCGGACAGCCGCTCCACGGCCCGCTCGCGGCCGATCAGCGGGAGAAGTTGTGCCATATCAGGACCATGATCGCGACCGGTGAGCGCGCGACGGAGCGGCAGGAACAGCGCCTTGCCCTTGCGACCCGACTCGGCCTTCAGCGCGCCGGTCAGCGCGTGCCAGGGATCGCCGGCCCAGTCGATCTCTTCCGCCAAGGCTGCGGCGCGGGCGAGGAAGTCGCGGTCGTCCGCCTCCGTCAGCGGCTGCACCGGCCCTTCCACCACCGCCCACCAATCCGCCGCTTCAGCAACGCTCGACAGGTTGGGGCGGATCGCGGCCCAGGCATCTACCGTCATGCCAACAGGCAGGCGGGCGGCCACGGCGTCAAACGGCAGTTGGTGAACGATGCGGGCGTTAACCTGAGCCAACTCCGCCTCGTCAAAGCGAGCGGGCGCACGGCCGAAGCGGGCGAAGTCGAAGCCGGCGGCAAGCTCAGTCCCATCGACGATCGGCTCCACCGGGTCGCTGGTCCCCAGCCGTGCGAGCAGCGCGCGCACCGCGGCGGGCTCGATGCCGGCCTCGCGGAACTCGTCAACGCCGACCGAGCCCAAGCGCTTGGACAGCTTGCCTTCCGCCCCGGTCAGCAGCGCCTGGTGGGCGAAGGCCGGCGGCCCGGCTCCTATCGCGGCGAACATCTGAATCTGCACGGCGGTGTTGGAAACATGGTCCTCGCCGCGCACGACATGGGTGATACCCATGTCGACGTCGTCGATCGCGGACGGGAGCATGTAGAGCCAGGAGCCATCGGCCCGGCGGATCACGGGGTCGCTCATCGTTGCGGGGTCGAAGCGCTGGTGGCCCCGGATCAGGTCATCCCACTCGATGGGCGCGCTTTCGTCGAGGCGAAAGCGCCAGTGCGGGCGCACCCCCTCCCCCTCCAGCCGCTCGCGGTCGGCGTCCGTCAGCTTCAGCGCGGCGCGGTCGTACACAGGCGGCAGGCCACGGCCGAGCTGGATCTTGCGCTTGAGGTCGAGCTCCTGCGACGTTTCATAGGCGGGATAGATGCGGCCGGCCGCAACCAGCTCGGCAAAGCGCGACTCGTACAGCGCGCCGCGGTCGGACTGGCGCACCTCCGCATCCGGGTGCAGCCCCAACCAGGCGAGGTCGTCACGGATCGACACGGCAAACCGCTCCTCGCTCCGCTCCGCATCCGTGTCGTCCAGGCGCAGCCAGAAGCGGCCACCCTGCTTTTGCGCCCACAGCCAGTTGGCGAGCGCGGTGCGGACGTTGCCGACATGGAGGCGGCCGGTGGGCGAAGGCGCAAAGCGGGTGACGACGGTCATGCGTCAGCGGGTTAGGCAGGGCGGGCCGGCACGGCAATGGCTTCGGCGGCCGGAGTGAGTGCAGGCAGCGATCCTGACGCTCGCTCCGGTCCTTCCCGGGCACCACCGATCGCGTCAGTCCAGCTTTCGGATCGTCTCGTCCAGGTGCGCGAGCGTGATGCCGAGGCGGCGGGCGACCAGGCGGTTGCGGGCGGAGCGGCCGTCCGCCGACAGCGTCAGCCACTGGTCGATGCGGATGCGCCCGGTGGGGTAGGATAGGTGGAGCCGGTTGCCGGTTGCCTCACCCGTCACCGGGCCGGTCGCGTCGGTCAGCGTGCCGGCATAGCGGCCGTGCCCAACCGCCCTGATCCGCCATTGCCGGGTTTTGGGCGCCTTGCCCTCCTGTTCGACACGCTGGTCGAGGATCAGCGTCCCGTCCGCCGCGATCCGGCCGTGCCCCTGAACATTCACGGCGCGGGCGCTGCGCAGGATGATCTTCAGCGACGCATCGCCGCGTGTCGCGCCCGCGAAGAAGCGCAACGGATCGAACATCGGCGTCGCCGGGGCAGTTGCGCCGGCGAGCAGAAGAGCGGCGATCACCGGCGCGCGGCGCGGATGATCGGCGGCACGGACAACAGGACCGCCGCGACCAGCCCGCCGATCGACAGCAGTCCGGCGGGGGTGACCGTCACGCTCGCCTTGAACGCAGCGCGCTTGCCGAGCTTGGCTCGCACCGTTGCGGTTTGCGGTGTGTCGAGGAGACTGGCGGGCGCAGGGGCGAGATAGGGGAGCGTGTCGGGCAGCATGATGCCCGCAACGCGCCGGGCGGCCTTATGGACGCGTGTCCCCAAGCGGATAGCACATCGCCACGTCACAGCGGGCATGGTCGCCCCCGAAGCGGGCCATGATCTCCGCATCGTGAACGAAGCCGGCCTTTTCATACAAGCGGATCGCGGTGACGCAGCGGCGGCTGGTGAGCAGGTACAGCGTGTCGAGGTCGGGCAAGCCACGCGCCCGCTCGATCAATGCCGCAAGCAGCGCCCCGCCCGCCCCCGTCCCCCGAGCGGCGGCGAGCACGCCCATCTTGGTCAGTTCATAAAAACCGGGCGCGGTCGGCATCAGCGCGCCGGTGCCGATGACACCGTGCTCGGGATGCTTGGCGAACAGGATGATGCCGCCCTTGTCGATGATCGCTTCGCGCGGGTGGGACAGGACGTGCTCGTCATGTGGCTCCAGCACGAACATGTCGCTGATCCACGCGGCGTTGATGTCGCGAAACGCAGGCGCGAGGGCGTCGGTGTAGGGGATGATGCGCATGGCTCAAGCCATACGGGCTTGGCCGGTTCTTGAGCAAACCTACGTCGACATCGGCCCAACTTTGCGCCGGATCGGCATAAACGTCGTAAGCACTTGGGAACTGCCGATCCCACAAGACGCCGCCAATCTTTTTACCGCCGCAGGCCTGCCAGTGGACGGGCGATCCGAACAGGACCGCCCGCCGGATTGAACTACTCCGCCGCAGGCAGATAAACCTCCCCACCCTTCTCCCGAAACTTCTCGCTCATCCCGGCCATGCCGGCTTCGGCCTCCTCGGCCGCGACGAACGTTGCGACCGGCGCGTTCTGCTTGGCGGCGAAGTCGCGCACTTCCTGCGTGATCTTCATCGAGCAGAATTTCGGGCCGCACATGGAGCAGAAGTGCGCGGTCTTGGCGCCTTCGGCCGGGAGCGTCTGGTCGTGGTAGGACTCCGCCGTCTCGGGATCGAGCGACAGGTTGAACTGGTCGCGCCAGCGGAACTCGAAGCGGGCGCGGCTGAGCGCATCGTCGCGCATTTTTGCGGCGGGGTGGCCCTTGGCGAGGTCGGCAGCGTGGGCGGCTAGCTTGTAGGTGACCACGCCGACCTTCACGTCGTCGCGGTCGGGCAGGCCCAGATGCTCCTTGGGCGTGACGTAGCAGAGCATGGCGGTGCCGTACCAACCGATCATCGCGGCGCCGATGCCGGACGTGATGTGGTCATAACCCGGTGCAATGTCGGTGGTGAGCGGCCCCAATGTGTAGAAGGGCGCCTCCCCGCAAACCTCGAGCTGCTTGTCCATGTTCTCCTTGATCTTGTGCATCGGCACATGGCCGGGGCCCTCGATCATCACCTGCACGTCTTCCTTCCACGCGCGATGGGTCAGCTCGCCCAGCGTATAGAGTTCGGCGAACTGCGCTTCGTCATTGGCGTCCGCGATGGAGCCGGGGCGCAGGCCGTCGCCAAGGCTGTAAGCGATGTCATACGCCTTCATGATTTCGGTGATCTCGTCGAAGCGCTCGTAGAGGAAGCTCTCCTTGTGGTGCGCCAGGCACCATTTCGCCATGATCGACCCGCCGCGGCTGACGATGCCGGTCACGCGCTTGGCGGTGAGGGGAACGTAGGGCAGCCGGACGCCAGCGTGGATGGTGAAATAGTCGACGCCCTGTTCGGCCTGCTCGATCAGCGTGTCGCGAAAGATCTCCCAGGTCAGGTCCTCGGCGATGCCGCCCACCTTTTCGAGCGCCTGATAGATGGGAACGGTGCCGATCGGCACGGGGCTGTTGCGGATGATCCACTCGCGCGTGTCGTGGATATTGCGGCCCGTGGACAGGTCCATGACCGTGTCCGCACCCCAGCGAATCGACCAGACCAGCTTATCAACCTCGGCCGCGACGTTCGACGCGACGGCGGAGTTGCCGATGTTGGCGTTGATCTTGACCAGGAAGTTGCGGCCGATCGCCATCGGCTCGGATTCGGGGTGGTTGATGTTGTTGGGGATAATCGCGCGACCGCGGGCGACCTCGTCCCGGACGAACTCGGGCGTCACATAATCGGGGATGGCCGCGCCGAAGCTTTCGCCGTCGCGGTGGTACTCGCGTGCCATCTCGCGGCCCAGGTTCTCGCGAGTGGCGACATATTCCATCTCGGGCGTGATGATACCGCGGCGGGCATAGTGCATCTGGCTGACGTTCGCGCCCGCCTTCGCACGCAGAGGCCGCTTGACGAGATTGGGAAAGGGCTGAACCCCGCCGGAGCGGTCGGGGCCGAGTTGGCCATTGTCCTCCGGGCGGATCTGGCGCGCGTCATAGGACTCAACGTCGCCGCGCGCCTCGATCCACTGACGGCGCAACTGCGGCAGGCCGGCGCCGATGTCGATCCGTGCGGCGGGGTCGGAATAGGGTCCGGACGTATCGTAGACGTTGAGCGGCGGCTCGTTCGCCGACGGGTCGAGCTGGATCTGGCGCATGGCCACACCCAGGGGACCGACATGGATCTTGCGGGAGCCGCGGATCGGGCCGGTGGTGACGCCAATCTCGGTACGGGCGGGAATATCTGCCATGCTCGTCTCTCCATGTCTAAGGAGAGAAACGGTGGCCTGGGGGGTCGCCGCTCCACTCCCTACGCCGGTGCCCATTTGCCAGGAATGGGTCGGATCAGGTTCAGCGGGTCGAGGGCTCCTGCCCTCCTCTCAAGCGCGGTACACAGCGCTCCCCCGGGGATGGTTGCGGTCGTACAGGGTTGCGGGCGCCTTGGGAAGCGAAACAGGTTAGCCGAACACGGCGGCGAGGCGATCGGTGTCGTGGCCGTGATAGGCGTCGGCGGCGCGGTGCGAGCGGCGGAGGTAAATGGTCTAGGCCGCGTCCATCAGCAACTTCCATCGCCCGTCCGCTGCGATCAGGCGGACCAGCGCTGTGGGCGGGAGGCTGAACAGCCAGCCGTTGAATAGCGAAGGCAGGGGAACATGGATCAGTGGCACGAGCCAGGGGCCGGCGAATATTCGGGTGACCGTGGCAGGCTTCCGCCGCCAGACGAGCATCAATTGCAGGGAGATCGTGGCAAGCGTGAACGCTGCTTCGGCCATGCGCAGGGTAACCGGCCCGGCGATGAAGATCGATGCGTGGCCGTCCGGTAGATCGAACAGGCGCCGACCCGCCATGGCGGCGGTGAAGAGGAGACTGGCCCCGTGCAGCAGCCAGCCCATGCCGGTGGGGGATTGTTGGTGAGGCGTGTGCGGTCTGGCGGGGTGTGGGCTGGGTGTCTAGCTCAGCCCCTCCGGGCGTCGTCAGACGCAGCAAAGCTGCGTCTTGTGACGCGCTTTGCTGCGCTGGCCGGGCTTGTTGGCGTGCGGGATAGCACTGCTATCCCGTCTCGCCACCTTACGCCTGCGCCGCGCTCGTTCTCACATTACCGTTGAGGCCGTTGGGGAAGAAGCCGCCCTTCGCCACCGCCGCCTTGGTCTGGTAGACCACGTTGAGCACCTGCTCCGCCGTGCGGCCGAGCACCAGCCCGTTCGCATCGGTGGGGACGAGGTTGGCGGTGACACCATCCGCCTCCACGATCGGTTGGTCGGTGTCGCTGGCGCCGTCCAGCGCGTCGCGGGCGTTGCTGATCTTCACCGTCGCGGCAGGCAGGTCGGTTCGGGTCAGGCCCTTGGCGTAGAGCGTGCCGCGGATCGCGGCGTCATGGTAGCATTCGGTCGCCAGGATGCCCGCCGACGCTTCAAGGAAGGTCTTGTTGACGATCAGCTTGGCCGCGCCGCGATACGCGGACACGCCGACATCGGTCAGCAGGTACGCGCCGAGCAGGAAGCTTTCGTCGTTGGCGTAAGGGTTGAATACCTCCGTCGCGCCGACCACGCCCGCTGCCCGCGCCGCGGCGGTAAAGGCGCCGGTCGCGTCGCCAGCGATGTTTATAGCCGGCTGCGCAGCGGATGCGTCGCCCAGCACCGACCGCAGGAAGGTGATGTGGGCGAGTTCGTCATACGCGATCTCGCGCGCGATGTTGCGGACGTTGAGATCGGTGAAGGGTACCAGCGCGCCGCCCGTTATCGCACCCGCCGTGCCGACGCCGGCTGTCAGCGTCGCCGGCACGCCCGCGCCAAAGGCGGCGAAGTTGTAATACGCGCCCTCCAGATATTCGAGCTGGAGCGCGAAGGTCAGGACGTCGATGTCGGCCTGGGTCGTGGTCGGCGTTGCCGTGGGGGACGGGGTCGGCGTCGTGCCGGGCGTATCGTCGTCGTCGTTGCCGCACGCAGCGAGCAGCGCAAGGCCGCCGCCGGCCGCCGCGGCGCCCGCGGTCATGCGCAGGAAGCGGCGGCGCGCGGTCCGGGCCGCACCGGCCGCTTCCAGGGTGTCGAGTATCGTCTGCTTGTCGATCATGGGAAAGCCTCGCCGGTGGCCGCCCTCAGGCGGCGCTCGCCTTGATGGTGCCGTTCACGCCGGCGGGGAAGAAACCGCCCGCGGTCGTGCCGGCGGTGGCGTTCAGATACACGATGCCGAGCACCTGGCCCGCCGAACGGCTGAACGTGATCGCGTTCCCATCGGTCGGCACCAGATTGGCATATTCGACCGAGGTGGTCGTGGCGTCCGCATTGGTGATCGTGCGCGTCTGGTTCGACACGCCCTGTTCCAGCAGCTGCGCGCCATCGAGCGTGTCGCGGGCCTTGGCGATCGCATCGGTGGAGGTGCGCAGCGACGGGGTAGCGAGCCCCTTCTGGTAAAGCGCGTTGCGGATCAGCCCGGCATGGAAGGCTTCGGCGGCCAGGATGCCGGCGGCAGCGTCGACATAGGCGTTGCTCGACAGCAGCGGGCTTGCGCCCTTGTAGGCGGTGACGCCCACATCTTCGAAAATGAAGGCGGCGAGCAGGAAGTTTTCGTCCGTGGCATAAGGGTCGAACGACGCGCCCGCCGCGACCAGCCCAGCCGCCTGCGCCGCGCGTGAAAAGGCGCTGGTCGGCGATACCCCCAGGTCGATCGACGGCATGGCAACAGCGCTGGAGCCCAGCGCCGTGCGCAGGAACTGGACGTGCGCCGCCTCATCCGCCGCGATCTCTCGCGCATACTGGCTGACCACCGGGTCGGTGAAGCCGACGCGGCGGCCGGGCGTGACCGTGCCGACCGTTCCCGTGCCGGTCAGCAACGCGGCGGGCAGGCCGGTGTCGTTGGCGGCGTAGGAATAGAACTGCGCTTCGAGATATTCGAGGTTGAGCGCGAAGTTCAGGATGTCGGCATCCGTCACCGGCGTCACGCTCTGCGCCTGTGCGGCGCTGACGACACCAAGAGTGGCAACGCCAGCCGCCGCCACCGCCGCTCCGCCCAGGGCCGAACGGAAAAACTCGCGTCGCCCCTCGCGTCGGCTAACGCGCGCGTCGAGCGCACCCATCAGGCTCGCGCTGTCGGTCATAACCGTTTCATCTCCCTTGGGCCCACGGGCCCACGTCACCAGTGTCGGCCGCCGCCGGCCGGGTCCAAGCCCGGCCTGTAGCGCGATGCCGCGCCGGTGGCGAGCCGGCTTGGAAGCCGGGACCTTGCCGGAAGATGAACCGCTCGATCAGAAGGTGTAGGCGAGGCCTACGGCGCCCAGCCACTGGCTGCGACGGCCTGCGACGGAGACGATCGGGCTGTCACCAAAGTCGTTGAGCAAGCGGCCATAGGTGCCGCCCGCCACCACCTTGAACCCGTGCAGCAGGTCGCCGGTCAACGAATAGGTGCCAACCGCGCCGAGCGTGTAGTTCTTCCAACCCGCGCGCGCGTTGTAGGTCGGCAGGCCGCTCGCCAGGCTGCCGGCAGGGGTGACCGAGAAATAGGTGCGGGCATAGCCACGCCCGGCCCGCTCGGCGGACGCGAACAACGCCACCGCCGCCTTGCGGCTGAGCGGCGTCAGATAGTTGACGGTCGGCTGCCAGATGCCGCTGTCATGCGTATCCGTCACGTCATGGCGGTAGCTGAGCGAGACGCTGAGCCGGTCATAGGGCGATGTGATGATCCCCGTCTTGCCGACGCCGATATAGCCGCCAAGCTCTATGGCGGTGTCGAGTTCACCCAACGCGCGCACACGGCGGTCATCGATATTGCCGAGGCTCGTGCGGTTGAAGTTGACCACTGCAACTGGCCCGGCCTGGAAGTCGAGAGTCTGCCCGCTCCCGTCGGGGATCAAATCCACGCTGAGCCGGTTGCCCGCCAGGGTGAAGTTGAACCCGCGAAACGACCCGATTGCTGCCGGCGCGGCGGTGAAGCGATAGTCGTTGGAGCCCTCGTAATCGGGTAGGTATGCGCCGCCGGCGCCCACCGTGATCGTTTCGCGGTTGAATTCGTCGTCCGCCACAGCCGTGGCCGCCGCCCCCGTATCGGGCGGTACGGGCGCCTGTTGCTGTGCGAACGCGGGAGAAGCGGCGAGCAGCGCCGGGGCAAGGAAAAGAACAAGGCGCATCGAGCGGCTCCGGGAGGGGAATGTTACACCCGCGCAACGCCCCTCCCCCGCTTTGTGTCCGCCCGCGGGCAATCAGAGAATGTAGCGCATCCTGACCTGTTGCACCGCTGCATCACCGGTCAGATGGAACTGCGCGGCGGTAAAGCGTGGCGGGCCAAAGCCGATGCGAGGGTTGCGCGAAAAGCCGAAACCCTCGCGCGGGATGCCGGCAAAGGTATCGAGCTGGTTGTTTCCGTTTTCGTCGTGAATGATCGCCACGGCATAGGTGCCCGCGGGCAGGCCATCGAAGCTTACCGAGCGCGTCTTGGCCGGCACCCGCCGGGTCACCGCGTCGGCGTCGTCGATACACCCGGGGAAATTGCCGGGATCAGCGGTCAGGCAGACCTGGATCAGCCCCTTCGCCGAACGGACGCCGTCAACAGCGACGTCAAGCCGCCCGACCGGCGCCGCCCCGCCCGTCAACCCGAACGTCACCCCCGCGGCGAGCGCCAGCGCCGCCGGACGCGCGAGACGCCGCGCGCGCATGCGACCGTGCGAAATCGCCAAGGCCATCGTCCGTGCCGCAAAGCCGGTCCCAGAAGCGGAAATATAAGCCAAAGTTGCACCCGTAGCGTTCGTGGTGCCGCTGATGGTGGCTCGCCGTGATGAGCCAGCCCCCCAGGCGCCCTCCCCACATCCAACGGGGAAAAATTTCCCAGCCCATGTGGTTGGTTACACCCATAACCGTCATGATGCTGAGAACCAAGCACAAGGCGGCGACGTGAATCGGAATCACGAACACCAGTAGCGGAATTACCACAGCCCCGGTCAGCGCCTCGATCGGGTGAAATGCCATGGCGGCCCAGGCGGTCGGCGGGCGGCTGGCATGGTGGACGGCATGGGCACGCTTGAACGGCTCTGGCCGGTGCATCCAGCGGTGCGTCCAGTAGAACCAGGTATCGTGCGCGAACAGGAACAACAGCACCGACACCGGCCAATACCAGAGCGGAAAGGCGTGGACGTCGTCATAGATCCGCGTCCAGCCATGATTGTGCCAGCCCCAGGCAACGACACCCGCAGGCACGCCATAGATCGCTGCCGATGCCAGGCTCCACCAGACTTCCCGCCACATCTGCCGGTCCAGCCCGCGATACAGGCCCGGATGCCGCAACTTGGTCGCCAGCGCAAATCCGCCCGAAGTCAGGAGATAGCGAACCGCAACAATGGCAGTCATCGCCACCGCGGACAGGATCATCGCCAGGATCATGCCCTGCCCCCTAGCGCGCGAACCTTAACGCCCGCCGCTTCGCGCCTCCGCGCGGGCAGCCCCCACCAGGGCGTGCCCGGATGCAGATGGTGCTCGTGGTGGTACCCGCCGAAGTGAAAGCAGGTGAGAAGCGACACCAGCATCGACTGCCGGTTGCTGCGGGCGCGATGGTCGTCCGCGAACGGCTCCGACGTCGCCCGATGCGGCAGGAAGGTGCCGAAGATGAACAGCTGCGCCACAGCACCCAGCGCCGGCACCGCCCAGAACAGCACGATGTTGCCAAGCGGCGCCCCCAGCAGCAGCGTGTAGACGAGCGCCACGATTGTGATCCGCACGATCTGGCCATGGGTATAGTAAGTGCGGAAGAACTGGCCGAACCAGGCATGAAGCCGCTGGTCGCCCGCGTGGAAATCGGGATCCTCCTCTTGCCCAGCATGCGCATGATGGGCGTGGTGGCGGGGCAGCAGCGTCGCGTAGGACAGGGCAGCGTAGAGCGCGAGAGCGAGCGTGCCGACCGCACCGTTCAGCCGCGGCTTACCGGGAGCGAGCGCGCCATGCATCGCGTCATGCGCAATGATGAACAGGCCGGTGCTGAGCCAGGTTTGCACCAGCAGCACGGCGACGATCAACGGTGCATCGGCCCAGTTCACCGTCCAGAAGAAGATGCCGGTGATGTGGATCGCGAGCCAGGCGGCGATGATCGCAATAGCCAGCGCCATGCCGACCAGCGCCTGTCGATTTCGTCGGTCGGCGGCGATCATGACGTTGCGTGCTCCGCATCGGCGGGGCGACGCGGCGCGCCCGCAGGCATGACGTCACGGTTGGCAGCCGACCCCGGTTTCTCCGCCCGCTTGGCCGCGTGACGCCGCAACTGTTCCTTCAGCACTGCGGGGCTGCGTGCGAACAGGAAGCCATGGCTGACCGTGCCCTCCCGCCCTTCAACCGCATGGTGGAGGCGGTGCGCCTGAAGCAGCCGCTTGAAATAACCGCGGCGCGGCACCCAGCGGAAGCCGCCGCGCTGGTGCACCAGCATGTCATGCACAAAGGCATAGATCGCGCCATAGATCGTGATGCCGAGCGCGATCCACCACAGCGGCTCATACCACATGCCGACGGTGAACAGCGCGATGGGCACGATCGCGAACACCACCGCGTAAAGGTCGTTCTTTTCCACCGCATTGTCGTGCGGCTCATGATGCGACTTGTGCCAGCCCCAGCCCCAGCCGTGCATGACGTATTTGTGCATGGCCCATGCGAAGCATTCCATGAACAGGACCATGAACACGACCAGTGCCGTGCGCTCCCACCAGGTCATTTCACCAACTCCATGGTCGCAAGCCCTTGTCAGGTCACCCATAGACCTGTCGGAAGGTGAGGGCGAGCCTTCAACAAGGGCGTAAGGCAAGAGATCGGACGCGGGCGCGGAATAACAAGACCGGGAGCGTCATGCCCCCGCTGGCGAGCCATGCGCTGGATTATCCCGTGACCGATCGCTCGATGATCTGGACGGTGTCTCGGCCGACTGCTGGTACAAGGCGGTTCTCGCCGGGCCTTTGCTGGGCTAGGGCACTGGAAACATGGCCACGACGATCACCTGTGACCTCGCCATACTGGGGGGCGGCCTTGCCGGCGCTTTGGCGGCGCTGGCCGTCAAGGCTCGCCACCCCGCGATGGACGTGCGGCTGGTGGAGGCGGGCACGCGAATCGGCGGCAATCACCTTTGGTCATTTTTCGGCAGCGACGTCGCCGATGCCGACCGGCCGCTGGTGGCGCCGCTGGTCGCTTATGCCTGGCCCGGTTACGACATCGCGTTCCCCGCGCACCGGCGCTCGATCGGCCAGGCTTACTACTCCATCGAAAGCGATCGGCTGGACGCTGCGGTACGATGCGCGTTTCCAGCCGAGGCGCTGTTGCTGGGGCGCCGGGTGCTTGCCGCCTCCCCCATTGCGGCGGTGCTGGCGGACGGCGACCGGGTTGAAGCGCGGGGCGTGATCGACGCGCGCGGCTCGGGCGACCTTCACCATCTGGAGCTTGGCTGGCAGAAGTTCGTGGGGCGCGAGATCAAGCTGGATGGGCCGCACGGGCTCGACCGGCCGATCGTGATGGACGCGACGGTGGAGCAGATCGACGGCTATCGCTTCATGTATGCGCTCCCTTTCAAGCCCAAGCGCATTTTCCTGGAAGACACCTATTATAGCGACACGCCCGACCTGGACGGGGCGGCGCTGCGGGTGCGGATCGACGAATATGCCGCCGCGCGCGGCTGGCCGACGCGGCGCGTGGACCGGGAGGAAGCGGGCGTGTTGCCGGTCGCGATGGGCGGCGACTTCGACGCTTATTGGCGCTCGGGTGGCAAGGACATCGCAAAGCTCGGCATGCGGGCCGGGCTTTTTCATCCCACAACCGGCTATTCGCTGCCCGATGCGATCCGCACCGCGTCGATGTTGGCGAAACGGCGCGACTTTTCGGCTGGTGCGCTGCATGACGCCACTCATGCCCATGCCCGCCGTGCCTGGCGCGCGCGCGGCTTTTACCGGATGCTCGACACCATGTTGTTCAAGGCGGCCGAACCCGCCGAGCGATATCGGGTGTTGGAGCGCTTCTATCGACTGAACCCGCGGCTCATCGGCCGCTTTTATGCAGGAACATCCACCGTGACCGACAAGGCACGCATCCTGACCGGCCGTCCCCCGGTCCCCATCGCCCGCGCCGTTCGCGCGCTGACGGGCTTCAAAGGCGGGGCAACGGCATGAAGCGGGCAATCGTTGTCGGCGCGGGCTTTGGCGGCCTTGCCCTCGCGATCCGGCTGCAATCGGCGGGCGTCGCGACCACGATCGTGGAAGCGCGCGACAAGCCGGGCGGCCGCGCTTATTATTGGGAGCGCGACGGCTTCACCTTTGACGCCGGCCCCACCGTCATCACCGATCCCGCCTGCCTGCAGGAGCTGTGGCAGCTGACCGGGCGGCAGATGAGCGAGGATGTCGAGCTCCAGTCGGTGCTGCCATTCTATCGGCTGAACTGGGTCGATGGCACCAATTTCGATTACACCAACGACGATGCCATGCTGCGGGCGGAGATCGGCAAGCTGAACCCCGAGGACGTGGCGGGCTATGCCAAGTTCCTGGAATATTCGGCCGGCGTCTTCCACGAAGGGTATGAAAAGCTCGGCCACGAAGCGTTCCTCGACTTCGCCTCCATGATCAAGGCCGCACCCGCACTCGCCAAATACCAGGCCTGGCGATCGGTTTATTCGATCGTGTCGAGCTTCGTGAAGAACGAAAAGCTGCGTGAGGCGCTGAGCTTCCACACCTTGCTGGTCGGCGGCAACCCGATGACCACCAGCGCCATCTATGCGCTGATCCACAAGCTGGAGCGTGACGGCGGGGTGTGGTTCGCGAAGGGCGGCACCAATAGGCTGGTTGCCGGCATGGTGAAGCATTTCGAACGGCTGGGCGGCGTGCTGCGGCTGGGCGACCCGATCACCAGCATCGACACGCTGGGCGACCGGGTGACGGGCGTGACGACGCGGTCCGGCTGGCAGTCGAGCGCGGATGCGGTCGCGTCCAACGGCGACATCGTCCATACCTATCGCAACCTGCTCAGCACCTCGCGCGCAGGACAGCGCACCGCGGCGAAGCTGGAGCGCAAGCGCTTCTCGCCATCGCTGTTCGTCGTCCACTTCGGCGTTCAGGGTACCTGGCCGGGTATCCCGCACCACATGATCCTGTTCGGGCCGCGCTACAAAGGGCTGCTCGCGGACATCTATGATCATGGCGTGCTGTCCGAGGATTTCTCGCTGTACCTCCACCACCCGACCGTGACCGACCCGAGCCTGGCGCCGGAGGGCCATTCGACCTTTTACGCGCTGGCGCCGGTGCCGCACATGGGCAAGTTCCCCGTCGACTGGGACGAGGTCGGGCCAATCCTGGAAAGACGCATCCTGGACGAGGTCGGCCGCCGGCTGATCCCGAACATCCACGAACGCATCGTGACCAAATTCTCCTATGCGCCAAAGGATTTCGCGCACGACCTCAATGCGTATCAGGGGTCGGCCTTCAGCCTGGAGCCGGTGCTGACGCAAAGCGCCTATTTCCGCGTTCACAATCGCGATGCGGCGATCCCGAACCTGTATTTCGTGGGCGCGGGCACGCACCCGGGCGCCGGGATCCCTGGCGTGGTCGGCAGCGCCAAGGCGACTGCGAAGCTGATGCTGGCCGGGGAACAGTGAGCGCTAAAGCTTCCCGGCATCCAGCCGTTTGATCGTTGGCGGGATGGTGGAAAGATCATTCCTAACATCCCGCTAAGCGCGACGATTCCGATTCCGTCAGCACCTGCCCGCCCAAGGCTTGCCCAAGATTGGGAGTTTCATGGCCATGGGTATCATCAGCACGTGGATCAACAACGCAAGCTGGCAGCGGCCAAACCCGCCAGGCAATTCGGGCAACAATAATAACACCACGACGCCGACACCGGCGTCGACCACGACGGCGCCGACCACGACGGCGCCGACCACCACGACGCCGACCACCACGACGCCGGTGACGGCTGCACCAGCTTCGCCTGCGCCAGCGCCGTCGCCCGGGATCAGCTATGTTCCCGCGCCGACCACGCCCGAACCGGTCATCGCCTACACGCCGACCACGCCTGCGGCAGCGCCAGTGGAGCAGGTTCCGGCTGCGGCAGTGGAACAGGCGCCTGCTGTGGCGAGCGCCTCCGTCACCGCCACCCCCACCCCAAGCGCGCCTGTGACCAACGCCGCTCCCACGATCACGCAAATCCCCACCCCACCGGGGCAGCGCCAGCAGGTTGCGTCCGGGCCGTCGCTGCGCGACCTGTTTGACGCGGGTATGGGCCGGTACGCACCAGCTACCGCCTCCGTGGCGAGCGCGACCAGCAGCATCGACGCGGCAGACGATACCGAGCAGCGTGCGGACCAGGCGACCAGCGTGTCGCGTGCAGAGGTCGTGGCGCAGGCAGCCTATGCCATGGTCGCGCGCGCGGGCGGCGATCAGTCGCGGGTCGGAATGTTGCTCGGCAACGCCTGACAGGTCGGGACCTGGCACGCCGCTGCGGCTTGCCGGGTCGGTCCCTATCGCCTAGCGCACACGGCATGAAGCGTTTGGCCGTATATTGCGGGTCCGCCACTCCCGCGGACCCCATCTACCTCGATACCGCGCGCGCGGTGGGACGCGGCCTGGCCGAACGCGGCATCGGCGTGGTCTATGGCGGCGGCCGACTGGGGCTGATGGGAGCGATTGCCGACAGCGCGCTGGCCGCGGGCGGCGAGGTGATCGGCGTGATTCCGCAGGCGCTGGTGGATGCGGAGGTCGCGCATCGCGGCCTGACCGAACTCCACGTCGTCCCCGGCATGCATGCCCGCAAGCAGCTGTTCACCGACCTGTGCGACGGCTTTGTCACTATCCCCGGCGGCACCGGCACGATGGATGAATTGTGGGAAGCGCTGTCCTGGGCTCAGCTTGGCTACCACACCGATCCCGTGGGGCTGCTCAATTCAGCGGGCTATTACGACCACCTGGTCGCGTTCTGGGAAAAGATGGGCGAGGTCGGGTTCCTGCGGCCGCAGCATCGCGACCTGCTGATCGTAGATGCGACTCTGGACGGCTTGCTAGACAGGATGGCGGCCCATCAGCCGACGCAGCCGATCATCCGGATGCAGGTCAGCGATTTGTGAGTGCCGCCGCGACGTGCGCTTCCGCCCTGACGGGAGCCCGGGTCGCCGACACCGCTTTGCATTACCGTAGATTCCTTAGCTGGCGTGACAGGGTGAGCGGATGAGCACGCCCCTGCCCCCGCGCAGCGAAGTGGTCGCGGCCGCGCGGCAGTCGATCGCCTTTGGATCAAAGAGCTTCGCCGCGGCGAGCCGATTGTTCGACCCGCAAACGCGCGAGCGGGCCTGGCTGCTTTATGCCTGGTGCCGCGCCTGTGACGACATCGCCGATGGGCAGGAGATGGGGCACGGCATGCGCGCCGTCAGCGACGCGCCGGCGCGGCTGGTGCGATTGCAGGCACTGACCGAAGATGCGCTCGCGGGCCGCGCCACGGGGGAGCCGGCGTTCGACGCCTTGGCGATCGTTGCGGCGGAAACGGCGCTGCCCCCGGCCTTTGCGCGCGACCTGATCGCAGGCTTTGCGCTGGACGCGGAGGAGTGGCGGCCACGGACCGAGGACGATCTGTACCGCTATTGCTACCATGTCGCGGGCGTCGTCGGATGCATGATGGCGGTGATCATGGGCGTGTCGCCCGATGACCAAGCGACGCTGGACCGCGCATGCGACCTGGGCCTCGCATTCCAGCTCGCCAACATCGCGCGCGACATCGACGAGGATGCGCGGGCAGGCCGTTGTTACCTGCCGACCGAATGGCTGGCGGAGATGGACCTGCCGCCCGGCGAGTTGATGCGGCCCGACTATCGCCCGCGTCTGGCGCTGCTGGCGCGGCGGCTGGCCGATCGCGCCGCGGCATTCGAGGCAAGCGCGCGACATGGCACGCCGGTCCTGGCGCAGCGGTCCGCCTGGGCGGTCCTGTCCGCCGCGCACATTTATGGCGCAATCGGGCGGGAGGTCGCGAGCCGGGGCGCCCGCGCCTGGGACACGCGCGTGACGACATCCAAGGCGCAGAAGGTTCGCTTCATCGCGCGGGCGTGGCTGGAGGCGCGGCGCCGCGCGACGCTGTATCCGCCCGAGCCGCGGGACCCTGCCTTGTGGACGCGGCCACGAGCGTGAAAGGCGCAGGCCTGGTCGCCATCGCAGGAGCGCTCGTCGCCGCGGCACCGGCCAGCGTGCCTGTCCTGAAGCCGATCGACCGCACGGCCTTGCAGCGGCTGATCTCGGTTGATCTTCATCGACTTCAGGCGGGCACCGAGTTCAGGGGGATCGCCGTCCTCGGCGGGTTCCGTATCGTCCTGCCCCGGGGCGAGCGAGTCGTGCGTGCGACGTTGCCCGGCTATCTGTCGGTCGCGCTCATGACCAATCGGGGCCGGTGCTTTTTCGCTGCGGCCGATTACGTCGATGGTCGACTCACCTCGCCAACTATCAAGCACGCAACCTGCTCGACGCCGCCCATGGCGACGGCGGCGGGTGAGATGCCGGGACGGCGGCTCGCCGGAGAAGCTTGGGGCTATCGCGCCTGGGTCGATGAGCGCGATGGCACAACACTGCTCACGAAGTCGCGCGGCGCAACTGTTCAGGAGCTCGCAACGGTGCGGATGCGCACGATCGGACTGGGCGCAATCGACAGTCCGGACTCGCCTCTTTCGAACATCACTTTAGTCGGCAGCACCATGGAAGGCAACTTGATGCTGGTGCTCGCGCTACGCTAACGGGGCGTCAGCCCTTGCGGTGGGGCCTGTCGACCTTGACAACGATCGGACCGTTGGCGCGACACGCGGCGGCGATGGACGGGTAATCGAGATCGGTGTTGCGTGCGATACCGGCGGGCAGCGCCGCCTGGCACTGGGCAGCGGTGGCGTAATGAACCGTGTCGAGGCGCGCCTCACGGCAGTCGGTGTTGCCGTCGCCGCAGCCCAGGATCGCCATCACGAAGAACACCGGTTCCATGGAAAGCCTTTCACACTCGCAAGGGCCATAACGGCTTGATCGAAGGGCAGGTTCCCGGCCGGTTCCGCGGGCGCACATCGATGGCGGTCCCCCTGCACCAGGCACATTGAACTGAACGGGTCCAGGGACGACATAAGGCAGCGATGCCTCCTGCCGATCCGACCACGCGTACGACCGTTGACCGGCCGTTGCTTCCCACCCTGCGCCGCTTTCTCCCCTATCTGTGGCCCGCGGGCGAGCCGGGGCTGAAGGCGCGCATCACCGCCGCCATGGCGTTGGTGGTGCTTTCCAAGCTCGTCCAGGTATTCGGCGCGGCCTACACGCTGAAATATGCGGTCGACCGTATGGCAGCCGGCGATCGCGGGCTGGCGACGCTGGTGGTGCTGCTGGTCATTGCTTATGCCGCGTCACGCTTCTCGACGACGTTGTTCGACAATCTGCGCAACACGGTGTTTGAACGTGTCGGGCAGGATGCCACGCGACGCCTCTCCGCCAACGTTTTCCGCCACCTGCACGGGCTGTCGCTGCGCTTCCACCTGGAGCGGCGCACGGGCGCGGTGACCAAGGTGGTGGAGCGCGGCACCAAGAGCATCGACACGATGCTCTATTTCCTCCTGTTCAACATCGCGCCGACGGTGCTCGAACTGACGCTGGTGCTCGGCATCTTCTGGCGGAGCTTTGGTTGGGAGCTGGTGGCCGCAACCGTGGCCATGGTGGCGGTGTACATCTGGTTCACGCGCAAGGTGACGGACTGGCGCAATCACCTCCGCACGCAGATGAACGACCTCGACACCGGCGCGGTCGCGCACGCGGTGGATTCGCTGCTCAACTTTGAAACGGTGAAGTATTTCGGTGCGGAGGAGCGCGAGGCGCGCCGTTACGAAAGCGCCGTCACCGCCTATGCGCGCGCGGCGACCAAGTCGGAAAACAGCCTGGCCTGGCTCAACGTCGGCCAGGCGCTCATCACCAACCTCATGCTGGGCGGCGGCATGGCGTTCGTCGCGTGGCGCTGGAGCCAAGGTCAGGCATCAACGGGCGACGTGGTGTTCGTGTCGACGCTGCTAGCGCAGCTGTTCCGCCCGCTCGACCTGCTCGGCATGGTGTACCGCACCATCCGCCAGGGCGTGATCGACATGGGCGCGATGTTCGACCTGATCGACACGCCAGCCGAGATCAAGGATGCGCAGGACGCACAGCCGCTGGTGGTGGGCAAGGGCCACCTGCGGTTCGAGGGCGTGCGCTTCGGCTATGATCCCGGTCGCGAGATCCTGCGCGGCATCGACCTGGAGGTGCCGGCGGGGTCTACCCTGGCGATCGTCGGGCCCTCGGGCGCGGGCAAGTCGACCATCGCGCGGCTGTTGTACCGCTTCTACGACCTGACCGGCGGGCGCATCACCATCGATGGGCAGGACATTGCCGCCGTGCAGCAGGCGAGCTTGCGCGCGCAGATCGGCATCGTGCCGCAGGACACGGTGCTGTTCAACGACACGGTCGGCTACAACATCGCTTATGGCCGCGAAGGCGCGAGCGAGGCGGAGGTGGCCGAGGCTGCCCGCGGCGCTGCGATCGCTGGCTTTATCGAACGCCAGCCCGACGGCTATGACACGCGCGTCGGGGAGCGTGGCCTGAAGTTGTCGGGCGGCGAAAAGCAGCGCGTCGCCATTGCGCGCACGCTGCTGAAGAACCCGCCCGTGCTCATCCTCGACGAAGCGACCAGCGCGCTCGACAGCCGGACAGAGGCCGAGATCATGGACACGCTGGAGGCGATCGAGCGCGGTCGCACGACGCTGGTCATCGCGCATCGGCTGTCCACCATCGTCCATGCCGACCGCATCGTCGTGCTGGACGCGGGGCGCGTCGCGGAAAGCGGCAGACATGCCGAACTGTTGGCGCGCGGCGGACTATATGCCGAAATGTGGTCGCGCCAGGCAGCCGAGCGCGAACAGGCGCTGGCGGCGGAGTAAGTCGCCCAAGGCGTTGACAAGCCCCGCTCCCCCGCCCGATCAGCGTGCGGGTTCAAGCGGCGGGGTTGTAGCGTGAAATATGGTTTGGCCGTTGGCGGCGTTATGCTGGCGAGCGGGGCGCAGGCGCAGGAATTGACGCTTGCGCCCATGCTGGATGCGCGGCTGCGCTGGGAACATGCCGAGCAGGACGGCATTCCAAAGGATGCAAACGCCGTGACCGCCCGCGTGCGGTCGGGCGTCAACGCGACGCTGGGCGACTGGTCGGCGCTGGTCGAGAGCGAGGCGACGCTGGCGATCGTGCCCGACTATAATGACGGCGCGAACGGCAAGACGCGCTTTGCCGGCATCGCGGACCCCGAAAATATTGAGATCAACCGCATCCAGTTTCAGCGGCGTTGGCAGGGCGGCAGCGCCACGGTGGGCCGCCAGTTGATCGAATTACAGGACCAGCGTTTTGTCGGGTCGGGCTCGTTTCGCCAGAACCAGCAGACCTTCGACGCCGCGCGCATGCAAACAACGCTGTTGCCGGGCGTCAGCGTGGATGTGACCTATGCCTGGGGCGACCACCGGCTGGTTGCGGCCCCGCGCGGCGACTTTCGGCATGGCATCGGCGGCGACAGCGTGTTCGCGCTGGCGGGTGCCGTCACCCCGATCGGGACGCTGACCGGCTTTGCCTACCTGATCGATGTCGATGATGGCCGGGTCCAGGGCTTTAGGCAATCCAACCAGAGCTATGGCGCGCGGCTGGCCGGCAGTCGCAAGCTGGGCGACGGCCTCACCCTGTCCTACGCGGGAAGCTATGCCAGCCAATCCGATTGGCATCGCAACCCGAACCGTTACCGCGCGGACTATTACCTGGCCGAAGCATCGCTCGGCATTGCGGCGGTGACGGCAACGGCGGGGTATGAAGTGCTGGGCGCCGGACGAGGCCCAAGCCAGGGCGCAACGCTGGCGAGCTTTCAAACGCCCTTCTCCGCCCTGTTCAAGTTTCAAGGCTGGGCCGACAAGTTCACGATCACGCCGCCCGATGGCGTTCGCGACCTGTACGGAACGCTCGCCGCGACGGACAAGAAGCGCGGACTGTCAGCAACCGCCACCTATCACCGCTTCACCAGCGACCGTGACGTGCGCTTGTATGGCGATGAATGGAACCTGCTCGCCGCGGCGAAGGTCGCCGGCGTCACCTATTCGATCCGGCTGGCGCATTACGTCGCGAAGGGGTTTGCCACCGACACCGACCGGGTCTGGCTGTCCGCTGATTGGGCACTCTGACACGCGGGCACGTCATTGTCCGTACAGGCGGGCGGCGCTACACCGGCGTTGTTCCATTCGGAGTGATCGATGCGCCGCCTGTTGCTTGCTGCCACCGCCCTTGCCCTTCCCGCCATTCTCGCAGCCCAGACCACTGGGAACCAGACCGCCGGCCAGCAGGCCAAGCCGCGCTATGGCAATTGGGGCGTGGACCTTGCCGACATGGATCGGTCGATAAAGCCGGGCGATGACTTCTACGGCTTTGTCGAGGGTACCTGGCTGCGCGACCATCCCATTCCGTCGGACAAGGTCGGCGCGGGCTATAATTACGACCTGCCGGACGAGATCGAGGGGCAGGTCCGCAAGATCGTGGAGGACGCCGCCGCGCACCCGACCGACGGCACCCAGCGCAAGGTCGGCGACTTCTACGCCGCCTGGATGGATGAAGGCGGGATCGAGAAGCGCGGCCTTGCCCCGTTGAAACCGTTCCTGGCGCGCATCGACGCCATCTCGACCCGGCCACAGCTCGTCCAGCTGATGATGAAGCCGGGCTATGCGTCCCCGGTCGGCATCGGCATCGGCGCGGATCAGGACGATCCCACCCACTACAGCGCCACGGCGGGCCAGGCACGGTTGGGCCTGCCGACGCGCGACTATTACCTGCTCGACGGAGAGAAGTACGTCGCGATCCGCAAGGCGTATCGCGATTACCTGGTCCGTATCCAGACGCTCGCAGGCATCCCGGATGCGGAGGCCAGGGCCGACCGCATCGTCGCACTCGAAACCAAGCTCAGCCAGGACCAGTGGACGCCCGAGCGGCGCCGCGACCCGGTTGCTACCCACAACCCGATGACCCGCGAACAGCTGACCAAGCTGGCGCCCGAGTTCGACTGGACGCCGACGCTGGCCTCCATGGGTCTTGCCAATGCGGCCAAGGTCGATGTGGCGGAAACCACCGCGGTGACCGCGGCGGGCAAGCGGCTGGCCGATGTGCCGCTGTCGACGTGGAAGGAGTGGGTCACCGCGCGCTTCATCAGCGACCATGCGGCGTTCCTGCCCCACGCGTTCGACCAGGCGAGCTTCGATTTCTATTCCAAGACGCTGCGCGACGTGCCGGAACAGCGCGCGCGGTGGAAGCGCGGCATGGGCCTGATCGACAACGCATTGGGTGAGGCGGTCGGCGCCATCTATGTACGGAGCTATTGGACGCCAGAAACCCAGGCCAAGGCGGACGAGCTCGTCAGTGACGTGCGTGCTGCCTATGGCGACAAGATCCGCGCCGCTGCCTGGATGGACGCGCCAACCAAGCAGGCCGCGCTTGCCAAGCTCGCCAGCTTCGATCCGCGTATCGGGCACCCGAAGACTTGGATCGACTATTCGACATTGAACGTCAGCCGCGGCGATCCGCTGGCGAACAGCATCGCCTCCGACCAGTTCCAGTGGCAGCTTCAGCTGAAGCGCTTCCCCAAGCCGGTGGACCGCGGGCTGTGGTTCATGACACCGCAGACGGTGAACGCGTACTACGACCCGACGTTGAACCAGATCACCGTGCCGGCCGCGATCCTTCAGCCGCCCTTCTTCGATCCCAATGCCGACCCGGCGGTGAACTATGCCGAAACGGGCGCGACCACGATCGGGCATGAACTGGGCCACGGCTTTGACGACCAGGGCCGGCAATACGACGACAAGGGCCGCCTGCGTGACTGGTGGACGAAGGAAACGGCGGCAAAGTACACCGTACAGGCCGATCGCCTCGCCGCGCAGTTCGATCAGTATGAGCCGATCCCGGGCGTGAAGATTAAGGGCAAGCTGACGCTGGGTGAGAACCTGGCCGACCTTGGCGGGCTGGAAACAGCGTACGCTGCCTATCGCCGCTATGTGTCGCGCCATGGCGAACCGGCGGTGCTGGACGGCATGACGGGCGACCAGCGCTTCTTCCTGGCCTATGCCGCCGCCTGGCAGGGCAAGCGCCGCGAAGGCGCGCAGCGCGCCGCCCTGCTCAGCGACCCGCACAGCCCCGACAAGTACCGGGTCAACGGCATCGTCCGTAACTTCGGCCCCTGGTACACGGCGTTCAACGTCAAGCCGGGCGACGCCATGTACCTGCCGCCTGAGGCTCGCGTCAGCGTGTGGGGCGCGGAGCCTGTCGCGCCGTCGCGGGTGGCCGCGCGCTGAGCCGGGGGGAGATCAGGCGCAGGTCAGCCTGATCTCCTTTGTCGCCTTGTCGAACACGAGCGAGGAGCAGCGGTCGAGCTGATCCGCGCCCAGCGTCAGCGTGCCCGGGCGATGCTTCTTCTTGCGCTTGCCCGTCACGACGACATCGGCGGGGTCGACCACCTCGTCGGGATCGCCCGCTTCCTTGATCCCGGCGACCGATCCGCCGCTGTTGAGGTCGGGCACGGTTCGCACGCCCAGCCGGTTCAGCGACAACGGACCGATGTCGAGCGGGCGTGTCAGAGCCATCGGGCGCACCGGCCGCTCGATGCCGAACGCAATCTCCTCCGATACGGGCGGACCGTCGAACCGTCCGCCCAGCGTCGCAGCAATCCGCTGTCCGGCAAGCGCATTGGCCACCGTGCGGCGATGATGCGGATCGAAGCGGACCTGCAATCGCTCGCTCCCCACCATTATCTCCGCGCGGAGACTGTACCAGCTGCCGAACAGCGAACCTGTCGGCGCCATCGGCAGACTGACCGTGCGCTCCCCCGGTTGCGGCGCGTGAAGCGCAAAGCGGACGATCGGTGCGTCCAAGCCCGCCGGGCCGATCACGGCGTCCAGTCCGTGCGCATAGGGCCGCGCGGCCCAGCCGATCCGGCGCTTGTCCGCCTTTGCCGTCCCCCAAGCGAATCTTGCCACCGCCGTGCTGGCCATGACCCGCTCGTTCCCGACAGTGTACATCGCACCGATCTGGAACATGCCGCGCATCTTGAGCGCGGCTGCGTCGGCGTAGTCCTGGGTCAGCAGCACCAACCCCGGTGCGGCGGGCTCGATTCGCAGCTGCTTGGTCTGGCCGTTGACGGTGACGGGCATTGTTTCGCCCAACTGCACCACCCGTTCCGCGGGCGCGTCCGCCGCGCCGACAAGCAGGCTAGCGGATAGAAGCAGGACAATGGCGCTCCCGGTCCGGTTGGCGAGGGAAGGTGAGCCGTCGACCATGGATGCGCCTTTCGCTGCAGATGCAGCAGCGTTGCCGTCGATCACGTCGGAACGGTGGCGAAACGACGGCCATGTCTGCCTCGACCCGGACGCCAGTGCATCCTACATCGCGCAGCAATGCATCCCGATCCCCTGCCCACGCTGCAACGCGTGTTCGGCTTTCCCCAATTCCGCGGCGTTCAGTCAGAGGTTGTGTCGCGCGTGCTCGATCGCGAGCGTACGCTTGCGGTGATGCCGACCGGTGCCGGCAAATCGCTTTGCTACCAGCTGCCGGCGGTGATGAACGAGGGTACGTGTATCGTCGTATCGCCACTGATCGCGCTGATGCACGATCAGCTGCGCGGCGCGGAAGCCGTGGGGATTCGCGCCGCAACGCTGACCAGCGCGGATGAGAACCGGGGCGAAACGTTGCGACGGTTCAGGGCCGGCGCACTCGACCTGCTCTACGTCGCGCCCGAGCGTGCGTCGGGTCAGGCGTTCCGCGACCTGCTGACCGAAGCGCCGCTCTGCCTGTTCGCGATCGACGAAGCGCACTGCGTCAGCGAATGGGGCCATGATTTCAGGCCCGATTACCGCCTGCTCTCGCCGCTCATGGACGCCTTTCCCGACGTCCCCCGCCTGGCGCTGACCGCCACCGCCGACGCGCACACCCGTGCGGATATCGCCAAGCAACTCGGCATCCCGGCGGACGGCATGATCGTGTCGGGGTTCGACCGGCCGAACATCCGCTACAGCATCTCTGCCAAGGCAAACGTCAATCGGCAGATCGCAGACCTGATCGCCGCGACCCCCGGACCCGGCATCGTTTATGCCCAGACGCGCGCCGCGACGGAGAAGCTGGCCGAGGCCCTGGGCCGTACCGGCCGGCCGACGCGGGCCTATCATGCGGGGCTGGAGCCGCACATCCGCGCCAAGAACCAGGCCGACTTCGTAGCATCCGAAGACATGGTGATCTGCGCCACCGTCGCATTCGGGATGGGCATCGACAAGCCGGACGTCCGCTTCGTCGCCCATGCCGGGCTGCCGAAGTCGATCGAGGCTTATTACCAGGAAACGGGCCGCGCTGGCCGTGATGGCGACCCGTCGGTCGCGCATTTGTTTTGGGGAGCGGACGACTTCGCCCGGGCACGTCAGCGGATCGGGGAGGTCGAGCCCGAGCGCCAGGCGGGCGAGCGAACCCGCCTGCAATCCCTGGCCGCGCTGGTGGAAACGGCCGGATGCCGCCGCCGCATCCTGTTGCGCCACTTCGGCGAGGATCTGGCCGAGGATTGCGGCAATTGCGACAATTGCCTGGGCTCGCCCGATGCGGTCGACGCGACGGAGACGGCGCGGAAGTTCCTGTCGGCGGTGTTCCGCACCGGGCAGATGTTCGGCGCGGGCTATATCGAGGAAGTGCTGACCGGCCAGTCAACCGAACGGTCGCTGATGAACGGGCATGAGAGGCTGTCCGTGTGGAACATCGTCGGGGGTGACGAGACAGCGCTGCTGAAGCCTGTCGCCCGCGCGCTGCTGCTCCGCGATGCGATCCGGTCCAACCCGCATGGCGGGCTGGAGTTCGGCCCGGCCGCGCGCGAGATCCTTAAGGGTGAAACGGCGGTGTCGCTGATCGTGCCGCCCAAGCGCGAACGCCGCCGTCGCGGTGCCGCTCCCGCCGCGGGCAACCCCGCCGACACGCCGTTGTTCGAGGCGCTGCGCGAACGGCGGCGGACATTGGCGAAGGACGCGGGCGTGCCGCCCTATGTCATTTTCCATGATTCGGTGCTGCGCGACATGGCGGCGCAGCGGCCCATGACACGGGCGGCACTGGCGGCGGT